>JGI994J12354_10000066_pt1 | contig 90637 bp, 97 predicted proteins | sample IntmicLarv3ML3BL_FD_12354 | JGI IMG/M metagenome (IMG submission 12354) | reverse complement strand
GTCAGCCCTCACGGGCTGACAGGACTCCAAAAGAAATCTTTAAGGAGGGAGATATATGAACCGCATCATGAAACGAGTTTTGTCTGTGTTGTGTATGTGTTTACTCGCCAGCGTGATTTCCGGCACAATGGTTAACGCAGCAGCGGCGACAAATCTCCCGGACAGTTTCCTGATCGGCGACCAAAATGGAGTCAAGGTCGGCGATGACGGCGAATATTACATCGACTGTGAAGATGTTCTTCCCGGCGATGTGTTCCATAAAGTTTTAACAATTCAAAACTTAGATCTGACCGGCATGACGCCGGAATCGTCTATTCCTTTCGAATTGACCATGAGAATGGAGCCTGTTTCCGAAATAGGTCCGGTCAAATTGCTTGATATCACCCAGCTTGTCCTCAAATTGGATGGCACGGTCATCTACAGCGGACGGGTTCGGGGCGACGAAAGTATTAATGCGATTCAGAACGCGCTATATCTAGGTAAATACAAGCCCGGAGACCAGCGTGTACTGGATATCACATTGACTATTGACGGCAATATCAACCAGGCCGACTGGGAAGAAGAGGCTTACTCTGAAGCAAAATTCCGCTGGATATTTTACGCTTGGCGTGAGAAATCAGAAGACGGTCCTAAAACCGGTTTTCTTGAAAATTATGGCGTTTATCTGCTGCCGATCGGCGGAATGGCAACGCTCAGCGCCGTGCTGTTTTTCTTAAAAACAAAGAAAAAACACAGCGAAGCGCAGGGGCAGGACGCCGCGACCCTTTGAACACTGTCTGACGGGAAGAGCGTTTCGTTTTAAAAGGACGCTCTCCTGCCAGCCGGCATTTAACTTTGAAAACGATAAGATTTTATATTCTTTTGATATAGATATAGACCGGACAAATTATGGGAGGTGGCCGAAAGATGAAAATAAATCTATTGCGGCAGATGCGGCAATGCCGTCCGCATACAAACAAAGAAAGATTTGAGCGGCTGAATAGTCTAAAACCCGCTATTTTGACATTTGCGATTTTGTTCGTAGTTGTGATGCTGCTGGGTTCTACGCTGGCGTGGTACACGGCGGCGGATAACGCGCGCAATAAAATATACCGGCGCACGCAGGACGGGAATTTCAGCATCGTTTTAGTCGATGATTTTACGCCGCCGGAAGAGCCGCCCCCGCCGGGAAGCTCATTTCTCAAAAAAGTTGGTGCCCAAAACACAGGTAAAGTGCCCGGTTTTGTGCGTCTGCTCGTTGTACCGGTTATGCTGGCAGCCGATGGGGAAACCGTTCTTCCCGCGACACTAGGCACGGCCAGTACCAATACTGTAATTATTAAGGACATGGGCAACAAATGGGTTTACTGCCCTCAAGACGGATATTACTATTACTTAAACAGGATTGACCCAAATGCGCCTGACGACTTTGCCCAAAATCTGTTTACCGAGCTTACTCTGAGCAGCACTTTGGGCGATGAATACAAAGAAGCTACCCTGAAAATAGAGGTTAAATGCGAGGCTGCAGGCCTTGATAACTATCGTTCGAGTTGGTGGTATCTGGCAGATAATGTTTCTGCGGGTTCACCCTGGGCCGTTATCGACGCCGCGCTGCAAAGCGCGAAGGGTTAAAGGAGAGAAAATCCATGAAAAACAAGATATATAGTTTTTTCAAAAGTCTATCCGGAGTTGTTAAGCGCCAGCCTAAAAAAGCCATGGCGTTGATGCTTACTGTTGCTGTTTTAGCAGGAATGGTGGGCTTTTTGGGGACGAAGATGGAAGATACCAAGGCTCTGCCAGTTTTTCCAAATGCGCTGGAGCAATACATGCCTTCTGTTTGGGATGGTTGGACGCCGGGTACGTCGTCACAACTTGGGATAAGCGACATGGACTGGAGTTCGCCCACTTTTATCCACAACGACACAACGGGTAGCCCGCCACTGGGAAATGATACCCGTGCATACACCACACAAAGGTCTGCGGATTATAACGGTTATTCAACGCCGGACCACGTTGTTTTTGAAGCTGCTACAAGTAGTGTTCGCTTTTTTGGAACCGATGTACGGCCGATTATGGACATGGTGTTTACCGAGGAATACGGAAGCCTGGAATCCATTTCCTTCGACCTGCGGCCTATCGTTATGAATTTCCATACCCTTCATGAATCGGGTTTTTTATTTAGCGGTAGCTTTGACGAACAGAACCGTTATACAGGTTATGCCTTGATTCTAAGGAATGCCACCCAGGCGGACAATCAGGGCGGCGGCGCTGGCACGGCTGTGCTTGAAGTTTTGTATATAGAAGACGAATTATTTGATAACGAATCTTATCGTCCCGGCAATGTTACTACAACGCGTACATCTCTGGGTTTGGCGAAGGTCGGTATTGTAAACCTGACAACGCCCGTATTTAACGTTTCGGTTGAAAAGGGCCCAGGCGGCAGGATCGATGTGAACGTGGACGGACAGAGGGTCGTGCGTATAGCTAGTCCGTTATCCGATGCCGAGGGCTTTGGCTTTTTCACGGGATATCACTCGCATAGCTGCCCCGTTCTTACGGTTATGCAGTTTGAGAACATTGACGCATGGGTTTCTGGTGGGGGCCCTGTTGAGACGGGTGTCTCTGTTAAATTTATTGATAGAGATACGGGGCTGGAAATAGCAGACGAGCTGATCCGGCCGTACAATCTTTCGGCTATGGATCCGGTTCTCAGCGGCGAAAGAATCAAGATCACACCTCCTTCGACGATTGGGGCATATACCTACCGCAGGGCATCCCGCGGGAGGCTGGATCCCATTACGCTGAGCAGATCACCCGCGAATAATGAAATCATTTTATATTATGAAGCAGTTATAGAACCCTCAAAATCCGCATCCACTTTGGTATCGGGCTTATCCACGCCAAATACCGGAACACCGGATGCGCCGGTTCAGGTCGCCGCAAATAGCCTGATAGACTATAGTCTAAATCTGAATAACCCGGGACATGAAAGGGAGGCGCCCCCGGATATACCACAGCTGCCAAAACCCATTGCCATAGTAGGCAGCGAGTCATACAGCTTGATGCTGGATGAGAACGGCAATCTCTGGGCGTGGGGAACAGAACCACTAGATGAGTTCGATATGGAATCTGCGCCAACGCTTGTATCTGATGGTGTCCGGTTTGGTGGCAAGAAACTCATCGCCGTGAATATCGGGGGCACTTGCGACATGGCGCTGGACGAGGATGGCGGAGTTTGGGCTTGGGGAGAGAACGCCGTTGGTCAGTTGGGAAACGGAACCACCATTGACGAATATACGCCTGTCCTTATTTCCGACGGCGTCCGATTCGGCGGCAAAAAAATTGTCGCCATAGAGGTTGGTTTTGAGCACTCTTTAGCGATAGATGAGGATGGTAATGTATGGACTTGGGGACGTAATAATTACTATCAACTGGGAGATGGAACCACTTCTACCAGAAACACACCAACACTTATATCTGATGGTATACGGTTCGGTGGCAAAAAAATTGTCGCTATAGAGGCTGGATATTATTATAGCATAGCGATAGATGAGGATGGTAATGTATGGACTTGGGGACGTAATAATTACTATCAACTAGGAGATGGAACCACTTCTACCAGAAACACACCAACGCTTATATCTGATGGTATACGGTTCGGCGGCAAAAAGATCACCGCTATATCAGTGGTGTCAACAGGATCATCTAACTTAGCGTTGGATGAGGATGGTAAGCTCTGGGCTTGGGGATATAATAGCGAGGGTCAGCTTGGGGATGGAACCACCTCTACCAGAAACACACCAACGCTTATATCCAATGGTGTACGGTTCGGAGGCAAAAAACTCATAGCTATATCGCTCGGACGCGATCACGGTTTAGCAGTGGACGAGGACGGCAGCGGTTGGTCATGGGGAAGTAACTACTCCGGCGGGCTAGGGGACGGAACGACCATTGACAAATATACGCCGATACTGATATCCGACGAGCGGTTCGGAGGTAAAAAACTCATAGCTGTGGAGGCCGGAAACGAGTACAGCTTAGCAATAGACGAGAAATATGGCGTATGGGCTTGGGGAGAAAATTACGGAGGCCAGTTGGGGACTGGGACCTTAGGCAGTAGAGATACTCCAGTTAACATTATTCGCCCATATCTTTTCATAACCGAAATAAGCTGCGGCGCTGGTCATAGCTTGGCACTGGACGAAGAGGGTGATATCTGGGCTTGGGGATACAATAGCGAGGGTCAGCTTGGGGATGGAACCACCACTGACAGAGATGGACCGGTACTAATCTCTGGCGGAGTTCGGTTTGGTGGCAAAAAGATTGTTACTGTAAACGCCGGTATACAACACAGTTTTGCAATAGACGAGGAAGGCAAGGTTTGGGCTTGGGGATATAATGACTACGGTCAGCTTGGGGATGGAACCATAGTACAAAAAAGTATGCCGGTGCTGATATCCGATGGGGTTCGGTTTGGTGGTAAAAAGATTGTCACAGTAGATGCCGGATACAATCACAGTTTGGCGATAGACGAGGATGGCAATGTTTGGGTCTGGGGGCGTAACAACGTCTATCAGCTAGGAGACGGAACCACCTCTGCCAGAAACACACCAACACTTATATCCAACGGTGTTCGGTTCGATGGCAAAAAAATCATCGCCGTAGAGGCCGGATATTCTTATAGCATAGCGTTAGACGAGGACGGCAAGGTCTGGTCCTGGGGAAGTGGCAGCCGTGGTAAGTTGGGTGACGGGACCACCGTTAGCAAAAACACACCAACGCTTGTATCCGATGGTGTCCGGTTCGATGGCAAAAAAATCATCACTATATCGGTGTCGTCCGCTGGAGAACACAGTTTAGCACTGGACGAGGATGGCGGTGTTTGGGCATGGGGAAATGGCGACAATGGTGTGTTGGGACTCGGACTTGTACCCGGACTTGATGCCGGAAGTACGCCGGGACTGATATCCAAGGCTCAATTCAACGGCAAAGATATCGTTGCTATCTCGGCAGGATCATCTCATAGCATAGCGTTAGATGAGGAAGGCTATGTCTGGGCATGGGGAAGTGGCAGCAGTGGCCAGATGGGTGATGGAACCAACTCTGGCAAAAATATACCAACGGTTATTTCCAACGGCAGCCGCTTCAACGGAGTCGAAATCGCTGATGTGATGGCTGGGGGCGGTTACTGCTTTGTGACGACTGTAGATGGCGAATTCTGGGTATGGGGAGCTAACCATCTCAATCAGTTTGGTGATGGAACTATCACCCCACAAACCTCCACTCCAAGAAATACCCCAACGCTGCACCCTGTGCTGCGCGTAAAAGTAAAGAATTTCTCTCTAACCGACCTTTTGCCCGCAGGACTGAGCGCGGTTACCGATACATCTGGTGAGCTGATTTACAGTATCACCGATGAACTTGGCGCGCCGGTAGACGCGGGTACGGTGGCCGTGGCCATAACCATTGAAGGTGGCCGCGAAAAGATTGTTTTTACGTTTACGAAAGTGCCATCGGGCGAGATGCAGTTTCATTTCTCGGCCAAAGTGATGCAACCGGGTTATTTTGAGAACAGTGCTGTCTTTACCGATGGCCCCAAAAATAAAACCGAGCAAACCAACCCAACCTATCACGCCACTGGGGACAGTTTGCCGAAAAATGTCACGGAAAAATATCGTATCTGGGATAACGCCGGCTCGGCCGCACTCAAGACGGATACCTATCAGACTTTTCCGACACCGGGTGATTACAGCCCGTCTAACAGCGTGATGGCCAATATTGTCATCGCCAGCGGGCCCAATGCAGGCACTTGGCGTTATGTGGGATATCAACGTATTGCTGGGGTTAACACAGTCAAGCATCCGGGCGATACGAATGCCGTTGCTGGCCCTGCGCCTAACGGATCAAACCCCGACCCGCTTGATCCTGAGTATACACCTCAGGGCGACTGGGCCATAAAGGATATTGACGAAGATCTGGACATTATTTTCTATTTTGTGAAGGATCTTACGGTACATATCGATTTCAAGGACAATAGCAACCGTACTAGTCCAAACCTCAAGCCCCGAGTCACGAATGATAGTGTACCGGGCTTGCAGGATTATTCCATGCCGATGAGCAACATGGATCCCTTTACCGTTGCTTCCGGCGCCAATTCCGGCAATTGGAACTATGCAGGCTATTATTCCTTAGACGGCGGAGTCACCATTCAGGCGGGTACACCGCCCATACCGGCCTATACCGCCACCCAGACAACCGGGGACAAAAATATTGTGTTGTACTTTACCAAGCAGCCCGTGTTCACGATAGAGTATCGCGAATACAAGACGGGCCTGCAGGATCGTTTGAACAGCCAAATGCTGTATAACACATACAACGCCAACCTTGAAAGCTATATTATATCAGGCGGCGCATTCAATCCGATGCTAGATTCAGCCGCGGTAGCACCCGATTCAACGACGGTTAAATACGCAATCAATAGCGGTGTGAAGAATTTCGTAGGCAAGGACTTCCTTCTGTACCGCGGATGGTCGGACGACGACGGCGCGACCGTACATTTGGACGAAAACCCGCCCGCCTTCACCGAGCTTTCTGCAAACAAGGAAATTATTCTGTATTTTAGTGCAGTTTTCACGATTACTGAAAAATTCCACGCTCAAAACTCACCCTATACGCAGCTTCAAGGAGATATTCCCAACACTGTTGTGGGCGGCGAAACCTTCACAGGCACGCCGTTGGCAGAGATTTTTGACGGTACCAACCGATGGGAGTATGTGGGCTATAAGGTCGGGAGTGATCTGGAGCTTATGGAAGCAGACGATTCTGTGCAGCAAGGCGATCCGCCACATGATGTTATCATCGCCAATGTTGCGGGCGACAACTTCCTTATCTACTGCTATGTCAAAAAAGAAGTCAGCACGCAGGTGACTATTACAGAACGTTTCCGCGAAAAAGACAACACTTCAAATATCCTTGATACTGTTAACGATGGCAGAACGACTAACGTTAATCTGAACGATCCGTTTAGCGGAAGTAACCCTAACACGCTTGAGAAAAACGGCGTTACATACACTTATTGGGGTTATCAGATCGACAGCGAAGAACCCATTGAAGGTGCTTTCGTGGGTCTCCCGGCAAGCGATGGCCCGCATACGGTCACTTATTTGTATGCGCCGCCCGTGATAGGGACAAAAGTTCTCCACGTCCGGCAAGTCGTGATCGACCCGGTTAGTGATATTTTGTTCCCGCAGATGGGCTATTTTCGACTGAACAATGGACCACTCGCACTTCCTGTCACCGGTCCGTCAGGCGCCAATACTGCTACGCTGCCCTTCGCCTCATATACGGTAACGCTTGATGGCGGCGATTTGTATTCTGTGTTTGATTTTATTCCGCAATATTATGAATATGCCGGCTACAAAACCACCCCGGGCGGCGTTGAACCGAATGATCACAACAAGGCAAATATGCTGACAAATTTCGGCAATGGTTTATTTATGGTAGATTTCAGCGCGGACAATGAATGGTGGATAACTGTGTTCATCAAACCTACCAAAAATACCGGGGATTATGACTGGAGCTGGAGGACTAACGATGTGGGCACGGTTTATTCCGCGCCCTGATCGTAGGCTCATATTAAGTCAACCAACCAAAACGAAAGGAGGAATAGCCGATGAAACGTAACTCACGCGCGGCAACCACTGCGGCACTTCTTGTTTTGGCGTTGTTTCTGCAGTTTATTGCGAGTTTCCCTGTGAACAATACGGCGGGAGCTCCTGTGGGAACGCCTTACGGAAGTTACAGCTGGCCGGCTGAGTTTCCCGTACATCAAGGCGTTAATCCGGGCCCTAACTGGTATTTTGCGGTCGGCACAAACTCCCTAACGCCGACGTTCCATGATATCGTGAGCGGCGCAATGACAGGCGGCACAGGATCTATTTATAATTATGCTGCAAGTGACCTTACGCCAAAAACACAATACCGATTCACTCCAACAGGTGTGGCTGGCAGTATAAGCACAAAAATAGATTCAGATGGGTATTTTTCCATTGACTATCGGACACAATTCAATAATTTTCTGTATGCGGTTGTGTGGGAAGCGCCGGCTGATGGCAACGCAATTGTAAACCATTTATCCACTGGGAACAAGCTGAATGTGGGAGACCCGATCCTCGGGCAGTTTGAAGCAGCCGAAGAATCGGCATATCTGAAAATCTGGAAAGTTCCGGCGGGCGGAGGCGCGGCAACGCAAATTTGGCCGCTTGTGAGCCAGGGATACAGCTCAGGTATCCAGACGGCAGGTCTTGAGCTGCCGGCAACTCTGTCAACAACCAATTTCCCGCAGATTGAGGCAGAAGACCTGAAAACGGGCGACCGGATATACTTCACGACAAGGGGCGGCGATTCACAGCCTTGGTGGACTATGAATATAGATTTTGAAGCAGCAGGGACGCCGCCTGTTATACAAGTTGACATCAATTGGGGCGCGATGGAGTTTACTTATTACGATTACCCGCTCTGGAATCCAGAAACTCACGAGTATAAAACCGGCTGGCTGCCGGATATAAAGAACGGCAACCGAATCGCCGTTACCAATAACAGCGAAGTAAATCTTGATGTGGAGTTCATCTACACACCAACCAAAATGATGGTGACAGGCGGCTTTATTGACAGTGGAGACACCCCGATAGGTACCTCGGTTCCCGTCAACACGGGTCAAAGCCTGAATATCTATCTTGTATTGAATGGGCAGCCGGATGAGACCAACTGGAACAACGTTGCTCTCGGCGACGTTATGATCCGGGTAGGGGGATGATGGATTTGATTGAAAGCATAAAGAAAAGAAGAAATATACTTCTGATTATTCTCCTGCTTACCATTTCTGTTGCTGCTATTAATGTTTCAGTCTGGGCTACGTGCTTCAGGCAAACGGCGGCGGAAACCACAGATTATGCGCCGCTTCAGGCCGATCAAAATGCCGAGCCTATCAAAGACGAAGAGACAAACGAGCAGTTTAATGCATCCGGCGGTGGCGGCGCGGTTAGTTTGATCTATTCGAAAGCGGTCACGTTGAATTTGGATACAAAGGAAGCGGCAATTTTATTCCAAAATCCTTCCAAATCCAATCAAGACATGGCTATTCAGCTTGTGATAGATGAAAAGGTTATCGCACAGAGCAAAAAACTCACTGCGGGTTACAAACTGAACAAGCTGACAGAAGTGGATACTGATAAGCTAACGGCGGGAATATATGAGGGTAAATTTATCGTTCTCTACTATAATGCCGATACTGGTGAAAAAGCTGTTATCAATACCGAAATACCGGTGAAAATCACAGTGAAATAACCGCAGTTGATTCCTTTAATATGGACACTCTTACCTTATGAGTGTTATATATAAACATTATACAAAACGATGAAAGGAGATCAGTCATGAAAAAGTTTTTTGCTATCATCCTCACGATTACTCTGACATGCGTCATGAGTATCACATCATTTGCAATAGCTGGTAATGACGTCATCACAACTGGCACTGGCAGCAAGGACATAGATGTCAGTGCCAAATATGTTGATGGCTCAAGTACGCCAGACGTTTATTTGGTGGATATTGAGTGGGGCGCAATGGAGTTTACCTACAATGCATCTGGCACAAGGGATTGGGATCCCGTTAACCACACCTATACCGACAATTTGACCGCGGGTTGGACGGCCAGCGGCAATACCGTTAAGGCAACAAACCACTCAAACAAAGTGGTGACGGTGGCGTTCTCGTTTATCAAGCTGGGAAGCATTACAGAATCCATCAGTGGCTCTTTTGGCTACGATGGTGCGCTTGTTCTTTCGGCCGGCGCGGTGGGTTTGCCCGCCATGGCCTCAAACGTGACAGCTACACTGACTTTGAGCGGTGTGCTGGGTTCGTCAAGAACCGTATTTGAAAAGGTTGGAGCGTTAACCGTTACCTTATCATAACAAATAAGTCCTATTCCAAAATCAGAAAGGAAATCTTGGCCATGAAAAAAATTAGTGCAATTTTAATGGCGTTGCTCATGTGCGTCGCCATTCCCACCACCGCTTTTGCGGTATCACCCATTGAATCGATTGGCGGTACAGACGCTAAGGCTGTTAAAGGCAGCTATCAGGCAGGTTCTTCGGCTGCCTCCGTTTACAGTGTGGATCTCACATGGGGCGCGATGGAGTTTACTTACACCGATGCGGTTGCCGGTTCATGGAACCCCAGCACGCACGTATACGACGGCGCAGCAACTGCAGTATGGAGCTGGACGGCAGAATCTAATAAGATTACGGCAACCAATCACTCCAACAAAGCAGTTACCGCAGGGCTTTCTTTTGCGAACGCGGGAGGCTCATATGTAAGTATCGCCGGTGAGTTCTATTCCACATCAACGACCGGCGGCACTCCTGTTACCAGCATTCCGCTTGCCACTGCTGTGGGTACATCGTTTGCATCAGCACCGACAGGCACGGCCTATTTCCGGGTCACGGGTGGTACAATCTCGTCCGGAACGTCAAACGCCACAATTGGTATAATTACAGTGACATTGAGCTAAATCATAAACAAGCCTGCCCATCTGGAAGAATCTCATGTTTTTTAATGAGAATCTTCCAGACGGTTGTGGTCTCTGATCTGGCCTTACAAATTATGGCGGGGCCATATGAGAGATCATAATCAGTTTAGGAAGGGGGCACGGGGAATTGAATGAAAGCATAAAAAAGAGACTATTGCCGGCTTCGGTCGTTCTCTGTGCTGTTTCGGTTGTTGTGATGATTCTTGCATTGACAGCAGGGAAGCATGACGGGTTTACGCCGCCACCATTTGATGGCACGGCAGCACAGGGAACACCGGAGGTATCAGATAATCTTGGCTGGTTGCCTGTGGAAGCCACTGGCATCTTTACTGCATCTGTGTGCGGCAGGATAACCATCGTCGACCAGACAGCGGATGTTTACCTCACGAGCGTCCAAACGAACATGGTCTGGCTCAAGCTGCGAGTTCTGGACAGCCATGGCGATATCATCGGTGAAACCGGACTGATCAAGCCGGGCGAATATGTCAAATCGGTAACATTTAGAGACGTTCCGGCAGATGGATCCGACATTAAGCTAAAAATAATGGCTTATGAACCTGAGACCTATTTCAGCGCAGGCTCCGCCTCGCTGAATACCACGATAAAGATTGGCGGCTGGATATGATGAGAAAGGGTATAACGTGGATAGTCATATTTACATTACTGTGTGGTTTCTCGCTTCCCTGTGCTGCGCAGACGGTAACAGCGCGCGGTGATGCAAACAGTGATGTAAATGCAAAATATGCAGGCGAATTGGTGGGCTGTTATACTGATAATGAGGTTGGCGGTAGTACATCCGTCACAACAGACGAAGGTATCACGGTTGCCATAAAGGGTTTGTCTGCCGGTTTAATCCTTGTGGTTATGCCGATTTTACAGAGTGATACACAGGCATGGAATTGGTTTAGCAGCATAATGACCGGCAAGGCTGAAAAGTTCACGCCCTTTGACATTTATTTTATAGATAAATCCGGGAATAAAGTTGCGGTTAGCTCTGATGTTCAGGTGACAATTTCTGTGCCGGAGGATTACACAAATCCGGCAATATACAATCTCTTTTCAAATGAAACGATCAACACTCTCAGCTTTGTCAACGCGGGAAAAACTCTGACCTTTACTTATGCTGGTAACGGATATATTGTACTTGCATCGGCTATGCCAAGGGGCAAACCAAGCATTCCAAAAACTGGAGATGACAGTGACGCTATACTATTGATATTGGTATTTGGTGCAAGCTTGCTTGCATTGAGTGGGGCGCTTATTGCCGGACAAAACAGGAAAAGATACAAAATTGCAGCCCGTGCTGCAACCAAAGGAATGCGATGAAAAAAAGAATATTAACTATTTCACTTATCCTTTCTTTTTTGGCGCTGTGTATTAGTGGTGCTCTTTTTTACTTGGATATTCAGGAAAATGCCAGCGCTGATGCAGCATTGAAAGAGATAAATGAAATGAAGCCCGAGCTGCCGGAAAAACTCGGTCAGGGGGATGATTCGAAGCCTCGTCCTTTGATGGATTTTACTGGCGTTAAATCGAAAAATTCCGACATCATCGCATGGCTGACCATACCAGGTACTGTAATCGACTATCCTGTCGTGCAGGGTAAGGATAATAGTTATTATCTATCTCGCGATGCTAAAAAGAATAAAAATTCAAACGGTGCATTATTTCTAGATTATCGCGTTCACGCTGATTTTTCCGATTTCAACAGTGTGATTTATGGACATCACATGAAAAGCGGCATGCAGTTTCAAAACCTGATTAAGTTCAAGGAGCGGGTCTTTTGGGATAGTCATCCGTCGGCCGGGCTCTATACGCCAACCAATACTTACCGGTTGGAAATCATCGCCGTAGCGGTAGTTCGGCAAAACAGCCCCCTTTATGGGTATGTGTTTTCTTCCCCTGCGGAACGCAAGGCGCATCTTGACGAAATTAAAAGCGCCGCCAAGTTTTACCGCGATGTTGGCGTGACGGAAAATGACCGAATCGTCACTCTGTCCACCTGCTCGTATGAGTTCAATAACGCGAGAACCGTGTTAATTGCAAAGCTTTGTGGCTAACAGCAACCGATGAGGAATATATAAAATCAAAAACAAATGAAAGAGTGGTTGGTGATGGGTATACAAGCTTGTTACACGGTCAGTAAAAAAGAGCAAATGCAAATGAGCTGTTTTATCAGCACCAAGCATGATTTTTTGAAGACGCTCTTTAATAATCTGCCAGAAAGGATTATACGGCACAGCAAGCGTGTCAGGGATATAGTTTGTCTCATGGCGGAGTATATACCGAAGGAACTGTTGCCGGAAGGTATGGATCCCACTGGCTATCGACGGTCTTTGTCAGAAGGCGCGTATTACCATGATATAGGCGTTTTTCTCGCCCGCAACGATGTGGAGTGCCGTCCTGTTAAAGGGGAAGAGCTGCTGAAAGAACATTTTCAAACTAGCATTATGTCATTGTCTAATATGATTGTTTTGGAAATCGTGAGAGATTGCTGTGAGCGTGTTGACGGCAGCGGTTATCCAAACGCCTTGATGGGGGATGAAATACCGTTTCACGCCTCTATATGTGCTATAGCGGATACTGTGGATATGATGATGAATATTAGATCACTTTTCGGCAATAAAGCCAAAAAGGCTGCAGCTCACATAAAACAAAATGCCGGAATCCTGTTCTGCCCTGATGCAGTCGCCTGTTTTGAACAGGCTGGGGAAGAGATTTTTGCATTGTATAAATAGAGATACTGAATCTTGTAAAAATGCAACCAATCTTTTAATGCCTGCCCTTTTTGAGGGTAGGCATTAAAAGATTGGTTTTTTGTATAATGGAAACTGCAAAATAATATATTGCGTATATTATTTTGTCAATCTGCGTTTGCACATACTGCTCTTTCCGCACTCGGGGCATTTCAGTCGCCGCCGCGTAATGGTATGCATTCCGTTCATATACGCACTCATGCTCGGAACGAACCGCGCGTGACATTTCGGGCATTCGTAGGTTCCGGCTTCTCTGTCCAAAACAGCGGCAACACCTATTCCTAAAATCATAACAACACTCGCAATAGCCACCAAGACCGCTTTTGCAGCAACCGGCATTTCTAACAAACCGGCAACCAAAATAAGAGCAGTACCTGAGATGACACAGGTCATGGCAACTATCACAGACAATACGATTTTCTTTTTGCTTTCTTCTTTTTCCTTTACAAGATTCATCAAGTTTTCCTCCGCTTTCTCATGATATTTTTCCTCTGACAGATTTTCACCGGACAGAAGTTCATTTACATTGATATGCAGGCAATTACACAAAGGCAGCATAAGAACAACTTCTGGCAATCCTCTTCCGCATTCCCATTTTGAAATGGTTTTATCACTGACATCAAGCTGTTCTGATAATTGCTTTTGTGTCAATTGTAATTCCTTACGCCGGTCAGCGATGAATTTTCCTATTTTAATTTGGTCCAATGTAAGTCCCTCCTTCCGATTATGAGTATAGCGGATAAAACATAAAAATAAAACATACGCTCCGTAGAGCTGCGGAATATTATATATTTATATTTCCTATATGATGCGTAGAGAGTGGTTGCCTTTCATTAAAGCCATTCCAAAGCTTGTGTAACTCATCAGATTATTGGTGGGTTTGATTTTTTATTTCTTTGGTTTTATTTTGCTCAAAGGGTTGGCATTTATGGCATCCTCAATCTGTTTGCTTGATAAATGTGTATATATTTGTGTTGTGCCCAGATTGGAATGTCCTAAAATATCTTTAAGTACACGTATATCCACCTGACCATGCTGATACATAAGCGTGGCGGCGGTATGCCGGAGCTTGTGAACGGAAAGTCCTTCGCCGCCTAGTCCAGCTTTTTCTAAATATTTTTTGACGATATACTGCACCATCTTATTACTAATCCGCCGTTTAAGACGGCTCAAAAACAATGCGTCTTTGTGTTCCTTGGGTACGCCGTCCACAGGCCGTGCTTTTAAATATTCATCAATGGCCGAAATACAGGCGTCGTTTAGATATACGACACGCTCTTTGTTACGCTTGCCTATTACACGCAGACGTCGGTCGCTTGTGATGGAGTTAATGTTCAGGCCGCAAAGCTCGCTGAGACGTAGGCCACAATTTAGAAACAGGGTAATAATAGCATAATCGCGCTTTTTGTATTGTCCGTCAATCACATCCAGAAGCTCGGCACTTTGTTCTAATGAGAGGTGTTTAGGCAGCGCTGATTTTATTCGAGGCGATTCCAATTGTGAGGCGGGATTGGTACTCAATTGCCCCGTACGGTCGCACATATATTGAAAATACTGCCTTAGTGTTACCACCTTGCGCGCGCGGGTTGCGGCTTCGTTCATTCGGTCGTTGCGGCAATACACAAGAAAGGCGTGCAAATCGGTGAGGGTAACGGTTTTTAGCAGGTCTATATTGACATCATCGATGATGATGTCTTCAAAAACATCTGAATCGGTCAGCCCGCGCTGCATTTTTATATAACGAAAAAATGTGCGCAGGTCTGTATAATACTCCTGCACAGTTAGCTTGGATTTATTGGCGATGCCGTCTATATAAAATAAATAATCTCTTATAACAGGCGGCGCAGACTGGTAAGATATTGATTCCATTTTATCACCACGCTTAAATATATTGCAAAACGGTTTACGGATGACTTTCGCCGTGGCGGTAAGCCTCCATAATATCTCTGAAAACATCTCCGTTTGAAGGTGGAGTCCATGTTATAGCGTTGGCGCCCGCATCTATTGTGCGTTCAATGGATTCATCTGTGGGGCCGCCCGTAGCTATAATGGCCGCATTAGGAAAGCTTGCGCGTATACGCTTGACAATTGCCGTGGTTCGTGATGCGCCGGAAACATTGAATATATCAGCGCCACTCGCTATCCTCATTGCGATGTCGTCATCCTCGGAGCATATAGTTATAACTATAGGTATGTCTATATGTTCACGCACATCGGCGAGCGATTCATTTGTTGTTGGCGCATTGAGCACAACGCCGATAGCACCCTGATGTTCGGCGTGTAACGCCAAATTAATGACACGGCGGCCCTGCGTTCTTCCGCCGCCAACACCGGCAAAAACCGGGATGTCAGCCGCCGTCATAACAGCTTGGGTTATAATAGGCTGTGGAGTAAAAGGATAAACTGCGATAACCGCGTCGGCATTTGTGTTGCGTATTATACTTACATCTGTAGAAAACAATATAGATCGAATGGTTTTACCAAATATGCGTATACCGCTGCATTCATGTATTGGAGCAGGCATGTGAAGCATAAATTTTCTTAAATTACCTTGCAGCTCGGGAACAAATCGTTTTTCCATACATAACGCCGTCCTTTCATCTCTCAATGAAATGTTTTCTATATTATAAAACAGTATGTTGTCAATTTCAATTACTTTTTGATTAAAAGGGGTTGTTAATTATCAAATAGTTATATATAATAATATAAGAATGAAAATATACTCTTATTATGAAAGGGGCAGTTTTGTGGATTATAAAATTATTTCTCCTGTGGACATCAAGGAAAATGTGGTTGATATGATATGCAATGAATGGATGTTAATAGCTGCAGGGGATAGCGAAAAGTTTAATATGATGACGGCCAGCTGGGGTTCTTTGGGTGAAATGTGGTCTCGTCATGTAGCGCAAATGGTTATTCGTCCGCAGCGGTATACAAAAGAATTTGTGGATAAAAAAGATTATTTCACACTGAATTTTTTCGGTTGTGACAAAGCAGCAAAGGATATACATAAGATTTGCGGCTCGAAATCCGGCCGCGATATTGATAAGGCGGCTGAAACCGGGCTTGAGGCAATATACGATTCTGAATATGATACAGTGTATTTTAATGGCGCCCGGCTGGTGCTGTTTTGTAAAAAATTGTATGCCGCTCCTTTTAATCCTGAGTGCTTTATCGATAAAGCACCTTTGGATACTTATGCAAATAAAGACTATCATACGCAGTATTTCGGAGAAATAGTCAAAGCGCTTGCGGTCGAATAACGTTAAGGAGAAAAAAGCAGAATGGAACTCACATTAAAAAATATAACTAAAACCTTTGGAGACAAAACCGTACTTGATGATATAAATTTTTCTGTTGAATCCGGGTCGGCTTATGGCCTGCTCGGCCGAAACGGAGCGGGAAAAACCACTACTATAAGAATAATTATGGGGGTTTTTCCAGCCGATAGCGGCGAAGTGCTTATAGACGGTGTACGAGTTTCAAAATCGGGTGCGCGGCTTGGATATCTGCCTGAGGAACGCGGGCTGTATCCTAAACAAAAAATTATAACCCAGATGGTATACATAGGGCAGCTGCGCGGCATGACAAAACACGATGCCACGCAAAGTGCATTGCGTTGGCTTGCCCGGCTGGAAATGCATAGTTATGCCGAGGATAAACTGAATACTCTGTCAAAGGGCAATCAGCAGAAAATCCAGCTGGCTACCGCGCTGATAGATAATCCTGATATTGTAATATTGGATGAGCCTTTTTCTGGTCTTGACCCGGTAAATGCGCGTATGCTCAAGGATGTTGTAAACGAAATTGTTGCCGAAAACCGTATAGTGATATTTTCGTCCCATCAGATGAGCTATGTTGAGGAGTTTTGTGATACGATAGCCATAATGGGTACTGGTAAAATATTGCTTGAAGGAAACCTTAAGGAAATAAAGCGCAGCTATCCGCGGCTTAAGGTGGAAATGCGGCTATCGTCAGCCGAAGCGGCTCAAAAGCTAAGTGAACGTATGGGTGGCGCGTGGCTTGCCGAATATGTAGATAGTTTTGTTCTCGCTGACGACACGGTTACGGTTACCATGAAGAGTAATGAATGTCGCGACGGGCTGCTGAAGGCCGTTGTAAACGGACAAGCCCCGATTGAAAGGTTTACGGTTATGGAGCCCACTCTTGAGGAAATTTTTGTAGAGAAAGCAGGTGCAGCAAATGCCTAAAACACGTCATCAGGTTTTCACCATAATGAAGTTTGAGTTTAATAATATGGTCACTGCAAAATCGTTTCGTATTCTTACAATAGTGCTGAGCGTCGTATTGTTTGGTGCACTTACTATCGTGCCGTTTATAGATTCTGGTGATGCGGGTTCCGACACTGCTGAAAAACCCACAGTGTTGGTGATCGACCGCAGTGGCAGCAATATAGGAAAAGACTTTTCTGCAGCAATGCCGGTGTACGATGTGATTGCTGAAGAAAGATCGGAAGATACTATAAAAGCTGGAATTGAAAACGGAACCTATGAATGGGCGCTCATAATCAATTCATATGACAGTGCCGAATATATTTCAACGCCAATAATGATAGGAAGCGGAGGCGTTGAAATAGCATCTGTTCTGCGGGACATAAAGCTGCAGCACATGATGATATCCTCGGGTATGCCTGAGGATGTCGTGGCAAATTCTATGAAGCCGGTTGAGATGTTTTTTGTTTCTGTTGGTAAAGATACAATGACGCAATTTGCAGGGACATATTCTTTGCTCATGTTGCTTTATATTTCTATAATAATGTTCGGTCAGTTTGTTACATCCTCGGTAGTAACAGAGAAAACCTCACGCGCAACCGAGGTTCTGATTACGGCAGCCAAGCCGCTTAATTTTATGTTTGGTAAAATATTCGGCGTGGGGCTTTCGGGTATGTGCCAGATGGCTTGCCTGCTTGCAGCCGGCAGTATTGGTATAGGAATAAACCACAATTATTACAAGGACGTGCTCATATTTCAATCGCTGCTAAACAGCGGACCAAAGCTTATAGCATATTATTTCCTGTTTTTCTGTCTTGGATATTTTATGTTTGCCAGTATATTTGCGGCGCTTGGCTCTCTGGTTTCCCGTGTCGAGGATATCAATACAGCTGTAATGCCTGCTATGTTGATATTTGTCGCGGCTTTTATGGTGGCCATGTCGGGTATGTCCGATCCGAACGGTAATCTTATTACGGTGTTTTCCTTCATACCACTATTCACGCCGGTATGCATGTTTGTTCGTGTGGCGATGACCGATGTTCCGGTATATCAGTTTGTTATTTCGGTGGTTCTTACGATAGCGAGTATATTCGGTGTGGCTTACATAGCGGCTAAGATTTATCGTATAGGCGTGCTCATGTATGGCAAACTCCCCAGCATAAAGGTTCTTCGCGCCACATTGAAAGGCATGAAATCTTATTGATCTCTGTTAAAATACACAAAAATTGGCCTTGCAGTTAAGCAAGAATGATAACTTGATAGAATATACGCATAGAGTGTATAAATATGCAAAAAATACTTGATTTTATGCGTATCGCATGTATAATTATAAATATTCATATTATTGGGGGAATATCTCATGAACAAAAAAGATATCAAAAAAGTAATACTTGCTTATTCAGGTGGACTGGATACGTCCATTATCATTCCTTGGCTAAAGGAAAATTATAATAATTGTGAAGTCGTTGCTGTTGCTGCCGACGTCGGACAGGGCGCAGAGCTGGACGGATTGACTGAAAAAGCCATAAAAACCGGTGCTTCAAAGCTTTATATAGAAGACCTTACGAAAGAGTTTGTGGACGATTTTATTATTCCAACCATGCAGGCGGGTGCCGTTTATGAAGGGAAGTATCTTTTGGGCACATCCTTTGCGCGGCCTGTTATAGCTAAGCGCATTGTGGAAATTGCAAAGGCCGAGGGCGCCGATGCTATAGTGCACGGCTGTACGGGCAAGGGCAATGATCAGGTGCGCTTTGAGCTTACTATAAAGGCTTTTGCACCAGACATGTATATAATTGCTCCGTGGCGTGAATGGGATTTAAAGAGCCGTGACGACGAGATAGACTATGCCGAGGCACACAATATTCCATTGGCCATAACCCGCGAAACCAATTATAGCAAAGATAAGAACCTTTGGCATCTTAGCCACGAGGGGCTGGATCTTGAAGACCCGGCCAATGAGCCGGATTTTGACAAGATACTTGAAATGGGCGTTTCGCCGGAACGCGCGCCTGACAAAGCGACATATGTAACCGTCGGTTTTGAAAAGGGTGTTCCTGTTTCTTTGGATGGCAAGGATGTTGATTCGGTTGAGCTTATTAAAAAGCTTAATGAATTGGGTGGCGCAAATGGTATTGGTGTCATAGATTTAGTGGAAAACCGCCTTGTTGGCATGAAGTCACGCGGTGTTTATGAAACACCCGGCGGCACCATACTTTATCACGCGCATGAAGCATTGGAAACCTTGTGTATTGACCGCGAAACCGCCCGTGTTAAACAACAGCTTGCGATAAAATTTGCTGATTTGGTTTATTTCGGCCAGTGGTACACGCCGCTACGCGAGGCGCTCACTTCATTTGTTGATTCTACTCAGCAGACGGTTACGGGTGAAGTGAAGCTCAAATTGTATAAGGGTAATATAATTAATGCATCTATAACCTCGCCCTATTCGCTTTATGATGAGGAAATTGCCACCTTTGATGAAGACACGGTATATAACCAAAAAGACTCTGAGGGTTTTATAAATCTGTTTGGCCTTCCAATCACGGTCAGAGCCAAGCTGCAAAACAAAAAATAAAGGAATTTGCCGTTATGAAATTGTGGTCGGGGTTTGCGTCGAAAGAAGCCGATAAGCTAACAAACGATTTTAATAGTTCAATAGCATTTGATAGCCGCATGTATAAGCAGGATATACGCGGGTCGGTGGCTCATGCTACCATGCTTATGGAGCAGGGGATAATATCGTCTGAGGATGGCCGTGTTATTATAGACGGACTATACGGAATGCTGGCTGATATTGAAAACGGTGCGCTTGAAATTGATATGGAATCCGAAGATATTCATACGTTTATCGAAGGGGAGCTCACTGCACGTATCGGAGATGCGGGGAAACGCCTGCATACGGCACGCAGCCGAAACGACCAGGTGGCAACGGATTTGCGCCTGTATCTGCGCGATGAGATTGACGAAACGGTTATATTGCTGCGTAAATTTATAGAGGTTTTGCTGCAAAAAGCGGCGCTTTATGTTACCGCTATAATGCCCGGATATACACATTTGCAACGTGCGCAGCCTATAACCTTTGCGCATCATCTTATGGCATATGTTGAAATGCTGCTGCGCGATTTGGAGCGTATGAACGATTGCAGAGAGAGGATGAATGTTTCACCTTTGGGAAGTGGCGCTCTTGCCGGTACGACCTATCCGCTGGACAGGTCAATGACGGCGGGGCTGCTGCAATTCGATGGCATAACCCAAAACAGTCTTGACGGTGTGTCTGACAGGGATTTTGTATTGGAATTGGCTTCGAATTTATCTATTATTATGGTGCATTTGTCAAGGATGGCCGAAGAAACAATATTATGGTGTTCATCTGAGTTTAAGTTTATAACACTTGATGATGCTTTTTCTACAGGCTCGAGCATAATGCCGCAGAAAAAAAATCCGGACATATCTGAGCTTGTACGCGGCAAGGCCGGCAGGGTTTTTGGTCATTTGTCGGCGCTTTTATGCATGATGAAGGGGCTTCCGCTGGCTTATAATAAGGACTTGCAGGAAGACAAAGAGGCAATATTTGATGCGGTTGATACCGTGAAAATGTGTCTCACAGCGTTCACGCCAATGATAGACACTATGACGGTTAATGCCGACGCTATGCGCCGCGCAGCTGCTGAAGGTTTTATAAATGCTACGGATGCCGCTGATTTTTTGGTATCAAAGGATTTACCTTTCAGAGATGCATATAAAGTTGTGGGTCGTCTGGTTGCTTATTGCACCGAAACCAAACAAACATTAGAAGGACTTTCTTTAGCTGAATACCGGCAGTATTCGCCCCTGTTTGATGATAATATATACTCTGCGGTTAGCCTTGAAAATTGCGTTGAACGCCGCACGGTAGATGGCGCGCCCGCGCCGCAGTATGTTAAGGCACAGATAGTACGCGTGCGGGAATATTTGGAGGGACTAAAATGACAAACCCGGATAATAAACCTTTGATTAAGGTTGGGATAATAGGCGCAACGGGCTATGCGGGCGCCGAGCTTACGCGGCTGATAGCTCATCATCCCATGGCGGAAATTGCGGCCTTGGGCAGCAAAAGCTTTAAAGATATGCCATTATCAGACGTTTATCCGTCATACCTTTCCTTTATAGATGTGCCTTGTGTTGATAACGCTGAGGTTATTGACAAAAGCGATGTTGTTTTTGCCTGCTTGCCCCACGGCCTGTCGCAGCAAACAGCGCAGGAATGTGTTGCCAAAAACAAAATTTTTATTGATTTGGGCGCCGATTTTCGCTTAAAAAGCGAAAAAGAATATGAAGAGTGGTACGGTGGAGGATTTTTGGATGCGAATCTGCATGAAACTGCTGTATATGGTCTGCCCGAGCTGTTTCGTGAAAGTATTTCCGATGCACGGCTGATAGCAAATCCGGGCTGTTATCCTACATCGGCGGCACTTGGGCTGTATCCTGCGCTCAAACGCGGCTTGTGCGAAACCGATGGCATAATCGTAGACAGCAAGTCGGGCGTCACGGGCGCCGGCCGTGAACCCTCAATGGTCAATACTTTTTGCGAAGTGAACGAGGGCTTTGCGCCGTATAAGGTAGCCGCTCACAGGCACACGCCAGAAATAGAGCAATCACTGTCCGCGGCAGCGGGAAAAAATATAAAAATCACGTTTGTGCCGCACCTTTTGCCTGTAAATCGCGGAATAGTATCTACAATGTACGTGCGGTTGAAGTTGGGCGTTGCCGAATCCAATGTGCGTGAGGCATACGAAGCTTTTTATAAAGACGAGCCTTTTGTCAGACTGTTGCAGGCTGGTAAAACAGCCAATTTGAAAAATGTGCGAGGCACAAATGTATGCGATATTTCTTTGCATATGGACCGCCGCACGAGTACGCTTGTCGTGGTGTCCTGCCTTGATAATATGGTGAAAGGCGCGGCTGGCCAGGCTGTTCAAAACATGAATATTGCCTGCGGAATTGATGAAACAAGCGGCCTCAAACTAATTCCGGCCGCATTTTGAGGGAATTATTTAATTTTGTGCTATAGTAAATGGGAGATTTATATGAAAATAATAGAGGGCGGAGTGGCCTCGCCTAAGGGGTTTACAGCTGCCGGTATACATTGCGGCATAAGGAAAAACAAGAGTAAAAAGGATCTTGCGTTGGTATATAGTGAGGTTCCGGCAACAGCGGCGGCTGTATATACTCAAAATCTGGTTTGCGGCGCGCCAATAGTGGTTTGCAAAGAAAACTTGAAAAATGGCGTCGCTCAGGCCATGGTGTGCAACAGCGGCATAGCCAACACCTGCAATAAAGACGGCGTTGAAGTAGCCAAAGACATGTGCGAAATCACTGCAAATGCTTTGTCTATAGATGCAGAGGATATTATCGTGGCTTCCACAGGCGTTATTGGCCCATCGCTGGATTTGCAACCCATATCAGATGGCATGCCCGCACTTGTAGGGGAACTTTCGGTTGATGGATCGTTAAACGCGGCTCAGGCCATTATGACGACCGATACTGTGGCCAAAACATTGGCTGTTGAGTTTGAGATAAACGGACAAAAAGCTGTTGTAGGCGGCATGGCAAAGGGAAGCGGCATGATAAACCCCAATATGGCTACAATGTTGAGTTTTATTACTACTGATGTAAGCATAGAGCCGGAGCTTTTGCAAAAGCTTTTGAAAAGCGCTGCCGATTGTAGCTTCAATCGTGTTAGCGTAGACGGAGACACATCGACAAACGATACACTTTGTATCATGGCCAATGGGCAAAGTGGTATTGATATTAAGGGAAATACAGATGCCTGCACCGCTTTTGCCGATGCATTAAATCTTGTTTGTGTGACACTTGCCAAAATGCTGGCTAAAGACGGTGAAGGCGCCACAAAACTTATCGAGTGCTTTGTGCGTGGAGCTAAAACTGTGCAGGACGGCAACAAAATTGCCGACAGTGTTATAAATTCGCCTCTTGTGAAAACGGCCATGTTTGGCTGCGATGCCAATTTTGGGCGTACATTGTGTGCTATAGGATATGCGGGTGTTCCGCTGGATGCTGGTAGGATTGATGCCTCTCTTAAATCGTCGGCCGGGGAAATGTCTGTGTGTGAAAACGGTCTTGTTGTGGCATTTTCTGAGGAAAAGGCACTGGAGATATTAAAATGTGACGAGATTATTATAGATATCACCCTGCATGAGGGCGAATACACGGGTATGGCTTGGGGCTGCGATCTTTCGTATGACTATGTGAAAATAAACGGCGATTACAGAACTTAAAGGGGATATAAACATGTGTCAGCAAAACGCGCTTGACAAGGCTGCGATTCTTATGCAGGCCTTGCCTTATATAAAAAAATATTATGGCAAGACTATAGTTATAAAATATGGCGGAAACGCAATGGTCAGCGAAGAACTGAAGGAAATGGTCATGAACGATTTGGTATTGCTTTCGTTTGTGGGTATTCACGTTGTGCTGGTTCACGGCGGTGGTCCTGAAATTAACGATATGCTCAAAAAAACAGGCAAGGAAAGCCGGTTTGTTAACGGATTGCGCTATACTGATGAGGAGACCATGGAAATTGTGCAGATGGTGCTTACAGGCAAGGTGAACAAGGATCTTGTAGGGCTGCTGCATCATCATGGTGGCCGTGCTTTGGGCTTGTGTGGTCTTGATGGTGGCATGATAAAAGCCGAGAAATATTCCAAAGATGATTTGGGTTTGGTCGGCGAAATCACAATGGTAGACAGTACCCTGATAAACGATGCAATAAGTACGGGCTATATTCCGGTTATTGCGACTATAGCCAGCGGCGGAGAAGATATTGTTTACAACATCAACGCCGATACAGCCGCTGCCCGCATAGCCATTGCACTGGGTGCAGCAAAACTGATATTGATGACTGATATCCGCGGAATTATGCGTGATATAAATGATGAAAACAGCCTTATTCCTGAGGTGCGTTTGAGCGAGGTTCCGCGTATGAAATCCAGCGGCATAATCAGCGGTGGCATGATTCCCAAGGTTGATTGCTGCGTTGAGGCCGTGCGACGAGGCGTGGAACACGCCAATATTATAGATGGACGCATACCACACTCGATTTTAATTGAGATGCTTTCCGATGATGGTTCGGGAACATTATTTAAATAAGGATTTGGTTTATATGAAAACTTTTTTGGAATATAAAGAATGTGAACACGAAAATGTTTTGCAAACATATGCGCGGTTTGATGTATGCATCGTTTCCGGCCATGGGGCAACGGCAAAAGACATAGACGGCAAAAGCTATATAGATTTTGGTTCAGGTATCGGTGTTAATTCGCTGGGCTACTCGGATGAAGGCTTTGCTGCGGCTGTCACAGCTCAGCTTTCCAAGCTGCAGCATACCAGCAATCTTTATTATACTGCGCCGATGATTGAATTGGCCGAGGCACTGTGCGGCGCCACTGGCTTTGGTAAAGTGTTTTTTGCCAATTCGGGCGCCGAGGCAAATGAATGTGCTATTAAATTGGCGCGCAAATATTCAGAGGATAAATATGGTGCGCAGCGCTATAAAATTATTACGCTGATAAATTCCTTTCATGGACGTACAATATCAACCCTTTCGGCCACAGGACAAGAGGAAATGCACACTCATTTCACCCCGCTCACAGCCGGATTTGTTCACGTTGCTTGCGGCGATATAGACGCGCTTAAGGCCGAATTGAACGATTCTGTTTGTGCTGTTATGCTTGAGCCGATACAGGGCGAAGGCGGGATTATACCGCTCGATTTTGTGTATATGACCGAGGTTGAAAAGCTGTGTAGAGAGCATGATATATTGCTTATTTCGGATGAAGTGCAAACCGGTATGTCGCGTACAGGGAAATTACTTGCCAGCGAATACAGCGGAGTAAAACCGGATATCACTACTCTTGCGAAAGGACTGGGCGGAGGATTACCCATTGGTGCATGCCTGTGTACAAATGAGGTCGCAAGCCACATGCAAGCAGGTATGCATGGTAGTACCTTTGGCGGCAATCCCGTTGTGTGTGCTGGAGCCAATTTCGTGGTTGAAACCACGAAACAGCCGGAATTTTTACAGTCGGTGTGCCAAAAAGGGGAGTTTATTCGCAGCCAAATTGAAAACATTCCCGGTGTAAACGAGGTAAGAGGTATTGGCCTGATGATAGGAATAGCACTTGACGAGGGTATGCCTTCGGCGCGTACTATCGCTGAAAAATGCCTTGAGTGCGGCTTGATTATACTCACGGCAAAAAGTCTGCTGCGTCTGCTGCCGCCGCTTAATATAAGCGAAAACGAACTAAAGCAGGGACTGGATATATTGAAATCTGTATTAATGGAGGCGAAAAAATGAAACATCTTTTGAAAATGCTGGATTTTAAAAAAACTGAACTAATCGAGATTTTGGATCTGGCTGATCAGCTAAAATATGAGCAAAAAAACGGCATTGAACACCATCAATTAAAGGGCAAATCGTTGGGTATGGTGTTTGAAAAGGCGTCAACACGCACCCGGGTTTCTTTTGAAGTGGGAATGTATCAGCTTGGGGGTCAGGCTCTTTTCCTTACATCTAACGACCTGCAAATAGGCCGCGGCGAACCTATAGAGGACACTGCGCGGGTTTTATCGCGGTATCTTGACGGCATTATGATAAGAACCTTTAAGCAGGAAATGGTCGAAAAGCTGGCAGAATATTCTACTATACCTATTATAAACGGGTTGACCGATTTTGCGCATCCATGTCAGGTTTTGGCCGATCTTATGACGATAAGGGAATTTAAATCACGGCTTGATGGTCTGAAAATGGCCTTTGTTGGCGATGGGAATAACATGATGAATTCGCTTATTGTGGGCGGACTTATGGTGGGGATGACCGTTTCATGCGCTGCACCTTCGGGCTATGAGCCTGACGAAAAGGTGCGCAAATATGCTGAAGAACAGGGCGGATTTATGCTGTGTACAAATCCTGAGGATGCTGTACGTGATGCTGATGTGGTTATTACCGATGTGTGGGCATCTATGGGTCAGGAGGGTGAGCGTGAGGCACGGTTTAAAGCTTTCCAGGGATATCAGGTTAATGAATCGCTCATGTCGCTTGCTAAGTCTGATGCAATGGTGTTACATTGTTTGCCAGCACATAAAGGCGAAGAAATTTCAGAAGATGTTTTTGAGAAGAATGCAAAGTATATTTTTGAAGAGGCTGAAAACCGTTTGCACGCACAGAATGCGGTTATGGTCAAACTCATGGCATAATTAAATAGACTTAAAAACACAAGGCTCCCGGATTTTCCGGGAGCCTTGTTGTAAAAAGCACAGTTATAAATATTTAGGGCCATATTCAGCCTCCGAGATAAGCTTTTACCACCTTTTCGTCTTCACGAAGCTCGGAACCTTTGCCTTGAAGCACAATATCGCCAACATCCAAAACATATCCGTAATCAGCCAGCCCCAGCGCCATCTTCGCATTTTGTTCAACCAGCAGTATAGTAGTTCCTTCATCGTGCAGGCTTTTGATAATTTTGGTAATATCGCGCACGATAAGAGGAGCGATACCCATAGAGGGTTCATCCATTAAAAGCAGCTTTGGCTCAGACATAAGCCCTCGCCCTATGGCCAACATCTGCTGTTCGCCGCCGGAAAGGGTTCCTCCTGGCTGCTTGCTCCGTTGCGCTAAAATAGGAAAGCGGTCAAAAACCTTTTTCAGCCGGCGTTTACGTTCATGGTTATCTTTTAGGGTATAAGAACCAAGCTCAAGATTTTCTGTTACAGTAAGATCTTTGAAAATATGCCGCCCTTCGGGAAGATGTACCAGACCACGCTTTACAATTTCATAAGGCGGCAGATTTGTGATGTCCTCTCCGCAGAAAAACACCTTTCCGGCGGAAGGCTTTATAAGGCCGGAAATTGTTCTGAGAGTGGTGCTTTTGCCTGCACCGTTGCTTCCAAGTAGAGTAACTACTTGTCCCTTTTGTGCCTCAAAGCTAATGCCCTTTAAAGCGGCCACTTTTCCGTAGTGAGTTTCAAGGTTTTCGACCTTTAGAAGCATTTCGTTGCTCATTCAGCACCCTCCTCATCTTCTTCGCTACCCAGATAGGCTTCAATTACGAGGGGATTGGACTGTATCTGTGCAGGGGTGCCTTCAGCAATTTTGCTGCCGAAATTAACAACAAAAATTTTTTCGGAAATTTTCATAACGAGCTCCATATCGTGCTCGATAAGAAAAACGGTAATTCCGAAATCATCACGGAAACGATGGATAAGTTCAATAAGCCTGTCTTTTTCCTCGCGGTTAAGGCCTGCGGCGGGTTCATCTAAAAGCAAAAGCTTTGGCTTTGCAGCAAGTGCTCTGGCCAATTCAGTACGGCGTTGGTCACCATAAGACAGATTTTTTGCAAGAAAATTCTTTTTATCAAGAATTCCAACATAGTCTAAAAAGAATTCAGCGCTCTTATGAATTTCACGTTCCTCGCGTCGCTCGGCAGGATGCCGGAGCAACGCACCAAACACAGACTGTTTACTTATACTGTGGGCTCCGCTCATAACATTTTCAAGTACAGTCATATTTTTAAACAGGCGCACGTTTTGAAATGTGCGAATAATCCCCATGTGAGTTATTTTATGCGGCTTGACATTGATAAGAGACTTGTCATTAAATTCAATGTTTCCGCTCGTCGCTTTGTAGAAGCCCGTGAGACAATTGAACACAGAGGTTTTTCCCGCTCCATTAGGGCCGATAAGAGAGGTAATAGACCCATCTTCTATGTCAAAGCTCAAGCTTTCAATGGCGGTTATCCCGCTGAAACGCAGCGTTAGATCGGTTATCTGCATTAAAGGCATAAAGTCACCCCTGTGTTTTTCTTTCAGGCCAGAGTCCCTGCGGCCGGGTTATCATAACGATTATCAAAAGAATGCCGAAGAAAAGCATCCTCATTTCGCCTATTACAGGGACATCGCGGAATAATTCCGGGAATATCGCAAAAAATGCGGCGCCCGCAATAACTCCGGGAATTTTTCCCATACCACCTAAAATAACAGCTAGCAAAATATTTGCCGATTGTGTGAAATCAAACGAAGTGGGGGATATGGCGGTCATTTTAACTGCGTAAAAGCTTCCGGTTATGCCGCCCAAAACTGTTCCTATAATATATGCGTATAGCTTATAACGAGTAACATTTACGCCCATTGCCTGCGCGGCGTCTTCATCTTCGCGTATGTATGCAAGCGCCCGGCCAAAACGGGAATGCCTGATTCTGTAAGATACTATAATAAACAAGACAACCAGAACAAGGAAAATATAATACCAATGGGTTATTTTTGTCATGCGCATTCCGAAAATTTCGGGCCGGGTTATGGCATTAAGTCCGCTTGAAGAACCGGTTATTTCCAAATTTCTCGCTGTTATACGTACAATTTCTGCAAATCCCAGCGTGACAATGGCTAAATAATCGCTACGAAGCTTTAGCGTTGGCGCGCCGATCAAAACAGCAGTTAACACCGACACCAAAACAGCCAAGGGAAGGGTTAGCCAAAAGCTTAGTCCAAAGCTTTTTATAAGAATACCTGTTGTATATGCGCCTATAGCAAATTTTGCGGCGTATCCTAAATCGCAAAGGCCGCAATAGCCAACAATAACATTTAAACCAAGGGCAAGCAACATATAAAACATTGCGTTCCACATAACATTTAAACTATAGTTGTTTAAAAACGCAGGCAAAGCAGCCATAATCACAAATGTTGCTGCGAATGTACTATATTTAAACTTTTTATTATCAAAGCAGCTATAAACCTTATCAACGATTTTCATTGGTTTACATCCTCTCGACTTCAGATTTGCCCAATAAACCGTTTGGTTTAAAAATAAGAATAATTATAAGCAGAGCAAAAGCGAAAACATCTTTCCAAGGCGAGCCTAAAAATTGCGTTCCTATAGCTTCCAGCAAACCGAGCAAAATCCCGCCGAGCATAGCACCCGGAACGGAACCTATACCGCCGATTACCGCTGCTGTGAAAGCTTTGATACCTATTGTGTAGCCCATATTATATTGGACATTGCCATAATAAATGCAGGCCATGCCTCCGGCAACGGCCGCCAAAGCCGAGCCTGCTATAAATGTGAGCCCGATTATTTTGTTTACGTTTATACCCATGAGTTTGCAGGTGTCCTGATCCAATGATATTGCGCGCATCGCTTTTCCGATCATGGTGCGGCCTATAAAGATCGTGAGCCCTATCATAAGAATGGCCGAGACGGCAAACAGAATCATTTGTACATATGTAACTTTAATATTGCCAAATACTATTCCGGCAGAATTGTCGATATCGCTTTTGAAAAATAACGGCTGACTGTTTGTCAAGCTCATAACCGTGTTGTAAAGAACAAGGGACACACCTATGGCCGTTATAAGCAGCGATAGCCTTGGGGCTCCTAAAAGTGGACGGTACGCAAACCGTTGCACAAGAAAACCCAAAGCTCCTATAAGTATCATGGCAATAACTATAGAGCACACGATACTTAGCCACAAAGGCAGAATGCCCGAAAGAATACCGAAAACTGACAGGCACGTAAAGGCGCCTGTCATATAAATATCCCCATGGGCAAAATTTAAAAGCTTTACAATTCCATAAACCATTGAATATCCCAAAGCAACCAACGCATAAAAAGAACCTAAAACCAATCCGTTAAGAAGCTGTTGGACTATAACTTCCCAAGAAAGCACCGAAAGAACACCACCCTAAAGCGTTACAAGTTTAAAGACACCGTTTTCAATTTTTAAAACAATAAAATTGGATATCGCCGGCTCACGATTTTCAGAAAATTTGATCGTGCCTGACAGGCCCTTATAATCGGTGTTTTGCACATTGCCGCGCACCGTTTCAAAGTCTGTAGATCCGGCTTTTTCTATAGCTTCTTTGAGCAGATATATTGTGTCATAGCAAAGGGAGGCATATGTTCCCGGAGCCATGCCGAATTTTGCTGTATAATCGTTAACGAATTTTTCGCCGCCATCAGAAAACTCAACAAACGGGGGAGAGGTTACATAAACACCCTCGCCAGCAGAGCCGCAAGCCGTGATAAGTTCTACAGAAGCCGAGCCGTCACCCACGGCGATATTGCCCGTATATCCGCCTTGGCGGAGTTGTTTTATAACGTTTGAGCCATCAGCATGATATCCGCACCAATATACAAAGTCGGCGCCGGAATTTCGTATAGCGGTTACAATGGCTGAAACGTCAGGAGCCCCTTTTTCCATAACCTGAACGGTGGCAATACTTATGCCACTCTTAGGCAGGGTTGTTTCGCATATATCAGAAAGGTTTTTTGTATAGGCATCTCCCTGATGTATGAGAGCGACCTTTTTTGTGTCCAGTGATTTGCAAAGGTCGGTAAGCGTTACAGAGGCATGGGTGCCGGGACTGTTAATCATAAAGGACTGATTAAGTCCCAATTTTGTGATATCTGTAGAATTGGCGCAGGATATTAGCATTATAAGATCTTCGTCAAAAAACTGCTGCAATGTGGGGATTGTTGCACCTGAGCCATATCCTCCGACTACAAAATCAACACCCTGAGCAATGATTTTAGACGCGGCCTGTGTTGCCGTGTTTGGGTCACAGGCATCATCAGCTTCATACAGCGCGAGCTTGCGTCCAAGCACACCTCCGGCGGCATTGATTTCATCGCAGGCCAGTTTATAGGATTGGAGCATGTCGTTTCCATAATAGGCTTCCGAGCCCGAAAGGGGCACTAAAACACCGATAGTGATATCACCAGTGCCATCGGCGGTTTTTTTGGAGCATCCAGCCATCGAAACAAGCATGAATACCGCAAGAAAAAGAGAAACCACTTTAAAGAATTTTGTACGCATAATACTGCAACCTCCTGAATAATTATAATTATTTTCAATAAACAAAAAGATGTATTTTAAACGCTATCGAATTTTTTTGAATGCCGTTCGGTCCATATGTTGTATCCAATAACGGTAAGAACAATAATCGCACCGCCAGCCACTGCGAAAGTGCCGGGGGTTTCGCCTGTGGCCAAAGCTACCCACACAGGATTTAGCACAGGCTCCATCGCTGTGATAAGGCAGGCAAGAAGAGCCGGTGTTTTCTTTATACCGAGAGAAAAAAACACATAGGCAAGTCCTACTTGCACAACACCAAGAAAGATAACGGCACCCCATGCAACAGGGTCGGCCGTTGTTTCGAAAAAGACAAAAGGCATGCCGATAACTGCATTTATGATGAAACCCAAAAAGAGGGAATGCTCAGGGGTGGTATCTGGTCTTTTGTTGCATACGAATACGCCGGCAAAGGATAATCCCGAGGCTATAGCCAGCAAATTCCCCCACATTCCGCCGCCGCTTAATTGTCCTGCAAAAAACAACAACATGCCCAAAAGAGTTATAGAAACAGCGGTGATTTCGCTGGGCTTTGGCTTGTGTCTGTAAAAAATCAGCTGGATAAGTATTATAAAAATCGGTGCCGTGAATTGCAAAAAAATTGCCGCCGCCGCCGAAGTTAGCTTGTTGGCAAACACAAAAAGAATGGTCGTGCTTGAAAGACAAAGCGCCGATAATATATTTCCTGGCGTGAGTTCTATCCTAATGCTCTTGCGGTAAACGGCAAAAACAACAGCAGCCAAAAGGGCACGCAGGCCTATTATGCTCATGGCTCCCCATGGTATAAATTTGATGCACAGGCCGCCAAAACTCCAGCACAGAGAGGCAGCTACCATAAAGAGGGGGCCTTTTTGCTTGGACAACAACATAAATATCAACCGCTTCTTTTGTGTTTATGCTCACAATAAACTATATTATAACATTTTATAGCCGTATTTACAAGGCTTTTATTCACTCAAAAAAGTAAAAATCCGAACCCTTCACCTACCTGAGCAGTAGTGCGGAAGTTCGGATTATACATGTCTGGTGATCCACCGGAGATTCGAACTCCGGACACCCTGATTAAAAGTCAGGTGCTCTGCCAACTGAGCTAGTGGATCATACATTTATCATACCATAACAGTATATCAACCAGAGGTTAATCTGTCAAGTATATTTTGAGACCAAAACAGAAAAAATGTTATCTAATGGCCCCAATAAAAAGGCGAAAGCCAATGAGCCTCCGCCTTTTTTACAGGGTAGGGGAGAGCAAAATTATTTAAGCTCAACTTTGGCGCCGGCTTCTTCAAGCTTGGCCTTGTATTCTTCGGCTGTGTCTTTGGGGAGAGCCTCTTTGATGGCTTTCGGAGCACCGTCAACCAGAGCCTTGGCTTCGGCAAGGCCTAAGCTTGTGAGCTCACGGACAACCTTGATAACCTTGATTTTCTCAGCACCGACTTCGGTAAGAATAACATCAAATTCGGTTTTTTCTTCGGCAGCAGGAGCGGCGGCACCAGCAGGAGCGGCAGCAACAGCGACGGGGGCAGCAGCAGAAACACCAAATTCTTCTTCAAGGGCTTTTACGAGCTCGCTGAGCTCGAGAACGGTAAGGGCTTTTACTTCATCAATAAGTTTTGTTACTTTGTCAGACATAATAATTTTTCCTCCAAATATTTTTTAATGTAGGACAGCATTAGCTGTCAGTTTTTTCGCATCAAGCGCCTTTTTGTGTTGCGATAGCGTTAAGCGCCACAACCAGACCGCGCAAATTGGCATTGAGAACTCCAACAAATCCTACGATAGGAGCATTCAAGCCGCCAAGAGCTTTGGCTACGAGAACCTCGCGGGATGGCAATTTAGCTAAATCACTAACTTTTTTTGCATCTATCACATCATTATCGACAAAGCCGAGCTTGATAGTGAAATTAGAGTGTTTGTCAGCAAAGTCCGAAAGGATTCGCGCACAAGCGATATAATCATCCTTATGAACAGCTAAAGCAGTGGTGTTTTCGAGTACGGGCTTCATGTCAGGCATCTCGGCCTTGTCAGCAGCAAGTGACAACAAACGGTTTTTGACAACTTCGTACTGCACACCAGCTTCTCTAAGTTCGCGGCGCAGCGCTGTATCATCACCAACAGTGATACCCTTGTAGTCTACAAGCACACCAGCACAGGAACCGCTGAGTTTTTCGGACAAATTAGCTACGATTTGCTTCTTTTCTTCCAGAATCTTAGCACTGGGCATACATTCACCTCCATACTTGTTTGGATTAATGTAATCCTAAGAGAAAAAGAAATGCCTTTTTCCAAAAAGAAAAAGGCATACATATACTAAAAGCACATGTTCGCTTTTCCTCGGCAGGCGACCCAGAGAGTCGTTAGATCAAAAAGATACCTGCTGTCTTTGGATAAACAACTATATTATATTAACATAACGAGCATAAAAAGTCAAGCGCTTTACTGTATTTTTATAAGCCTACCTTATTAGGATTGATTTTTATGCCGGGGCCCATAGTAGCGGAAACTACGCAAGAGCGAATATACTGACCCTTTGCGGCAGCTGGCTTTGCTTTTACGATGGCAGAAAGCAGGGTGTCAAAGTTTTCCTGCAGCTTTTCTACACCAAAACCCAACTTTCCTATAGAGCAGTGGATGATGTTGGTTTTGTCAAGACGGTATTCGATCTTACCGGCTTTCGCCTCAGTAACAGCACGGCCTACATCGGGTGTCACAGTGCCTGCTTTGGGGTTTGGCATCAAGCCGCGCGGGCCCAAAACCTTACCTAAACGACCTATCTGACCCATCATATCAGGCGTTGTGATGAGCACATCAAAATCCATCCAGTTCTCGCTTTGGATTTTTTGTACCATATCTTCCGCTCCGACAAATTCTGCTCCGGCGGCTTCAGCGGCTTTGGCAGCATCGCCCTTGGCTATAACCAATACACGAACAGTTTTACCGGTACCGTTTGGAAGTACAACAGCGCCGCGAACCTGCTGGTCGGCATGACGGGAATCAACACCTAAACGGACATGCACCTCAAGGGTTTCATCAAATTTAGCCACTTTAGCTTTTATGGCTAAATCCAGAGCTTCGTTAACATCATAAAGCTTTTGTTTGTCAACCATTTTCAGGCTGGCTGTATATTTTTTACCATGTTTCATAATAATACTCCTCCCACAAATGTGGTTTTATCGGACTTATATTTTAGTCTACTACTTCGACACCCATCGAACGGGCTGTACCGGCTATCATGCTGATAGCTGTTTCAATAGAAGCTGCGTTCAAATCAACAGCTTTTGTTTCGGCAATTTTGCGAAGCTGTTCAGTGGTTATCTTAGCAACCTTGGTTTTGTTGGGAACACCAGAGCCGCTTTCAATACCGCAAGCCTTTTTTATAAGAATGGCAGCAGGCGGAGTCTTGGTGATAAAAGAAAACGAACGGTCGGCGTATACAGTAATAACAACAGGAATTATCAAACCAGCATCCTTAGCGGTGCGCTCGTTGAAATCTTTTGTAAACTGTACGATATTGACGCCGTGCTGGCCAAGTGCAGGACCTACAGGCGGCGCCGGCGTAGCTTTGCCAGCAGGGATTTGCAGCTTGATATAGCCAGTGATTTTTTGTGCCATAATAATTTCCTCCAAAAAATATTGTGGTAAATCGGGGGAGTTTACCCCCTCCCACTAAAAGGGACTAATCCATTAATTCAACCTGATCAAGCTCAAGTTCAACCGGCGTTTCGCGGCCAAACATTGAAATGGTAACATTGACTGAGTTTTTGCTCAAGTCCATAGCGTCTACAACAGCTATGAAGCCATCAAGCGGACCATCGGTAATGCGAACATTATCGCCAACGGTATAATTGACTTCTATTGATCGTTTTTCCACACCCAACGCATGTACTTCTTCTTCGGTAAGCGGCACAGGGCTACCTGCCGGGCCGACAAATCCGGTGACACCGCGCGTATTACGCACAACATACCATGAATCGTCGGTAACAATCATTTTTATCAATACATAAGAGGGAAAAACTTTACGCTCGACTTCACGCTTTTTGTCATCTTTAATCTCGGTTACAGTTTCAGTTGGTACCTTGATATCAAAAATCAAGTCCTGCATATTACGGTTTTCTACCAATTTTTCAAGATTGGAAGCCACCTTATTTTCATAACCCGAGTAGGTGTGTATGACATACCATTTTGCTTCGGACATCTTAAAACCTCTTTTCAGCAGTAACCGATCAAACGCTTGAAGTGTTGCCGGTGAACAGCGCACTAATACCAAATGAGAACAGGAAGTCCAGCACCCATATGAATGCACCAAAAATCAAACAAATAACCAATACAATGATTGTATTCTTTACAACCGAACGCGTGCCCGGCCAGATTATTTTTTTAACTTCCGATTTGTATTCGCTGAAGAAGCCGGCAATGCGCTTAAAAATAGATTTCTTAGCGCCATTAGATTCAATCACTTCAACCCGGTCAGCAACCAGAAGAGATATGATTGAAAATACAAACGCGGCGATAATTAAGCTATAAAGGACAAAGTACATTGCTTCAGGAGTGTAGGTGAGTCCACTGACTACAAGACGCAACGGACGGGCATCAACAAAATGATTTCCGGCATAAAGGAAAACAGAAAAGCTTATTCCTGCGACCAGAAAAAAAGCCGGAGCTGCGTAAGCTGATCCTTTGAACTTGAATGAAAGGCCGCTGAGCAATGTACCCAGCAAAAGAAGAACAAGAACAAAGAGATAATAGGTTGATTTTGCTGTTTGATAATCAATGTTGTTATGCGAAATTGTTCCGCCGAAAGCTAGCTCTGCACCAGTAAGGCTGTGAACAAAATCACCTGCGGCAAGCCTCATAGAAGGAATGAAGTAAAATACGAGCGCAGAAACTCCGACAATCAAGGTTAGGAACCGCATAAAGGTACGAATAGTTTTCATTTGTTACATACCTCCTATTTGGTTTCCCGATGTAGTGTGTGTTTCTTACAGAATCTACAGTACTTGTTCATTTCAAGCCTGTCCGGGTCGTTTTTCTTGTTTTTCTGGGTGTTGTAATTGCGTTGCTTGCATTCTGTACATGCGATGGTAATGTTAACTCTCATAGTGACGGCACCTCCCGTTTTACGGAAAAATTTCAGTCTCCCTCATAAAGACGCAGTTTTTATGTAGATATATTTACATATAAAAAATCCACACATAAAAAAAGCCCTTGCAGAGGTACTTAGAACTATACCATAGTATTTCTTGCTAGTCAAGTGCTTTTTACAAAAAAGTGTTTTTTGTTAAGCAAGCGTTTTTTATGCTAAATAAAACCCCATTGTCTTTGTCTTTGGGCGGAAGGTTACAAGGAAGCATATCGAAATTTGATATAATGCTAAGTTGAAACGGCAAGAAAGAGAGGATACTAATTAGATTTTTACACTCTCTTTGTGAAAATCTTCATATTTGAAAGTGAGTTATAGCTCTTTTAACATTAGATAGTCTTCATGTCCTGCACTGTCAGGCCTTTCACCGGATATTTTATATCCAAGTCGCTGGTAGAAGCGAACAGCTGGATTATCCTTTTGAACAGAAAGTGAGGTTCGTTTATAGCCGTTTGCACGCAGGATGCCGAATAGCTTTTTCATCAATTTCGAACCTATGCCATAACCGCGAAATTCGGGCAATATCGAAATAGCAAGCTCAGGTGTTTTGGTATCGATATGACCATATGCGGAAATAATTCGCGTCCAAGCCACTCCGATAATTTGTCCGTTTTGCTCTGCAACAACGCCTAAATCGCCGGTTTGTGTTCCAAAGTCCTTTATGTAAACAAATATATCTGGCAGATTGATAATATTTCGCGGTGGTAGTTTTGCACCTTTGGGAATGAATATTGCCTGATATAAAAACTCATTCAGGCAAACATAATCTGATTTATTTATGGTTCTGATCTTTGCGTTGATTTTATGGGCAGTGATTATTGTAAAACTATGAGCATTGACGGTTAGCACAATGCCATTACGATAGACATACCAATTTTTACCATGTCCAATGATAATATCTGCCATATTTATAATTTCTTTGCACCAATCTATAACATCATATACATTCAAACCGAGATTTTTCTTTACTCGAATTTGACCTAATTCTGTAATATGCAGTTTATCAAGATTTTCAATCAAGTCATTCACTTTATATTCCTCGCAGTCGTATGTTTTAAAAACCAATTATACTACATATATCACATTAAATACAAGCTGAAAAGCAATTTTCCTTTCAGCTTGTGTTTAAGGGCTTTAAAAGTACTTTCTTATATAAGTTCCTATTTGATAGTGGACTTTGTTAATTCGAGTTACTTTATTTTGATGATATAACGCAAAAATCTATACGCTTAAATTTATAAGATGTGCTATTGATGGTATGGTTTCGCCCTGAAGACTGGCTGTGGGCGACATTAGCGCGCCTGTTGCACAGAAAAGAATGTTTTTCAGCCGAGATTTTTGCATTTCTTTTATTATGTGCCCGCAAAGCACACTGGCCGAACAGCCGCAGCCCGAGCCGCCCGCGTGTGTGTCGTCTTTTTCGGGATTAAAAATCATCAGGCCGCAGTCATTATAATTGCTGCCAAGATTTACGCCTTCATTTTTCATAAGCTCTCTAAGCAAATTAGAGCCGACGAGCCCCAAATCCCCGGTTAATATCAAATCGTAGTCATTGGGCTTTGTTCTGGTGTCTTTCAGGTAATTCATTATGGTGTCCGCTGCTGCTGGCGCCATTGCGGCACCCATATTATTAGCATCCTTTATGCCGTAGTCTATGATTTTTCCGTAGGTCACGTTATTTATGGATATGCCTTCTCCTTTGCCTACCACTGCTGCTCCGGCGCCCGTCACCGTCCATTGTGCAGTTGGGGAACGTTGTCCACCATACTCCAACGGCATTCTAAACTGTCGTTCTGCCGAGCAAAAATGAGAGCTTGTTACAGCAACACATTTGTCGGCGGCGCCGCTGTCTACTAATACGGCTGCCGTAGCCAGAGTTAACGCCATTGTGGAACAAGCGCCAAACATGCCGATAAGTGGCACGGAAAAATCGCACAGGCCATATGTTGAGCCAATACATTGGTTCAACAGATCTCCGGCCAGGATATAATTTATTTCGGCAGCCGATATTGAGGCCTTGTCAAGCGCCGCTTGTACCGCTGCGCCTTGAAGCGCGCTTTCGCTGCGCTCCCATGTTGCTTTGCCCATAGTGGTATCGTCGTTTATTTTGTCAAAGCTGCCACCAAGCGGACCTTCACCCTCTTTTTTGCCAACTGCGGCCGCTGCTGCTAGTATGCGCGGGCAGGACTCTATATTTATTGTATATTGTCCGATACGGGATATCATAAGCTTTTCTCCTATGCTAAATTAAATATATAAATAATCAGGCCATAAAGCGCCGATGAAATTACGCCGAATACTATTACCGGACCGGCAACCGTGAACATTTTTGCTGACACGCCCAAAACAAAGCCTTCGCTGCGAAACTCCATAGCTGGGGAAACTACCGAGTTTGCAAAGCCGCTTATGGGTACAAATGTTCCGGCGCCTGTGTGCTTGGCAATATTGTCATAGAAGTTCAGACCTGTTATAATGGCTGAAAGCACTATAACTGTCAGCGTAACCGTTACAGAAGCTGTTTTTTCTGTCAAACCCGCATGCATATATAAGTGGCGGAGTGCTTCTCCTGCCGCACATATGAGCCCGCCGGACAAAAAGGCAATAACGCAGTTTTTGCCCGTGCTTGAGCTTGGGGAAATTTGTTTTGTGAGCGTGTCATATCTTTGGTTGGTCATATTCATATGGTGTTCTCCCTGCTGTTAATAATGCTATTGTTAGCAAAATTTATAGTTTTATGCTTTCCGGGGCTTTACCTATCGGAAATAAAATGCTATAATGTATCAAATGTTAAAATTTGCTGTGTTTGCGTAGTGGCGGAACGGAGCTGTTAATGGACATAAAAATCGGTGACAGGGCTTTTATGAAAAAGCCTCATCCGTGCGGAACGGATATATTTCTGATAATGCGCGTTGGCATGGACATACGAATGAAGTGCACTGGCTGCGGTCGTGAAATGTTATTGCCGCGGCACAGGGCCGAACGCGGTATAAAGAAAATATTACAGTAATTGGAGAGTAAATGCATGTTCAGTAAGCTGGATTTAGTGGAGCAAAAATACGAGGAAATAGGCGAAAAGCTGGTTGATATATCGGTTATAAATGATCAAGCGCAATACACATCGCTTATGCGTGAGCATAAACAGCTCACCCCGGTTATAGAAACCTACCGCGAATATAAAAAAGCAAAATCCGACGAAGGAGAGGCGAAAGCCCTTTTGTCTGAAGGCGGAATGGATAAAGATTTTCAGAAAATGGTGGAGGAAGAGCTTGATTCTTCCCGCGCCAACATTGAACGTTTGTCGGAAGAACTGAAAATCCTGCTTTTGCCGAAAGACCCCAACGATTACAAAAACGTTATTATAGAAATCCGGGGCGGTGCCGGCGGAGAAGAGGCGGCCCTTTTTGCATATAATCTGAGCCGTATGTATATGATGTATTCCGAAACCAGACGCTGGAAAACCGAGGTTTTCAGCGTAAATGAAACCGAGCTGGGCGGCTATAAGGAAGTTAGCTTTTCCATTGAAGGAGAGGGCGCATATTCATGTCTGAAATTCGAAAGCGGTGTGCACCGTGTACAGCGTGTGCCGGAAACCGAGGCGGGCGGACGCATTCACACTTCTACGGCAACCGTGGCTGTGCTGCCCGAGGCTGAGGATGTTGATGTGGAAATAAATCCGGCCGATTTGCAGATAGACACATATCGTTCGGGCGGCGCTGGTGGCCAGCATGTAAACAAAACCGAATCGGCTATTCGTATAACCCATTTGCCTACAGGAATCGTTGTTGAATGCCAAGACGAACGGTCGCAGCACAAAAACAAGGACAAAGCCATGAAGGTGCTGCGAAGTCGCATACTGGAGCAGTTACAGCAGGAACAAAACAAGCAGATTGCATCTGATAGGAAATTGCAGGTGGGTACGGGCGACCGTAGCGAGCGCATCAGAACATATAATTATCCTCAGGGACGTGTTACCGATCATCGTATAGGCCTTACGCTATATAAAATCGATCAGATACTCAGTGGTTCGCTGGATGAAATTATTGACGCGCTTATTATGGCGAATCGTGCAGAAATGTTGAAAACACAAGAAAGCTGAGTGTAATGATGATTACTGCTATGCTCAAGGTTTCGGCCGATATGTCAGATGTGCAGGATATACAGGCAATAACTGCCGCCGCTGACATAATTTTGGCGGGCGGACTTGTTGCCATGCCAACAGAGACGGTATATGGCCTTGCGGCTAACGCTTTTGATGAAAAGGCTGTATTGTCGGTCTTTTCTGCCAAAGGCCGTCCGGCGGACAATCCGCTTATTTTGCATATATGCGATATGAATATGCTTGAAGATATCGCATACGATATTCCTGACAAGGCCCGTGAATTGGCACATAAATTCTGGCCGGGTCCTCTTACGATGATTTTTAAGCGCAAGGATACCATTCCTGCCATATGCTCAGCGGGTTTGGATACTGTGGCGGTGCGTTTTCCCGCGCATTCCGCGGCGAGGGCGCTGATAAATGCGGCAGGCGTTCCGCTGGCCGCGCCATCGGCCAATTGCAGCGGCAGACCCAGCCCAACATCCGCCCGGCATGTGGAAAACGATTTGCTCGGTCGCATAGATGCCATCATAGATGGAGGCGAATGCGAGATAGGTTTGGAATCGACCGTTATAAGCTTTGATGGTGAGCCTATGGTTTTGCGTCCGGGCGGAATTACGCCCGAGCAAATCGCTTCAGTGATTGGCTCTGTAAAGGTTGATGAGGCGGTTTTAAAACCACTTGATTTAGATGAGCAGCCCAACAGTCCAGGAATGAAATATACTCATTATGCGCCCCGTACGACGGTTATACTATGTGAGGGAAACCGGCAGGACTATATCATATATGTAAACGATCAGCATGAGAGACATGGTGATATTTGTGCACTGTGTCCTGAGGAAATTTCCGGCGAGATACTTTCGCCCTGTCTGTCACTTGGTCATGTTGATGACGCGGCAGATCAAAGCCACAGACTTTTTGCGGCTTTGCGCGAGGTGGATGGTCTTGGTAGCACGGTGTGTTATATATACGCGCCTCAAAAGCAGGGGCTTGGTTTGGCTGTGTATAACAGGCTGCTGCGCGCTTCGGGATTTAATGTGATACAGGTTGGTAAAAATTGATGGGAGCTTATGTTTTAGGGCTTACCGGCCCATCTGGATCGGGGAAAACAGTTGTGTCTGCTCTTTTTGCGCGGCATGGAGCATATGTTATAGATTGTGATCTTTTGGCTCGCAGAGCCGTTGAACAACCCGAGGTTTTGCGGCAACTTTCCAATTGCTTTGGCGAGGATATTATTTTTGATGGCGCGTTAAACCGCAAACTTCTTGCCAAAAGGGCGTTTTGTTCGCGGGATAATGTGAATCTGCTCAATAAGATAACCCATCCGGTTGTTTTGCGTTTGTTGGAGCAAGATATAAAGAAAGCTAATGAACAAGGCTTCAATCTGATAGTAATGGATGCACCTACCCTTATTGAAAGCGGCGCCGATGTTTTGTGTGATAGTTACGTAGCTGTGGTGGCGTCTAAAGATTTGCGCCGTGAGCGTTTGCAAAAACGCGATAAACTTTCAGAAGTTGACATGCAAAGCCGCTTGAAGGCCGGTCATGAGAACGGATTTTATACTAAAAACGCGCAGTTTGTGATACGAAACAATAATGAGCCGGATACATTGGAACTGGCTGTTACCGAAATTTTGGCTTTAATCAAGGCTGTTTGACAGGAGAATTTTATGTCATATAATAATTCGCGGCCACGAAGACGCCGCCGAAAATATGTAAGACCTTTTGTTGCTTTCTTGGCGGCGGCTATCGTAGTCACGGCCGGTTTCTTTGCGTTTAGGCATTTTTATAATGATGTTTTCTATCCTGTAAAGTATTCTGAATATGTTGAAAAATACGCAGCTATGCACGGGCTTGACACGGAATTTGTATATGCTGTGATACACAGCGAGAGCGGATTTGATCCAAATGCAGTATCATCAGCTGATGCAAAGGGCCTTATGCAGATTATGGACGACACCTTTGAATGGCTGCAAACCAAGGATGATACTGATGAGGTTTTCTCAGCGGACAGGCTGTTTGACCCCGAAATTAATATTAAGTATGGCACGCTTCTTTTGCAGTTGAATATGGAAAGCTATTATTACAAGCAAGAGGTGCTTGTGGCATATCATCAGGGCAGGAGACAGCTTCAAAACTGGCTGGACAACCCGGATATATCCGCTGATGGTGCAAAGCTTGACCATATACCGTCGTCCGTTACCAAGGCGTATGTTGACAATGTATTTAAAGCCGAGCAAAAATATAAAGAAATAATTAACAAGGAGTAACCTATATGTCTGAAAAATCTGTAAGCGAGACCATGAAAAAGCAGCTTTTCATGCAGCGCAAGCATGCTTCTTCCATATTAAAGGACGAGGCTGTAAAAAAAGCTGATGATTTTGCTGTTGGATACATGGATTTTATGACCAAAGCTAAAACGGAGAGACTGGCTGTGAAAAGCATGGTGTCAATGGCTGAGCAGGCTGGATTTGTGCAATTTGATCCTAAATGTAAGTATGCTGCTGGTGATCGGGTTTATGTGAATAATCGCGGCAAGGCCGCCATGTTTGCTGTGATAGGCAGCGAGCCTATTGAAAAGGGCGTGCTTATAGCCGCCGCGCATATTGATTCGCCCCGTTTGGATTTAAAGCCGGCGCCTCTTTATGAAGATGGTGAACTTGCTATGCTCAAAACCCATTATTACGGCGGCATAAAAAAATATCAGTGGACAGCTCTGCCGCTTTCGCTGCATGGCTGTATTATCCGCAGGGACGGCTCTGCGCTGGAGGTTTCTATAGGCGAAGACCCGGCCGACCCCTGCTTTGTCATCACCGATTTGCTGCCGCATTTGGCAGAGGAACAGATGAAACGTACCGTGCGCGAAGCTGTGCGCGGCGAAGATTTGAATATTCTTGTGGGAAGCCGTCCATTTAAAGATGATAGCGGCAGCGAGCTGGTCAAGCTTAATATTCTAAAACTGCTGTTTGATAAATACAATATAGTTGAAGAGGATTTTCTCAGCGCCGAGCTGCAGGCTGTTCCTGCCTTTGGTGCGCGTGATATAGGGTTCGACCGCTCGCTCATCGGCGCTTATGGTCATGACGACCGCGTGTGCGCCTATCCAGCGTTTATGGCTGCTCTCTCTGCCAAATGCCCCAAAACCACGGTTATTACAGTGCTCGCCGACAAAGAAGAGGTTGGCTCTGATGGTAATACGGGTATGAATTCGGCCTTTTTTGAAAATTTCATAAAGGAGTTGGCAGCAATACAGCAAACTGCCGCGCGCACGGTGTTGCATAATTCTAAGTGTCTGTCGGCCGATGTGAATGCCGGATTTGATCCGACATATCCCGAGGTGCTTGAACGGCGCAATGCCGCCTTTTTGAACTATGGTGTGGTTATCACAAAATATACCGGCTCCCGCGGCAAAAGTGACACTTCTGACGCTTCAGCCGAATATATGGGGATTATACGCAAAATGCTCAACGATGCTAATGTGATATGGCAGCATGGTCAGCTAGGTAAAGTGGACACTGGCGGCGGCGGTACTGTTGCTAAATATATAGCAAGACTTGATGTTGATACGGTTGATTTGGGTGTACCGGTTTTGTCTATGCATTCGCCCTTTGAAATAGTATCAAAGCTGGATCTTTACATGGCATATCTTGCATTTGAAAGCTTTTTCAAATTGTAAAAAAATGCTTGCATTTCGGGCGGATTTATGGTATCATTCTTTAGCATTTGTTTTTCGCTGGCCTTTTCAGCGGGATTAATGCCGGAAAACGGGCGCAAGGCGCCCACGACATTAAAGCGGGTAGTCCTCTGTGCGCTATTTCTTTCGTGCATGAATGCCTGAATAAAAAAGGAGAATTTATAAATGGATGTACTCAAAGAATTAGTAGCCGGGCAGCTTAAAGAGGATGCGCCTAAAATTGTTATCGGCAACACGGTAAAGGTTCATGTGAAAATCCGCGAGGGCGAGCGCGAGCGTGTTCAGATTTTTGAAGGAACTATAATAGCTCGTAACAATTCAGGCATTGCTGAAACTTTCACGGTTCGTCGCACATCTTACGGCGTTGGTGTTGAGCGTGTTTTCCCGCTTCATTCGCCCAATGTTGTGAAGCTTGAAACGGTTCGTCAGGGTAAGGTTCGCCGTTGTAAGCTTTATTATCTGCGTGATCGTGTTGGTAAGGCAGCCAAAGTTAAAGAACGTATATAAAAAATTTCGACAACCTTGTGATTGTGGCTAGGCTCAATCTTTAAGGTTGTTCGTTTTAATGGGTGTTTTTTATGCCAATGTTTCAGCCCCAAAAGGCAATTGTGAATAAGAAAAAAAAAGCCGAAAGCGGTGGCTACGGAGGCAGCCGATGGGTTAAGGAACTTATCGATTGGGCCGAAATCGTTGTCACAGCGGTTATAGCTGTTGTTATTCTCTTTACATTTGTGTTTCGCGTGGTGGGCATTGAGGGACCGTCTATGATGAAAACCCTTAATGCCACATATGGTCAATATGGCCACATAAATGACAAGGTTATCATTTCTCATGTTATGTATACGCCTAAGCGCGGCGATATCGTGGTGGTTTCGCGTAATTGGAATAATGAAGAGTTTGATAAGGAATCATCCAGCGAATCACCCATCGTTAAACGTATTGTAGCAGTTGCTGAAGATCTGGTCGAAATAAAATTTGATACTGGCGTTGGGCGTGTTTGGGTCAATGGTGAGGAAATTCCTGAGCCTTATGCAAATGAACCGATAAACCCTAATAATGCGTTTAATACTATAACATGGAAGGTCCCTCAAGGTAAGGTTTTTCTTATGGGCGACAATCGTAACAGCTCTCTTGATTCGAGAAGTGATCGTTTGGGCCCTGTAGATGAGCGATATATACTTGGTAAAGTAGTAATGCGCATATTTCCTCTGAATGAAATAAGATTGTTTTAATTGCTGCCGCTTTTAGAACGTTTCTAAAGGAGAGCGGTATTATATGAAAGAAAGTTATGAAAATCAAGAACTCATCGTGCCGGAAGGTAACGATGAGTTTCTTTCGATTCAATGGTTTCCCGGCCATATGGCAAAAACGCGCCGAAAACTCAAAGAAAGCCTCCCGATGGTTGATGTGGTTGCCGAGATATGTGATGCCCGCATTCCTTTGGCCAGCCGAAATCCCGAGCTCGCTGAGATAACAGGCGGGAAACCGCGCATAGTGCTGCTCAATAAGAGTGATATGGCTGATGTGCGGGCTACGCGTCAATGGCAGCGGGTTATAGAGCAAAACGGCGATAAACCGCTGGTTATTGATTGTAAAACGGGCAAAGGCTTAAATGCTTTTGGTGCGGCTGCTGCCTCGCTGATGAAAGAAAAGCTTGACAGGCTTTCTCAGCGCGGAGTAAAGCACCGCGCTGTCAGGGTTATGGTTGTTGGTATACCCAATGTAGGGAAATCCACGTTTATAAACAAGCTGTGTGGCAGCAGTGCCAAGGTTGAAAACCGTCCCGGCGTCACGCGCAACAATCAATGGTACCGCAGCAAGGACGGCGCTGTAGAATTTTTGGATACGCCGGGCGTACTCTGGCCTAAATTTGAGGATAAGGCCGTTGGTGAGCATTTGGCCTTTACCGGGGCAGTAAGAGATGCGATACTGGACAGCGAAATGCTGGCTACACGCCTGTTAGACTGCATCATGAAGCTCAACAAGGGCTATGAAAAGCTTTTTGCGGCACGCTATAAGCTAAGTGAAGAACAGCTCGGGTTTTATCCGGCGGAATTGCTGCACGCTATAGGGCGCAATCGCGGTATGATAATAAGAGGCGGCGATGTTGATATCGAGCGTGCTTCAAATATGTTGTTGGAAGAATTCAAAAATATAAAAATTGGACCTATAACACTGGAATGGGCGGAAGATCATGCCTGAAAAACAAAAACATGTAATAAGCTTTGAGATAGAACAATCTCTTGCGAACAGCGGATATCGAATGATATGCGGCGTTGACGAAGCGGGGCGCGGGCCCTTGGCTGGCCCTGTTTATGCCGCTGCTGTTATTTTGAATGAGCAGTTTGAGCCGCACGGTCTTAACGACTCTAAAAAGCTCACAGAGCGCAAAAGGGAAGAGTTGTACGATTACATAATTGATAATAGCCTCGCATACAGTATAGCCTATGCCGATGTTGACGAAATAGAGGAAATCAATATTTTACAGGCATCTATGCTTGCTATGCGCCGCGCGGTGGATGGCCTTGATATGCCACCTGATTATGTGCTGGTTGACGGAAACCGTCTGCCTGACTTGCAGCAGAAAGCCACCGCTATTGTAAGCGGCGACGCAAGGAGTTATTCCATTGCGGCCGCCTCTATATTAGCCAAGGTATCGCGTGACCGCTACATGTTCACGCTGGATGAGTTGTATCCTCAGTATGGTTTTAAGAAACATAAGGGATACGGTACAAAAGTTCACACCAATGCGATACTGGAACATGGTTCCTGTCCTCACCATAGGCTTAGCTTTTTGAAAAAGCTTTTGAATCGTGAATAGCCGGGGGGCACTAGGAGAACGCCTGGCTGCTCAATATCTTGAAGGGCGTGGTTACTCCGTTGTTTCGCGCAATTATCGCAGCGAATATGGTGAAATAGATCTTATTTGTACTAAGGACGATGTGTTGGTGTTTGCCGAGGTAAAAACCCGCGCAGTTAATGCAATGGTTGCGGGGGAATACGCTGTTGGAAATCAAAAGCAGCGCCGTATTATCAAAACAGCCATCAGCTTTCTTGCAGAGACTTATAACCAGCAATATGAGGGTTTTTCACCGCGATTTGACGTTCTTATTATAGAGATTGAGGCGAGACGTTATCGCGTGACACATCATAAGGCGGCATTTGATTTGGGTGGTATGCAATCCGAATTGTCGGTTTAGGAGCAATTTATGCGATATTTTGATTTGCATTGCGATACACTTACCGAGATATATAAGCGAAAAACCACGCTTGCCGCCAGCGGATGTGCTGTGTCTTACGACCGCTGCGGCTTTTCTGAGTATAAGCAGGCTTTTGCTATATTCATTCCAGATGAATTGAAAGGCGATGAGGCTACAAAGTATTTCAAGGCTGTCGCCAAGTATGCCGTGGAAACAGGTGGCATTAGAGATGGTTTCATAACGGTTGAAAACGGAAACATGCTAGCCGGAAATTTGGATAATTTAGAATTGCTACGGCAATATGATGTTAAAATGTTTGGGCTGTGCTGGAACGGACAAAATGAGCTGTGCGGCGGCGCAGGTACCGACATAGGACTTAGCGGTTTTGGCAACAGAGTCATAACCGAGCTTGAGAAAATGGGGATAGTCGTTGATGTGTCCCATACCAGCGATCGCGCATTGTATGATGTGCTGGATATGGTAACCAAGCCAGTAGCTGCGAGCCATAGCAATGCCCGGGGTGTTTGTTCTCATCGTCGTAATCTTGATAACCGCGCGCTGAAAAAACTGTTTTCTTCGGGAGGACTTTGCGGAATAAATTTTTATCCGTTGTTTTTAGGCGAGGGTGATGTTTTTGAGCGTATATATGCCCATATTTCGTATATGCTGGATTTAGGCGGGGAGCATTCAATAGCAATTGGAGCCGATTTTGACGGGGCGGATATGGATGAAAAGCTCATGGCTATTGACAGCGTGCCCGATTTGTATTATTCTTTACAGTGCAGGGGGATTTCTGATAAAACCCTTGACGATATATTTTTTAATAATGCAGACGCATTTTTTAGAAGGGGAGAGTTCTCTTGAAATATCATAGCACACGCAATAGCCGAAGCACGATAAATTCCGCTGAGGCCATTACCAGAGGTATAGCGCCGGACGGAGGCCTTTTTGTGCCTGCCGTAATTCCGTGTATTCCGGCCGAGCGCTTTGCTGCGCTCGAAAATAAGAATTATATAGGCAGAGCCTGCGAGGTTTTGTCGCATTATCTTACAGACTTTTCGGCCGAAGAAATAGAAACAATGGTCACAGCAGCATATGAAAATAGCTTTGATGAATGTGGGCCGGCGCCTTTGGTGCGGCTGGGCGGTAGCAATGCGTATATGCTTGAGCTTTGGCATGGCCCAACCTGTGCTTTTAAAGACATGGCGCTTCAGCTTTTGCCGCATTTGATGGTAAAATCGGCCGAAAAAATAGGGGATACTCGTGAAATTGTGGTGTTGGTTGCAACATCAGGAGATACCGGGAAAGCTGCCCTTGAAGGCTTTAAGAATGTGCCCGGGACCAAAATCGTAGTTTTTTATCCCGAAGACGGTGTTTCCAATATGCAGAAACTTCAAATGGCCACCCAGCAGGGGCAAAATGTTTATGTATCAGCCATTAATGGTAATTTTGACGATGCTCAAACGGCTGTTAAAAGCATATTTGCCAATGCTGATATGATACAGAAGCTGAGCCAAAATGATATGGTTTTTTCCAGCGCAAATTCGATAAACTGGGGAAGGCTTGTGCCGCAGATAGTTTATTATGTTTCGTCTTATCTTGATTTAAAGACGTCAGGCGCTGATGTTTCTGCGGGTATCAATGTTGTTGTACCAACGGGTAATTTTGGAAATATTCTTGCTGCCTACTATGCAAAAATGATGGGCGTTCCCATAGCAAAGCTTATATGTGCCAGCAATCGTAACAATGTGCTCACTGACTTTATAAAAACGGGCTGCTATGACCGTAACCGTGAGTTTTTCGCAACCTCTTCGCCCAGTATGGATATTCTTATATCCAGCAATTTAGAGCGCTTGCTTTACCATGTATCTGCCGGCGATGATATGCTGATATCCGAGCTTATGCGGTCGCTGTCTGATGATGGAACATATAAGCTGCCGGCCATTATACATCGTGCCTTACAAGCTGATTTTTATGGTGGGTTCTGCAGTGAGGAAGATACGCTTGATACAATAAACCGCGTGTTTTCAAAATATGGATATCTTGCGGATACCCATACGGCTGTGGGCATAAAGGTATACGAGCAGTATATTACCGAAACGGGAGACAATCGCCCTACTGTGCTCGCATCAACGGCAAGCGCATACAAATTCCCGGGAAGTGTTTCGGCGGCATTGGGATGTCCGGCCGAAAACGAATTTGAGGCTGCCGGACATATATTGAATAAAACGGGCGTTGCAATTCCTAAAGAGCTAAAAGGATTGGGCGAAAGGGAAGTGCGCTTTACCGGAAGCGCACAGCGCAATGAGCTTCATAATGTTGTTATGGATTTTCTTAATATATAAAAGGACGAACGGTTGTGCATCCGTTCGCCGCTCTTATAATTTAATTTATTGAGAAAATTAGCGCCAGTTTATGGCTTGGGGCAGCAATTACAGTCTTTTTTCTCAAATGTGGCGCAAACAGTGTCACCCATCTGGTCGGCGCTTGAGGGGCCTACTTTGATATGGCCAGCCGTGCACATATGAGAAGAATTGTTGTAGTTGCAATTGGTCACATCGCAGCTAACACCCTGTGCGATATGGTTTTCATGATTTTCCATTTTAAAACCTCCTTTTGGTATTGTGCCCTTATTGGGGCTTGTAGTTATTTTGCTCATGTTCTGTTTAGAAATTCATAAAACAATGCGTAATTTTTTGGAAAGGCACAGCTTATGTCTGTATATGTTATATCTGATTTGCATCTTTCTTTTGGTGCCGATAAACCCATGAATATATTCCGTGGCTGGGATAATTATACTGAACGCTTGGAAAAAAACTGGAAAAGCATGGTGCAGCCCGGCGATACGGTAGTGCTGGGCGGTGATTTGTCATGGAGCATAAAGATTGAAAACGCTTTGCATGATTTTGAATTTATAGAAAATTTGCCCGGAAAAAAGCTGCTTATAAAGGGTAATCACGATTTGTATTGGTCTACGTTGTCAAAGATGAAGAGCTTTTTATCGCTGAACGGGATTACAACTGTGGATTTTGTTCACAATAACGCCTTTCCTGTCGAAAAAATAGCGGTTTGCGGCACACGCGGTTGGTTTTTTGATGATCCGCAAAGCGATAAAAAAATTATTTTACGCGAGGCAATGCGGCTTGAGACATCTATTTTAGACGCAAAAAAAACCGGTCTTGAGCCGGTGGCTTTTCTGCATTATCCGCCCGTGTATGGGGACCGTGTATGCAATGAGATGTTTAGCGTAATAAAGAAGCATGACATTAAACGGGTGTTTTATGGGCATATCCATGGCAGCGGCATACGAAATGCGGTGCGCGGAATGTATGAGGGCATTGAGTTTATAGCCACCTCCTGCGATGTTGTCGGCTTTACTCCGATTAAAGTTTCAGAGTAACCCTGTTTATATAGTCGGCCACGCTGTTTTCAAAATTGCTGCCAATGATAATATCGGCGGCTTTTTTTGCGGCAGCACTTCCGTTTTCTACCACAACGCCGAGATCAGCGTCTTTCAGCAACTCTAGGTCGTTGTCCTCGTCGCCAAAAGCCACAATACGCTCCATTCCAAGTAGGTCTTTCAAATAAAGCGAGGTGTTGCGTTTGCCGGCCTTGTGGCTAAAAATTTCCAGAAAATAGTCATCGTTGTAAGAATTGCGGTAAAAAACAGACGATATTCCTTCAATATCTTCAATCGCTTCGTGTATATTTTTAAGCGGCCCATATCTATCTACTATGTTTATCAGCATCATGTTATCTTGCTCAGTTTGATGCTCAATCTCAATTATATCCTTGAATTTGCGTCGGCGGTCGGCAATGAATTTGTTTTGTTCGGATGTGTTGTTTGGCTTGTAACGTAATGTTATCTCGTTGCCTTCAAGCAAATATGCCATAGGTACAAGGTGGTATTGTTCAAACAAATTGAATATTTGTGAAGTTTTTTCTTTGGGTAAATAGTGCACAAGAAGTGGCTGTTGGCTTTGCATGTCATAAAGCATTATGCCGTTTGACAAAACAGCAGGGATTTTTAAATTCACCTTGTTCATTATATCGGCGGCCGTTACCAGTGAACGGGCCGTGCCTATTGTAAAGTTCATGCCGCCGGCGATTAGCCGATTAAGTAAATCAGCAGTATAATCAGTAATGAATCCTTCTTTATCGAGTAATGTGCCATCAAGGTCGGATATAAACAGTGTTTTTTCAAATTCTATCATTTTTGTGATTATTCCTTCTACTCTATTATTCCGCCGCCCAGCATTTTAAGTCCGTCGTAAAACACCATGGATTGTCCGGGCGTTGCGGCACGAACACCATTGGGAAACAATACAGCAGCGCGGCTGCCGGCTATTGATACGGTGCATTTGGCCGGCGCCGCGCCATATCTTATTTTTGCCTGGCAATCGAATAAAGTTTGGGGCGGGTGGCCTATAATATAATTGCAGCTATGCAGCGAAGCGGACATACAGCGCATATCGGGGTTATCTCCTAGTATTACATTACCGCGCTCTCCGTCAATCGAATATACAAACCGCCGTCCGCCAAATGCGCCCAATCCCTTGCGCTGACCCACGGTATAACGGTAAAATCCGCCATGCGGGCCAAGAATGTTTCCTTCTGTATCAACAAAATTTCCGCTGCAAGGTTTGTCGGTATGCTCTTCAATAAAACGGACATAATCATTTGAGGGGATGAAGCATATATCTTGACTGTCAGGCTTGCGTGCGACAGGAATCCTGTACCATTCGGCCTGTGAGCGTATATAGCTTTTTGAAAGCCCGCCCAGAGGCAATATTATATGTTTTAGCTGTTCCTGATTTAGAGTATAAAACACATAGGATTGATCCTTGTGGTCTCCCGTTGAATAAACGGTTGTATAGCCGCTTTCCTGTTTTAATACGGCATAATGGCCTGTGGCTATTAAATCAAAGCCGAGCTCAAGTGCGCGGTCTAAAAACGCGCCGAATTTTATGGTTTTGTTGCACACCACGCAGGGATTTGGCGTTTTAGCGTTTGTGTATTGTTCAACGAAAAAGGAAACCACATTTTTTTCAAAAAGCTCAGTGAAATCAAATTCGTACAGCTCTATACCAAGAAAATCGGCAACACGATGCGCGTCTTCTGCAGTATCTTTCCTGCTGTTTTCATGTAAAAGCATGGTGGCGCCGCAAACATGATACCCTTGCTCTTTTAGCATGGCGACAGCAACAGAAGAATCTACGCCTCCGCTCATTGCGACCAACACTTTTTTTTGTGGCATACTTAACACCTCTTTCGGAAGATGGTTTCATTATACAATAAAAAGCCCTCGATTGAAAGTATATTCTTGACTATTAACATTAAAAAGTGTATCATAGTTACATAATATTAGACAGGAGAATTTTTTATGCAGGAACAGGAATATAATCCCGATATAGTAACGTTATGTGACGAGGATGGCAAGGAATATCAGTTTGAAGTGCTTGATGCGATAGAGTTTGACGATGGGCGCTATTTGGCTCTTTTACCCAAACATGATGATCCTGCGGATTTTGTTGAAGACAGCGGCGAACTTGTCGTGTTAAAGGAAATTCAGGAAAATGAAGAGTTTTTTTATGAAGAAATAGAAGATGATGAAGAATATGAATCAATAGCCGAAGCGTTCATAGATCGTTTGTCAGATATGTTCGAAATTGAAGAGGAATAATATTCTGTTTTTATTTTTACACGTTTTAAAAAACACTTGACATATCCTGCTAAATTTGGTATGCTATCAAGGCACCAATTGAGGGCCATTAGCTCAGTTGGTTAGAGCCACCGGCTCATAACCGGTCGGTCCGGGGTTCGAGTCCCTGATGGCCCACCAATGATAACGAGCCTGAACGCAATCTGCGGTTCAGGCTCGCAGTTTTTTTTATTGAATTTTCTTTTATTAACACATTTTTATGTTGGTAGTGTGTATAGTGTGATAAAACAAATGGGAAATTTCCATTAAATAAAAGGAAGTATTTATGAAAAAAATCGGATTTGTTATTAGTAATAAGGAAAACGAGTTTCGCAGATGTATCACGCCTGATTATATCGAATGTATAAAAAATAAAGATTTTATAAAAATTGAAACAGGGTACGGGAACTGTTTGGGTTTCTCAGATGATGACTATAAAAATGCAGGTGTTCAGATAGTCACGCGTGAAGAAGCGCTTTGTTGCGACATAATATGTGACCCAAAGATAGGTGACGCTGATTATGTGCGCGATTTAAACTCGCAAACACTTTTTGGTTGGTTACATGCAGTTCAAAACAAAGAGCTTACTGATATTATTATTGAGCGAAGTTTGACTGCCTATGCGTGGGAAGATATGTTTTCAGATGGCAGGCATGTTTTTTGGCGCAATAATGAAGTTGCCGGTGAGGCCGCTGTAATGCACGCATTTCAAGTCTTCGGAATAATGCCTTATAATTTAAAGGTTGCTGTTCTGGGTGTGGGGAATGTTGCAGTTGGAGCTTTAAAGATTTTGACATCACTAGGTGCAGATGTTGTTGTTTATAATCGAAGAATGGAACATCTCTTCCGTGCTGAGATTGAGAAATATGACGTTTTGGTTAATGCTATTTTGTGGGATTCATCTCGGAAAGATCACGTAATATATAAAACCGATTTGGCGCGGATGAAACCCGGAGCAATGATTATTGATATTAGCTGCGATCGTAATGGCGCCATTGAAACCAGTATTCTTACATCTATTGAAAATCCAACATATGAAGAGGATGGCGTTTGGCATTATGTAGTTGATCACACTCCGGCATTATTTTATAAAACGGTGTCTGATGAACTGGCAAAAGTTGTAGCTCCTTATTGTGACCAGCTGATATGCGATGATTTGCATGAGGTCTTATCAAAAGCCTGCATTATTGAAAATGGAAATATTTTAGACCAGAGAATCATCGGCTTTCAGAATCGGTGAATTGTTATCATAAATAAATAACGACTTGTGCCGATAGACTTTTATTCCTATACGACATTCAATACTTACTCCATAATATTTTTCCAGTCTTACACTAATTTTATAAGACTAACCCTGATAATCATAAAGGATTATCAGGGTTAGTCTTTTATAAAAAGTGTTTATAGTAATTCTCGCAAAAACACGGACCTTCTTTTTTATATAAAAGAAAACCCCGTTGCATCAATATAATAGTAGTACTTTATGGTAATCACGAAGTTGAAGGAGAAATCGCTTGCGTTTCTTTTTAAGTTTTGATATAATATATAGGGTTATGTGAGTGGTTTCATTTATATAGATATTCATATGAACAGGGGGCAACGCATGTACAAGTGTTTTTTAAAAAGGGCAATTGATGTTGTTTTATCTGCATGTGGATTGATTGCTTTTTCATGGCTTTTTTTGATTTTGGCAATAGCTATTAAAATTGATACACCAGGACCTGTGTTTTTTCGTCAAAAACGTATAGGATTACATAGAAAACATTTTAACCTCATCAAGTTTCGCACAATGCGGACGGATACTCCTTCCAATATGCCAACGCATATGCTTGATACGCAATCAGTACGGTTTACGAAATTGCAGCGATTTCTACGAAAGTCCAGTTTGGATGAATTGCCGCAGTGCTGGTGTATTCTTATTGGTACTATGTCTATTATTGGACCTCGTCCAGCTCTTTGGAATCAGGATGACTTGATTGCAGAACGTGATAAATACAGCGCTAATGACGTGAAACCAGGTCTTACTGGATGGGCGCAGATAAATGGCAGAGACGAATTGCCGATTGTAGTTAAGGCGAGACTGGACGGCGAATATGCCGAAAAAATTGGTTTTGGGTTTGACGTCAAGTGCTTTTTCGGCACGGTCATATCGGTATTAAAAAGCAATGGTGTTGTGGAAGGCGGTACAGGCGCAGTTGAAGCAGTGAAACTTGAACAGAAGGAGATTGTGACCAAGTGAAACGTATTCTTATAACAGGTGCGAACAGCTACATAGGAACGTCGGTTGAAAACCATATCAAGCAATGGCCGGAAAAGTATTCTATTGATACTATAGATATGATAGACAGCTCATGGCGTGAGGTGGATTTTTCATGCTATGATACTATATTTCATGTGGCGGGGATTGCTCATTCTGATAATGGAAAAATCACTAAGGAAAAAGAAAAGCTTTATTATGAAGTGAATACCGATTTGACTAGGGAAACTGCAAAAAAAGCAAAGGCTGAAGGTGTAAAACAATTTGTTTTTATGAGCAGTGTGATAGTATACGGCGAAAGCGCACCTATAGGAAAGAAAAAAAACATAACGAAAGATACGCCGGTTTGCCCGGCTAATTGTTACGGAGACAGCAAGGTACAGGCCGAAAATGGAATCGTTCCGCTGCAGGATGTATGTTTTAATGTCGTTGTTTTGCGTCCGCCTATGATTTACGGAAAGGGCAGTAAAGGAAATTTTCCTATGCTGGAAAAGTTCGCCGGAAAAGCCCCGATTTTCCCAAAAGTAAAAAACGAACGATCTATGTTATATATTGATAATCTGGCTGAATTTGTTCGTCTTATTATAGAAAATAATGAAAAAGGTGTATTTTGGCCGCAAAACAGTGAATATTCCAACACCACTGAAATGGTAAAGCTGATTGCCGCCTGTAAAGGAAAAAGGGTTTTTACAACACGCTTGTTTAACCCATTGTTGAAGCTTTTGTCTTTTAAGATGAATGTAATAAATAAAGCATTTGGCAGTCTTACTTATGATATGAATATAAGCAAATATCATATGGAATACTGTTTGTACGATAATGTACAAAGTATTGCGGCTACCGAAGGCTTGGCGGATACTGAACATATAAGGAGAAAAGATTTTGATGGCAAAAGATAAAACGGCTGTTTCAAATAAGAAACGGTTGAAATTTAAAATTTGTTTTATTTCTTCGTCTGGCGGACATTTTGAGCAGCTAAAAATGCTTAAGCCGTTATGCGAAAAATACAATTCGTATTGGGTTACAGAAAAAACCAAATATGATATGAACACAAAATATACCTTGCCGCCTGGATATCCTAATAAAGTTTTAAATATTTTGGCATTGGCTCTTAATATGCTTAAAAGCCTTTTTTTGATTATAAAGGAACGTCCTAAGTGTATAATTTCTACGGGGACATTGGTTGCCTTTCCTACAATATTATTTGCCCGATTATTCAGAATTAAAGTGATTTATATTGAAACTTTCGCTCGTGTATACGGGGGAACAAAAGCGGCAAGGTTTGTATATCACCATAAATTATATGATTTGTTTATGTATCAATGGGAAACGCAAAAAGATGAGTTTCCTGAGGGGATTTGTGGGGGTGGAATATATTGATTTTTGTCAGTACGGGCTCCAGAAAGCATCCGTTTGACAGGCTTATAAAAAAGCTGGATGAGCTTGCCGGAAATGATTTGATTCAAGATGAGATTTTTGCGCAAATTGCAGAAACAAAATACATTCCTAAGAATTTTTCATATAGTCGTTATCTTTCTGCGGAAGAATTTACAAAATGTCAGGATGAAGCAGATATCATAATTTCACATGCCGGAACAGGCGCGTTGATAGGTGCATTGAAGAAAGGGAAGCAGGTTATTGCTGTTCCCCGTTTGGCCGTTTATAATGAACATAGTGACGATCATCAATTGCAGATATCCGAGGTGCTCACATCCGGAGGGTATTTGCGGCAGGTTCTTGACATGGAGGAATTGGGCAGGGTTATCGAGCAATGCAAAAAGGATCCTATAGTAAAAAAATACGATAGGCAATCTAATATAATCGGTATTATTGAAAATTTTATTGAAAAGGAATTTTTTGATAAATGAACGCTACATTGAAAAATATTTTGCTTATGCCATTTAATCTATTATACAAAATCAGTCCGAAAGCTGAACTGAAATTGATGTTTCGGTTGAAGCAGGGATATAAGCTCAATCTTGATAATCCGGTTACATTTAACGAAAAGCTGCAATGGTTAAAGTTGAACAATCGTGATGAAAGAATGTCTGTCTGCTGTGATAAGTACACTGTGCGGCAGTACGTTGAATCATGTGGATGTTCTGATATATTGTGTAAGCTTTATTGGAGTGGCTTTAGTCCTGAGGAAATTCCCTTTGACGAATTGCCGGACAAGTTTGTAATCAAGGTTACACATGGGTGCGGGATGAATATTATTTGCAAAAACAAGAATGAACTTGACAGGCTCGCGACTATTCGCAAGCTGAAAAAGTGGTTAAAAATAAAATTCATTCCTTGTTATGGAGAATGGTTTTATGGAGTTCAAAAGCCGCGCGTGATTGTCGAGGAATTTATTTCGTCGGGTGACGATATAGAACCTGTTGATTATAAATTTTTCTGCTTTGACGGAAAAGCTAAATCTATAAATGTGCATTCAGATAGGTTTTCGACGCATAAAAAGAATGTTTTTGATATTGATTGGAAATTTCGAAGTGATGTTGTTTTCGGATATAAGCAAAGCGAAGATGTTCCGCTCAAGCCCGAAAAATTAGACGAGATGATTGAGATATCAGAAAAATTATCAAAAGGCTTTCCTCATGTTAGGGTGGATTTATATAATGTTGGCAAAAAAATCTATTTTGGAGAAATGACATTTGCAACGGGAGCGGGATTCAACAAAATCACTCCTTACAAATTTGATGTTGAATTAGGTAGTCACTTTAATTTGCCGATAAAGGAAGATATATGAAAAAGGAGAGAGCTTTATAAATGGCATGTCAACCTAAATATAAAATACTACTTGTTTTGCTCACTCCGATCACGACAAACGGTATTTCCAAAAACGTTTATTCCTATCTAGAAGCAATGGATCATACAAATATTGAATTTGATGTCATTACGGCTTTCCGTGTTGATGATATTACAGGGGCGCGATTTAAAGAGTTTGTCGGCGATATAAAGGTTATGAACAGCCGTTATAAAAGTACACTACGATATGTTAATCAGTTAAGAAAGCTTATTAAAAAGAACAAATATGATATTGTACATGTTCATGGAAATAGCGCAACAATGGTTTTGGAAATGTTGGCTGCCAGCTTGGGCGGATGCAAGATACGGATTGCACAATGTCACAATACAAAAGGCATTCTTCCGCGTGCGGAAAAGCTCATGAGGCCTTTGTTTTATTGGTTGTGTAAGGTGCGGTTTGCATGCGGAAGAGAAGCGGGGGAATATTTGTATGGTTCCCGTTCGTTTGATATTATAAATAACGCTCAAAATATAGAGGCTTTAAAATATGATGAGGAAAAAAGGAAAGAATACAGAAAAAGGTATGGATTGACCGAAAATTTGGTTTTTGGGCATGTCGGGATGTTTAATGAACAGAAAAACTATCCGTTCTTGATAGAAGTGTTCAGGCATGTTTACATGAAAGAGAAAAACGCCCGTCTTTTGCTTGTTGGGGATGGACGTTTGCGGGAAGAAACGGAAGAATTAATCAAAAAATATGACTTGCAGGATGCGGTTATACTAACAGGCAGGGTTGCCAATGTACCTGATCTTTTGCAGGCGATGGATATGATGATTTTTCCGTCTTTGTATGAAGGGTTGCCTAATGTTGTTATCGAATGGCAGATTGCCGGTTTGCCTGCCGTTATATCAGATGTCATTACGCAGGATTGTGCTTTTACCGATTTGGTACACTTTGTCCCATTGTCCAACGGGGCGGAGGCATGGGCAGATTACATTTTGAATGTTTCTATGCCTAACCGCGAAGAAAGCAGGAAATTTGTCATGAAAGCTGCGGCGGAGGCTGGCTATGACATAAATGAAAACGCCAGATGGCTTAATGCAAAATATGAGAGCTTGATTAAAGAAAAAAAGTAATTGTTTGATGCACTGGCCTGCTGCATAATTTTGGAGGAAAAGTATGAAAAAAATCGCTTTTGTCACGCGCAGTATGCAGGCTGGAGGAGCTGAACGTGTATTACAGCAGATTATTACAGCGTTTTGTGCGGATATAGAGTGCTCTTTGTTTTTGACAGAGGACAAGCCGATTTTTTATGATTTGCCGCAGGAATGTTATGCTGTTGTTATCGGAAATCAAAGCGGAAATAGTGCAATGAATAAATTTAAGCAGTACAAGTTCTTGCGCAAAAAGCTAAAGGAATGCAATCCGGATGTTGTGCTGGCCATGCCGGAGGAAATTGGCATATATGCAATTTTGGCGATGATTGGTACAGGTATTCCTGTAGTTGTGTCTGAGAGAAACAATCCCTGGGTTATGCCATATCGAAAGGTTTCCAGAATTTTGCGCCGGGTTGCTTACCGATTTGCTTCAGGATTTATATTTCAAACCGGTCAGGCAGCGTCATTTTTTTCCAAACGTATTCAAAAACGGGGGATTGTATTGCCCAATCCGCTTGATTTGACACGGATACCGGAAAGGCATACAGGAGAGCGAGAAAAAACGGTTGCTGCTGTGGGACGGCTGGACAAACAAAAAAATTTTCCTTTGCTTATTGATGCGTTTTCCGATTTTCATACAGATCATACTGAATATTGCCTTTCGATATATGGCGATGGCCCTGAAGGGGAATATCTCAAACAATATGCTTCGGAAAGACTTGGTCCCGGTGTATATACATTTCATGGTAAATCAACACGGGTATTGCAGGAGATTTGTTCGGCCGGAATGTTTGTACTAAGCTCGGATTATGAAGGCATGCCTAATGCATTGATTGAAGCCATGGCTATGGGGTTGCCCTGTGTTTCTACCGATTGTCCTTCGGGGGGGCCGGCCGCTTTGATACAGAACGGCACAAATGGTATACTCGTTCCCGTCGGGAACAGGCAGAGGTTAACGGAGGCTATGTCAGCGATGGCTGATTGCAGCGAATGGGCAAAAGAGCTGGGAGAAAACGCTGTGCAAATAAATAAAAAATTTGATTCGCGCGTTGTTGCCGTGCAATGGAGGAACTATCTTGAACAGTGTTGCAATTAGACCATTTGTTACTAATTTGACTGTGGAGAAACTTGCGAATATAAGCTTTTTTGCATGGTGTATTTGTGAAGTGCTGTTTTCTCATTCTATTATTAGTCGGATATCGCTTTATTTATTTTGCGGACTGGTTATTATATTGATTTTGCAGGAAAAACGGATACATTTCGGGTTGATTTTATTTTTTTCTCTTGCATTTATTGTATATAATCATTTGATTTTGTCAAATTCGATTTTTATTTCTGAAACACAAAGTATGATAAAAACTCTTTTTATTAGTTTTTTATTTTATTTTTGTTTGTACAACTATGTTTCTTTGAGTGATGATATCTACTCAATAATTAAAATCTATCGTTTTGCGGGGCTTGTTTTAGCTCTATATTGCTTTGGTATGTATTTGGCATCAGGGTTTCAGGGAAGAATGGGTGGAAGCTTTGATGTAAATGCTAATTCACTTGCAATTCCGTTTTCTTTTGCGTTTCTGTTTTATTTCAATTCGTTTTTGGCTGAAAGAAAAGCTAAAAGATATTTGTTGGCCATGGCAATTTTGCTGTTTGTGATTTTTCTTACCGGCTCGAGAAAAGGTTTACTTGGTATTGTCATCGGAATAGTTATTGTTATACAGCTTTTTTATCCGCGAAAATTTGTGAGGAACGCGATAGTTTTGACTGTTATTCTTATTTTGGGTTATATCCTTTTGATGAAGGTTACATTTTTTTACGATCTTGTTGGCATACGTATGGAAGCACTAATGGCCTTTGTTTTTGAAGATGGGACTGCAGAGGCATCCTTGAGCAGCAGGAGTGATTATACAGATCTTGCATGGGAATATATTGCACTTCGGCCATGGACAGGATATGGACTGAATACCTTCCATACGCTTAGGGAATCATATGGGACTTATTCACATAATAACATTACAGAGGTGCTCTTTTCATCGGGAATTTTTGGCTTTATACTTTTTTATTTTCCACTTGCAATTGAGACCATAAAGAGCTTGATTACCGGAATCAAAAAAGATAAGATAGGAATTTTATTTTTTGCTGTTGGTGTGATAGTTTTTATCTTAGGATATGCTCTTGTGTTTTATTACAGCCGATCAATACTTGCGCTATTTATCATGGCGGCCGGCTGGATGAAATCTTTAAAAAATCGCGATGATGACAAAGTAAATATAAATCAGAGCCTTCAAATAAAAAATGGGGGACCATAATTTATACATATCCGGATATTTGATTGTTTTTTATAAATCATCATTTTAGTTAAGAGGCGTTACATGAAAAAGTCAAACAAAAAGCTTTTGGAAAACTCGGCGCTATATACAGGCGCGACTTTGCTACTGAGGTGCTTCAGCTTTTTACTTCTTCCCTTGTATACAAGATATCTGACACCTTCGGATTATGGCATAAATAATATAGTAACTGGCTTCACAGGTGTTGCGACTATATTAATTATTGTTTCTATGCATTCCGCAACACCGAAATTTTATGTGGAATATAGGGAAGATCACGAGAAGATTAGGCGTTATTTCGGAACAATTATGATGTTCCCGATTATTTCCGGTATCCTTTTGAGTGTTTCATATTTTGCTGTTCATAATATATTGGATAATATTCTGTTTGAGAATATACCATATTTTCCGATAATTTTTATTTCTATGATATCTCTGGTTTTTGCCGGAACGCAAACTATGTATGTTTCGATTTTGCAAGCGATGCAGGATGGCCGGCGCGCAGTTTTGCGAAGTATTGTCGTGTTTTTTATCGGGTTGATTTTCAATATTTTATTTGTGGTATTTTTGAAAATGGGCGCTTTGGGCGTTATATTGTCCACCTTGATTTATAATTCTCTGTTGTTTATATATTCGATTTTCGATTTAAAAAAACGTGGTCTTTTCAAATTTTGCATTGATTTTAAGATATTGAAAGAGAATGTGGTTTATTCTGTTTTTCTGATTCCTCATATTTTATCTTCGACTATTGCAGCGTGGATTTCTAAGCTTTTTATTAATAGTAATTTTCAGTTGGGCACTGTAGGGATTTTTGGAGTAGCCTCACAATTTGGTTCTGTTGCGGATTTGATACAATCTGCTGTTAATACGGCTGTAATGCCATGGGTTTTCAGTCTGATTAAAGAGGACAAAAAAGAAAATAATAAAACTATACAGGTTTATTCACGGTCTCTTTGCTGGATATATTGTGCTATATTTATGTTGCTTGCTTTGTTTAATCAAGAGGTCATATTACTTTTCCTTGATAAATCCTATGCCGAATCATGGACAGTAGTTCCGTTGATTGTTGCAACTTATTTTATAAAAATTGTATATTCTTTTTATATTAATTTGCTTCTATATTCAAAGAAGGCAAGCAAAACAGTTTTTATTGCCACGTTATCCGGTAGTGCTATAAATCTTATTTTGTCATATTTTCTGATACCGCGTTGGGGGCTTTATGGTTCGGTTGTTGCGGATATTATTGCAATGATTATTCGCGTCGGAATTATAGTGTTCTTATCAAGGGGCTACAACGTAGTTGGCTATAAGCTAAGGGATTTTTGCCCGACTATTATTATGGCTATGGTATTGACCGGCGTAGGCCTAATATTCAGCTATACAAAATATATGTATCAGGTGAATATATTTAATATTCTATACAAACTAGCAATATGCGCTGTGTTTTTTGCTGTGTTGTTTTTTAGAAATAAATCGGCTATCATGGGAGTGGTTAAAGATATTTTTAAAAATAGGGCACAAAAAAAGAAACTGGCTTAATTATTGTTTACGAAAACACCAAAAAAGGGGAAAACAACACATGAATATATCAGTGGCAGGAACAGGATATGTAGGATTAGTAGCTGGAGTATGCTTTGCCGATAAGGGCCATAATGTTACATGCGTAGATATTGATGAAGCGAAAGTAAAGCTTATGGAAAGCGGAGTATCACCTATTTACGAAGCCGACCTAGAGGAGCTTATGCAGCGGAACTATGCAGAGGGGCGATTGCATTATACTACTGATTATTCAGCAGCATACCGTGATGCAGATGCCGTTTTTATTGGCGTGGGCACGCCTGAAAAGCCTGATGGCAGCGCAGATTTATCATATATAGCTACCGTTGCGCGTCAAATCGCTGAAAGTGTTGAAAAAGACTGTCTTGTTGTAGTGAAATCTACTGTGCCTATTGGAACTAATGATAAGGTTGAGCAATTTATTAAGGATTTTCTTGCTCGTGATGTTAGGGTTGAAGTGGCGTCAAACCCCGAATTTCTTGCTCAAGGAACGGCTGTACGTGACACTTTGGAGGCGGCCCGTATTGTTATAGGTACTGAAAGCGCATGGGCGAAAGACGTGCTGATGAAAATATATGAGCCGTTCAATTTACCTGTTGTGTCGGTTGGTCGTCGAAGCGCCGAGATGATAAAATACGCCTCAAACGATTTTCTGGCCTTAAAAATATCGTACATGAATGATATAGCCAACCTCTGCGAGCTTGTTGGTGCAAACATTGAGGATGTTGCTGAGGGTATGAAATACGATACTCGTATAGGTAACCGCTTCCTGAATGCTGGAATCGGATATGGCGGCTCGTGTTTTCCCAAGGACACCAAGGCTCTTGAATTTTTAGCCAAACAGCATGGATATCGTTTGCGCACGGTTGAAGCGGCAGTTTCGGTTAATAATGAACAGAAAACCAAGCTTTTCAAAAAGGCCAATGACAGATTGATTACGTTCAATGGTTTGAAGGTAGCAGTTTTGGGATTGACCTTCAAGCCAGGCACGGATGATTTGCGGGAAGCTCCTTCTCTTGATAATATTCCGTTATTGTTATCTCATGGAGCTGATATTATTGCATTTGATCCTGTTGGCATGGATAATTTTAAACGTAAATTCCCTGAAGGGGTTTGTGATAAAGGGAATATCAGATATGTAAATAGTCCAATAGAAGCTTTGAAAGAGGCCAACATCTGCTTTATTTTCACAGAATGGAACGAGATCAAAGCTATTTCGCCCGAAGATTATAAGCACTTGATGCGTACACCGCTGGTTTATGATGGGCGCAATATTTATGATGCTGATGTAATGAAAGCGGCAGGAGTAGAGTATTATAGTATAGGCCGTTAAAAACGCAGGAATAAAACGAAAGGGAATATTTGAATGAGCAAATTCAAACCGTTAGATATCAATAAAAACGTGCTTATAACCGGCGCAGCGGGATTTATCGGGTTTCACCTCGCCAAGCGTTTGTTGGATAAGGGCGTTTGTGTGGTTGGTTACGATAATTGTAATCCGTATTATGATGTGAAGCTGAAAGAGGCTCGGCTTGAGCTTCTCAGCAAATTCCCTGAGTTTACCTTTATACGCGGAGATTTGGCGGACAAGGACTTGATATTTAAAACTTTTGCCGAAGGTAAATTTGATATTGTGGTTAATCTTGCCGCTCAGGCCGGAGTACGTTACAGTATTGAAAACCCAGATGCATATATTGAGAGCAATATTGTCGGATTTATAAATATTCTCGAGGCCTGCCGAAATTATCCGGTGGAGCATCTGCTATATGCATCTAGTTCGTCGGTATATGGCAATCAACAAAAAACGCCCTTTTCCATAACCGATAATGTTGATCATCCGGTAAGCCTTTATGCTGCCACAAAAAAGAGTAACGAGCTTATGGCTTATACATACAGCTATCTATATAAAATCCCTGCAACAGGCTTGCGGTTTTTTACGGTATACGGCCCTTATGGCCGCCCGGATATGGCATATTTCAGCTTTACTGATAAGATTGTTAAGGGCGAGACTATAAAGATTTTTAACAATGGCGACATGAAACGGGACTTTACATATATTGATGATATTGTGCAGGGGATTGAAAATATTTTATGCAATCCTCCGGCCCGGGACGAAGCTGGAGCACAGACAAAGATTTACAACATAGGAAATAATAACCCGGAGGATTTGCTGTATTTTGTCGAAACTCTGGAAAAAAGCCTGATGGCGGAGGGAATTATCAGTGTGCCAGCAAGAAAAGAATTTTTGCCTATGCAGCCGGGAGACGTGTATCAAACTTATGCAGATGTGGCCGATTTGGTAAAGGATTTTGATTTTAAGCCGGCTACGCCGATTGAAATCGGTCTCGGTCATTTTGCAAAGTGGTATAAGGAATATTATCAATAATCCGGTTTGATATGATATTTTACAAGAAAGCGGGGCTGTACAGTGATGACTGAAACAATGCAATATTTTATCGAAATTCTGCGCGCATTTGTGCAGGAAACAGTTCCGGCTTTGCCAAAAAATATAGAATGGAAAGAATTTTTTTACCTTTCAAGAATTCATTCTGTGACAGGAATAACCGGATATATGTTGAAGAAATTGCCACAGGGCAGCGTTCCCGAAAATGAATATACCGATAGGCTTTTGAAAAGTTGCAACGGCACAATAATCAATTTTGCCAGCAGAGGAGTAGCAATGACTTGGCTGGAACAAAAATATAACAGCATTGGTATTCCGTGCGTACCCATGAAAGGGTATATTGTGCGAAACTTTTATCCCGTTCCGGAGCTGCGTACATATGGTGACATTGATTTTTTGATAAAAAAAGAAGATCGTAAAAAAAGCCATACATTTATGATTGAGAACGGATATATGTGTTGTGATAAATCAGAAAATGTATGGACATATAAAAGCAAAAACGGGCACGAAGTATACGAAATCCATACTAAGCTATTGGGCAGAAGCTTTAATAATAATGAAAGTAGTGTCCAATATGCCGAATCGGCATGGGAACATGTAACATATGTTCCAGAAGAGGGATGCTATCGCTTTAATGAAGAGTTTCATATTATTTATATATTGCTTCATTTGGCAGCACATTTTGCAGCGTCCGGTGCGGGAGCGCGCATGTTTATGGATGTCGCGTTGATAATGAAAAAAGCCTCTAATTTAAATTGGAGCGAAGTTGCCGACGAGATGGAAAAAATGTGTTTGAGTGAGTTTTTAGGCATGATTCTGTCGTTATGTGAAAAGTGGTTTGGTGTTTTGCCACCATTTGAATTTGATATTACAGCAGATACTACAATGGATACTGCAATACAGGATGAGATTAGCGAATATATCATTTCGGGCGGAACATTTGGCGCTAAAAATGTGGATGGTATCACCCTGAAACTGAAACGTGCTCATAAATCTTCTGGGAATACATCGGTTCGGAAGATGAAAATGGTTGCGATTTTTCGTGAGTTTTTTCCAGGATACGCATTTATGCGGAGCCGATATTCCGCATTGAGAAAAGCCCCTTTTTTATTGCCGATATTCTGGATAGTACGGTTGATAACCTCTGTAATAATTCGCAAAGGAAAGGGATTACAAAAGATTAAGCAATTCACACGCCGTGATATTGATAAAGCCGATAGATCATACCGTATGACGGAAGTCATGGGACTTACATCGAAAAAATAATTGTGTTTGATATTTTAAATTTAAGGATGTTCGAAATTGAGTGGTTTTAAAAGGTTGTTTGGAAATAGATCAAATGGCGAAAAATCTAAGCCGAATAGAAAAAAGAAAATGAAACGTATAATCAAGGCTTTGCTGACAGTTTTTATCGTTTTTATCATTTTCTTTAATAGCCTTCCGTTTTTTTTGATAGCATCTCTGCATACTGGTATGATTATGGTGTATTTTGCATGTACTATTATTTTGCTTGTCTTGTACCCGCCAAATGCTTTGAAAAAACTTTCGCAGGGACGTTTGTCGGTGATTTTTAAAATATTTAAAATCGGTTCGATTGCGGTTGTGATACTATTTATTGTGATTTCAGGCTTTATGATATCCGCAATTTACTCAAAACCGGCTGAAAACGCCACTGCTATTGTGCTTGGGGCCAAACTTCATGGGGACGTTCCAAGCCTCACCCTTACGCGTAGGCTAAATGCCGCTCTTGAGTATCTTAACGAAAATCCTGAAGCGTATTGCGTTGTTGCAGGCGGTCAAGGTGTAGGCGAAACTGTTCCTGAAGGGGTGGCGATGAAAAAATATCTTGTTGATCGCGGAATAGAGGAATCGCGCATTTTTGTGGAACAACTTTCTGTAAATACCTCTGAAAACATTCGGTTTTCTAAGGAAATACTAGAGGCGAACGGATTGGACAATAATGCTGCAATAATAACCGATAAATTTCATCAATATCGTGCTCAAAGCTTTGCTCGACAGGAGGGAATAGAATGCGGCGCTGCTTGTAGCGAGACGTATTTTCCCTTGACTATGGGCTATTGGGTGCGCGAAACAATTGCAGTAATAAAAATGTGGCTTTTTAATTATTGATAAATAAAACCAATCAACCCCCACTTTTAAGTGGGGGTTGATATATTTTAGGCTTGTGAATTTTCGAATTTCTGCCGATAAGGGGTGATAAATATCCTTATTCAGGCTGATTCTTGGGCTTTTTCCAGTATTCTTTTTTGAAAATATGAGTGCAAACTCTTCTGAATTGTCTTCTGCAAAACAGCCAGGCAGGCTTTAAGAAACGCAACGCCATCCAAATGCGGACAAACCGGCGATATCCGCGGCTTTCACAATCCACATATTTGCCTTTGCGGTAAAACCCTATAGCTTCAGCGACGATTTGTTCAGGTTTTACATATTGAATGCTGGTTTCACCATCGCCTTGTATGATAAACTCCCCATCTTTTTTTGCTATAAGCCTGTGAAGTATAAGGCGGTTATCTTGTTGGCGTACAAACAAAGGGACGCTATAATAAATCTTTAAATTATCAATATCTGCGGCACGCAAAACAACACGGTCGCCCCTGTGAGAATAAATGAATGGGTTCATGCTAAAGCCGGTGGTATTAACTACGGCCGCCGAGCCGGATTCCAAAGCGGCTCTCAGTTCATCGGATAACGCATTAAGGCAAGCTTTATGTAAATCCTCGTTCATATAATTAGTCTTCCAGCAAGCTATTGTCTTTTAACTTCTGTAGGAAGCTGTTTACATCATTTTTTGCTTTTGCTTCATCTACATCATATTCAGCCAAAAGTCCAGTGATCAGTTTATCAGCATCACTGCCCTTTTGCAGCAGCTGCCATAAAAAAGTCCCGGTTTCATTTAGCTTTATAATGCCCTTGATATTAGCGCTTTCCAGCCCCACAGGCACTACCACTGAAGTCTCGTCTATAATGCGGAGTATATACCCGTTTTTGATTTTCATAATATTATCCTCCAAATATTTCATTGTAAACTGTTTCTACAGCCTGCTCGCTTATATTGCAGTGAAGCATGTAAATGGGAACGGTTTTTATCAGCGTTTCCAGTGCTTCGAGCATTTTTATGCTGGTATCAGTGTCGTGGAACGGACGCCATATTTGGTTGGCGAGCTGATGATATGCATCAGGTGTATCCAGCTGTTCTATGCTGCATTCAGTAGCGCGTGTCAGGAAAATAATTGCCTTTAGTGGCGCTGAAATATTATTATTTATGTCGGCTTTGCCGCTAAACGGAGTGCCGTGTATTATAGGCGCGCCATCCTCGAAAAAAATAGCCGGTCTATCGTCATTTATCATAGTTACGCGTTCGCCAAAATATTTTTGCCATAAGCCCGTTTGTGTAGATTTCCCTGTGCCTGATATAGCCGAAAAGGCTATGCCATAGCCATTAATACGCAAAGATGATGCATGAAGCATACATCCGCCCATATTTGCCGCCCTAAGCGATAGCAAGTCGGCTGTGGCCATATACTCGCGGTCTGTAAGCGAAAAGAACGGGTGCTTTGTATCTCTGTTCAAAACTATGTTCATTCGACTGTAATCATCCGAAAATTGCTTGGTCATGTATATTTTACCAGCGCTCGTACGAAAAACCAAGGCTCTTTCGTTTTCGCCGGTTTTTAGCAATTGTCCGGATTTAAACTGAGTAAGTATTTCACCTTGAGGAATATCCGGATTTTCAGATTGCTCGACCTTCAGTGTTATATCGGGATTTTCAAAGGAAGAGACATATTGGGAAAGACTCTTTTCAAAAAAAGACTCATCTAAAAATTGTCCGCAGAAATTCATGCCGGCTATTCGTGCGTAAATCATAGGCAAATACATCCTTAAAGTCCGATTTTTTTTAAAAAATCGATTAAATTTTTATCCTGAGAGGTCTTCTTTGAAAAAATGTCAGCAATACGATTTTGTGTAGTTTTTAATAGGGAAGTGTGCTGAGTATCTATGGCTGCACCACTATTTATCTGAGCTCCATTTTGCAACAAAAAATCTAAAAATTCGCATATAATCTCCGTATTTGCCTTATCTTTATATGGAACATAAGATTGGTGAAAAAAATATTCTGTGCAGCAGGAAAATAAAAAGACGGCAAAATCCCAAAGATTGTGTTCTTTAAGCAAATATTCAACCTTTTCCCAGTCTATATTATCTTTATTGGCGTATGAAAATACTGCCACATCGCAAATCGGCCGTATACTGCATCGCTGAGTAGTTATATATCGTGCTATATTACCTATGATATATGCTAAATGGTAGGAATCATCCAACACGAAGAAGTTTTTATTTTTCATGTATGCGTTTTGAAAGCCTGCATCGGGCATGACAGGATTTCCATGCTTGGAGGGTATAGACAAAGACGGATGTATATTAAAAGTCACAGTACTTTTAGAGGCTGAACATATACCAGAATTATATTGTTTCAATTCAAATTTCTCAGCCTCTAAAAGCTTACAAACCTGAGAAACACAATCGGATTTTACAAGCACATCAATATTGCTCATAGAGCGCAAATCCGGGATGGGATAGAATTTTCGCATAATTGCACCCCTAAAATAGAGGTGATCTATACAGTTATCGTTTAAAATAATCGAGAGGTTTTCATATGCATTTTCCTGTAAAACCGATTGTGCTATATTGGCATAATAGTCATTTTTAAGCTGTATAGCCAGATTGGTCGGGCATCGTGCTTCAGGCACGCGTCCAAGATAATATCCTAAAAGACCGGATAACGCTTGCTTTTTTGCAATAATATATAATTCCGGCCAGTTTGCATTGCGCAAGGTCGGATTTTGTTTTGTAATAAAAGACTGTACAATATCGAGAAAAATAGACTGTTGAACGTTTAACATAACATTCACCCTCAAAAAAACTTTCTTTATTTTATCATAAACGAGAATATATATCAAGATAATAAAGTGTTTTTTAGTATGTTTTTAAAAAAAGATTACACTGGTTAGGAATTGGTAGCTATTATAAAAAGCTGAGAGTATATTCTCAGCTTTTTATATGCGAATATTTGCAGTCTTACTCGACAGTAACGCTTTTCGCCAGATTGCGTGGTTTGTCAATATCCAGCCCCTTATTTGCGGCGACATAATAGCTGAAAAGCTGAAGGACAACAACCGATAATGATGGTGAAAACAGTTCATTTATTTGTGGCAGGCTTATTATAGAAAGCTTTTCGTCCTCATTCGTTCCGGAACAGTTTCCGATAAGAAGCACCTTTGCCCCGCGGCTGATAACCTGTTCTACATTACTGAGTATCTTTCCGCAAAGGTTTTGGCAGCACGAAATCGCAACCACCAATGTATCCTCTTCAATAAGTGAAATGGTTCCATGCTTTAATTCTCCGCCGGCATACGCTTCGGAGTGTATATAGGAAATTTCCTTGAGTTTGAGAGAGCCTTCGAGGGATATAGCATAGTCAATATTTCTTCCGATAAAGAAAATGCTTTTGTATCCAATACAGGTAGTGGCGTATTTTTGTATAATATCAACCTGTTCCAGCAGCATAGAGGTCTTTTCCGGCAGTGTCATAACTTCTGCTAAAAGCTCGTGCTCTGTGGCTTCAGATATCTTGTCAAGCTTTCTTGCGAATTTTATTGCCAAAACATAAAGAATTGAAAGCTGTGCAGAAAAAGCTTTGGTTGTTGCAACGGCTATTTCCGGCCCTGCAATTGTGTAAATTGTATGGTCTGTTTCCTTCGCTATAGTGCTGCCTATAACATTGACTATGGAAAGGGTTGTTGCGCCCTTACTTTTGGCTTCTCTCATAGCGGCTATCGTATCGGCCGTCTCGCCGGATTGGCTTATAAGTATAACCAATGAATTTTCATCTACAATGGCATCTTTATAGCGAAATTCGCTTGCCAGTTCGACTTCAATAGACATGCGGCAAAGACGTTCAAATACATATTTAGCCACAATTCCGGCATTGTATGCCGAACCACAGGCGGATATGACTATTTTATTGAAATGTGAAATATCCAAATGGTCTATAACATCTTTGTTGCTTCCGTTTGAAACGGCCGATTGAAGGGTATCTTGAAGAACTCGTGGCTCTTCCATTATTTCTTTAAACATAAAATGAGAATAGCCGCCCTTTTCGGCGCTGTCAAGGCTCCATGTTATGGTTTCCAGAGGCTTGTCAATCGGCTCACGGTCGATATTATAAAATTCTACCGAATCTTTTCTCAAAACAGCAATTTCTTTATCTTCCATATAGTAAACACGGTTTGTATGTTTAAGCACCGCAGGAACATCCGAAGCGATAAAATTGCCGCTGTCAGAAGCACCTACAATTAAGGGGTTATCTTTTTTTATGGCAATAAGCATGTCAGGATTTTCGTCGCACATAATTCCGAGAGCATATGAACCGTCAAGCGCGTTTGTAAGCTTTATAACAGTATCAATAATATCTCCATCATAATAATATTCCGCGAGCTGAGCGATAACTTCACTGTCAGTTTGCGATGTAAATGTAATGCCCTTATGCTCCAAGCGTTCTCTCAATTGTTTATAGTTTTCAATTATACCATTATGTACAATTACGATTTTGTTCTTGTTGCCCTGATGTGGGTGAGAATTTATATCAGATGGCTCTCCGTGTGTAGCCCAACGTGTATGTCCCATACCGACAGTGCCAGCGATAGGATGTGCTGCCAATTCTGATTCTAGTACTGTAAGACGTCCCTTTTGTTTTACTATATTAAATTCGGTTTCACCTCTTATGGCGATGCCGGCTGAGTCATATCCACGATATTCAAGCTTTTTCAATCCGTCAACAATAATAGGCACTGCATTTTCCTTGCCTATATATCCGATTATTCCACACATTCAAGACCGCTCCTTTAATTTTTGGTTGTGCGCACTGAATTTAAAATACACTATAATATAATAACCGTATTTTATGTTTTTTTCAAGGATTATATTTTATACTTATAAATTTTTATTCTTAAAGAAGCTATGTATTGTTTTTCTGATCCAATCTCAGCACACAGGTTCTATAAATTGAGATAAAGCATAGCACAGCCAAAAACATGCATATTGCAAACATGGCGGCGATTAAATACTTGGATGTACCAGGAAAAATAATGCGTTGCACAACAGTGGGTTTGTTCGGCGTTTCTTCAGTGGGATTGTATGCTTGGTAAGTTGGTTTACCATCATCAGGTGCCGGGTCTATGTGTGACATATTGTTTTGCACTGCTTTTACCGGCTTTTTTCTAAGTGCAGCTATGGCATTAAGAAGCTCTTGCCATACAGTGTCGATTTCAGATTGAATAGCTTCGTCATCCTCGATAATATCATAGGCTTTGTTCAGCGCTGTACGCATCTTGTTCCATTCGTTCGCATAGTACACCTCTTTGTTTAGGCTTTCGGCTTTAGTTATAGCTTGCATCAGTTGACGCAAATCCAGCTTAGCGGGCACAAGCCGATCAAATGCGTCCATTATAAGCTCTGCTTGCGCATCCATTTCCATTTTATTAAGGTTTTGCTGGAGCATATCGGTACCCTTATTCATTGCCAAACTAAGTTTATAGTAGCTTTCAACAGTGTATTTATACTTATCGACGGAAGATGCTATAGCCAAAGCTTTTACAAGTGACGCTGTAGCGGCATCCACAATTGGAATCAAATTTCGCAGAGCCATGTGAAGCGCGGTTTCAGCACCATCAATGTCAGCCTGAGAACTGGCCGGGTTGGCCAATATGCGTTCCGCATTATTTATGGCGTCGTTGAGCAGGTCGGCTGATTGTACTGAATACAAAGACTTATCGAATGATTTGCATTCATTTACAGCTTTTTTCAAGCTTAATGTGTACAATGGAATCGGAACCAGTGCAGATCTCGCGTCAAGAAGTGCTTCGTATGCCTGATTTATTTCTGAAAGTCCGGCTTGTTTTGCGGCCGCCAGATACATGGTCATGTTTAGATAGCTTTGTGTAGTATAATTTCCCGGTGTGAGCTGTGAACATTCGGATATTAATTCGACCAGCAGAGATGTATAATTGGCGGGTTCCAGCAAATTAAAGGCTGTATGTAATGCGCATGACAATAAATTGATTTCGCGCTGCGATTGCGGCGATTTTATCATGCTGCTCGCGGAGGAAAACAAACTATCCAATTCTGCGTTGCAAAGTGAAAAGCTTTGGCGATTATACTCGGCACTGATTAATGAAGCTCTTTTGGAGGCGCATTCAGCAATAGCGCGCTGAAGTGAAGAAATGTCAATATCTCCGGTGCGATACAAGCCGACATCGGCTAATAGTATGGTAACTGCCTGCATGGGCCTGTGATTTAGGCTCATAGAAAACCAATTGACGCAGTCAAGGCTGAATTCAGCGTCAGTATATGGCGTAAACTGGTTAAACGGAATATAAACATATCCAACAAAGTATGAAGGCAGTGAGATATCCGAGGTTTTTACCAAGGTGGAATCGGATGATTTATTTATATAGCCCATTGATAGGGTTATACTTGCTGTCATAAGTTTTCGTGTATCAAGCCAAAGATAGAATCCGTTAAACCCTGTTATATCGCTTATAGCAATATTGTTATGGCTGTTGTCTTTAAGCGAAAACAAATCTTTCTGGGAAATGGTAAAAAAATAATTGTCTGTACTCGTGAGTGAAATAGCCTTACCGTTTGGGCCTTCATTGGTCTGAAGTGTTTTGCCTATATTTTCTCCGTCTGCAATCAATTCGTGAATTTCAGAAGCAGGTAAATTTTCCGGTGAATTGAGAGTAAGACTTTCTGCAATATTAGGTTTTGTAGTAATGGTTTGATCGGCATCCGACTGCAGGAAAAACGCAGAAGTTATTATAATGCAGCAAATTGAGACGATTAAAAATTTTTTCGGCAAGAAAACTCTACTCCTGTCAATATATATTAATTAGTAAATGATTTGATGATTTTCAGATCATCCTGTTACTATTTTATTACATATGTGGAATTTTGAAAATACGCAATTTGTACAAAATTTGACAAGACCGCCCTTAATGCTGGGAATAACGTTCACAACATAGCCGAAAAAAGGGGAAATAGTACTTAATTCGAGTTTTTAAAACTTTGCGTATTTATTTTGTTTTTTACATATTATTTAACAAATACAACTGATTATATTTGCATTCTCTCGTGTTATAGGTTTTAATGAGGGCGTGATGCCGCAAAAAGGGGAGCTTCTTCGCTAACCAGAGCTCGGCAGTATAATAGCGAGTTTGCTTTGATTATTACAATATTGTCATATATATAGATTTTTATTGCCATGCCTATATGCTGCATGTATAATGAGTATCAGTGATTTTTTTAGGAGAGTGATACTGTTGAATATAAAAACAATGATGCATCGGATAAACCGCGGCATTGTTCTTGCTGCCGTGCTGTTGATTGGATTGGTGAGCTATCTTATAGTTGACTCAATTATGTTCAGCAACGAAAGGGTCGAAATAAAAGCTATGGTGGCCGAATATGCCAATTTGGCAGAGCAGCTTATGATATTGCCGGAAAGCGCGCAGAAGCCCGGACAGCCTGCACTTGATGATGAAGTGCAGGCGAAAATCGAGGAGAGCAAATTCAAGCTTGGACAATATCTTACAAGCAGTGTGAGCAACCGGGATATATCGGCATTTGAAAGAGTAACAATGAGCCTGGAACACTCCTTTAAAAGCAATCAAAATCTGTGTGCCTATGTTTTAGAGTGTGAATTTGCCATAATTGATGTAAAAGGACTGAAAAAACACGGAACCAATACTGCTACGGGTGATATCGTGGTTAAAACCACGATAAAAACTATAGGCTCGCCCGATTATATAAAATTATTATGGCAGCAGAATGTCACCGATAACCATGGGTATTTCTCGGGCACAAAAGATGGCGGAGAAGAATATGGCCCGGAAACTATAGACACGGAAATACATACCATGTCCAACACTGTTTCATTTGACGATGTTGTATTTAAAAAGGTTGACGGAAAATGGAAGATTGCCTCAACGTCTCAAATGAGCTTTATGTCAGATATAGCAACAATGGGGGAGGGATATTGATGGAAACAGTATTGAAGATATCAGCGCTTTCCAAAACCATGGGCAAGCGCTTGATAATAGATAAAATTTCCCTGGAAACATACGGCGGTGAGGTATTTGGTTTTTTGGGGCCGAATGGCGCCGGAAAGACTACGACCATAAAGATGATTTTGGGGCTTTTGGATGTTGACAACGGCGAAATCGAAATTGCCAGCGTAAATGTACGAAAACATTTTGAGCAGGCCATGTCTATGGTGGGCGGTATTGTAGAAAATCCTGAAACTTATGGATATCTCACGGGGCTGCAAAACCTGCGCCAGTATAGGCGTATGCGTACGGGTGTCAGCGAAGAACGGCTTAACGAGGTTATAAAGCTTGTTGGGCTAGAAAACCGGATAAACGACAAGGTGAAAAAATATTCTTTAGGCATGAAGCAGCGTTTGGGGCTTGCTCAGGCCATAATGCATAATCCAAAGCTTTTGATTCTTGATGAACCGACCAACGGGCTGGATCCTGTTGGAATACGTGAACTGCGTGATATTCTTAAAAACCTCGCACACGAGCAGGGGGTAGCCGTTTTTGTGTCCAGTCATATGCTGTCTGAAATGGAGCTTATGTGCGATCGCGTGGGAATAATCTCAAATGGCCGGCTAATAGACGTAAAAACCACCAAGGAGCTTATTGAGCGGGCTACAAATAGTAAAAAGATCATGCGGTTTACAGTGAATTCCATCGAAAAGGCGCAGGAGGTTTTTGCCGGAATGGGTATAACACCTATAGGTGTTTCTGAAAATACTATTGATGCGGCCGTTGAAAACGATGAAGCAATAGGTGCTATAACGGCGGCGCTAATAGGCGCAGGCATATCGCTTTTAGGTGCTATGCCGCTTGAAAGCTCGCTTGAGGACGTATTTATTAAAATTGTAGGTGGGGAGGGCGGCCAGATTGCGTAAATTTTGTAATCTCGTTGTAAATGAATATGTAAAGGTTTTTTCCAGACTATCCACGAAAATAATGCTGGCTGTTATTATATTGCTGGCCTTGGGCTACAATGCCCTTAGCCATTACGATCTCAATCAATCAAGAAGATGGGATTCTAATTATGCATCGTCAATAGAAGATTATGATCAAATGATAGAAGATGCAAAACACTATAAAGAAAAGGGCTGGGAAATTCAGGTTGAAAAGCTGGAGTTTGCCAGAGACAACGATATAAACATATATGATAGTGGTTGGCAGAGCTATGCGGTTGCATCTCTTTTCTCAACAAAGCAGCTTTTGGCCGATGCGGTTAGCGATGAAGAAAAAGCCTTGTTGCAGCAGGAATTTGACAAGCAGAAAGATGTAATATTGCAGGGTGACTGGAAGGCGTATATTTCAAACAAAATAGAATCGCTCGAGGCCGAAATCAAAGATTTGGATGAATTGGATATAGCTACATGGGCCGGCAAATACTGTATTGCCAACAATATTGAGCCTAAAGCTTATGAAAAAGACTGGAAAAGTAATATCGTATACGCTATTGAAAATGCTAAGCTTTCTAATTATAATGAGGTAAAAAAGCCCGTACAAGATCGCAATATACGGCAGATTGAAGAAAACAACGAGGCGATTCTTGTAGGTATGTACCGCCTGGAAAATAATATTGAGATTGCGTCTGTTCCAGATCACATAGATTTTATGGGAACGGGAAGCGATTTCTTGAAAGTACTTGCGGGTTCGGCCAGACTTTTGATGATTATAAGTTTGCTGATAATTATTGTGGCCGGTGGTTCGGTGTCCTCTGAATTTTCAAACGGCACAGTGAAATTCTTACTGGTGAATCCTGTAAAGCGCGGAAAAATTCTGGCAGCTAAATATATCTCTGTGCTTTCAGTGGCGCTGATTATGCTAATGACATTTTATGTTTTCAATGCGCTTTTAGCAGGGGTGTTCCATGGCTTTAGTGGCATTGGCGCATCATATTTTTATGTTTCAAACGGCGCTGTGCATTCTATACCGAGCATTTTGAATATAGCCTGGGGATATATTATGGGCAGCCTCAATCTTTTGGTTATGGCCACCTTTGCGTTTGCCCTGTCGTCGCTCGTGCGCAGCTCGGCGCTGTCGATAGGGCTTGGAGTATTTCTTTTCTCTTCAGGCACGATTTTTGTGCAGGTTTTGGCACGTGAATTTAAGATGGATTGGGCGCGCTATATTATTTTCGCCAACACTGATTTAAATACGATACAAATAGGAGAGAGCCCCTTTGTGAATCACACTGTAGGCTTTGCGCTTGGTGTCGTGGCTGTGTATATGGCTGTATTTATGTTAACGGCGTGGGATGGCTTTGTGCGCCGAGACGTGAGATAGATAATAGTTATGAGTATTAAGATTCGTACAGTGTTTGCAAACGGGCTGGATCTTCCTGCGCTGGGACAGGGTGGTTGGAATATAGGCGATTGTTCAAAAACGGCGGAAGAAGAGGCTACGGCTTTACGCCGTGGTATTGAATTGGGCGCAAACTTGATAGACACTGCCGAAATGTATGGCGATGGTGACTCTGAGCGTCTGATAGGCGACGCGGTAAAGGGGATTCCGCGCAGTGAATACATACTTGTTTCCAAGGTGCTTCCGCAAAACGCCGGCCGAAAAGAGATATTCAAAAGCTGTGATATGTCGCTAAAACGCCTGCAGGCCGATTTTTTAGACCTTTATTTGTTGCATTGGCGTGGAAGCATTCCGCTTGAAGAGACCGTTCAATGTATGGAGGAATTGGTAAGAGCTGGCAAGATTCGCCGTTGGGGTGTTTCAAATTTTGATACGTCTGATATGGAGAATCTCTGGAATGTTCCACATGGAAAAAACTGTGCAGCAAATCAAGTGCTTTATAATCTTGGATCCAGAGGAATAGAATACGATCTTATTCCATGGATGCGTTCGCATGGTATGGCCGTTATGGCATATTGCCCGCTGGCTCAGGCAGGAATGCTAAAACGTATGAACCATGATTTCGTGCAGGATGAAACCCTTGTAGCTGTTTCGAAGCGGCATGGTATAAGTGTTATGCAGCTTATGTTGGCCTTTGTGTTAAGGCAGGATAATATTGTTGCTATACCGAAATCGGGTTCGGTTAGGCATACAGAGCAAAATGCTGCGGTACTCCAAATATGCATTTCTGATGAAGAGTGGGCTGAAATTGACAAGGTTTTCTGGCCGCCTACCGAAAAGATGCATTTAGATATTGAATAGAGTACTTTTGTGTGGCTTTGCACGAAAGATTTTAAGGATTAAATGCGAAAATCAGAAAAGAATAGTGTTTATATATTGACTTGACGGAACAATGGATATATAATAATTTGTTGTCAAGGCATTTGGTTTTGTGTGATTATTGAAGCTATATATTTTAGGTTTTGCCTATTTTAAAAGGAAGTGTGTTTTATGTCTAATAATTTGGTAGGAACAACTGCGAGAGGAATTCGTGCCCCACTGATTAATCCCGGAGATGATTTGGCTGCTATAGTGGCTGATAGTGTGATAAAAGCTTCGGAAAGTGAAGGGTTTTCATTGAGGGATCACGATGTTGTCGGAGTTACTGAGGCTGTTGTGGCGCGTGCGCAGGGTAATTTTGCTGATTTAGAGCAAATTGCTGCTGATATTCGTTCTAAATTCCCATCGGGTGAGCTGGGTATAATTTTTCCAATACTTTCGCGCAATCGCTTTTCAAATGTGTTAAATGGTATCGCTTTGGGTTGTGACAAATTATACATAATGCTATCCTATCCCTCTGATGAGGTGGGAAACGAGCTTGTTAACTGGGACATGTTGGACGAGGCTAATATAAATCCATATAACGATATACTCACAGAGCAGCGTTATCGTGAAGCTTTTGGTTATGATAATAAGCATCCTTTTACAGGAATGGATTATGCCGATTATTATAAAAGCTTCGGCGAGCATATTGAGCTTATATTTGCTAACGACCCCCGCGCCATATTGAAATTCACCGATAATGTGCTTTGTTGTGATATCCACACCCGCGAACGCTCAAAACGTCTTTTGAAAGAGGCTGGTGCAGATGTTGTATACGGTTTGGATGATATATTGTCTAAGCCTGTAAATGGTAGCGGATACAATGAAAAATATGGCTTGCTGGGATCAAACAAGGCCACAGAAAATCGTGTAAAGCTCTTTCCGCGCGATTGCGAAGAGTTTGTTAAAAACGTGCAGTTGGCTCTTGTTAAGGCTTCAGGCAAGCAAATTGAAGTTATGGTATATGGCGACGGCGCTTTTAAAGACCCCGTAGGCAAAATTTGGGAACTGGCCGACCCTGTGGTTTCGCCGGCTTTTACAGACGGATTGCGCGGAACACCCAATGAATTGAAATTGAAGTTTTTGCTTGATAACGACCTTTCAGAAAAGAGCGGAGAAGAAAAACTTAAAGCTCTGAAAACGGCAATAAAAAGCAAGGGTGACCATTTGGGTGATCAGGCATTAGGGACTACTCCTAGAAATTATGCCGACCTTTTGGGCAGCCTGTGCGATCTTATGAGCGGCAGCGGCGATAAAGGAACACCTATTGTGCTTGTTCAGGGATATTTTGATAATTACGCGTCATAAAGCGATTGATTTAATATTTTTTCTTTATAGAATCCTGTTGGCCAAAGTATATTTTCAAGCAAGAAACAATCCCTTAACCTATATGGTTAAGGGATTGTTTCTTTTCCACTGTGTGGACTTTCGTGGCAGAGAAAACAAAAGTGTCCTAATAGTTTATATAAGCTTGGTGTATTTTTTAGCATTACCCCTACTTTTATTAACAGGATATTTTAACTCGTTTTTTGTTATTTTTTCATTTATAATATCTTTTAAATCTAAATTGAGTTCATGACAAAGGAGAAGCAAATATATGGAAATGTCTGCTATTTCATCAGATATTTCTATGCGTTCATTAGCGGGTAGTATTTCTGTTGAGTTTTTCCATTGAAGCATTCTAACAATTCATTTGCCTCAATAGATATAGATATAGCTAAATCTTTAGGATTATGAAATTTTGCCCAATCTCGTTCTTCTCCGAATTTTATGATTTTTTCTAGTATATGATCCATATAATCAATCCTCCTTGAAAATATTTTCTTTGTGCCAAGCCACATATTTCAGCTGAGAATTTTTTATACTTATTTTTATGTCTTTATTTATATGCATATAATTACATGTTTGAATATCCAGAGATTTTGAAACGATTATATCACCGTTTTGATCAAAGCCAATAAGACCTTTATCAAATAATGAGTCATGATTGGGACAAAGCAAAAAACCATTGTTTATGTCCAGTCTTTCATAGTTATTCGAGTATTTCCAGGGTTTTATATGACTTGCTATTAAAAGTCTAATATCATCCAAACCGCATATTTTACAGCAATGTGATGTTTTTAAAAGTTTATTTTTAAAAGCACCTTGCCCTATTCTTATCTTGGTTAATTGATCTTTTTCTGTTCGATTGATTATGTTTGTTTCGATATTCTCAGAAAACTGGTCGAGGCTTATATTAGGATTGCAATATGAATTTAAAATTATATTTTGATTGGTAATCTGTCGAATAAACTTTTCTTCATCATAGTTCATATCCCATCGTCTGAACATATTATATCCGTGATGCCAAACTCGAGAAGGAATATGAGTTAACGAAGCAACTACATTTTGATTTTCCAACAATCTAAAAGGAGTAAAAAATTGAATATATTTGTTAATCACAATGATGTTTTTATATTCGTGACTATTCCATACTTGGTTGCTAAGAGTTTCATTCTTTAATTTTTTTGCTATATAACCGAATCCGTCAAAAGACGCATATCCATCGTCATCCTTTATTCTAAAAAAAATAACATCACCGTTTGAAATCTTATCGAATTCACAGAGATTATGACCACCATCCTTAAATCCCCAAAGACCAATGTCCATTTCAACAAATTCGTCATCATTCAAGATGTCTTTTATTTGTAGACCATTATACGTTTTGCATTGTAAAATAGAGTTCACATAATTTTTCATTGAGTATGTTGATGTAACAGGAACATAAAAGATATTCATTTTTTTGCCCCTTTTGTAATTTTATTTATTTTACCATATAACAAGTAAAATTACAATCTTCGCTGCGCCTTGCACTGGAAACCCAAAAATCTGCCCCTAAAGATTGGGCGCAATTACATCTGGGCGCGGCAAAAAATCTGTGATAAGCTCTTATCATAACTTGAAAGACCAGCTATAAAAAGTCAAGGGGACAAACGAAAAAAATCATAAGTATTGGTGAACAATTTTGAGCAAGCGCTCAGCGTTTTCGGAGGAAATATTTTCAGACAATCTGGCTCCGGCTATGACTGGCGCCCAAGAAAAAATATCGCCACGAGAGAAGGCGCTTTTGGCACAATAATGATTGAGATAGAAGTCAGCCCAGTCAGAGGAAAACTGTGAGTACAACAAATATGTGCGATAGACATCAGCACATGGGTTGCCGATACTGGAATCAACCCAGTCAATAATAACTGTTTTGCTTTCAGTTTTGATTAGGTTGAATACATGATAATCACCATGACAAAGCCTATTTCCCGGTGGCAACTCGTCTAAACGCTCCAACAGGATGGCTTTTGTGGTGACATCAAGAATAGATGCATCTTGAAGTTGCCGAGTCAATTTGTGTCCTATTGGTTCCAGCGCAGTTACGGATTTTGAATGAAGGTCTATCTGAATATCGACGGAAAGGGACAAATACATTTTAGCGGATTCTTTGTTTTTTTTCATCAGATCGCCGACTGTAATACCTTGCACGTACTCCATGATAATCGCTTGCTTGCCGTGAATATGGGTGACGTCAAAAACCTGTGGCACAGGAAGTCCACATGAATAGGCCGCTTTTTGCTTGTTTGCTTCATATTCTGCCTCTCCATCAGGAAGCCGGGTAGCAAATACTTTGATTATCTTTCCCTCCGACAGGTATATTTCAGCAGTGTTTCCTGTGGCGATTGGATTGCCTAAGTTCATTTGATTTCCTCCTTAGCTTTCCTCGGCGGCGTCGGTTCATACGGCCTGTTCTCTTTGAGGATGGTAAAAATGATGTTGCACATCTTCCGGGCAACCGCGCCAATGGCAGTTGAATGATGTTTTCCATTTGTAATACAGGGTTCGGAAAGCCTTCTTCAAGAAGCTGCTTTTTATGTACCTTCATACTCATTTCGCTGATTTCTTATGAGCGTGTTTCGGTGCGACAGGCTGCCATACATCATCCCCGTCTAAATAATTCCCAACAATGTGATACCATCCACCCGTATTAGCGATGTCGTTTTCAACAGTAAAATTCATAAGCTCTGCGGGCTTTAATAAATCAACGCCCAATTCATCAAAAAAATCACGAACAGTTACCGGGAAAACAGAACACGCCTTGTCATAATTCAGACAAGGCTGACAATCGCAGGTTATCCCGTGCGTTATGTTAGCGTATGCGTTTTCTGTAGCTTCACGGTCAAATTCGATTAGCCAATTCCCGATTTGTTTTTGTATCAAGCAAGTCCCTCATTAATCTTTTCTGTTTTGGATTCTTTTAAATCCTCAAATTGATTTTTCACAACCTCATTATACATCAAAAGTATGTTCGAATCAACAAGAGGAACAACACTATTTTACCAAAAACGCAATTCATTCGAGCCGCATTACAATGACCACGGTGACTATATTTATCAACACGGCTTTTTAGAAAGCAGAGAGGATATGGTTGATACAACCTTTCAAATTGTTAGAACTGAATGGGTGGCCTTGAATAATTAAAAAATAAAAGCCCTGACAGCGTTTCCACTGTCAGGGCTTTTATTTAGTGCTCGTTCAGATTGGTATAATAATACCAAAGGTTTCTCCGACTACAAAAAAGAGTTCGGATCACAAGCAATTGGCGGAGAAGGAGAGACTCGAACTCTCGCGGCAGTTACCCACCCTACGCCCTTAGCAGGGGCGCCTCGTCACCAACTTGAGTACTTCTCCATGGTAACAAAATCATATATGCTTTTGACTCTCATTATTTTACCATATAGGCAATGGTATAGTCAAGTCAAAAATAAAAAAAACTGATTTTATAAACGACTATATTTTTTCCAAAGCTATACCGCCGTATTGGCGAACTTTTAATACCTGACAAGCTTTGTCTCCAAAAGTAGCATCCATAATCTTGCAATATTCTTCAAGCAATTCCTGCGGAACAAATGCCTGTATAGTGCCGCCAAATCCGCCGCCATGAACCCGGTATGCGCCGGCTCCGTTTAAAATGTTTTCGGAAAGGCACAGAGCTAGCGATAATCCCTGTTCTTTGACGTCAGATGTAGAATATACGTTCTGCAGATACATAAAGCTGGAATGTCCTGATGCCTTTACATATTGCAGAAATCTGTTGAAATCGCCATTTTGAAGGGCTTTCTTTTCCAAAACTGCATACTCGGTATCTTTTACGAAGTGCATGGCTCTGAGCACAGCTCGGTCACCGAAATCATGGCGCAAACTTGCCGCATTGCCTATAATCTGTTCGGTGGTAACAAAGGAAAGCACAGGCTGCCCGAAAAAGCCAGCTACTGAACACATTTCCTTTAATACATCGGCATATTCATAGGTTAAATCAGCGTGGCTTCCACCAGTATTTACTATACAAAGACTATGTGCCGTTGAATCGAAATCAAAATCAACCTGTTCTACAACAGGCGTATCCTTTTCAAAAAAGTCAATACCAACAAACCCACCCACACTACAAGCCATTTGATCCATAAGCCCCGAGGGCTTTTCAAAATATACATTTTCAGCATACTGGCCGCATTTAGCTATTGTGACCGGGTCTATCTCACCATTATTGAAAAGATGGCTGATAATAGTGCCAATTAAAACTTCAAACGCGGCAGAAGACGACATTCCAGAGCCGCCCAAAACCTCTGATGTGGTGTGTGCATCAAAGCCGCCAATATTATATCCCAGCTCAGATAGTCTGGCACACATACCGCGTATCAAAGCGGCGGCATGCCCTGCTTCTTTGGGGACGGGCTTAAGATCAGAAAGCAATATTGTATCCAGTTTATGTCCGGCCGATTTTACGCGCACAGTGTTGTCGCTACGTTTAGAGGCGGCGCCTATAACATCTACATTCAAAGCGGCGGCCAACACGCAGCCCTGCTGGTGGTCGGTATGATTACCACCAATTTCGGTACGGCCGGGAGCAGAAAACATTTGCATATTTTCCGAATCTTCAAAGGTTTCGTTGTAATCATTCAGATTGTTTATATATCTTTTGCGGGCGAGCTCACAATTGCAATAAAGCTTTGAAAAAGCAGAATCAAGCCCACCATTTTGTATATAAGCTATGTATTTTTTAATATTCATGTTTTTTTGCTCCTTAATCTGAATGTCTTTTTATATTAAACACGAAAACCTTATAAAAATCAAGAGAAAAAACCGAAGCTAGAAGCTTCGGTTTTAAAATCACATTTTCATGCCCTGATATTTTGTTTTAGCGTCACACACCTTTTGCGCCTCTGCGGGCGCAACAGGATACCATCCACGTGAATTCATATCAGTAAATAATCCAGCTTGAATGTCATGTTCCTCGCGTAATATTTTTTGAACATCGCGGCGAAGCTTCGGCGTGGCACATTCATTGCTGAACGTGTTATAGTTTGCTGTAGCCATTTTCTGTGAATTCAAAACATCTTGCATGATGTCCTTATCCTGCATTTTATTTGTTTGCGGCATTTTGCATCACTCCTTTCAGTTAAGATATCCGAGCAGGGTTTGATAGTGCTGCTGGTGTTGATTAGCTATTTCTTTACACTTTGCTTTTAATTGCGTATCACTGGTGGTAGCAGCATATGTGTTGTACTTTTTGACAAGCAGATGCTCCATACTCAGCTGGTCTTCAATGCTTGTCAGCTCTTTTGCGGAAATGTTGGCCATTTTTATACACTCCTTTTTGGTTTTGTATTTCTATTATTTACAGGAAGAAATATTTATATACATACTTTTTACAATTTGATTATTAACATTTCGTTCATTTTTGACACACCATACATACAATTTATAAGCTTATAATTATAAAAAACAGTAGCATTGTCTTCTGTTTAGCTGTATTATTTAATGGAAAGCATGTGCTTTTTGGAGGCGAATTATTTGAAATATTTTGAAAGTCCCGCTTTTGGTGAATGGTGCGGTCGTGTTTATGGTTGTGATATGAAACAGACAGGAATGTTAACATCATATGAATTGAAACTGTTTTACAACGAGGTCACGCTGCAACCTAATTCTGATATTTTAGATATTGGCTGCGGTTGCGGCGCTATAACGGCCGATATTGCCAAACACTATAAATCCAATGCTGTTGGTATTAATATTAATAAAGATGAAATTGAATATGCAAAAAAACATTTTTTTGACAATAAATCTTTGGACTTTTCCATTTTGGATGGAAACAAAATTGACTATAAAGAAGAAAGCTTTGATCTTATTTGTTTTATTGACACACTATATATTTCCGGTTTTATAGACAAACTTCATGCGCTTTTAAACAAAGCCTTGAAAATGTTGAAGCCTGATGGAAAAATCGTGGTATTCTGGACAAACCAGCCAAAAAAACAATTTAATATATTCGATATGTCATTGCCAACGGCTTCCAATACCCAAGTTGGCATATGGGGAATTAACAATTGTATTCCTTTCAAAACCTTTGATTTAACAAAAAACAACAGATTATTTTGGTTTAAGGCGTTATCAGAATGTGAAGCTTTAGAAGAAAATTTAAAAGCCGAAATCCCTGATTACTATAGGCTTTTATATGACGAATGCGTCTATTATAAAACGTTAAGTGAAAAGGGTGATGATGGTGAACTGTTCAGATGGATGTTTATTTTCAATAAAAAATAGACATTTTATAATTTAATAAATCGACACAAGGAGGCAGGGCACATGGATAAAAAAACTTTTATTCTTATAGTTGATGACGAGGAGCGCCTCCGCACACTGGTCAGCATTTTTCTTGAAAAGCAGGGATATGCTGCACTTACAGCGGAGGATGGCTCAATTGCCGTGGAAATTGTAAAAGACAATCCGGATATTGATTTGGTTATAATGGATGTCATGATGCCTGAACTGGATGGCTGGACAGCTTGCCGGCAAATACGAGAATTTTCTAAGGTGCCAGTTATAATGCTTACAGCTCGTTCACAGGAATTCGATGAAATATATGGATTTGAAAGCGGTGCCGATGATTATATTACAAAGCCATTTTCATTGGCCGTTTTGGAAAAACGAATCTGTGCTGTGCTCGGCCGCGTACAGGATAATATGGCGTCCAGCAGCAATACCTCCGGCCTGAAAATAGACAAGGACGCATATAAGGTGAGCTTAAACGGTGAAGATATCGAGCTCACCCTAAAAGAATTTGAAATCTTGGTTAAGCTTTATGACAATAAGGGCCGGGTTTTCACGCGTGATCAACTCTTGGATTCAATATGGGGTTACGATTTCGATAAGGACGCACGAACTATAGATTCCCATGTGGCACGGCTGCGCACAAAATTGAAAGAGTGGGGAAGTACCCACCTGAAAACAGTTTATGGACTTGGATATAAGCTAGACTATTAAATAGGGGGCGGTATATGTGAAGACAAAACTATGGCTCAGAATTTTCTTTAATCTTTTGGCCATAATATTTGCTTTTGCTATACTTATAGTAACAGCAAATGGTTTGCTGCTGACAAGCTATTACCAGTCAACCGAAAAAAGCTCAATGATAAATGCTGCAAAAAGGATAAACGGCCTTAATCTTGAGACAAGCGAAGATTATAACGAGCTTGTGAGGATATCTCTGGAATCAAAGTATTCGGTTGTTATTTCAAAGGATGGCACGGTTGTTTTTCCTGTACCCAGTTTTGATAGGCCGGCTTCGTCAGGTTTGATGGTATATCAGTATGAAATAGCTGTTGAGGAAATAGAAATTATTGACAAACACACAAAATTTTTCACAGGAAAGGACAAACGCTCAAACAGCGATATGTATGTAATAGAAAAAACACTGGACAACACATACACGCTGACATTGGCAACAGCTAAAACCCTTATTGATGAAAGCGCTCGAATTGCAAATCAATTCATACTTATCGTTTTATTTGTATGTCTTGTTGTAGCATTGGCGTGGGCTATCGTTTTTGCTCGGCGTTTTTCAAAGCCCGTATCTGAAATGAATAAAATCACAAAAAATATGGCTTCGCTCGATTTTTCGCAGAGGCTCGTTCCAGAATCCCGCGATGAAATAGGAGAACTGGGCAATTCTATAAATGCACTTTCTGCCGCTTTGGATTCTACGCTTCACGATCTTTCATTAAAAAATCAACGGTTGGAGCACGAGATTCAGCGCGAGCGCACGCTGGATTCCATGAGAAAGGGCTTTGTGGCGAATGTGTCGCATGAATTAAAAACCCCGATATCAATTATACAGGGATATGCTGAAGGGTTGAAATTAGGCGTGACTGACAGCGTAGAGGAGTATTGCGATGTTATTATAGATGAAAGCAGCCGCATGAACAGGTTAGTGCTTGATTTGATAGAGCTTTCAAAATATGAGTCGGGTAGCCTTCAGCTTGATAAAAAGTATTTTAACATGAATGGTCTTGTTGGCGAGGTTTTGTCAAAAATGCATTCTTCCTTTGAGGCGGCCGGAATTCGGCCCAAATTAGATATATCACCCGATTTTGATGTGTTTGCCGATTCTATGCGTATTGAACAGGTGCTGAGTAATTTTCTAAATAATGCTTTGTCTCATGTTGGGGAAAAGAAAATAATCGCCGTATATAGCAGGGAGGAAAACGGCCAAAACTGGCTGTATGTATATAATTCCGATTCTCATATCAATGATGAGGATATGGAACAGATATGGCAAAGCTTTTATCGTGGGGATAAATCACATAAGAGAAACGAAGGTAGATTTGGGCTGGGACTGTCTATAGTTAAGGCTATTGTAGAATTGCATTCTGGTGTTGTTATATCGGGAAACACGGAAGAAGGGGTGATATTTGGATTTACCCTGCCATAAAAAACCAAAAAGATGTTGTACTTTTTCTAAATTCTGTTATAATGATTGTATTATAGAGAAATGTGAGGCGATTTTTGTGGACACCTTTATAGAGCAAATTGTAGCTATAAGAAAGTCTGCTATCCAAATGATAGGACAGGTAGCTTTGTGGTTTGTAGGCTTTTTTGTGATAGTTTTACTCTTTTTGTTTATAGTACCGTTGCCCGGGTTGTTTTCTATGATAGGGATTTTTGGCTGTGTTGGTGTTGGCTATGGCGTTTATTACTTGACAAGCTCCATGAGTATTGAATATGAATACAGCGCTACTAATGAATATTTTGATATTGATCGTATAATGGCCAAGCGCAAACGTAAACGTATACTTAGCATTACGAGCAGAGATTTTGAAAGCTTTGGAGTTTATAATGAAGCGCAGCACACCCACCGTAACTATGATAAACGTATAATAGCGGCTAATATAGATGATGAAGGCGTATATTTCGGCACAATGCGTGCAAAAAATCTAGGGCATGTTCTTTTGGTGTTTAAACCTGACGAACGAGTGTTGTCCCAGATAAAAAAATATATACCCAGGCAGGTACTGAATGATGCTTTCCGTGGGAAATGATATACTGCTGATAAAAAGGATTGAAAATTCTTTAAAAAACCCCCGCTTTACAGCGAGGGTTTTTGGCTCTGAGGAGCAAAAGCAGCTTGAGGGCCGGCCTGCGCAGTCTTATGCTGCGGCATTTTCTGCCAAGGAAAGCTTTGCAAAGGCGCTCGGAACGGGAATAAGAGGCTTTTCGTTGCGTGAAGTTCAATTACTGCACAATGAGCTGGGCGCGCCGTATTTAAAGCTTGAAGGCAATGCAAAAGCTTTGGCGGAACAAAAAAATATGGATTTTTGCGTAAGCATAAGTCACTGCGAGGAATATGTTAGCGTTGTTGTCATAGGATATCAGAAGGAGGCAGCATTATGAATTTTTATACAACGGAGCAGATAAAGCAAATTGAACGAAACGCCATGAGTTTGGGTATGAATGGGTTGCGCATGATGGAAAATGCCGGTTCGGCCGTGGCTCGCGTAATACGCGACCGTTTTGGCAAGGACTTAAAATCGGTCGTTATTTGCGGTCGTGGAAATAATGGCGGTGATGGATTTGTTGTGGCGCGAAAGCTAAAAGAAAACGGCGGCGATGTAACAGTTATTCAGGCTATAGGCGAGCCCGCTACCCATGATTCTATGGAAATGCTATCCCGCCTTTATCCGCTTGGCGTACGCGTGCTGAGCTATGACGATAGTTGTGCAGCTGCAGAAGCCTGCATAAATGATGCAAGCATTATTATAGATGCTGTGTTCGGAAATGGATTCAATGGTGTGCTGCATGACAGCAGCCTTAATAGGCTTATTGATACCGTAAATGGTACAGCAGCAAAAAAAATCGCTATAGACATGCCCAGCGGCGCAAATTCGGATACCGGCGATGTGCCCGGTGCCTGCATTAAATGTGATATGACAGTTGGTATAATCGGTCTAAAGCCGGGATATGTCATGTATCCGGCCGGGGCATTTTGCGGTGAGCTTTATTCCGTTGAGATTGGTTTGCCGGATGGTGCAACAGATGATACCGTTCCAATAATGTCGTCTATAGACGAGAGCTATATCCGCTCGGTTCTCAGTGTTCGTCCGCGCCATTGTCACAAAGGCGACTTTGGCCGGACGGCAATTGTGGCAGGGAG
>JGI994J12354_10000065_pt1 | contig 91578 bp, 92 predicted proteins | sample IntmicLarv3ML3BL_FD_12354 | JGI IMG/M metagenome (IMG submission 12354) | reverse complement strand
CAGGCGACCATTTTTCTTTCCCAAGTATCTTTTCTTCCACAAAATTTACTAAATCTTTGCACTGTATGGCTTTGTTCTTTGCTCCGCATTTTTTCGATTGCTGTCATAATTCTTTTGCCCAACTTCCGCTTCTCTGAGTTGCTGTACCTCTCTTGATTTCACGCTTTATAACGCTCTTGTCGCGGAAAAGCGCTTGTGCTATCTCTGCTTTATTTGCACCCTCGCTAAGCATTCGTTCTATTGTTTTTCGTTCTGCATAATTAAGAACCTATACGCATGGAAACAACCTATTCAATAGAACTGACGAAAAGGCAATATATATTTGACTTGAGGATGTATTGATACAATTTTTACCCTATGATGCGGTCAAAGAATTGAAAACCTTTTTACAAAGATAATTTCAAATAAAATAGAAAAGCTCTGAAAGTGAGTTGTTTCGCTACTTTTAGAGCTTTTTATGCAAGCGAACATTTACCGCTTTTTATGATTCGCTAAAAAGATGTGAACCCACATATCAATGATAAAGCGAGAGTCATATTACTTTTTTATATTCTTAATGAGTTAAACTATCTACATTGCTTATCCTTATTTTACTATGCTTTTTCAAGTTTACCCTTATGATCTTCAATGAATATTGCAACGGAACAACCGCAACCTGTCCCGGAATGAAGCAATGGGGAACGGTTACGCTGGCTAACCAAGGAAAGAATTATCTGGAAATTTTGAGATATTATTACGGCTCGAACATTTATATTCAAACGACAAACAACATAAGAACGCCGTTTGAATCTTTCCGAAACAATTTGACAATCGGTTCTTCGGGCGAGGATGTCGCAATGATTCAAATGATGATCGCCAGAATAAGAAGAAACTATCCGCTGATTCCGAATGTTACGGTTGACGGTTCATACGGCTCGCAAACGGCTGCCGCTGTTCGGCAATTTCAGCAAATATTCGGATTGGCACAAACAGGAACGGTCGACAGAAGAACATGGTATTCAATAAGCAATATTTATGCTGCAGTAACAAAACTGGCAGAATTGGGAAGTGAAGGGCATCAATTGCCCGAAATTGTGCCGCCGGGAGTAACACCACCGCCATCGGCGAACAATCCGCCATATCCTGGAACCCCGCTCAGATTGGGGTCGAGAAACAGCAATGTGACATTGATGCAACAATTTTTAAATGCGATTGGGGAAACCTATTCGTCAATACCGAGAATAGTAGTTGACGGTTCGTTCGGTCAAGCCACGCAAGCGACCGTAATCGCTTTTCAACGGCAGTTTGGCTTGACGCAGGACGGTGTGATAGGCGCAAACACATGGCAAAGAATTGTGCAAGCATATAATCAAGTAGGCGGAACACCGACAACACCGCCGACAGCACCTGCATATCCGGGTACACCACTCAGAAACGGCTCAAGGGGAGCGGCAGTAGTTACGCTTCAAGAAAATTTGAATCGTGTTGCGGCAAGAAACTCCGCCATTCCCAGAATTGTGACAGATGGGATATTCGGCGCGGGGACAGATGGTGCGGTTAGAGCATTTCAAAGATATTATGGGCTTGCGGTCGATGGAATTGTAGGACCTGTAACATGGAATAAGATTATGACATTGGAAGTATAAAGATTTATAATGCAGTTTCCAATGCGATTTCCATCATGTTTGTAAAAGAATTTTGACGCTGTTCGGAGGTCGTTGAAAGACCCGTGAATATAGTGTCTGAAATTGTCAGCAGACAAAGCGCATTTTTTCCCGATTTCGCCGCGTTCATGTAGAGCGCGGCGGCTTCCATTTCAACCGCGAGAATACCCATGTCACGCCACTTTTCCATTTCTTCGATGCTTTCGCCGTAAAAAACATCGGTGGAAAGAATGTTTCCGACTTTAAACGGCACGCTTTTGTCACGGGCGGACGACACAGCCTTTTCAAGCAAATTCCAGCTTGAGGTCGGCGAAAAAGTCCCGGGAAGTTTGAAAATTTTTGAATAACTCGAATCATAGCTTGCGCCCGAGGCAATGACTATATCTCCCAAATTCAAATCGGAGGCTAAAGCACCCGCCGAGCCTATTCGTATTATATTTTCAACGTCATGAAAATTATAAAGTTCGTATGAGTAAATGCCGATTGAAGGCATTCCCATTCCGCTTCCTTGAACCGAAACGGGTGTACCCTTGTAATATCCCGTATAACCCAACATTCCTCGTACTTCGTTCACAGGGATTGCGTTTTCAAGGTAATTTTCGGCGATGAATTTTGCTCTAAGAGGGTCGCCGGGCATTAAAACAGTTTTGGCATATTCGCCGTATGCTGCGCTTAAATGAGGGGTGGGTAGTTTCGAATTAATCATGATTTTCCTCCCGTATCTTTGCTTCATTCATAATTTTACTGTAGTGTTCAACTAAATCCGAAAAATCGCTATTTTCCAACATTTCAAATCCTAATTCAGATAATGTGTAAATGCCGAGGCTGACACGTTCGAACCAACCGTAAAAGTTGCTTCTGACTATACTTAGAGTGTTTTTGTCGCAGTTATAAAGTTTGACAAGCACGGAGGGTTTTGATTCACCCGCCGCTTTAAGTGCGCAAGCAACAGCAATTGCCTTTTCACGATAGGCAGAAGCAATTTTCTTTTTAACGCTTCCGCCTTTATTCAAATCGCCTGTTCGTCCGTTTGATTCCTTGATAATCTGATCTTTTCGCTTCTTATATTTCGCTTTCGACGAGTTTAAAGCAGGCGGAAAACAAACGATTTCAATTGACCTAACAGCACTGTCCATTGCGACTGTAATAAGTCCGAGCTCGAGAGCAGAAGCGATTTTCTTTATTTTAGTATAATCCTTATCTCTGCGTTTCCCGCGAGGAATGGCTATAAAAACTTGTGGTGTCGCGTTTTGCCTGTCTATCGCCTGAAAAAGCAGCTTTGCGTTGAAATTCTTTTTCATTTCGATAATGAAAAGCTCATCGTCCTTTATCATCGCGATGTCACAGCTTTTCACCTCACCCTTGACGTCATAGCCCATTTCGGTGAAAAACTTTTTAATCGGTTCATACATGTCGCTTTCGGTGAAATTTTTCATTGCACATTCCACATTGTTTTAACCGGTTCAAGCATTTCAAATCCGCAATAGGTTAAAATATCATTTATTTGACTAATAGATTCTCCGCTCCATCCATATGAGCCAAAGGCACAGCCTATGCGGTTTTTTGGCTTCAAACCACGCATATAAGTTAAAAACGCACTTACTGTCGGCATCATTTGATTGTTAAGAGTCGGAGAACCGACAAATATATACTTCGCATCTATAATTTGCGCCATAGCATATGAGTGATGCTTTTCGGACAAATCAATAAGCTCGGTGATATAACCGTTTTCAGCATATTCGTCGTTTAGTTTTTGCGCCAGCTTTCGTGTAGTTTCCCACATAGTGTCAAAGATAATTACGACTTTATGTTCATCGGTTTTATTCTCACACCAACTTGCATATTTTTCAGCCATTTGAGAAATGTACTTTTTAAGAATCACGCCATGCGAGGGACAAATCAGCTTTATCTCAAGGCTACGAACGGCTTCTAACAGTTTTCTAACCTGTACACCAAATGGAAGAACAATATTTGCATAATAATCCCCCGCTCGGTTAAGCAAATGTTCTAAAGATATCTCATCATCAAAAATTTCACTTGTGCCAATATGTTGTCCAAGGGCGTCGTTTGAAAACAGTATTTTTTCTTGCGGCAAATATGTAGCCATGCTGTCGGGCCAATGTACCATTGGCATTGGTAAGAAATTAAGGGTGTATTCGCCGGTTGAAAGTGTGTCGCCGTTTTTCACTTGAACAAAATCATATATACTGTCAGGATAGTATGCTTTTAAGCCTTTTTCGCAGTGAGCAGTACCATATACAACTGCTGTCGGATATTCTTTCAATACAGTAGGCAATGCTCCGCTGTGGTCAGGTTCAACATGGTTGCAAACGATACAATCAATCGGTCTGTCACCTAATATTGTTTTGATGTTGTTAATAAGTTCATCAGCAAACGGGTGCTTTACAAAATCAATCAATGTTATTTTGTCGTCAAGCACGAGATAGGAATTATAAGTAGTTCCAATAGGCGTTTGATATCCGTGGAAAACACGAATTTCACTGTCAACAACTCCGACAGAATAAATGTTTTTATGTATTTGCATTAGCGGTTATTCCTCCACAAACATATTTTCTATTGCAAATCCTTATTATTATATTAACACAATTGTTGAAAAAAACAATAAAAAAAGGAATTAATCACAGCTTGCCTAAGGGTTTCATCTGTTTATAAAGTAAAAACGTTATAAAAAACGCGCCCAAGCAAAACAGCCCGATGATTATATAGCCGACAGAATAGGCGAAACCGATGCTGTTTTCACCCATGATTGGTGCAAAAATGCTTCTCAGCAAATCAATGACGATGCCTAAGGAGAGATTCGAAATTACGATAGTAATGCCCATTACTGTTAATGTAACTGTCATTGCCGATTCGATGTTGTCGGGAAATAGCTTTGCGAGCAGTGCCATAACGGTGGGATATATAGGCGCAATGCCGAAACCTGCGGCAATCAAAAGAATATTGCCGCGATTTCCCAATAAGACACCGGTAATGATTGTTAAAGAAGAAAATGCAGTGAAGATGAAAAGGGATTTAATATAGCCGATTTTGTCGATAAGCGGACCGAGAACAAGTCTTGCGAGAGTGAAAGTAACAAAAAACGCGGTGAGTGCAAGGGCAGCGGAGGATTCGTCGAATTGCCGAGACTTCTCCATGAAATTCACGAGCCAGCCGCCGACACAAAGCTCGCAAGAAACGGATAATGAAAGAATTATTATAATCGGTAAAGTATATTTGTTTTTCAAAAATGCTTTATATCCGGTTGAGCTTCCTAAATTTGTCGCTTTTTTGATTCTAACCATAGCTGAGGGGATAATCGGAATTAATGAAAGCAATAAAACAAGCATATACATTTTTCGCCAGCCGAGTGCATTTCCGCCGAAACGAAAATTCATCAGACTTGTCGCCATGACAGGTGCGGCACATGAGCTTAAACCATAGAAAAAGTGTGAAAGATTCATCATTGTTCCGGTGTTTCGCGTGAATGTTGTCGCCGCCATGATGCCGAGCGAAATTTCGAGCATGCCGTTGCCTAAATACATAATAAAATATGATGCCAAAAGGGCAGGGTAGTTTGGTGAAAAGCATATTGCAGCGCCTGAAGCTGTCATGCCGATTAAGCAGACAATAAGCGTTTGCTTCAATCCTATTTTTCGTGAAAGGGAAGCGGTGTAGAAACAAGCCGCCAAATAGCCCAAGGAATTAGTAGCTAAAAGAAGGCCCAGCCTAAACTCGTTCATTGCGAAATCCGCCTGTAAACGAGGAATTGCCGGGCCTTTTATATTTTCAGAAAATCCGAATATTAAAAACCCCAAGAATATTGTCAGGGTAAGGAATATATAGTTTTTCTTAGTCAAAAGCTGCCTCTGTATTAGTTGATAAATTTGCTGTTGTACGCCGCGATTTCTTCTTTAAGCGAGGTGTTCTCGGTCTCGATGTATGTAGAATACGGCTTGCCGTCAAGAGCCTCGTCATATTTGTTTCCTAAGCCGTCAGCTTTGGCGTTTGTGCCGGTAAACGGGTTTCTTACGCCGGGAAATTCATAGAGACGTTGTACAGGATTGGCGGTGATTGCCCAATAATAATCTTGGTCTTCCTGCGAAAGCTGATCAACGCTTGCTTTGATTCCGTCGGTCATGCCGTTGCACATATATTGAGCTAAAACAATAGAAGCTTTAATGTTTTTGCCTGTTCTGGGAACAGAGAACATCCAGCCATTCATTGAAGTGGGAGCAGCGTTGCCTGACGATGAAGTGGGGAAAGGAACATATTCTCTTTCTCCGTCAAGGAACATTTGAAGGGTCGTGTCGTCCACGATCTCTGTAACCTTTGCGCTTGAAAGCATTGCATCACCCACAGGATTACGCCAGGGAGCTGAGCCGTTTATGCCTAACGGGATTTTGTAAAGAGTTTCAAAGAATTTAAAGAAATCTGTGGTGCCTTGGCTTACGAAATTATTTTCAAGAGAGCCATCTTCGTTTATCGTGTAGAGAGTTGCGCCCCAATAACCGGGGAATGCGGTGCAAAGTGTTCCGATGTAAAGGAACGGGCGTTCTGTCATAAGAGTAGCATATTCGGTTATTTTATCAAAGTTCCATTCGCCGTTTTCATAACATTCTCTTGGTGTGGGAAGATTTAAAAGCTCATAATCTTTAGGATTATAAACCATCAAATCAACTTCTTGCATTCCTTGGTTTGCTATACCGTAGTAATCGCCGAGGAACATAGTGTTGGTCATGAAATCTTTATCATAAAACGGGTCTTCCCAGTCGATGTACTCTGTAAGAGGTGTGTAAAGACCTGAAGTAAGCATTTTGTCGGGCAAGTGAGTAATTGCCATAAATTGCAAATTCCATATTGAACCTGAAGCAATGTTTGATGCCATATCGCCTTCGGGATCGTCGCCGTACATTCCGCCGGTTTTGTTTAATACCTCAACGCCCTCATGATCTGCAACGAAATTATCGATACCATGCTGATAGCCAACCATATAACCGCGTTGTTTGAATTTCGCGTATGAACGAACGTCAATTTGGGTTATTCCCGACCAATCCAGTTCGGCAGAAGGATCACCGGGTTCGCCATCTGTCACTTGAGTGGTTACATCTGTTTCATCTGTTTCATCTGTTTCATCAGTTTCATCAGTTTGCTCTGTTTCTTCGGTTTGCTCTGTTTCTTCAGTAACTTCGGTAGGCGTTGGAGTTACTTTTGTCTCATCGTCGCCTCCGCAAGCGGCAAGTCCAACTGTCATGACAACAGCGGCTAAAAGCGCCAAAATTTGTTTTTTTGTTGCTTTAAATTTCATTTTTACTCCTCCTCGTTTGAATTTTATTTGCAAAATTGATGTAATTAACATCTTGGAAAATGATAACATTATTTAGATAAATAAGCAAGCATAATTTCAAATAAAAAGGATACCTGCGTTAAAGCGCAAGGCATCCGAAAAGAATTGCTATATTTTCCTTATAACGCCAGACATAGTGAGCGTCATGTACTTTTCTTTTGTCGCCAGCCCTCCGCGAATGTGCCGTTCCGATTTGTTCACTGCAAGTACTTTCCGCGCTTCGTTTGCCAGCTTTGGGTTTATTTTAACCAATCTTTCAGTTACATCTTTGTGTATCGTTGTGCATTATTGTAAAGGTATTGTCCAAACATACATCGGACAACATTTTTAGGTAAACATCCACATTTCCATCCTTATCAACCGTGATATATTCAATAATTCGTGAAAGCATTTCATTTGTAAATTTATCTGTTTTCAGAACCGTTTCAATATCTTTGAAGGTATCAACCAACGCCGTTTCCAATACATCACTCTTGCTGATGTTGCTCTGAATCAGAATTAAATCATTTTCCAATCGTTCGATTGTTTCGTTTAATTCTTTGCTTTTTTCTCTAAGTTCGTCAAGCTCAATAATGTCACTGTCGTACATTGTCATATATTTTTGCTTGCTTTTACGTGCTTTATTAAGCTGATTTGCAATATCCTTTTCCGAAACAAGGTTCTCTTCCTTTTGCTTGTATTGTCGATTGAACTCGGCAACAATGCTATTTATGACATTCGGCTTGTCCTTTAATATTGAAGCAAAATACTCTTTAATAGCACCCAAAAGCTCCGCTTCATCAACGGTGGTTTTGTTGTCGCAACTGTCCGCACCGTTCGTGTTGCGCCCACTACAAACCCAACGAATAAAGGTGTTTTTATAGGTATGCACCACTCGGCGGAACGAATAGTTGCAGTGTGCACAACGAATAAGCTTGGTAAACACATACTTGTCCGTTCGGCGCTCGCCTGTTATATTAAAAGATTCGGTGCGTTCGTCAAGTTTTTTCCGTGCCAACTTGAAGGTTTCATCATCAATAATGCGAAATTCAGGGCGGTGAATTACCATCCAGTCCGTTTCGTCTCTTTCATTGCGTACCCCTGTCAAAAAGTCCGCAACCTCTTGTTTTCCGTTGATTATATTGCCTATATAAATTTCATTGGTGACAATGCGAGATATGGCGTTCTGGCTCCATTTGCAGTTGCGCTTGGTGAGAACACCCTCTTTGTTTAGCTGATTGGAAATTTTCTTCGCTCCCCAATTTTCCTCTGTGTACATTTGATAAATCCGCCGAACAATATCCGCTTCAAATTCATTTATGTTTAGGTTAAAATGGTCGCCGATAATCTTATCATAACCATACACTATATTTGGAACTTTGCCCTTCTCTGCATTTATCTTCTTGCCGAATTTTATACGTTTTGAGGTGTTTGCACTTTCCTCCTGTGCAATCGCCGAAAGAAGAGTCAGCATAAACTCTGAACTTTCGGAGGAAGTCTGGTCGTAGTTCACAAAAAGAACCTTAACGCCAAGCTCTTTGAGCCGCCGAATACTCATCAAAAAGTCAACCGTATTACGTGCAAGGCGAGATACGTCTTTAATCAAAACCAAGTCAAATTCATTCCGCCCGGCATTGGATAAAAGCCGAAGCAACTGCGGACGGTTTTTCATTTTCGTGCCGCTTTTGCCCTCGTCAGCATAAATTTTCACGAGGTCATAGCCGTTCTTTTTCGCATAGTCCGCGAAGAAGTTCTGTTGTGCATCTAAGCTATTCAATTGATCTTCCTTGTTTGTTGATACTCGACAATACGCAACTACTTTCAAGCCCGCACCTCTTTTCCGCATCTGTAACATCTGTATAATAACACAAACATGTTGTTAAGTCAAGTGAAAAGCCGCAGATTTTTACGTCTGCGGCTTTTGGATATGCAACTTATTATCTATAAGTTCATCAACCTTTTGCTGAGCAATGATTTTAACAAGCAGTTTTGCAACTTCATCATTGCTGTTAGGGTTGTGGAATGTAATATTTAATTTTGGTTTCATCATTGCCCTATATCACCTCATTTCATTGTATGACCTCGCTTCTCTAAAAAGAATAGAATTTTTGAATTTTATAGCTCTTGCCCTCTTTGCAACGATTGACGAGTTTGTCCAATCTCCGGCGGTTGCCACATAATACCGTTGACTGTTTCATCCAGTCGGTGCGGTACTCTCTGCACTGCCTTGTAGTATTTCATTTGGTCGGTCAAGCTAATGAACCGTTTGGAATGTTTAAGTATTTACTAACCGCGTCACATTCCAGTTCATTTCCTTCATCTCTGCATATGTTCGCTATATTTTGCATTATGTACAGCACACAAGGAAGCGCCATCCCGTTGCCGTACATTTTATAAACTGCCGTATCACTGCCCGCTACATCAGAAACCCAAAAATCAGGAAAACCTTGTAAACGCTGACACTCATGCGGTGTTAATCGACGAACCGAATGACCGACTCTAACAGGATGAGTACAGTTAAGCGAAATACCGCCACCGGGTTTAGCTTGCAGGGTTGCGGATAATTCTTTGTTTTCGGTTGCATTTCGACAGTCTACACCTGCCACTTCCAGCTTAGTTTTACAACCTAAGTTTTCGCTTCCGCCGCCTAAATCTCCACCCGCAACTCTCAGCGTACCGACACCTTCGCGGTAGTTTGCGTGTTGGTGATTTTCGTAGACGATTATCGCTTGCTGTTCGTGCATACAGTTGAGGCAACCAACAACTTCTTCATTCAATTTCGTTTGGTCTACCTGACCGTTTCCGATTCCGTAAGAGACAGCATGGCGGTCGGTTGTGTTTAATGTGTAGCTTAAATCTTCCAAAACACCTTTGCCGTTTGCGCCTGCATTATCGGAACGTTCAATCGTGTTTCCTTGTATGCAAAAGGTTTGTTGTTTCATGCCGGGTTGTGCTTGTAATGCTCCGGCACAATCTTCTAAATCTCTGACTTCATCTCGTTGATTGCAAGCAAATGCAACACCTAACCTTTTTTTCGGACAATGTTTGTAACAGACTGCATGAGGTGTTCCATGTGAATCGGAGCACAACGTCGGTGAAACGTCCGTAGTATAAGAAGCCTGTCCTTTACTGCCTTGTTGGTCTATGCCGTAACAAACATCTTTACAATCTGTCGGCAAGACAGCAACTGCATTGGGTTCTTTATAATCATTTGCCATAATTGGCGGTGATACATTCTCAATAATATTTTGAGAAAATTGTTTTGTCGCTATTCCATACACAACCGCGATACCACCTTGATTTTTAGACGGGTCTTGTGAACTTGTATCAATCGTTTTTGCGACATCAACTTCCCTGCACCCGGAATTTGAATTTTGTGATTTCATTGAATTTGATGACAATGAATCAAAGGAATACACCAGCGGCACATTTCTTCCGCTTGCATTACTGTTTGTATTGATTGCATATGCTACTTCGCTTTCTCTAACTTCTCCATCTGCGTTTTGGTGAATTGCCAAAGTATCATATGTAACAACATGAACATCTTGCTCTGAACGAAGCGTTGGGGATTGCTCTTCCGCATATCCAATACTTCCGGCTTTAGCTCCTTGTCCCCCGATAAATCCCGCTGTTAATACAACTTCGCGTTCAATCCCTCCTCGTACATCGCAACCTTTATAAGAATTTGCATCGAGAGTAACGGCGATTTGACCGCTTATTCCGATTCCATCTACTTCTTCGGTTAATACGCACGGATAGCCTTGTCCTGCCTGACCACCACCTACCGATAAACTCATATGTCGTTCTTTCGTTAAAAAGGCTTCGCCGTTTCCTTTAGAAACTACGCCATAACTGAGATTTTCGGGTAAACAGACGAAAGGCTTGTTGTTTCCGCTCGTTCCTGCGGCTTTGGTAATTGTGGGGCATTTATCGACCATAATTTCGGCGTTGGTTTGTTGTGTCGCAACACAAATCACGTCTTCATTTGCTTCATCCAAAACAAAATTATCGCCGTTGTATGCGCCTGCATTGCCGTTCCATTTTGTTCCGTAAGCAGAACACAATGTTGCAGATGTATCATTGCCACCGGCTGTCTTTTTCATGTTTTTTTCAATGATACCGTTTTTGCCGGTTGACAAACCACAATTTACTCCAACGATAAAACTTGTGTCGCCCGTGAGAGCGAAGTTGAATCCGTCATACCCGCTTGCCGCATAAGAGCTTCTTTCAGTATTCTCGGTAATTCCTTCCTCCGATTCGTCGCTCTGCGTAAAATTCCCGTACACGCTTTCTGGCTTAAATAAAATTTCTCCGGCACATTCATTTCTAATATTCCGCTCAATCTCGATTCTATTGGTTGAAATTCTTTCGGATAAAGATTTGAAATCCAAATCCCTTCCCATGATTCCATTTGCTTTAAGCAATCGTTTATTCGCATAATTCGTAAACTCCTTCATCAAAATTAAACTTAATAATATTCCGTTTGAACAATTTTGTAATAATTGGGGTGAGTGACTTATGTACTCTGCGATGTTGAGCATTGTTTCTGCATACAAACAGATTTTTTTCTTCATTGTTTCCCTTGTCCAAATCTGCGTGATGGACGATTTCGCCATTTCGTAAATCTCGTCCATATTTTTGCGAAGCAATTTCTCTATGCAAAAACACTTCTTTTCGTTGTCCATCAACGATTCTTGTTGTTCTTGAATATCCGTTTTTTGATGACCAAACTTCTGCGCCACCGTTATATCTAAGTTCATCTTTAGTAAATCCGAGTTGACGAATTGCTCTATCCCTAACTGTTCCGTTTGTTCTTTCAAGCTCTTTTGCAATATAAGCCATACGTCTTTTCCCAACGTTTTCTCTAATGAAAGCATCCTCTTCGTCAGTAAAGTGTCTGATGGTTCTATTTTTATTCCTTGCTCTAAGTTTTCCGGCTCTTTTGATAATACTTCCTTCATGTCTACCCAAAGCCCTTGCAATATTTGCACAAGAATTTCCATTGATATTGTTAGTGATGTATTCGTCTTCCTCACTTGAAAAGTGCTCCCATTTACGCAAACTATAAACACTCTCTTCCTTCTTTGCGGAACACCCATAAATTGTGCATCGAATATACCGGGGTCAGGTATGAATCCTAAATTTTGAAATTCACTGAGAACCGTCATATAATCTGCACCTTTATTGCTGCTTAACAATCCGGGGACATTTTCAAATAAAATGATTTTTGGGTATTCGCCATTAGTTGCTTCCAGCATTTCCTTGACTATTCTTATATACTCAAAAAACAACCCGGAACGCTCGGCATTTAACCCCCCTCTTTTACCAGCCACGCTGACATCTTGGCAAGGTGAGCCTCCACTTATAATATCTACAGGTTCAATTTCTGCGCCGCTTATTTTTGTTATATCACCTAAATGCTTCATGTTCGGGAAACGCTTTGTAGTTACTTCAATAGGGAACTTTTCGATTTCCGAAGCCCATACAGGTTCTATTCCGCATAAGGTTGCCGCAAGTTCACACGTTCCGCTACCTGAAAACAAACTTCCTAATTTCAATCAGTATCACACTCCATAATGTATTTTGTTATGCAGATTTCTATTATTGAAATGCTTTTCTAAAATGTCCAAATTTAGCTTGTTCCTCAAAATTCAGGCGTTTCAAATCAAGATCACAAATTATGTTTGACGGTTCACAATCAATGAATAATGTTGGGAGTGGCTTTATACTCCCAATATCGCTGTTAATGTAAACAGCCATAGGTCGTTTCAATCCGATTGAATAGCTTAATTGAACTTCACACCACTTCAAATCTCTTTGTTTCAGATATGTGCAAGCTATTTGTCTTGCTTTATACGCGCCGCTGAAATCAACTTTCGATGGATCTTTTCCGTTCATACATCCGCCGCCGACATTCGCAAATGACTGATAAGCGTCTACAACAATCTTCCTGCCCGTAAGCCCGGAATCCCCCTCGAACCCGCCTATTAAAAATTTACCGGTTGGATTTATATTAAAGTTTTCAATTTCAATACCGTAATCATCACAAATGAATTTTGCGTTATCCTTCAAGATTTTGTCAGTCATGTCACGGCAGATTTCTAAGTTTTGATAACATATTGTAAAATCTTTTATCTTAATAAGTTTAAAATCGTCATCGTAATATCCGGTTATCTGCGCTTTTCCATCGGGAAGAAAGTTGCTGTTGTATTTTCGCAAATGCTCGTAATCCTCGGCAAATCGCTGTAATATCACCATTGCTGTCGGCAATAATTCCGCTGTGTCATTACAGGCATATCCAAACATCATGCCGTTATCTCCGGCACCGCCTATATCTACACCTTTCGAGATGTCTGGGCTTTGCAATCCCAAATTGTTAATGATTTCGTATTCGGTCGAATATCCGATGTCGCGCAACACTCTTTTCGTAATTTGTCCAACATCAACTATTGCTTTGCTTGTGACTTCGCCGGTTATAAAGATTCTTTTCTTGCCTCCGCAGACTTCGATTCCGGCGCGGGTGTTTGAATCGCCGTCCATATAGGCGCGAAGCAGAGAGGCGGATATTTGGTCGCAGACACGATCGGGGTGTCCTCTAAATACTATCTCATTGCTATATAGTGTCATTCACTACCCCTTCATATAATATTTCCAATGATAACCGCCAGCAGTTTTACGACCATATTTTTTATTACATATTGCGGCTATTAGCTTAAAACTAATATTAGTGTTTCTGCCAGCATCCCTTATACTTGCATAAACCATTTGTGTTTCCACGCAAATTACTGGTTTTCTTCTTGGATTACTCATCATATTCTTATAGTTTTGTTCTGGTGTTTGAATAATATTTTTATGTGCTTTACTTAGATTTTTTCTATGTTCGTCACTAAATATAATGCCTTTACGAATCATGCTTATTTTCATTTTAGTTTCATCGCTATGCTTGCCATATTTAGCTCCGCCGTTTGACAAATTGTAGCCAAATTCTTTATTTGTAGTGTTATATTTTGATATTAATTCTATTTCCATTGATTCTGCTTCATTTTTAGAAAGTCCTTTGTCAATTATTTCATTAATAAAATTATCCCAACCATATTTCTTTATAGCATTGTAAAAATATGGTTGATTTTTATATCCGCTTCCACCCTTCCATCTTCTTTTAGGGTTTTCGTATGATGTTATTCCAATATATTTTTTATTGTTTGTTATGTTTGTGTGTATATAAACTACATATTCATCTATTAATAATGTGCTATTTACATTTGTCACCTCGCTCGTTTTTTTGAATTGTTTTTATGTTTTCTTAAAAGTTCACCGCCTTGTAATTTCCTTTGTATCTGTCACCAAACACTACAATCGCTAATGGTTGCGGCAACCCGTGTATACAGCCATCAAATTTCGGTCTGCCTTTAATGAATCTTATTTCACCTTTCATGCAGTAGTCATACCACCATAACGTGTTCGTCCTTGCAGGTATAAGACAAACGACGGTTGAATTGTGTTTTATACTTTCTTCGTAGGCTTTTATGACCCACTTTTTCATGTTTTTATATGGAGGGTTCATCCAACAGACGCCCTTCCAGTCTTGAATCAAGGCATTTTCCTGTTCTGAAAAATATGTGTCAACCTTTTTGTTGTTTTCGTCGGCGCAAACATCCATTGTGAAATGAAACTCATTATTTAAAACTTTGAATAAATCTGTCGGCGTAGCGTATTCTTGATTTTTACTTTGGAATCTGTTGTTATCAAAATCCGCCATCTAAACTTCCCTTCTTTCGCAATATAATATTTTTCATGTTATAATTTGTTATGCTGACTTGTTTATTTCCTCGAACATGATTTGCTTAGGTAACATTTTGCTACACAGGTATACGCTTGAAAAAGGCGGATTTAGGGATGGCTTTTGTTCTGCGTAATCTTTGAAGTATGCAATTCTTCTGTTCATGTAGAGGATTTCAAAATCATTTGTTTTGAACATATCGAAACGTCTCTGACTCTCGAATAAACCGACGACACCGACCAGCATTGCAAACGGTTTACCTATTTCAAAAAGCCTTCTCAACACTTCACTTTTCAAGGAATATGGCGGGTTGCTTATTATGTAATCGCACTCCGGCGGTTCATATTCAAAGAAGTCTTCACCGCTGTTGATGTGCGTTGCAATTACCGTATACCCTTCTTTTATGAACCTTTTAACGAAAAGACTTTCTTTTTCATCAAACGGACACCATATAATTGAATTGGGTTTTATGTATTTTAATATTGGTTCAATGGCATACATCGGAGTGTAGAATTCGTCATCGCCGCTATTGGCAATTTTATTTACTATCATTCACGCTTCTTCCTTTCCTCTAATTCACCCATTTAAGAACAGAATCCCCCTTGTACCCTTTCTCAAAGACATACCATGCGTAAGCGACCGCACTGCCACCCCCGGCTCTCATATCGTCAAACATAGCGTTTTTCGCACAAAGCAATCTTGAACTCGACACATAAACCGTTTTCGGTGGATGTTTCTTAAACATTTCTTTTCTTGCTTTACTTTCGAGAAACTGTATTTTTAAAAACATTGCAACTTTCTTTCCATCGGGAATAATATCAAGAGCTTTTTCGATAAATTCCTTAGCAAATTTATACGGTGGGTTTGTGATTATATTGCCGTCAAACAATTCATCGCATTTTAAAAAGTCTATATTACCTACCCCGAAACCCCTATCTATCAAATCGGAGCTTATAACGTCATAACCGTGTTTTTGCAACTGCTTCGACATATGCCCTTCACCGCAGGCACATTCCCAGATTTGACCTTCAAATTTTTCTATACCGCAAAGAACATCAATAGCTTTCGGTTCCGTCGCATAGAAATCGTTTAATTCTCGGTCTTTTTCAGTATGATTGGATGCGCCGAGGGTTTTAAATATGCTGTTTTGATTTCCCGTCCAATCTTTTTTCAATCAATCACCATCCTCAAAATTGATATTCTGTTTTTTGCTTTCGCAAAAATTTCATTGTCTAATTCGATTCCAATAAAATTACGGTTTGTTTTTAAGCAAGCAATACCTGTTGACCCGCTTCCCATACATGAATCCAACACGGTTTCATGCTCGTTTGTAAAAGTCTCTATCAACCATTCGCATAGCTCTACGGGCTTTTCTGTCGGGTGAAGCATTTTTGACGGATGAGGTTTTGAAAATTTCAACAGGCTCGTTGGATGCTTCATGTCGCCGAGCGATTCTCTGTTGTCGGCAAACTTGAATGAGCCGTAGTTATTGTTAGTACAGTTTTTCGGTTTGCCTTTGCTGTGATTTGGTTTTCCTATGATTTTTTGAGGGTTATATGTGGGTTGCTTGTTATAAAAAATACATATTTCTTCGTGCTGTCGTAACGGCATACGGTTTGCATTGAGAAAACCGCTTATCAAAACTTTGTCCCATACCAGATTGTATTTCCACATTTTTCGGTTTGAGTTCATTAGGTCTGCCATAAATAAACCATCTGCAAATAAGGCAATACAACCGTTTTCTTTTATAAGTTTTTTATATCTGCACCACAGTTCGTTGAACGGAATTATTGTGTCCCAGCGGTTTTGGGTTCTTCCATATGGCAAATCGGTCAAAATCATATCAATTTTTATATCTTCGTTAATCAATTTATCCATTTCGACAAGACAGTCGCCGTATATTAATCTCAAATACCGACCACCCCTTTATCCTTGCAGCATATTTTAACTATGTGTCTACACAATTCGGGTGGAATAACCGCTCTCTGTATCGCACTTTTGATTCCCTGCGTTCCTGTCTTTGCTCCTCTCGGTGCGGCTACATGGCAATTATCTCCGTTTTTACATGGGGGTTTAAAACAAGGTTCGGGATGATTAGTCCATACATCGGTAGGCTTCATCCTTGTGTCGCCGTATTGACAGTATGTAACCATGTATCTCGGAACATTTGTCATAAAATCCATTTTTCGTAAACCGCCCACGGGGTTTTCGATAAACCAATATTTTGGATTTAATTCTTTAATTAATTTGAATGTTTGTAACAAGAGTTGGTCTGATAATTTAGCAAATTCACTTTTAGGAGCGAGGTTGCCGTTTGCTTCTTTCGCTCTGTGATGAGAAATTGCGGCGATACTGTAACTGGTGCAAGGAGGGCTTGCCCAAATAATGTCGGGTTTTCCGAATGTTTTTAATATTTGCTCTGATGTAATATTTAATATATCTTCGTAAAGGGTTATGTTGCCGTGCCGTTTGTCAATTTCTATTGTATATGTTTCATGTCCGTCGGCATCGAATTCTTTTGATATGCTCCTTGTTCCGGCGAATAATTCCAATACTTTCAGTAAATCACCTTCTCTGTGTAATTTTATATAGCGTTTGGCAAAAATGAAAATATGTATGCTATCACGTCTGCTGTCCAACCGTTGCCGATTGCCGTGTATCTGTTTGTAGTTGCGATTCCTTCGGTGTAACCGTCTGGCAGGGTTTGAAGACGCTCGTATTCGACGGGGGTCAATTTTCTTGCTCTTACGCCGTCGATTACCTTCTTTTGCGTGTTTCCGCCGCCGCAAGTTGTCAATGTCTGGCATTTGAAATTCGGGTTATTTACACGCTTTAAAATATCGTGACCGTTAATGTCTAACGTCGCACAAACTTTTTTCTTCATATCAATGCCGGATATTTTTTGGTTATAGAAATATTTTTCTTCGACTTCTTTTTCTAATATGTCTTTTAAGACTGTTGGATTTGCTTTCAGATTTGTTTTGATATTTGGGATATTCGTCCAATATAGCCGTGGTCTGTCTTGTGCCGAAAAGCAGTTGCTATCAATTAAAATCGGTTCGCAACCCAGAAGCTCAGAGATTATTCGCTTGCTTTCCACGTTCATGCTGGCGACGTTCTCAAACAGGAAATAGCGCGGGTTTACTGTTTTCTTCGCTCTTACATATTCAAAAAACAGCTTGCTTTTACCGTCTAAATGCTTTCTTTTCTTGCTTTGTGTTATGCTGAGGCTTTGACACGGGCTTCCGCCGATAAGAAGGTCGAACCCGACAAACTTCTTAAAGTCATTTTCATAAACATTTCCGTGGTGTTTAATTTGCGGGTAATTCTTTTTGCTGACGGTTATTGCGTTTTGTTCGATTTCAAAAGCATGATATTCTTCCACGTTTATTCCGGCTCGTTCAAGCGCGACCATTCCGCAAGAAATTCCGTCAAATAGGCTTACTATTTTCAAATTTTATCCTCCTTTACGTGGAGGACAACCGGTTATCCTTTATTACGGCGATCAACCCGTAATTGTTATCTAAATCAACTCCGGCAGGAATGTTTGCCGTTCTTCTGCTTTACTGTTTGAAAGCGCATGGATAAACGCTTTAGGTTGAGCTATGCAGTAGCATTTTTCGCTCGCTCTCGTAATAGCCGTGTAGAACAGGCAGACATCCAGCAAAACGAAATGGGTCATGTCTAAGACGATGATAACGTATTTGTATTGACTTCCCTGTGCAGAATGAACCGTAATCGCATAAGCCAAGTCGATTTGTTCTAATTCGTTACGCTTATATTCCACGATTTTTTTATCACCGAAGTCTACCGTGAAATCGTATTTATTATCTTTGTTCGGTTTTAAAATTTCTGTTATGTAACCTATCTCGCCGTTTACGACATCTTTATCATAGTTATTTACCTTTTGGATTATCTTTGCGCCGAGTTTAAAGATTTTTTCACCGTATTCCATGTACGGAACTTTGCCGGGAATGACGATTTCCTGCATTTTTCTATTGAAATAGCCGACACTGTTCATCACACTTTGTTTTCGCGGAACAATAACCGAAATGTCGTCTATGCTGACATTCTGTTCTAACAAGTGCTTGAAAGTTTTTAATGCCAAGTCATTCAACTGTTCGTATGTGTCGTTGTTCACGGGTTGTTCACGGAAATAATAAATCATGTCCTGTAATTCACCGTTTACTATTTGCTCGTCAAATTCGGTTATCGGCGATTCGTTTATGCGGATTTTATTGGCGTCAACCAATATGCCGGATTTTTCGGCTTGTCTGTGTATTTTGGTGAAACGGAATATCGGCAATTTTGAAGTCAATAGGTCGGCAGCGATGTTTCCTGTACCGATTGGGGAAAGTTGAGCGAAATCGAAAACTATAACCACTTTACTGTGCAGAGATATTGCATCAAGTAAAGAGGAAAATAAATAGCTGTTTATCATGCTTGCTTCATCAATGATAATCAATTTTTGATACAACGGATTGGAATGACGTTTCTTGAAACCTTTTGCATCACATTCAAGCAAGCGGTGTATTGTCGTTGCTCTCGCTCCCGTTACTTCGGTCATACGACGCGCAGCTTTTGCCGACAGCGCAGTTAATGCCACATCATAGTGATTGTACATATTTACGATTGCTTTAACGATTGACGTTTTTCCGCTTCCGGCGCTTCCTGTTATAATCGTTACGTTATTGTCTCGTACACTTTTTACCGCCGCGCACTGTTCTTCCGTCAACTCAAATCCGTTTTGTTCGTTTGTTTTTTCAATCGCGGCTTCGTAGTCAACATCTATGTAGAGATTGTCTGCGTTTTGCAACGCCCATAGTTTATTTGCGCTCATCAATTCGTAGAGGTAATTCGTGTACATACCGACGCGTTTTTCGTCGGTATACAGGAACGACGGTTTATTTTCAGCGCACTCTTTCCGACAAGTATTTATTACTTCCTTATAAGAATCTCTGCACTCAGGAACAAGTTTTTTAACGAGTTGAGTCAGTCGTTCTATATAAATCCAACTATGACCTTCGGAATTTTCTATTTCTTTAAGATTGTATTTAATGCAAGCGGCAACACGATGCTGTGATTTTAATAAATCGGGGCGCAGTTTTATCGCGAATTTATCTATTGAACTGAAACCTAAGCCGTGTATTCGGGTGAGTTCATACGGATTTTCTTCTAACTGTTGTTTTAACAGACGGCTGTTGGGTTCACCGTCTACGAGACGGAGAATCATTTTGTAAGTGACGCCGAGTGGTTGAAGCATGACAAGTAAGTCGCTTATTACATAGGTGTCGAGGATTTTATTCCGGATTCTTGTGAACGTCTTTTCTTTTATTCCGTTCAACTTGTTGTAATCCGGTTCAAAAGTCGGGTTTTCAATGATTTCATTTACTATGTTCGGATATACTTCAACCAACGTGTCGGTTTGCTTTTGCGTCAAAATCGTATATAAGAATCGTCTGTATTCAATGTTCGATTTGGGTCTTAGCGGCGATATGTTGATAATTCGGTATTGATGTTGATTGAATTTGCTGCTGTACTCCATTTTAGCGGTCAGGCTATACGGTATGTTATGTTCAAGCGTTTGGCATATGCCAAGCATTATGCCCGTATAAACTGTTTTTCTTTTGTTGTCTTCCTCGAAAAAGTCAAAAGCATCGGTCTCTTTAATATTCTCGTTTAAGTTGGGTATTCCTGCATCTTCGGTATAAAATTCGTAAATACCGAAACCGTCTTTGTAATAGCGCGTGTATGTCGGAACTACCGTGAAAGTATGCTGTTCGTTTGTTAGCACCGTCAAACCTCCCCTCTTAAACTTTTCGTATCGTTAAGCCATTTGTCATAGGATTTTAAAATCGCGGCGTAGGCTTTGTTGTCTTTCTTCTTACATTTGACTGCGACTTTACTTCCTTTGATTATTAAATCGGTGTGCATGGAGTATTGTGAGTTCCAACACATGATTTCAATGATTCCGAAAGCTGAATATAATTGAAGAATGGCGTATTTTTTGCCTTTTCTGTCGGTCTTTTTCTGTACGTTTGATATGATACCGATGACAACTGCGCTTGCATCATCTTCTACTTCGTCAAACGGTTTAACGTATTCGTAGACACTCTCGAACGGATTGTTTTCGATGAAGACCGACAACGCTTGAAACTCCCAGAAATCTTTATCACTAATGTGTTTTTCGGTAAATTCGCACATATGCTTTTCGAGTTTTTCGTTTTGCTGTTTGTTGAAATCTCTTTCTTTTGCTATGTTAAAAAGCCGTAGCCGCTCTTCCTTGTCTTTCGTGTCTATTCCGTAATTCAATTTCAAATCGGAAAGGTTCATCGAAACTGTTTTGTATGGCTTGAATTGCCTTCTTTCAAATAAGCTATCGGCATACCTTTTTAGATAATTTTCTTTATCGCTTGTAGGAACTGCGCCGGATTTTATTAATGCTACCATTTGACTGACGGTTAACTTGACTCTGCTTTGTAAATCGTGAAGGTTATTGAAATTGCCGTTTTGGCGGCGTTCATCTAAGATTTGATGGGTAATGCTTTCGCCGAGTCCGTTGATTGCCGAAAGCCCGAACAATATCTTTCCATCTACGATTTCAAATTTATCGGTAGATTTGTTTATGTGCGGGGGAACAATCTTAACACCGAACTCTTTGGCATCAACCATATACTTATTGAGCTTGCCGTTATTGTCTTTTTTTGAATTTAATAACGCTTTCATAAACTGCAACGGATAGTGGGATTTTAAATAAGCCGTTTGCAATGATTGAACAGCGTAGGCGGTAGAATGGGACTTATTGAAGCTGTAACCACCCATATCCTCTAACAAAAGACATATCTTCGCCGCAGTATTTTCGCAATAACCGTTTTCTATAATTTCTGTTTTTAGCTTTTCGACTTCAGTTTTCACGAGAACCTTATCCTTTTTCCCGATGGCTTTTCTGAAAAGGTCTGCGCCTCCATAAGTTCTTCCACCGAATTTCCTTACAATATCCATGACCTGTTCCTGATATATAATGCAGCTGTATGACGATTGCAAAAACGGCTTAATGTCTTCGTGTATATAGGATATTTTTGTGCTGTCATGTTTGTTTGCGATATATTGCTCAAGCATTTGCATGGTGTCGGGGCGGTAGAGTGCGAGGATTGCGCTTAATTCTTCCAAATTCTGCGGTTTGAGGCGGATTAGCAAGTCTTTCATACCGGATGATTCCAACTGGAAAACAGCGTTTGTTTTAGCTTCGCCGAGTAATTCATATGATTGCAGGTCATTCTCGAAATTTTCGTTTTTTATATCAACGTCCCGGAGCGTCAACCCACTGTCTTCTACTGTTTGTTGGATAATGTTAAGCGTTTCCACACCTAAAATATCGAACTTTACCAAACCAATTTGCTCTACAACTCGCATATCTACTTGAATAACCTGTTCGCCGTTTTTACCGACCTTGCACGGCATATAATCGGACAAATCGGTTTTTGAAACACAAACTCCCCCGGCGTGTTGGCTTATTCCGCGAATCCTGCCGCTGATTTTAGAAGCTATTTCAAACAATTCTATTTGTTCCGAGTATTTGTCCTTCAAACCCGGATTTATTTCAAACGCTTGTTCAAAAGAGTCTACGTTAAAATACTCACTTATTTTTTGTGTAAGGCTGTACGATAAACCTAAAAGACGGCCAACATCTTGAATAGCCATTAACGGCGTTATGTAAACGAAGTTTGCAATTTGGCAGACCTTGTTTTTACCGTATTTGCTTTCCATGTATTGAATGATTTTATCCCTGTCGCCGAAATCGCTGTCAATATCAGGAAGCGAAATGCGTTCCGGGTTCAGGAATCTTTCAAAAATCAAACCGTATTTGATGGGGTCGAGGTTCGTTATTTTCAATAAATAACAAATCAAACTACCTGCACCGCTTCCGCGCCCCGCACCCCTTGCCATATTAATACTGTCTGCATAATTACAAAAATCCCATACTATGAGAAAATAGCCTTCATAATTCATGTTGCAGATAATTTCAAATTCATATTCGAGGCGGTTATGGTATTGGGCTTTCTTTTCGTCAGATAACTTATCGAACCCTCTGTCTTTCCAACCTTCTTTAATCAAATAACGCATATATTCCTTTGTCGTTTTATATTCAGCAGGAACTTCAAATTCCGGTAATTGCGGCTCTTGAAACGGCATATCTACGGATTCGATAAAATCATTGATTTTATTAGTGTTATCAAGACCAAGTTTTACGTTGTCTGCGCCGATTTGGGGTGTCATTATTTCGTATATTTCGTTTTCGGTTTGCAAATAACAGCCGTCGTAAATTTCTGACAATTCGAGTTTGTCTTTGGCGTTGTCACCTTTTTGATTTCTTCCTATTGTAACGAGGTAATTCTGCCATTTTCCGTCGTCGGCGTTTACAAAATGTGAATCTGTCGTTATTACGAACGGGGTTTCGGTATCGTTTGACAATCGTAAGATTTTCTGATTATATTGCGATTGCTCGATGTGTTTGTGACTTTGCATTTCCAAATAAAAATGTGGGAATGTTGCCTTATATTCGGCGATATATTTTTTACATTGATTGTAGTCTTCGGTTCGGGCGAGCTTTCCGGCGAGACAGGCACTTAAAACTATGAAATTATTACAGTCGTATTCCTTGAAAGCGTTTATATCGAGACGTGGTTTGTAATAAAATCCTTCCGTGTTGCTTTTTGTTACGAGGCGGTTTAAATCTTTACGACCTTGCTCGTTGCGGATGAGGACAACTAAGTGAAAGTATTTATTGTCCGCCAATTTTTCTGACATATCAAACGCTTCGTAAATTTCAATACCGTAAATTATTTTCATGTCGGGATAATTAGATTTTATTTTGTCGTAATAGGGGTAGCTGTAACAACCGCCATGCCCTGTAACAGCGAAGCCGTTTAAACCTATGGCTTTTGCTTTGTCAAGATACTCGGCAGGTGTAGCATATCCGTCTAAGAGACTATCTATCATTGAATGATTGTGTAACGCCGTGTAACTCATTTTTTCACCGCTCTCTATTGTTTAATAAATTCCCATTCGTTCACGATGACTTGTTTGCTTTTTATTCCACCAAAACTGTTAATGCCGATTTGACCGATAACGTTGATTTTGGCATTAGCTTCGTCAAATTCCCAATCGCGGCATATCCGCAGTAGTTCGTCATTTTTATCAACCTTGAAACGGATGAATGTGATTCCGTCAACTTCAAATTTTACTGTTGTTCCCGCTTTTCCTTCGTTGATATTGATTTTGTTGAATGAAACGTCAACGTCGAGAATAGCGAATAACGGCTCTTCGACTTTTTGCCCCCACAGGTTTTTTATTTTATCCATTCCGCAGAAAACTCCGTCGTCTAAATCCTCGAAATCTGTGATAAAATCAACGTAGTATGTATAGTCAGCAGTATGGTCGGCGAGTTTCTTATTACAATAATCTATAATTGCAATTTCGTTCTCGGATTTGAAGGCGAAACCGAAAGCGTTTGCGTGACCGTCAACATATTCGAGCAACTCGGTTTCACGCAGGAATGTTCTGAAATCAGTTAGTTCGTAGCCATCGTAATTTCGGCCGCTTCCTTTGTATATTATGACTTTTTTACCGTTAATTTCTTCTGCTCTTGTTCTATATAACAACGCGGGTCTTCTGTATTTTTTTGCGATTTCGGTGCAAACTAAGCCGATTAACTCGCTTGTAATCAAGTCATCGACATTGCACAGTATAATTTGATTTTCGTTTAATTTGTTTTTTTCGATGTGCGAAGAAACGCTTTCGGAAATGGTGAGTTTTTGCCTATCCTGACGGGCTTTGGCGTTGCAACATTCGCGGGCGGCTTTTTCATAAACGGTTTCCTTAATAACCGTTTTATCACGTTTTGTGTAGTCGTGTTCACTGTATATATTACAAAAGGCTTTGAACAGGGATTCTTTTTGTTCCTGCGTTCCGACGCGCATCATGGCGTTTATCAACGGGATTATGTAGAACGCAACGCCGATGAGAGTATATTGTTCACCCATGCGGTCGCTGACCTTATCATAAAGAGCTTTTACTGCATTTGATTTTACACGTTTTAAACCTTCAATCATATAACTTCTGGTTTCCAATGAGCGGGAGTCCATTACGTCGCCTATGTTGGATATAGCGACTAAATCCAAGTAACTGTCAGCATCGTCGTTCCATAGTTCGTCGTCGAGAGCTTGCAGAAATTTGTATGTTACTCCAGCACCTGAGAGTGATTTGTTCGTATACCTCGCTGACAACTGATTGTTTACGATAACGGCATTTTCGGAATAATGCGTTACTTCGTGATGGTCAAGGACGACAATATTTATTCCTTGCTCTTTGTAGCGTTTGTGTTGTTCAAAGTCATTGCTTCCGGCATCGGGAATAATGATTAAATTTGTTTCCGGCGGAATCATTATATCCTCGGAAAGCCCGTGCTGTTTGCCTGTATGTAAACTATATTTTATGTTCAATAACGGCTTATGCTTTTTCAAATATTGATAAAGCATAGCGGCGGAGCAAATACCGTCAGCATCACAATCGACGACAATATGTATGTTGCTGTTGTTTTCGATGTGACGGATTAAACAATGAGCGGCTTCAACGATGTTGTTGAGCAATTCGTAGTGAAGACGGCAAGCAGGATTTATGTTTATAAACTCGTTAATATTTTCGATTCCTCTGTTGTTCAAAACCGTGGTTTTTATTTCGTTAATATTGTTTGTGCTGCCGCTTATCAGTTTGTATTTCATTTAATATCCGCTCCTTCCGCTTCGGTGGCGTTTAACCGCTGCTCTTTCACTGAATATACGGGAGGGGCGTGTGCCGCATTCGAGGATGGTGTAAATTTCGCTTTGAGTAATTTCCATGCCGCGCTCGACGAATTTTGGAATTCGGGAAATAATGTTTAAAACGTCACGCGCTCGTTTGGAATTGAACTCTAATTGATTACTTTCTATGTATTTCCAACCCGACACGGAAACCAATTCTTTTCCGTCATAATAGAACATATTGTGCTTGAAATCGAATTTGCTGACCTGAATATCGGGATTGCCGATATATTTTGTAACAAACTGATAATTTCCCATTGTTATTGCATTTTCGGTTATTACGTTACATTTTTCTTTATTTACGTTAAAAAAGTTTATGATCTTCTTCATCGCTTTTTTATTTTTACAAAATATATCGTAGTCCTTTGGCTCGTTGCCGTGCCATATGCTGTAAATGCAACCTCCGGCGAAGTAGAAATCGTTTATATCAAACACATTTTTGGGTAAAATGTTCTGCAACTCCGCTATCCTTTTATTTAATTCGGTTATAACCCGTTGTTTTAAATCCATTTCGCTCAACCTTTCACATAAGGATATATGTTGTTTTCAAAAAGTATTTTGAATTTATCACCGTTGTCCATAGGGCTTTCTTTTTCGCCGAGCAAGCCGTCTTTATCCATGATGTAGTAAACATTTATACAGTGCATAAATTTATCGCATTCTTTTAAAACTTCTTTCTCTGAAATATCCTTGTCGAACGCCACGATTACCCTGCAATTTAAACGTGAAATCTTCTCTATTTGCGTTTTGCTAAATGTGTGCCCGCCAATACTGACGGCGTTTTTAATGTCTTTCGACCATAACTGCATGACACCTTTTTCAGATTCACAGACGATGACGGCTTTCTTTCGTTTAATGCTTTCGTAAGCATGGTGAAGTCCGAATAAAATTTGGGTTTTGGGACAACGTTCTAAGTATACGTATTTCGGGAGAAATTCCGTAGGTTCTTGCAAGTATAAACGTCCCTTGACGCCAACGAGGTTTCCCATTTCATCGCGTATCGGGATTGTTATTCTTTCTGTTTGCAAATCAAATCCTATTTCAAACTCTTTTTGCACTTTATTGCAAATATCTTCTGTTTGTATCCATTGCGAAATCGGTTTTTGTTTGTAGTAGGATAAAATATTTTCGTTGATGGGTTCAAGAATTTCGGGTTCGTCGTTTTCGATATTGGAATTCATTGCTAAAAGTTGTTTAGTCCATTTTATCGAATCGGGTAGTTCATCGTCGGGGGATGCGTAGTAATCAAGCCCGACAATATCACACAAGATTTTTATTGCGTTTGAAAAGTAACATTTGTGAATATAACAGGTTAGTGAAATTATGTCGGAATTACCGAAAGTGTCTATAATATCACGAGTGTAAGCAACTACATTCAAGCGTTCGTTATTATAGATTATGGTACTTGAATTGTTGTCGCCGCCGGGAATTCCGCAGGTGTAATATTTGCCGCCTTTGTGCTGTTTTATGTGGTGCATACCGAGTTCTTCAAGAACTTTCTCGGTTTGATTGTTCTCGTAAATAAACCCGTTTAGAAATTTTACATCCACGCAGCACCACCTTGCTTTCAATCGTTCTTTTTCTTTTTATATGTAAGGATTCCGACTTCCTGCCATGTGTTCAAATTTAAATCAACTTGAAAAGCTATCGCTTGCTTGTCGCCTTTTCTGTTTTTATCAACAAGAAAACTGTAGTAAATTTTATTCAAGTCTAAATCGGCTGGGTGCGGTTCGCCCCATTCATCATCAGTTTGAATAATCTGATATTTGTAATAAGATTCCTTGCTGATTTTTCTTGATAAGAGTAATTGGTCTAATAAATGCTTAATCGCCTTACAAGCTCCGATATTGTTTGAATTAAGCTGCAACGGGTCGGTGAAGTGCGTGTCGTCAGTAAGCTGTATTGAACCGTACCCATAAATTTTCAATTCGTTTATTATCTGTTTCAGCTTCGTTGTTGTTAATTTAAACGCCGCCCAATCACCGATTGTAGAATCGTCGTTTTTCATTGTGTCGTAGAAAACATATTTTACATTGTAGATTAAAACGTGCTTGCGTATCTCGAACTCAAGTGTTGCGTCGTCGTAGCGCATTAACTCTTTGACATAAATTTTGCCCTCGCTTTCGGCTTCAACCCATTCGGCGACTTTTCGGACTTTGTTGTATTCATCGCTTGTTTCTTCTAAACGGCGGATATAGTCACTTTCGGTTTCTGTAAATTTACCGTTGCTGTCCGTTTTGCGAGTAATGAAGTTTCCTTTGCTATCCCTGTATAAGCCAAGCGAGATTTCTTTTTCGTTTTTTGTTATATCAACGCCGTGGAGAGTTTTGAACTCTTTATTGTTCAAGACTGTTGTAATAAGGCAGTGCTTTATTTGCCTTTCGGTCATTTCATTCAACATTACGAAAGTTTTTTGCTTTAAAACCAAAGAAATATAAGCGACAAGCATTATCATAAAACGTGTTTTTCCTTCGTTTGACGCCATTCCGACACATAAAAACGTCTGTTCCATCATTCCTTTAAAAAGCTCGTTGACTATTTCAAACGGATACGGCAGGCCGATGTCAGGTGTTATTAAACAGGAATTTATTACTTTAATCATATCGTCATTAATAATATGACTTTCTTCTTCGCCGTCGATTATTGTGAAGATTTTATCGCATTTAGAACGGATTAATTTGTACACGTCTTTTGCGGTCATTTTTTCAAAATTACTATATTCTGTGATTCGCTCCGCCGGAAAACCATAACGCTGATATTCCCTTATCAAGCTGAATTTTTTTACGGTTGAAAAATAATTTTTAAAATCTTTTTCCTGCGATAAATCCATCCATGTTTTCAAGAGGGTGTACCCGCCGTACAGTTTATATTTTTTCAAGCGGTCTTTATCCTGCGTCATCCAAGCGTTGATGTTGATTTCATTTATCGTCTGTGTAAAAGTTTCGTACATTAGAGCAAAATTATCGTAAAAAAACCTTGTTGCATCGTCGGCGAAATCATACTTACTGACTATATAACGGCTGTATTCAATGTAAAAATCGGGCTGTTTGTATATGCTTCCGATTAAAAACGATTCAGTGACTACATTTCTATCGTTCTTTTTATCTTCATTTTCGATTTCATTCACCTACCATTCGCCGAGCATTTTTTCTATATCAATCTCATTATTATCAATCGTTTTTGGGGTTACGGATTTGTTTACGAATTTTGAGGTTGGCTCTATTTTTGCAGATTCCGTTCCGCGTGCCTTTTCCGTTTCTAATTCTTGTAAATAATCAGAGTGTTTTGAAAGAATAACGGCTAAATCGTAGTTTAAAATATTTTGCTGGCTTGAAAATGTCTTTCCTATTTTTTTATTGTATATCTGTTTATTTGTTAAAAATTGTTTATAAAACTTGAACATATCCAAGAGTTCGGCGTAGGATATTGGAGATTGAAGATTTTTCAAAGTTCCGTTATTGATATGGTTTATTGTAAAAACAAACGATTTATTAAAGTATGTAATGCCATAAATGCTTGAAAGGTATGTTAATAAAGCCTTTTTGTCGTCATTTATTTTTTTCTTTGTAGGGAGTTTTGATAATGATTTATTTGATTTTGCAAAATTATTATCTTTCAACATTTTTACCGACTCCCGCCATATAGATTAATGTTCTTCCCTGCGGGCTGCATTGAGAATCAGCCCGCAGGGAAGTTTTGCATTTATTTCTTAATTATTTCTAAAATCCTTTCCAGCACGTCAATGTCGGCGACTGCTGCTATTTCAGATGGTTTAAACGGTAAGTCGCCGAACTGTGTTTTGATCGTCTTTCTTTTTGCGGCATCCATTTCAGACATGATTTTTGTGATTTCCGCTTTGTGTTGGTCAATGACACTATTGTTACCGGTGTCAGATACAGGCGTGTTGTCTATGTTCATAATTTCTTTTTCATAGATTTTCTGTTCCGTCCGCACAGATTCGCCCAGACCGTTAGCTAACACAAACTCGTTGCGGTTTTTATTACGCTCAATTACTTTCACCCAATCCATAAGCGTCGGATTTTCGAGAAGTTCATTTTGCCTGTGGATGAGAGACCTGTCTTTGTTCTCGACTATCGCCTGAACATCACCTTCTTCGCTCATAACCATGTGGAGAACGGTTTTCGCATTGTAACCCATATTTTTGAAACCTTCAGGCATTTTCCTTCCGGTTGCAATGCTGTTAAAACTGGTTTCACCGTTGGAAACGACCTTGACACGCTCTTTTTCATCGGTTTCACGTGCCGTAATCGCCCAATGTTTACCGCTTGCGATTAAGTCGAGGATAAGGTCTTGCCCTTTAAACACAAGCGTGTTGAAATCTTTTAATTCAAGCCCGCTGCCTTCTATAGCAACAACTTTTTCTATGCCGGTGAGTTCGTTTTTCTTTGCTCTTACGGTTGCTCTCTTTTTGGAAAACTCCGTAAGACCCTGCTGGGTTGCAATATAAAGCACGGATACGCCGTCTACAACGATTGCATCGGCTCTGAAGGGGTTTCCTTCCGCATCGGTTACAATGTTGATTGTTTCGTTACCGTTTTCGTCTAATTCGTAAAAATCTTCGTTTAATGTTGCGCGTTTGATATATTCGCGAACTTCACCGAGGCTCTGTGTGTAGACGATGTATATGTTATCTGGATTGACTCCCTGTTCGGCAAGCCCGTCTATATAGTCGTCGATTGAACCGGATTCTATGTCTAAATAGAGAACTTTAAACGGTTTGCCGTCTTCGCGCTTATATTTGGCGAACTCAAGACACATGGATGATTTCCATGTACCTTGCTCGCCATATATCAAAAAGCCGAGTTTAGTTTGCGTTGATGTACCTTTTCTCGCTCTTGCCATATGTAGGTTCCTCCCTTATACTGACCAATCATCTTCTTCATCACTGCTGTTTGAAGACGACACACTGCCTGTTTCGCCGAATTCTTTTTTGCTTCTCATAAACTCATCGAATTTTTCTTCTGAATAGATTTCGGTGTCTATTGTGGTTTTATCAGCGCCGGTGACAAGCATTTCCTTGTAATAACCGTTTATGGCTTCCATAGGGTTCGGTTCACCCCAACCGTCATTTTCGTCAACGACGACTTCCTGAACGCTTCCGATTAAATCGCCATAGATTTTAATATGAGTATACGGTTTAAGGTTTTTCTTGAATGTGACCGCAATTTTTTCATCTCGTATAATAAAATCGGTATCAACAATGTCGTTATAATTTATTACACTCCCGGTCAAAACGAACTTACCCGCTTCAGACGCATCACTTTCAACTGACCGAAACGCAATAGGCTGCTCCCAGTTCGCCGTTTGCTTGAAGTCCTCCGCTGTGAAATCAATCGGTTGGCAAAGGGATATTTGGTCTATGACGTATTGTTTGATATTTTTTTCTTCAAAACGGCTGTATTCTATATGCCCTCTGACAAATACGCACATACCGTCCTGTAAATTTGTCTTTATCAAATCAATCGCATCATACGCAGCAAGATTTTGGCTATCGTTTACTTCCTTTCCGTCAGCATTAATTTTTTTCGCCAAGCCGATATTGCAACCGATGAGCTTGTAACCTTCTTCCTTGAAGGATTTGCGTTTGTCCCAATCGACCGCTTTTATTGCAGAATTTTCACCTTTGGTTTCGGATTTTTTGGCAAAATAGACTTTTTCCATCGGTTGTGCCGCTAACGTGACAAAAACTTTGTTTTCAGGACTCGTCTGAACAGCGAACTTTACTGCTTTGCGAAGTTTTGGGTTGTCTGTTTTCGTCATTTTCTCTGTATAGTAATCGTTACGCATAACGCCGGAAATGTAACCGACGAGCTTGAAAAAACCTCGTGTTTGTTTTAATGTATTTTCTTTATTCGTCATATTCTGATTCTCCCTTTATGTCGTAATTGTTTGCGTTGTCGTCGTTTTTGGCGGAATTCTTAGCAAGTGTTTCATCGTCTGTGTCGGCTTTTCCGTGAATAACTCTCATCACTTCGTAATAACAGTCAAACTGATCGTGAAAATCTGTGTCGTCTTTATAGCTGAGAAGGGCGTTTCTTACGCGGTCGCCGTCTTCATAATAGAAAACAACTAATCCTTTTGGGTTTCTTTCCGTCACCTTGTCGCTGGTGTTGGTTTCACTTATTCCATACAATCGCAGGTATGTCGCAACTTTTACGCTTTTTGTAAAATAAGGCCTATTTGTGGATTCTGTCATATAAATCACCTTTCATGGTTATAATTTGTTATAGGGTGGGTTGTTTACTTCTGATTAGGTTTATGTTCTCCGCAGTAATATTTTCCACGGATGTTAAAAAGAGTTGTGAATTTCAATTTGCATTTTTGGCAGCATACATACTGCGGAGGATTTTTTTCAAGTGATTTTCGTTTTTGCTTTTGTTTTTTACTGTTCGGTTTCGGTTGTGAAAACAACCGGCTTTTTGGAATTGACGGAATTCTTTTCAGTTTTTATCACCACCTGTTAAAATAATTATTACGGTATTGCGTTTTTGCATCACCTGCCTATAGTTATATTTTGTTATAGCGTAAAGCATATTGCTTTTTGCTTCACTCACCTTTCATTGCTTTCAAAACATCTTTTGCCTTCTGCGGCAGCGGAACACCGAGCCGAACCGTATTTTCAAATATGGAAATACTTTCATTCGAGATATAGAAAAATATAACCGTATATCTGACTATTGAACAGTTATCAAGCAAATAGACATCTATGAAGTATGCTATGCTTACCATTGAGAGAGCGCATAATTTCCTTACTATACCCCAAAACCCGCTTTGAGCGGAAAGTTCTTTTTCTTTTATTGCTGCTGATACGCCGGTAATATAATCGAGAGTCATGAATGATAACAATGTATATAAGAACACATCGAAACCACCGAGAAACAGGCTTATAACCCCGCCCGCTCCTGCGATAATATACTTTATTAACCATAAAAAATTCATTAAACCATTTCCTTCCCGGCTGTTAGCCATTTTATTGTTTGTATGTTTTCGGCAAATTTATGCGTTGATAATAATTTCGCCGTCTATCCAGTCAGCATTCATTAATTGTTTAATGTAGCGCCGTGCTTCAGCAATCCAACCTATCATTGTCTTTATGTCGGAATTTTCGGGGTAAATACTTTTTATTATTAATATTTTGTTTTCCAATTCATTAATATAGTCGGCTTCCAGATGATTGGTTGCATATGCGGTTTCTTGTATCAGTTCCGTAATTATATTTTCAAATATAGGGTTCATGTTATCGACCTCGCTTTAACTTCCGCTACTCTTGAAGCGCATTTCGCAATTTATTTCTTATCGTTGTGATTATTTGGATAGTGTCGTCTAATGTGTCTGACCCGTCTTGTAATTCTTGCTGCCGAGCCTTCTTATATAATTCATTTGTGTATTGATACGATTCAACCGATTTCATAAAATTTTCGCAGACTTCAATGAGAGTCTCTATGTCTACGGTGTTTCTTTCGGGTTCAGATATTTTATCATTGTCGTTAATGCGTTGAAAACGTTTTACCTCTTCCAATTCTTTTTTATAACGTTGCGAAACCTCATACTGCTCCCGTAAATCTTGTTTCAATTTGTCTCTTTCCACGATGATTTCTAAAACATCCTCGTTTGGCTGAGTATCGGTGTTTTGAATTTCTTCAAGTTGGTTTTCGAGAGCTGATTTTGCATCTTCAAGACCTTTAATTTTGTCAACAAATTCCTGCATTTTCTTTTGTGTGACACCCTCGATTATTTCGGCACCGTAGATTTCCATGAGTTCTTTTTGCTCTTCTTTGCTTAATTTAATCAGAATTTTTGATGCTGTTGTTTTAGTAAATGCTCCGCTGTCGAGAATTTCTTTGATTTCAGGTGTGAGTTTACGCTCAATAGAAAGCATTTCGTTCAGAGTCGGAACAGATACACCAAGTTCTTTTGCTATGTCATCTTGAGTCAATTTCAAGTTCTGATTATCAGAACTTGATTTTCTGTCACCACCGTGTTTGTTTCCTCGCAGCTTCACATATTCATCTGCAATCTTACGCTGCTTTTTATCGTCGTTCCTTGAACGTCCAAAATTCGTGATAAGCAGGATTTTCAATTTTTCAAAATCATCGCTTATGTCGTCCCTTACGATTACGGGAACAGTTGTTAATCCTACATCCTGTGCCGCTTTCAACCTTTGATGACCGCTTAATAACGTCATATCGCTTGCGACTATAAGAGGAGTTATTATTCCTTCATCTCTGATTGAATCACGGAATGTTTCGTATTCATTTCCGCTTATATCGTCAAAAAACTCCGTGTTGCGCGGATGAACTATGATTGTTTCGACTGAAATACTAATTGTTGGCTGCATTAACGAATCCTCCTTGTAATTTTATTTATTAATTTTTTACAAAATCAGGTGCTTCAGGTACAATGAAGTCATTGGGAGTTTTATTTAAGATAAAACAGATATTGGAAATGTCTTGTAAGCTCAACCTCCGTTTTCCTGAAAATGCCAAACTGAGTTTTGGACAGGATATTCCTGTTTTAATTGATAAATCTGTTTGTTTCATGCGAATTTCCTTTAAATATGCGCCTATGTTTATTGCCGGATTCATTGCTTCACCTCGCTTTGATTTCGTGTAATGCTGGAATTATACTCCATTTAAACACGAATGTCAAGAACTCGTTTCAGCATTACACGAAATTTCTCTTTACAAAATCGAAATATTATGGTATTATCAGAATCGAGGTGAGTAACAATGATCAATTTTGGTGAAAAACTGAAAAAGGAAAGAACAGAAAAAGGATTAACTCAAAAAGAATTGGCTGACAAAATTGGCGTTAAGCATTCTTCAATTTCAAATTGGGAAACTAACTTATTCGAGCCTAACATAAAAGCCATTCAAGATTTATGTCGAGTGTTGGATATTAAACCGAATAAATTAATGGGTTCGGGTGAAGATGAGGATTTGTCGTTTAATAATATTCGCCCCATAACAACCCAAAAGGTTCCCCTTCTCGGAACTGTCGCAGCAGGTGAACCAATCTTTGCGGAAGAGGACTTAGAATGTTATATAGAAGTCGGTACAGATATTAATTGCGACTATTGCCTTCGTGTAAAAGGACAAAGCATGATAAATGCTCGTATTTTTGACGGCGATATAGTTTTTGTAAAAAAGCAATCCGATGTTGATAATGCGCAAATTGCTGTGGTATTAATTGAAAACGACGCTACTTTGAAACGTGTTTTTAAATTCAAAAACAGAATTGAGCTTCGTGCCGAAAACCCGACTTTTCCCGTTCTTTACTATGAAAATGAAGAATTAGAACAAATACGAATTTTAGGGAGAGCGGTTGCTTTCCAAAGCTGTGTAAGATGAAAAAAGCCCGAATTTTTCTTCGGGCTTTAAGATTTATCCTCATTTTTTAATTTCGTTTATTTCAAGAAAACGGTGGGCAGCGGAAACATTCAACTCCAAAACACTTCTTTGTATACCCTGTATTCTCGTGACAAATTTGCTATCACGCTTATGTCTGATGTATCTTTTCCATAAATCTTGCAAACTTGAATATAATCGTCATTTGTCAAACTGTTTTTAGCCTGTTCAATTTTATATAATGAGTTAAATAAACCAGACCGCCATATCGTCATAGGTACAAAATTTCTCCGCTCATTTGTCGATTCATATATGTTTTCATTCATTTTAATGAACACACGGTAAATATAGTAAGGATTAATCGGTTTCCCTTTTAAACGTATTGAATTATACGGTTTGATAAAATATATTGATTCCTCGTCGCGCCCTTTCTTTTCTTCTATATCATATTCGTCACGTTTGATAATATCATAAAGCGGTTCGATGATTTCATTATATACTCGTCTTTTTGTCGTTATTGTATTACTACGCTCATCTACGTTTGTCCGTTGAAGTTCGATTATTTCATCGCAGTTTTCGCCCATTATTCCCATATACAGCAAGTAAACGACACATTTGTCATAATTTGATGCTATACCTATGTCTACCAATTCAATTAACTCGTCAAGGTCTTTTATATAACGGTTTTTAAATGAAGCTTTAATAAAATCGTCATCAACCGGAACTATTAACCAATAGTTTTTAGATTCAAGACTTATGCGGTTTTCTATCGCCCAATCAACATATTTACCGATTTGACTTTTAAACGTTTTGATTGCAGAAACTGATTTCGGACTTAAAAACAGGAGTAAATCAATGCAATCTTTTAAATCGAAGCTAAATATGTCTTTTTCAAGCTGCTCTTCCATAACATCAGTTCTTTTAAATATAGAAGCATAAATGCTTTTCAAAGCGCTTGTCGGGAGTTCGTTTAAATATTGATTTTTAATAATTTCATTATACATCGAAGACCTCCGAGTTTGTTTGCTTAATATTGTTTTTAACATTACAGCCTAATGACCATGTTTATCATCATAACCGTCGTCCAAAATTTTGCTCATAATTGATAATCGAGTTTGGATGGTTGTTCTATCTGCACTTCTGCCTTTACATGCATCTTTGAACTTCTCGTCGTACAAAGCGGTCGTCAAAAAGAAATCGTCAAGCCTACTTCCGAACAAATCGGCATTTATCCCTTTTTCTATCGCGAGTTTTGCGAGATATAGAATTATAGGGGTAAATATTGTTTTAAAATATGCTCTTTTGCTCGATAAAGCCAAATCCAAATAGTCTAAAATCGAAATTATATCATTTTTATTGATTATAACCTTACCGCTTCTTATATCGTCGCCTAAGTCTAAAAGAGATTCACCTGAAAGACCGGATTTGTTGTTTGAGCATAAAACTAAGTAATGAAGGAGGAATTTTAAATCATCACGATTTTTAATAGCGGCGGGTGACGGTTTTATTTTATTTGTGATGAATTTATGTTGACATAACTCGTCAAAATTTTTCATTACGGAGTCGCCGATAAGAGACGGCAATAAATCCATTGTTGTAAGTGATGCTGCTTGATTTCTCAAGTAAAAAAGCTCATCACGCTCTTCGTCTGTTAATGGGTTCACTATTGTAATCGGAATTGAACATTCTAAAATTCGGCTCTGTATATCTTCCGGCAGTTCTGAGAATTTTTTATCTACAAGCACTGTTCCTCTAAATTCTTTATCCAACATTTTAGGAGATAGCGCAAATCCATCTTCTATAAATGAACAAATTGTCAAAATACGTTGTTTGCCGTCTAATAATAGATAGGTATCGTTTTCCGCTTCTTCAAGCAATGGTCCCTCACACGGCACGTCTTTTATCAATGTAAGTATCCAGTTGCTTTTTTGAACAATACCCCAAACTTCTTTACGTTGAATTGAAATATTCTTGTTCAAATTTCCTTTCTTGTTTTGCGATATTATCCAGCTTACAGGCTGATTCTTTGTGTTGGGTTTATATGCCATGAAAACAGCTCCCTTGAATTTAATAATAAAATATTATAGTATTTTATTGTGATTGTCAACGGTTATATTTTGCTTTAGTTGTATTAAGTTAAATTATAATCCCGTTTTTTTGTATAGTGCTTTTTGGCGGTTCAGCTTTTCCTCGCTGTTGCTTTTTCTTCTGTATTCCAGAGTTTGCTTAATATCTTTATGCCCCACGATTTCAGCAATATCTTCGGCATTGAAACCTGCATCGAGCATAGCGGTTATAAATGTTCCGCGCAAATCGTGAGTGGTATAGGAACCATTTTTTCTTCCAACCGGAAGCCCGGCGAGTTCAAATGCGTTTTTGAAAATATTATAGAATTGTGATGTCGTCATTTTGCCGCCGTATCTTCCCTTGAAAATATAGTTTTCGTATTGTATACCGTTGACGTCTATGTATTTTAAAAGACCTTCGAGCACATCGGGGTTAAGAACAAAGAAAGAACGGGTCTTATTTCTTTTGCTTTTGTGAATAGTCATCATTTTACTGCCTACTTCGCTATCAGTAATATCACAGGGGCGCAAACTTAAAACTTCCGATTTGCGCAATCCACAGAACAATACTGTCTCAATCATAAGTTTGTTGCGCGTACCTAATTTTTTTATATTACCTACTGCTTCAAACATTTTTTTACGATGGTCTTTGGTTATAAATTTCTTTGTATCGTCTTTGTCTTTATACTGTTCCTGACGCTTTCCGAGAATATCGACAGCGCGGTGGTTTGGATAACCCTCACAATGATTCGACAAATCGGTTTCGGTATACTGTTTGTCGAAAATTGTTTTGAAAAACACTCGCAGATAGGCAAAGTAGGTGTTAATTGAATTTCCCCCGGCTCTGGCAATTTCACGCAGATATATTTTGTATTGCATTAATAAATCAGGTGTTATGTCTTCTATATATTCGCATTGACACCATTTGAAAAAGCGGTTGACAGCGGATAAATGCGTTCTGATAGTATTACTCGGCGTTTCATTTGCCAGCATATAAATGTTATATTTTGCTATTGCTTCAATAAATTTTAGTCTGCTCATTTCAATTCTCCTTATTTTTTGCAATTATTAGTCCTTTTTGTGTTCAAGGTCATAAAAAGACTCCGTATGCTTTATAAAATATTTTATTTACGATTTCTTTAAACAATTCATCAGATATGGTATAACCAAGCTGATGTTCGATTTCCGCTCTATCTGTTTGATTGTATGGGTCTTTTATCCAATACGGAACACTACTTGTGTCGTCTAACAATTCCATTAATTCGGTGTTGTATACCGCTTCATTGTTATTCCTTACGATATATTTTACGATATTTTCAATTTCGTCGTTAGAAATAAATGCGCCTTGTAATCTTAACGGCATGGAAGTTGACGATTGAAACAGCATATCGCCTTTACCTAATAGTTTCTCTGCGCCCATTTCGTCTATTATAACCTTTGAATTTGAACCTGTCGCAACGCGGAACGCGATTTTTGACGGTAGGTTTGCCTTGATTGACGGTGTGATTGTTTTGGCGTCGGGTCTTTGCGTCGCCACGACCAAATGAATCCCTCCGGCTCTTGATTTCTGCACAAGACGAGCTATTAATTTTTCAATCAACGTCATGTCATTTTCTCTATTTGTGCAAGTCATTATTAAATCGGCAAGTTCGTCGATAATTATAACTATTTGCGGGAGCTTTTCATTTGATTTCACATTATATTCATTGTAATTTTTTACTCCTAAAGCTGCCATAAGACTATATCGCCTATCCATTTCGCCGACTGCCCATTCTAATGCACGGATTGCTTTCTTGGTGTCGGTTATAATTGGCGAAAGCAAATGCGGTAAACCATCATATGAAGCTAACTCAACCATTTTCGGATCAATCATTAGAAACCTTACTTCTTCCGGCGTTGATTTATAGAGAATGCTCGTTATTAAAGTATTCAAAAATACACTCTTACCCGTTCCGGTTGCGCCAGCGACGAGCAGGTGGGGCATTTCAGCTATGTCGTCAATAATTATGTTTCCCTCTACGGTTTCGCCGAGACCGAAGGTGATTTTTGATTCCGTGTTTTTAAAGGCGGTTGAGGCTATGATTTTTCTGATACTAACCGGTTGGATATGTTTGTTAGGGATTTCTATGCCAATTAGTCCTTCTTTACCGGGGGCGGGGCATATCCTGACTTGCTCGACACCGAGACGGAGGGCGATGTCTCGCGTGAGACGTTCGACTTTACTTAATAAAACGTTGACATCAAGCCTCGTTTCATACTGTGTTACTCTTGAACCCGTTGTGTGACATTCGATCGTTGCTTTTATTTTAAGATCGTTTAAAATGGATTGCAATTTCTCGGTTCTGTCATTTTCACGCTCATCAATAAGCATTGTGCTGCTTAACAGGTCAAGCGTCGGAAAAATGTAGCGTTCTGTACTCATGTTATTTCATCGCCCTTCGTCATATGTTTGTATTATTCTTTTACCGTGCAAAACAATTCTATCACCGTTTGAGTGCTGTGTTCCTCTCCCGTGACGAAATCGATCAATTTGTGAATGGTATCGCGGCGTCCCATCCAATATCTGACTGCCCACTCGTTACTTTCTCCATTTAATTGACATTCGTAATGTTTCATTTCGTCGATAGTTTCTTGAAAATCCGCAATTAATTTTTTTAGATTTAATTTATTCCTCAATATTTTGTAATTGTCCGATGACCGTTTAACAACGTATTTCGACGTATTTTTCGCATTTAACGCCTCTTCCGCTTCGGAATAAGTCAAAAAATAATCGTCGCCGATTGCGGACAGCGGAACTTTCACGGAATTGGTTAAAACTATGTAATAACCTTTTTCATCACAAACAAGTTTTTGAACCGTGTAATGAAGAACGCATTTGCTCATCTTGTACGGGACATACAGGACGTCCCCGGCTTTACACGGTAAAAGGTTTATTAATTGCTGTTCGTTGTAGATGCTCATTTCAATTCCTCCGTGTTCAATATTTGCGAAGATGCTTTCAAAAAATCGTCAATGAGGTCGCCGACCCACTCTTGCATATAACCGCAGTTGTCGCGCAGCATATACTCCCATAATTCATAAATGGTTTTAATAATTGCGGCTTCCTTTTGAGTGTTGTAATCTCTTTTGATGAATTCATTTTTTATGAAAGCGGTTAATTGTGATTTTGTTAATAAAATGTCGTCGTTCATTTGTATTCCTCTCCCCCTATTTTATGATATTTTTTGTTCGCCCCACCGTAAATGAACCCTGCCTTGTTCGTCGTATTCTTTCGACATGAGGTTGTTTATCATGGCGGGGTCTACACCGAACTGTTCGTATAGCTCGTCGTCATCTAAAATCTCGTTTTTCATAAACAGATTTAGTTTTTCTTTCACAAGCATCATTTTGAGCACATTGCTTTCGATTGTGTTCTCGTATGTTAGGAAGTAAACCTGTTTCCAATTCTTGCTCGTGTAACGGATAAACCTGAAATAATACTGGCTCATGGCGGCGTTGTTGTAGTGAAGCTCCGGCAACAGGACTTTATCGACAAAATCAATGTTTGTTGATGCTGATAATGCTTGCTGTGTGGAAATCAATATTCCATTCGGCGTTTTTGCCAACTCGTCGATTATTTCGCGCCGTTTTCTGAAACTTGTATTGCCGCCTGTGATTATAAAAATCGGTCTGTCAGGGAATTCGGCACGAATATATTTTTCGTAGGAGTTGACAACGAAAATGTGCCTGACCCCTATAGCGACTCTTTCGTTCCCCCATCTGCGAAGCAGATTGTAAGTTTTTAATATTTTCGTCGGCAATTTGCTTGAACTATAACCGTATATGCCTGACGGGTCGGCGCAAACTCTTAACAGGAGTATTGCTTCGCCATCAAGCAGTTTTTGTTCGTCACCAGCCCACGCATAAGTATCACACGATGATTGTTTCGGACAATTTTCAATACACCATTCCGAATTTCTCGGTGTTTCATGTAAACAACACATATACTCACTTTCTTCGTTTATGAGAATTTCAAAGTCCTCGGTTTCAAAACTGTTAATCATGTTGTTGCCACCCTCCCTTTAATTTGTCGAATATTTCCACATATTTATCTACGTACATTTTTCCACATTCCCAATGAAAATTTATGTCAGTTAGGCGGTATTCGATTTTCGCCATTGTCCTGTAATCTTCATCTTTCCGCGCTCTCTTGTGTCGGCGTGTTAGCGTTATTATTTGATTATCGCTTAACCCGTATTTGTTTTTTGAGTTCATTTCTTTTTCGTATTCATTTTCTTCATCAAAGAGATCGACGTAGTAATCGTCAAAATTATTTTCAAAGAAATATTCCCACTCACTCGCGATAGCGTTGTAATATAAATTTTCAAAAATCGACTTTTTGCTCTTTTTCAACTCGCGTTTTTTATTTTGTTCTCGAAGCTGTCGTCGTAGTTCGTGATTTCAAGGATGAAGTGAATCTCGTCGTTGTAGTAGCTGTCATGTATAACAACTATTTTACTAACACAGTTTTTATCGTCGTAGTCAATATTCCATTCGTGACAAACACTCTTGTCGGCGGTGGTAATTGTAACGCTCATTCCGTTATCGTGAAATATATAATTGCCGCCATTTTCTTTTTCCAACCGTTGCTTAATGTCTTTGACTTCGGACTGTTGCGCTATTGCGTCAAGCTCTTTCCTGTCCGTATAGCCGATAAAACAGCTTGTTTTTTTATATACCGTCGAACGCCAGAGCCATTGCCATAAAACCTGCTGATAATGTGTCCGGCGCACATTCGGTTATTGCATTCAATTTGTTTAAAAACGGGTGGCCATCGCCGTGTTCCTTTTGGGGTTTGCATTTTACGGCTTCGGGAATCAAGACTTTTATGTTGTCCACATATTCACTTTTAACGCTTTTGGTGTCGCCCCTGCCTAATGCGACCCACTCGAAACACTTTATTGCTTCTTCACGCTGAAAAGCGTTGAAATAATTGTCTTTACTGATATTGTCGTTATAATATTCGATTATAGAAAGCGATGACCCACCATGATTGTGACCTAATCCGAATGTTACAACGTAATAGCGCGGTTCTCCGGCTTCGCGGTATATTTCCCCGTCGATTATCAAATAACGTTTCGCGACTTTTTTTATGTCAGACACCCTTTTTTTCTCATCGGCGTTGTCGAAATAACCGTAACCCGCTCGGTCTATTTCTCGTTCAACATCTTTCATCGTGTGAGGATTTCCAGTTTCGTCACCGCTCTGAACCCTATATAGTTTATAGAGCTTGTTTTTGTACCACCGATAGGCGGTATCGTTTACGCCGAATTCACCGTCGCGCGTTTCGTAGTCTGTCACTATCATTGCGACAGGTGCAAGCTCTACGCTGATTTCTTTGATTGTTACATTCATTGTTTTGTTAATTTCTCTGCTTCTCGGTTTACGGCAGCGTGGAGGTATGTATTCCTCGGCGAATGTGTAATTTACTTTGATTTTCATATTTATCATTCCTCGCAGGTTATATTTAGACATTAGTCGTTTCTTTAATCCGCATTGTTCCCTGTTCTAAGATGCTTTTAAATGCGTCGATACTTATACGGTTGTCTTGCCATCCGTCGAATTTTAATATTATCGTCGTTTTACCCAGCTTTTTTATAAAACCTTTCTGCCATCCGATTGTCTGTTCATTGAATCCGCCGCCGTGCTTTTCTCCGAGCATTTCGACCGCTTGACCCTCATAAAATTTCTGCATATTCGCAAAACCTCCCGCGTGTTTATTTTATTTGTTAAACTGTTCTTCTATCATAATATTAAACATTCTGCCGAAGTCGGCGACGAATTGTTCAAGCGGAATAGTAAACTCACCGTCTTCCGCGCCGTTTAAGTAATTTGATAATTCTACGGTCTGGGCTTCTTCGTTGTAACCTTTTATCCGGCAAACTTCGCCGTCGCAGTAGAGAGTCCTGCCGTCTTCGGATAATGCGTCACAGTAATAATTCTTTTCGCCGTCGTTACCGTCGGAATATCTGACCCAATCTTTGTTTTTACCGATTTCCGCCGAAACCCTTATACCGTTGCAATTTTCGTTCATTAAATAATAAGTAAATTTCTTGCATAAAAAACCTTCATAGATTTCAGCGTATTCTCCCGTGTGCATTTTCCTGCATTCCCAATGAAAATTTATGTCGGTTAGGCGGTATTCGATTTTCGCCATTGTCCTGTAATCTTCATCTTTTCGCGCTTTCTTGTGTCGGCGTGTTAGCGTCATTATTTGATTATCGCTTAACCCATATTTGTTTTTTGAGTTCAATTCTTTTTCGTAATTTTTTTCTTCATCAGAAAGAAAGTTGTCGTTTCCGAAAGTAAAATATTGTTCATGTGTCATTTTTTTAGCTCCTTATCACCTTATAGGTTTTCTCTTATTTCTTTTCTTAATTGTGTAACAACGCCAGCCCAATATTCTAAACTGTGCATATCAACTAAGCCGTTTTCGTGATTAAGCATAAATATAACTGCTTCTTTGGCGTATTGCAATTCTTCAAATTTGTTTGCAAATTTCGACATTATGCCACCTCCTCGCCTTTGAAATATTCGGTCATGCTGTTAATAATCGCATCAATTCTCGCGCTTACTTTGTCTTTCCGCGCCGACCCTGCGCCGCTTGCAAAGTTATATGTTTCATCAATCGACGCGCCTTTTGTGCCGCTGAAGAAGTACATCGCCCACGTTTTGAATTTTTGTGTGTCATACCCTCGTGCTTCGGCTATATGAGCGGCTTTCGTCAATGAAACTAAGTGTGTCCTTGTGATTATGCGTTTTTGCAAACGCTTTTCGGTCTTGCCTTCTCCATATGAATTATGAATGTCTAAAATCGTGTTGAACCGTCGATAAACCGCTTCGACTTGTTTTTGTTCAACTTCAACTTTTTCAATGAGGTTTCTGAAAACTTTTGTTTCAAATGATACATCGTCAGTAAAACAAACCGCCCACGCTTGCATTGTTAAATTTTCGTGATTATACTTTATACGTCCTTTATCGGATACGGCGAGATTGACGATTTCATGTTTCGCCATTTCTTGAAACTGCGTCAGACTTTTCGCTTTTACCCTTGTAAGCTCAACCGCTGTCAACGGTTTGCCGTTGTTAAGACGATAAAATATGTTATCGCGCTGTTCTTCCGTCAAGTCCTCGAAATAGTAAATTGTGAGAGAAAACTCTTTTATTGCCTCTTGCGCCCAATCCGGCAAGCTGTAAAAATACAAACATGAAAAATCATGTTCCTTCCCTTCGTCGTCCGTAACGATTTCAAAATCGTCACAGAGCGAGTAATTTCCGTTTATGTATTGGCTTATCGCATTACTTCTTTGCTTTCCATCCAAAGCGTCATAAAGCCCGTCAAAGCGTTTTTCAAAGTAGAACGCCGGAATCGTGATAGCCCTCAATCAATGAATGTATAAGAAGACTGTTTTTTGCGTTATCCCATACATAACCGCGCTGTATCGCGCACTCAAACAGGACGTTTCCTTTTTGGATTTGATTTGTGAGCGTTTTTGCGCTCCATTGAATATTTGCTTTTTTTAACATGATGTGTCCTCCTGTTATAATAGGTTATTGCGGTCTTCGGGCTTGTAACCGTTCACCTTGCCGCATTAACCGCTTGCGCGGTTACTCTGCGTTTATGTCACTTATGCGCTTAATGCTCTTTCAATTTCTGCTGTTTCCGGTTCAGCGTTGAATATAAAACCGTGTTTGAATTTGCTGTAATAACCTCCGATATTTTTTATGGCTTCTGCTGCCATTTTGTAATCTTCCCTGTTCAACCTATCGGTTATTTTCATAACCCATATTGCGGAATTGTCGCGGGTATCAATGTCGGGCGTTACCGTGAAATTTTTGTGTTGTGTTGTTTCGTTCGTGTTTTTATATTCAGCGTTGACTTCTGTTGATACTCCTGTCTGCTTTTTCGGTCTGCGGACTACGCTTGTATATTCTTCGGTTTTTGTTACTTCGATAAGCTCAATGAAAGAAATTGAACCCGTCGCAACCCATTGTTTGAGTTTTTCGACCGAAGGGCAAAAGTTGTTTCCGCGAATATTGCCCTTGCATACGTTTTTATATTCCTTCCCCAATTTATAGGCGTTGATATAACCGTTGCTTATTGAGGTGATTTTATAAACCAACCCGCATCGGCAGCCGTAATTAAACCCGACTTTTAATTGAAATGTCTGCCCTTCCGAAAACTCTGCCGGAGCTTTTATGTCCTGCGGTTCGAGAGTTTTGTATTTGCGTGTTTTCGTGACGGATACGTTTTCATGTTCGACGTTTGGAACGTCCTTTTTTGTACGTTGCACGATTTTATAAGGTTTGTCCCATTTGCCGACTTTGACACCGAAGAAATAAAAATTAACATCGAAGTAATCAATCTGTGCATCCGTATCGTCATAATTAAAGCTGTTTGCATAATCGTTGACAGCGTTCATAGGTTCTTTGATTTCCTCAGTGTAAAATCTTTTTGTGTATCTTTCGTTGAAAATTTTCTCGGTTTCGTTATAGAAATTCGGGTTATTATAGTTGTAATCCCTTCGCATTTCTTCTATATCGTCATCGGTTAGCTCGTCGAATTTTTTATATGCTCTGTGCGGGCTTTCCATTATGGAGATATGCAATTCCTGACACATACTTGCATATTCTGTTGTTACGCTGAATTTGCAATCGTTATAATGAATGTTAATAAACTCGCGTATAATGCAGGCTATTTCCTTCAAAGATAATTTGCTGTTATAGTTTTCGCCTTCCCAACCGTTTGAAGTGTAAAATTCGTTTCTCGTACTGGCGGCCGTTTCGTTGGCTTCTATTTTGCTTCGGTTTTTCCATATAATAAAAAGCTGATCGTATTCCTTGTTTATGTCTTGCATTATCGCCGTATCTCCTCCGGCATCGGGGTGATTGGCAAGCGCTAATTTACGATATTGCGTTTTTAAATCCTCATATGATTTTACGTTTTTAAAATGCAACATATTTACCTCCTGTTATAATTTGTTATATGGCTATTGTTTACTGTTTTGAAAAATCATTGTGTAACTTAAAAACCAGTTTATCCGCGACGTGAACTCGTTGATGGCTTCCTTTAGTGTTTCGTAATTGAACGCGCCGTTCCTAACTTTATCATAATTTGTGTCGCTGTTATACTTTTCTTCAAACAATATGCCGTATTTATTAATTTTTTTCGTGTCGTCTTCATAAAGTAATATGCTTTTGTCTTCCTCCATTTCATAGCGACTTAAAACGGTTATGTTTTCATACCCTAAAATTTTCATGTTGTTTTCTCCTCGACCTTAGAATAAAATCGAATAAGTTTTTCTGCCGTTTCGTTTGACAAACAAATTTGCCAATTTGTTTTTTCATACCATCTACGAGCTGTACGAACAAGATTATCAATATCAAGTCCACAAAAGATATAATATAACAGACTTAATTTACTTTCACATTTATCCGAGCCAACATAGTCACGCAAGTCATTAAATTTTGTATCTTCTTCGACATATACCCCATAAGGATATTTTTGTTTATGTCGGCGTCTATATTCATAATAATCTGTTAAAATATTCATCGTCTCATCAATGAGTATAGTAGGATTAATTTCAAACAACATAGAAATTGCCTCCTGTTATAATTTGATATACAAGTTATGCTACCTGTTCGTAAATTGCCTCGCCGTTGCTGAATATACCGATACAGTTAAGATGTATCATTCCATAATCTACCGCCAACTTTTTCATGTGTCGCCCGATTTTGTTTGCCTCCGCCGCATATTTCCGCTTGAATTGTGACAGACATAAATCAAATTCGTAACGGGTTTCATCGTTGTCATAATCGGCGTAATTGTATTCGGTTGTAGATTCGATATATAGCTGTATTCCTGTATAATAGCCGTCGCGCAATATTATTTTAAAGAAGTTTAGACTGTTGTTAATTTTGTCAAGTTCCGGTTGTATGTCGTCTATGAAGAACTGCGCCCTGTCTTCTATTAGATAGCCATACCATCTGTTTATATTCGATTCTGTTATTTCTTCGTCGTTCGCTTCTAACACTTCGATGACTTCATCACGGGTGAGACTTTCATCAAAAACGTATAAGGGAAAATTCGCTTGTGTTCTGAAGTTTGGCGTGCTCATCTTGTTTCCTCCCGTTATAATTTGCTTTACACAAAAGGCTTAAAGCCTATTAAATAAAGTGCATTTCGCCGTTGATTTCAAGCGCCATCGCTTCTTGTTTTAATTCTTCCTTTAATTCAAGAAGAGCATCAACCACATTATCAATATTCTTTTCAAGCTGTTCTGTAGTGCAATAGGCAAAAATGATTGTTGTGCGTTCTTTAATAAGCCCGATACTTCCGCTCAACCAATAACCCAAAGCAGGTGTTGATGTTGCGCCGCCGAACCATTCCGAAAAAAGGCTTGCTATGCGTTCGACATATTGCGTGTTGTCTACTTCCTTATCGTGAACGGTTGCGGGAATGTAGGCATTGATTCGGCTTGATAATTTGAAAGCGTTTGCAAGTTTTGAATTGTTTAACATTTTTGCCTCCTTGAATTTTTAGTTTGGTATTCGGTTAGCATCCAACGGGATTTTGGTTCTCCGCAGGTTCCCACCTGCCCTCTTGCGTTGTCTTCCGCTCTCTCAACCATGATTATATTATAGCACATCTTACAGGAGATGTCAAGCGTTTTTCTCGATTTTCTCAAATTTTTTTATATTTTTCTATTTCAACATCTATTGCCCGATTAATTAAATTATTAACTGATTCGTGGTTTTCAGCCGCTATGTTTTTTAAAACTTGCTTTTTCCCTTTGGGTAAAGATAAATCAATTCGATCATAGTTTGCGGCGTTAAAATCTCGCTTATATTGCGTTTCATTAAAGACTTTTTTATTATCCATTAAGTCACCACCTTCAGCCATATTATAACATTTTGTGAAGTGGTTTTCAAGAATTAGTTTCGGTTATTAAAAAAGTAATTAACAAATAAAGTAAAAAATAACGCCATCAGAATTGACAAGAAAGATGGTGCAAAGTGTTTTTTTGTTTTTAGTTTGTTGAGCTGTCGGAGCTGTAACGACTTGATATAATATATATTTATATCAAGTCGAAAACAACGAAAAACCCTGTATATATGCGGAATGGGGGGGTATTTTACATCTTTAAAGGCTTCGTTTTGAGCAAATCAGCAATAAGCACTTCACTTACTCAACGAGCCTTGATATTACTGCGTTTCGTCATCTTAACATAAAAATCTCATATCAAACAAAAAATAAATAACCCTCGTAAGAGCCTTATAAATACAGCGTTTGAGAGATTATACACATAAAGAAAAAAGACGCCATGTCACTTAAAGTCTTTATATTACGCTGTTTCGTGAAGATTACTCCATAACTGTTATTATAAAATTAAACAAACTCTTATTTTATCAATGTTTAACGCTTCATTTACGAGGCAAATAATTTTACTTCTTTACCTAATTAAATAAATATATTTGCTAAACTTTGCGTTTAAGACCTTTGGTAATGCTGTTAATATTCGATAACTGCTCTTCATCAAGCCCTTTCAAGTTTTCAAGCAACTCGCAGAAAACAACGGGAAACTCAATTCCATCGTCAAAAAACTCTTTCGGTGAAATATTAAGGTATTCGCATATAACGAAAAAAATGGACATAGACGGCAAGCTGTGTTTTCTTTCCAACGAACCTATGTAACCCTTGCTTTGACCGATTGACAGACTCATCTCTCGTGCTGAAACCCCTTTTGCCATACGCAGTTTAATAAGTCGATTAGAAAAATATTTTAAATAATCTTGATAATATTCGTCCATCAAGTCATCATCCTCGCTTTTGTCACTTTTAAGATAATTATATACTGCGTTTTAACAAAAACGACCACATCAATTAGACTATATCTTGACAATGACTACATGGTGAGGTTATTATATACAAATGCTTCTACTTGATGTAGATGCGGTTTAAATAAAAAAATCATAAGAGGGGAAAGAAAATGAATGGTTAAGGAATGTTGCGTAACTGGACACAGGGTTTTATTAACAAAACAGATTGACTATGTTAAAAGGGAGCTTAGAAAACAAATTCAAAATGCTATTAATGACGGATATACGCACTTTATTTCCGGGATGGCTGAGGGAACAGATTTGTTATTTGCTGAACTCGTCATTGAAACTAAGAAAGATAATCCCACAATAAGACTTGAAGCTGCCCTTCCTTATCGAAAGAGAGCGGAAACAAAAAACAATGATTTTCATAGAATTTTTGAACAATGCGATTCTTTTATTGTTTTATCTGAAAATTACAGCAACGCCTGTTATAAAGCAAGAAATAAATACATGGTTAATCAAGCTGAAAGAATAATTGCTGTTTATGATGGGCGAAACAGCGGTGGTACAGCATTTACAATACAATATGCGAAAGATAATGGAAAGGAGCTTTTTATTGTCCCGGTTGATTCTTTAGAAGCTGGTATCTGTTGACAAAGAAAACTCTTCGGGGAATTTATAAAACTCTTGACAAAGTAAAACCCGTGTGATATTATAAATACATTACACGGTTATAATTTGTTATATGCTTTTGAAAGATACTTTTTTCATCCGCCTTGTTTGGGCAACCGCTATTTGTAATAGCGTAAATTCGGATGAACAGAGTGTCTTTTTTTATTTCGCTGACATTAAAGTGCGGATAAAATTACTCTGCCGAGGGCTTGCGGTCGTAGGGCTTACGCCCTGTTACTCGCTCCTGCGTCGCTCGTAAAATGATTTTTGGATTCTTTGGTTTAGCTTAAAATAAAAAATTGAACATTTAAACAGGGATAATAATAATTACATAATTAAATTTTATATAGCTTTTTAAATGTTCAATTTTTATTTCAGTAAGTTCGTATAGTGCCGACTGGCGTAATAATAAGTTGCTCGAAGATAAGCGGATAAAATATTAATAAAAACAGGGGGACATATTGAACTGTTCAAAACTTTATTTAGGGCAAGAAGTCAAAAATTATAAAGAAATGTGCAAATTGCTTAGAGAAAATGAATATGAGGGGAATTCAAAAAAATCACAATTAAAGGAGTGGTGCCGCTATTTTGGTTATGAAAAAGCAGGGCAAAAGTTTTTAATTAAGGATATATATAATGAGCCGCTGCCAAAAACAGACAGGCGGATAAACGGTAACAATTCGGTTTATATCGCATATATAGAGCTTCTTCTTATGAAATATCTTGCAGCGAAACCCGGAAATAATTGTGAGCTTGTTAAAAAGGATTTATATTTGAATTTGTTTATGGTGAATCAAAACTATATTCTTTATGCTGATGAGAAAAATCGAGGGGCGCTTATTAAAAACATAGACGGAATGACTCAATTTGATGTTAGGGATTTTTACAGACGGGTGCCGACGAGATTGGACAAGATATTAGTTTCGGCATTAAATAATTTAAGAAACAGATTTCTTATTGAATATTGCGAGGAGTATGTGGTCGTAGAAAAGGACGGTGATACGGAACTTCATAGGACTGCGGCAGACAACGAAGTTTCCTACATAATCAAGACAAAAAATAAGGTGTTGGAAAATCTTGAATTGCAGTCGATGGTTCAAATTTATTACAGATTTTCAAGAAAAAAATTCTTTAATTTAACAAACAAAGTTTTTTTACGGGAGCGGAATTGGTTGTACGTCTACAAACAATATAAAATTATTTTTATCGGGGATGAGATAAAGAATAATATTCCTGTCGCCGAATTTGAATATGCAAAGAACGAGCTTAACAAAAAAATTGTTGAAGTTTTGTGTAAACAAGCGGTTTCACAATTTTGCCGAAACATTGATATTTATAGTGACCGGCAGGAGCAAATCGTTGACGAGCACAAAGCTGATGAAATGTTCTGGGGAACATTGCCGGATTATGCTTTGGAGCAGAAAAATGAAAAATATAAGTTACATCCAAAATATGTGCAAAATCAAAATAAACTTGTTGATTATTTGATTAAGCTGAATGCTATACCGTTATAAAACAAACCTTATAACAAATTATAACCAATATATATACTTGAAATGCAATGAAAAAAATGAAAGGAGAATATGGATATATGACCAACAAAGAAAAGGTATATCAAGAATATGAAATATATCTTGATTATTATGATACAGAAATACATATGGATATGTTTCCGAGCAGACGGTTTGAAGAAGCAAGTAAATTGAGACATAAAGATTTGGCGTATGAGATTGAATCAGAGATTTATGAATAACCGATAAGGAATTTGCGTGTGTGTCGAAACCCGCAACGAAAATAATAGGGAGGAATGACGGAAATTAAAAAGGGAGGGGTTTTTTTGGTTGAAAATAAGAGCGTTCGTATTCTAAGTGTTGATGCAAAGGACTTATATAATTCAAATAACCTTGTGAATGGAAACGGAATGGGTTACAGCACCCGATTTTCTGACGGAACTGTTAGTCTGAAACGATATATTAATGCGTTCGATTATAGCTTGGACATGATTAAACTGTCTGAGATTTATACCAAGATAGCGAGAAGGAAAGATTGGACGTTTGAAGTTGAGGGCAAACGATATTCATCGTATATTTTGAACGTGACGTTTAAATACACTCACAAATTATACAATAAAGCGGGTAAAAATATTTATATAAAAGCGGGATATTTATATCGGAATCTCGATTTTGTTGATAATATCTGTATAATTGGCGGCGAAGTAATCGGCATTAAAGTTGATAAACCGATTAAAAGCAATCAGCTTGATTCCTTCCAATCAAAATATTTTAGTTATAATGCAGAAAAAAATGTTTATGAACGTTCCGGCAGTATTCCGACGATTAAAACCAAACAGCAGCTGAGAGAATTTTTATATAAAGAGGGGTTCATGCTTGACGGCGCAAAATATATAAGGTTTAAACGAAGCAGCGGGAGCAGCCGTGTCGGGAAGTGTTGGTTTATCAACGAATTATTATATTCACGGTTTCACCAATGGCAATTATGCGGATTGGACATAAAAGACGGTGACGAAATCGACTTAGCGGCGTTTGAATCTTATATTTCGCTGACTTCAAGCAGTATTATAGACACAATGGAAATATTGCCGGAAAACGTTTTAATAATCGACGATTATGAAAGTGTGTTTAAAGATAATGTGGTTTCTGTCGGTTTTGAAGATGGTTGTCTATCGGCACGGATGGGCGAGGCGGAAATAAAAAACAGTATTTGGGATGGGCAATCCCTAATGGATAAAAGCTTGTTCGGGAAATACTCGCAATACGGAATGTTATTGCTTCGCAATAGGTTTTTTAAGACTTGTGCGTTTAACACGAATATTCAAGATTGGCTCGCTGACAATGATATTTACGAAGTCAGTCAGTTAAACGGATTCACTTTAGCAAAGCGTGTCGAAGATATTAAACTGATTACGACGCCGAACAGCATAAAATATTTGAAGTTCGGTAATAAACAGCAATGGTTTGATAATTGGGACAATACATTCGGAATTGTGAAGCATGAAAAACCTCCGCATCACTTCGATGGAAGAATGGTTCAATGCCATTATCAACTGCTGAATACGTTGCAGTTGAGCTCTGAGGATATGCAGCGGTTTTTACAACCATCTTTGGATTATATAACTAAGGTAAAAGACGATCCTGATGTGCTGAGGTATCATATAAAACATCCTCACAGTAATATTGAAGATTATGAGTTTTCTTCGGAAAGCGACGTGGTTTTTGCGTTGATGGGTGTAAACGATGATTTCACCAAAACAAAGCTGTATCAGGATTTCCGGAATGATTTGGTTAAATCAATGATTAAAAATTTGAAGCGCGGTCATGTTTTGATAAACGGTAATTATTCGGTAATGTTCGGAAACGGTCTTGAAATGTTGAAGCAAAGCATTGGGCAATTTAACGGCGAATCTGAAATAGGTGTCGGTAATGTTATATCAAAGCGGTTTTCTGTCGGCAAGAAATTATTAGGGACACGTTCGCCGCATATCACTATGGCGAATATTTATTTAGCTGAAAACATAAGCCATGCCGGATTTTACAGATATTTTAATTTGAGCAATGAAATTGTCTGTGTAAACGCTATCTGCGAGAATCTACAACAAAAACTCAACGGCGCGGATTATGATTCGGATACTTTGCTGATTACCGATGATAAAACTCTTATTGATAACGCTATAACAAATTATAACAGGTATCTTGTTCCGACGAACTGTGTTGCCGCCGAAAAAGCTAAACGGCGATATTCCGATTACGAAAAAGCAGATTTAGACGTTAAGACAAGCGTGAACAAAATCGGTGAAATCGTGAATTTGTCGCAGGAATTGAACAGTAAGTTTTGGCACAATATTCACGATGGGCAAAGTTTTGAGCAAAATTCGGATTTGTACAGCGATATTTGCAAACTATCGGTTCTCAGCGGGATTGAGATTGACAAAGCTAAGAAAGAATTTTCGATTGACAGCATGAAGGAATTGAAATTTCTTAAAGAAAAGTGGAAATGGAAAGGCAGAGATGACAAATCAAAAGCACCGATGATTATTAAACCGATGTTTTTCAAAATGATTACCAAAGAAAACGGATATGAACTTAACCCGAAACACAGATACAAATATTTTCATACTTCTATGGATTATTTGCAAAAAATAATTAACCGTTATGTTTATAACAACCGCAAAGAAGTAAAAGAGACCTATTTGCCGTTTTGTTCAATTATTAAAACAGTTGAGCGAGTTGAATTTAACGGCAAATATTATAAAACGTTTAATAGAATTATTGATGAAATCAGGTTGTCCAACAAAAAAATCAAAGAAGCATACTGCCGATTAAGTAGTTGCGATAAACATGAGCACAAATGCGTTTTTAAGGATATTGACGAAATGAAGAGTGCTTGCAAGAATTATATTTCTTCTCTGAGAATAGGAAGAAGGGTCGCGTATTTATTGGTCAAAGCGTTTGAAAACAAAGATTATTCTGATGTTCACAGATTGATATTCCAAACAGTTTTTCAAAAATCGGACGATGTATTTATTGATTTGATTAATGAAAACAACACGAATATATCGAAGTTGACGGAATGTGATGATGGCGATATAACGCTTTACGATTTTAAGTTTCGCAGAGAGGGGTTGGAAAGTTGAAAACATATGGTTATTGCCGTGTATCGGATATTTGCCAGAATGAGAATCGTCAGCTTGATGCTTTTGAAGCGTTAAAAATACCAACAAAACAAATATTTATTGATAAACAAAGTGGTAAGGATACGGCGCGTCCGGGCTTGCAAAGTTTATTAAAAACGGTGAAACGGGGCGACACGGTTATTGTTGAATCTGTTAGCCGATTTGCCCGAAACACACGGGATTTGCTTGAGCTGATTGATAAACTTACGGCAAAAGGGGTTGAATTTGTCAGCCAAAAGGAACATATAGACACATCGACTCCAACGGGAAAGTTTATGCTTACGGTATTTGGTGCGGTTGCGGAATTAGAGCGAGGTTATATCCTGCAACGTCAAGCAGAAGGCATTGCATCAGCAAAACGGCGCGGTGTTCGATTTGGGCGTCCTATAAAAAAGCCCCCTGAAAATTTCAGTGAAATTGTGAAGCAATGGGAGCGAGGAAAAATAGCAATTTCAGAAGTTTTAAAACAAACGGGTTTGAAACAAGCCACATTCTACAATCGTTTGAGGGAATGTCGGAGAGGAAAGAAAAAACAAGAACTATAAAAAGGTTTACTTTTTTATAGTTCTTGTTATAGGCGAATTATAACAGAAGTTTCTTGCAAACACAAGCCGAATTATTAACATTTTACTTTAAAATGTTTTTAAATGGGGCTTTTATAAAAAAGTAAACATTAATATAGTTCAATTAAACTGTACCCCGAAAAATGGACAGATAAAAACTTTTGAGGGAATAAAAAGGTGTATTTAAAGGCAGTAAACCCCCGAATGGAAGACGAAAGGAGGAAAACATATGGATACAAGTTAGCACAAGGATTCTATCAACGCAATAAATCGGCAATTAAAATAAGGCTTGTTTTAAATTTTGATTTTATGCTATAATTTGGAAAAGAAGGTATGACCTGAAAATAACTTAATAAATTAATTTTGTCGTCAAACGGCAAGAAGGAGGAAACAGTGAATAAACATAAAAGAACAATATCAATAATAACGGCAACAGCAGCTTTTCTCGTTATTTCGTTATTAACATTTTCAACGATTTTGGCTGGAAATCCACAACCTAAACCCCCGCAACCCATACCTCCGAGTGAAAACCAAGCAGAGCGCGGGTCAAACTCAATTAAATTAATGGAGGCAGAAGTCCTTACTCTAATTGATGTCACAAAGTACACAATAACGGTAAGCATAGTTCTTCCCCCCGGTGCTTATTGGTATAATTTACAATATCGTCCTTCGGGGGAAGACAACTGGCTCACGCAACACAATAATATTTCAACCGGAGAATATACATTTACCGGATTAACCCCATTTACTCAATATGACATCTTTTATTATTATATGCCGGAGGATGGTAGTGATTGGGTAATGAGAACCTTTTGGGGAGAAAGAACATTAGCAGAAGATGGTTATCTTCCTCCTACGCCAGTACCACAGGCGAACATTTCTTTTGTCAGCAGTTCAAGAACCACTATAACTGTTGCAATTACAGTTCCGTCAGGACATACTTCACCGTCAATGCTTATTTGGAAAAACGGTGTATGGGAAGAACAATTTACGCAAAGTATGGGCATTACAAGTGGACAATATACATTTACCGGTTTAGAGCCGTATACCTCGTATGATATTCTTTATCATCGTTTTAATCAAGGTAATCTTATAACTGAATCTTTAAACGGTGCTTGGACTAATAACAACAACGACCCCACTCCTTCGCCAACACCGACAATTTCACCAACGCCGACACCATCTCCAACGCCAACTATTTCTTCAACACCGACGCCTTCCCCAACGCCAACTATTTCTCCCACGCCTACTCTAATTCCTACACCTACCCCAACTCCGACACCACGCCCCACGCCAGCACCGCAAGCAAATATCTCGTTTGTCAGCAGTTCAAAAAGCACTATAACCGTAAGAATTAATCTTACTTCGGAATTTCGTGACGCTACGATTAGAATATTTGATGTCAGTAGTGGTAGCGGAATATGGGACAGTAGCCAATTTCCTAACGCACTTCCAAGCGGTGATTATACTTTTACAGGATTAAAGCAAAATAGCGAATATCATATTGTTTGCTTTTTGTGGACATATTCAGGAAATCCTTCCAATGTCACGCAATATTTGTATGGTTGTTTTACAAATAATGACGAACCTCCTACACCTGGTTTCACTCCCAACCCATTAGCAACTCCCACGCCAATACCTGCGGCAACATCAACGCCGTTACCACCCGCAGGTGAACACTCTGTATCAGGGCAGGTTGTTTCTTATAATCATAAAAATGACGTAGCAATTAAGTTGATGAAAAGCGGTTTAGCTGATATTTTGTCGCTTACCAGAGTGGCCGACACAAACGGAAAAATTACGACTGATTATTTATTTGAAAATGTACCATTGGGTTCATATATGTTTGAAGCGAAAAAGCCCGGTCATTTATCATATAGGAAATTAATAATGAAAGTTCCCAATAGCCTAACATTGCCGTTAGTCACGCTTATTCCGGGCGATATTAACAACGACGGACAAATAGATTCCGGAGACTTTTCTGAATTGCTTGACAATTATGGCAAATCAGGAACGAGAATATCTGATTTAAACGGCGACGGTCAAGTTGATGCGTTGGATTTGTCATTGTTATTAGACGGATATGGTAAAAAAGATGTAGTCGCCGAAAGTAACGTGATCAGCGTGTCATTCGAGGTCGAGAAAAAAACATATTACGATATTCCCATAATAATGTCGGAAATGACGAACACAAACGCAAATCATTTCTACATAAGCTACGATACGGATATTCTCGAATTTGTTTTGATCGACAGCGGCGGGAACGTTAGCAATATTCAAAATGACACTAACGCAGGGTTAATCGCGTTTGACTATACGGGGAATTATGATGATATAATCACCTTTGTTAAATTTAAAAGAGCTGGTTTCGGTAGCACGACCGTTGATATAGCAACATATTAATTTGAGCGCATAAGTTAGAGAAAATAAAAGGAGTAGAGCAAAATGGCAATCAAAAACGCAATATCCAAGGCGAAATCCTTCTGCAAGCGGAAACCAAAAACCTCAATAATGTTAGCTACATTATTAACGATACTTCTCTATTTTTTCGTGACGGAAGTCTGTTTTACCCCTGTACTTGTAAAAGAGGGGCGAAGTCAAAACTATATCGAGGAATATGACGATTGTTACTTATATGTCAAATGGAGTGTCCGAAATTTTTTCGGGTCACATCTTCGCGCGAAAATTTATTTTTTACCCGGTCAAAAAAAGAAAATGTTGGCAAAAATCAGAGAAGATGTAGTAACTGAACTGGAAAAAATGATGGACGAAAACGGAGATTACTTTACCGGATATGAAATCAGTGATGATTTTAGGAAAGTTCATATCTATGAAGTTCCAGATTTTTCATATGGTATTTATGATCCGAGAGGAGATAAAATAAATCCTGCATTTAGCCGTATTGGAGATATAATACTGTTATACAGCGATGTTAAAAATGGTCGCCGTTTAGAATATGATGGGTCAACATTCATACATATAGAAAATGACTCAAACAATTAAAACAGCAGAAGGATGGATGATGTGTTAATTAAAAATGCAATGTCTGCGTTGATAACTCTCGCTAAAAAGAAAATAAAAATCACAATCGCGTTGTCGATATTTTTAATAATAATACTTTTTTTCTTTTGGACAGAATGGCGCTTTGATACAGCGAATTTAGGAAACGGAAGAACAGCCATTTACAGTCGTAACTATAAAGATTATTACTATAAATCAAAATCGATTCATACAAGTTTCTTACGTTCGGTTTATTATAAAAAAGTGTATTTTTTACCTGGGCAAAAAGATAAACTGCTGAGAAAAATTGAAGAAGATATTGAACAGGAATTAAAGGAAACAATAGAAAAAAATAGCGATGTTTTTTATGAGTATGAAATAGATGATGTATTTATGCAGGTATGTATTTATGTCACTTCTAAAGATGCTCCAAATTTTAATGAAATAAGTAGTTCCATAAGAATTAGTATTAGAACCAAACTTGACTTGTATAGTCGTGTTAAAAATGGTCATTGGGTAGATGATAGACCGATAATCAGATTAATAGAAAATTAAACAAATTATTAAAAATCAGAAAGGATGAATATTAAATGAAAATAAATCAAAAAATCACAAGAAAAAGTTTTGTTAGTTGTATATCCCTTCTTATGGTAGCTTTATTCTGCTTTAATTCATTGACGGCTTTGGCGACGGTCAGCGAAAACAATGAGCCATTACCTGAGTATGAATTAGCAATGGTAAGCGAGAATGGATTTTCGTCTATAAACGAAGCAAGAGAAAAATATTTTGCTTTAATGGACGGAAATTATAGGAATGTTGAATTGAAAGAAAAGTTTTATGAACTTTATGGAACCGAAATGGACTCTGAATATATTTTGCAAAACTATTCTGAAATTTTCGGTGTCGGCGAAGATGAAATAGATTATGTTTTTCTTGATTTGATAACAAGCGACGATTTGTTTTTCGAGAATAATTTTTCGACAGAAACTCCGAGAACCAGAGTTGGACCGCTTTTACCACCGGAAAGCTACAGAGCCGATATTTCAAAAAGTCATTTGGGCTTTAATATGGTTTTTAAATTAGAAAACTGTTTTGCCGATATTTTTACATATACACATTTGAATACATTTTTGCAAAAAATAACCGAAGCGAATTATGTTGTTTATGGTTTGGTTGGCGGCGATAGACCTTTTAGCAATAGAGTTGACAAAAATATGTATTTCCAAACATCAAGGCATTTGCCTCAAGAAGTTGAAATGAATTATACGGATTCAGGACAAAGAATTTATTGGTCGATTCAAGATGATAACTATTTAACAGCTATGGATGTAGCAGCCAATATGGTTGCTAATAATGTAAATATAGCTGAAATGCCGATTAAGGGAATAAGTTATAGTTTTGTACATCCCAACTGGGGATTTGATAGCCTGGCATTAAACACTTTTTTTACATATTATTATTTTGATCAAACAAACGAAGCGTTTTTTCAACAAGGAAAAAAGTTCACAGGCGGTGTCGGCTATAAAGATTATATTTATAATTATGCAGACAGAATCAACGGAAGCGTTAGTTACAATCAATCTTTTAATAACAACAAATACAGTTATTACGGGATGGCTTGCGTTTTAATCAAAATAACCGATAATGTTGATTGGGTACACTTAAGAAACGCTTTCAGATATATAGAGGATTTGTCAACAAGCGAAATTATTAAATACGGCGCAAATACGCCTATAGGTAAGTTTAACCTACTTATGACAAAAACAAGAGATTATTCGGGAGTCGACGTTCTTTCGCTCATATCGTCCAATGAAAAAACGGTAATTTATAATGAACTTAATAAAGGTTTAAGCGGCGCGCAAATACAACCAATAAAGTATGTGGCACAAAATGAGTGGGCTTTTCAATCTAATGTTTACAGCAAGGATTTAGCAGTTTTATGCGCCGAATATTCTAAGCTTGCTTATGAAAATATTGTTTATTACAACGATAATTATGCTGAAGTAACAAAGAAAACCAGTAAAAATTTTTATAAAGAATTTAGTTATCCTGAAAATTTGATTTACAGATTGAGGAACGAAGAAAAATATAAAGATGTTATATGGGATTTTGGGGAAAAAATATCGCAATATAAAGATAATAACGCACAAAATGTAAGTTTTACGCTTGCACATAAAAAAGTTTTCAATAACGGAATAGAAAGAAACCTTGTAACAGTTATCATCAGAGGTACAGACACCGAAGAATGGAAAGGTAATATGGATGTCACAGGTGACCATTATCAAAGTTTGATAAATCACTATAGCTTTAACGAAGGGAAAGAGTGCGTCAAAGGACAACTGACTGACTATCTTAGTAAATATAATATTAGCAATCCACTTATCTTGGTAACCGGACATAGCCGTGGGGCTGCAGTAGCTAATTTACTGGCGTATGATTTGAACAGCACTTATGGTTCAAGTAATATTTTTGCATATACTTTTGCTACGCCGAACAATACACGCAACCCAAATCCTTCCGGTTCGTTAGTAAACAACATATTCAACTTTTGTTTCGAGGACGATTTTGTTCCTCAAGTACCGTTGAAAGATTATTGGACATATGGTAAACACGGCATACTATATTCTGCAAACGCAGATTATGAATATAATGACAGCAATACCGCCAACAGTAATAAATTCAAGAATGAAGTAAGCAACTTTATTGACCTCTCTTATAAAAAAGATAAAGTTAATTTTAATTCTGAAGGGACATCAGGAATGTTATCCTATGTCGGAGGTTACTGGAGTTCAGTTCAAGATTATTATGAAAAAGATTCAAGTTATGATTTACTTGTTAGTCAGCGACCGCCGGAAGCAGGAGGAGATATATGGCACAAGTATGAAACACCTTATGAAACGTTGTACTATTTTTTCAGAGAAGTAGTTGCACCTGCTGCAATAGACGGGAATTTGAGAATCTTAACATTTAAATTTAATTCAAAATTCGGTCGAATAGCAAGCTATTTTATTGACGGAAGCGACACATTTAAAAATTATATCTATAATACACATACACCTTTTACATACTATTCGGCGTTAAAAAATGATTTGTTTACGGCAGATACCCCCCATATGTTTTTAAGTGTTTCTGCAACGGGTATACAAAATCCATCAAACCCAAACGCAAGTGAAATAGCGCAACTTAAAGCATTTGCTCAATTTGACGATAACCTACAAATTCTTGGGTGGAATTTAACGGATTGTTCAACATGGGATGGTGTGCTTTGGACTTCTGACTTAGAAAATCGAGTCAGTTCAATAAATATTGAGTTCAAAGATGTGTTCGGCGAGCTAAATTTAAGTGGTTTCTCTAAACTGGAAGATTTAAACATAAGAGGGAATCTAATATATAAACTTAATTTGACTGGATGTAATTCACTTGTTGATTTAAATTGCGCCGACAACTACTTATCGGAATTAACCGTACCAACCGCTGCGACAATAGACTGTGGGTATAATAAACTTACGGCTCTTAATTTAAATAGCACCATAGGTCTTGAAAAACTTAACTGTGAAGCTAATACGCTGATTACATTGAATGTTTCAAACAATACATCACTTACCGATTTATGGTGTAGCAGTAATAATTTATTAACACTTAATTTATCAGCAAATACAGCATTAACCAAGCTCCGATGTGAGGATAATTTTTTAGACATTGGCGACGATTCAGCATTATTAACGCAGATACAAACAATAGAAACCCGCCCCGGTTCGGTGGCTTGGTATGAACCGCAAAAAATTAGGGAAAATCCTGTGATGAACTCCGGCGATGTCACGCTCCTTACAACATTTGCGAATCAAGGCTCTAACCTGTCAAAACTCGGATGGAATTTATCCAGTCCTGAAACATGGACGGGTGTGTTATGGGTATTGTCAAACAATCAATATTATGTACAGGAACTATATATCGACGGGTTGGAACTTGCAGGAAACTTAAATTTGTCGGGAATGACACAGCTTACCCGTCTTTCCTGCGACGACAATCGTTTAACATCTGTCAATGTTTCAAACTGTGCAAAATTAGCTTATCTTTCATGCAGAAATGCAGGTATAAACAGTTTAGCAATCGGCATAAATGAATATACATCGAATTGCCCCTTGCTTACGTTTGTTGACTGCGAAGACAACTATTTAGTTATTGCAGGAAACACTTGGGTTTATCACCATTTAAAGGATATTGAAACCAGACTTAATTCACGAGTAAGTTATATTTCTCAGAAAATTTCTGCCGCAGTAAGTATGTTTAATCCGACCGAATATAGCATATTAAATAAATTTGCAAATACCGCTAACAATTTATCACTTTTGGGATGGGATTTAAACAAACCGGGCGAGTGGTCGGGTGTAATATGGGAATTAGATTCCGGTAGTTATAGAGTTAAAGAGTTTAATTTCAATAGCTTAAAAGTGGGCGGCACTCTTAACTTATCGTCCTTTGATAATTTGTCAAGTTTTGATTTAGCGAGAACAAATATTAAGTCAGTAGTTTTGCCGAGCAATCTCAACACAATCGCCAACAGCGCATTTTATGACTGCGTTGAGCTTGAAAGTGTAGAGATTCCCAATGGTGTAACTATTATTTCTGATAACTCCTTTTATAATTGTTCGAGCTTAGAAGAAATTACTATCCCTGAAAGCATTACAAGAATCGGACTAAACGCCTTTTACGGTTGCGATGGTTTGAAAGAAGTTACTTGCTTAGTGGATTTTCCTCCGTCTATCCGAACCGAGGATTTTGGAGGAATTAATTTGAGTAACGTCGAGTTGTATGTTCCAGATAACTCTGTTTCAATATATCAGACGACGCATGTTTGGAAGGATTTTGGTTCTATTAACTCTATTAATGCCCTAACTTCATATGACTTCATCATAACAACGCCCGGCATGACATACAATAAAACTTCAAAATTGATGACCATGAATACGATTAAATTGACCGCAGTAAGTACACATCTGGCAAGTGTGTTCGTTGAAGTTTATAAAATTGATGATACGGGTGTAAAAACAAAAGTGAGCTTCAATACTGCAACAATAAGTTCAGGAGAAGGAATATACTCGCTTTCATCATCACCAGTCAGCATTAACCCTGTTAGCGAATATTTAGAAATTGTTGTGTATGAAAACAGTAATGCAGACAAATTAATTGTCAAGCAGGTTATAAAGCCAGTCATACCAAAATAAAAAACTGTTTTATCATTACTGATGCACTCAAACATGACGACAATTAACCGCCATGTTTGAGCAAACAAAGCCCCTTAATAATTTGAGTATATTTGACGTAGCCGTTAGCGCCTCCCGCGGAGGAAGAAACCCACAATCCGACGCACCGATGAAAATTGCCGCTTCAAAAACACCTCGTTTTGAAGTTAGGAAAGGCTTTGGAAAACGCTATGAACAAATAGTTTTAAGATTTATCATATGAAATTTTTAGAGGATAGCAAAAGACGGAACGATTAATCGGTTCGTCTTTTTGCTTGTTTACAAAAAATGACGGTTAAGTCTACTACACATATCCCTCAACCCCTGTTAATTAAAGGGTTTGCAAAATGTATATATGGGATATATCAAATTATAACATGGAGGAGATATATTAATGGCTAAATTTTCAAAGGCAGTGTTATTCCGAAACGCAACTATTTGTAAAGAAGACATGACGATAACCGAAATTATTAAAGATGAAACGAAGATTTATGACTTAAACAAGATTCTTTCTGATTGGAGCGAAATTGACGGGTTAAGCATTTCAATAAAGATTGATGAAGAATTGCCGGAGGACGGTGATGAAGCTGAATAAAATTGAATTTTTATCAAAGCAGTTAGAAATAATTAACGAAATTCGCCACGGTGATAATACTTGGAGTTCATTAACCGATTTGAGAACTGAGTTTTATGGAGAAAGACTGCATAATGACACCGTCCGTAAGGGTGGGTTGCTACTTAAAGAATATATTGACGAAGGTTGGATAAAAAAGCCTTCGCAAAACAATTTTGAAAATTTACGGAAAAATATATCGGTAAACGGTGATGGTTCTCAGGTTAGTGAAGGAAAATTTGTAATTGAAAACGAAGAAGTTTTACGAGATTCTGAGTGTTTATTAAACTTACATAATTATGACCCTTTGAAATGGGAGTTAATCAATAGCAAAAATAGTTTTTGGGATGCTCAGATAAAGGGCGGTGAAACAAAGAAATTATATTCAAGTAAAATAACGGTAAAGCCCAAAAAGACGGATTGGTCTGTTGAATACATTGATAAATATTTTGAAAACAAAGTATTTAAATCAGTAAACGAGCTAACCAAACCTACAAATTACGATGACAGCGGCGAAATCCTTGAAATAGATTTGCCCGATTTACACGCAGGATTGTATTCATGGCGTCAAGAAACAAATGAAGATTATGACATACATATACTTAAAGAAAACTTCCTCAAATGTTTCAATGACATTATTGAGCGTTGCAAGGGAAGAAAATTTGAAAAAATAATACTTGCCACACTTGGTGATTTACTTCATGTTGATAACGACAATCAAACGACAAGTAAAGGAACATTTCAACAGGTGGACGGAAGAATAGCAAAAGTGTTTGACACTACGTTAGATGTGATTATAGACGCTGTTCAATTATTGGGGAATTTCGCTCCTTTAGAAATTGTTTACGTTTCGGGAAACCATGACAGATTATTGGGGTATTCGCTTGTTAAAGCGTTGGAGAAGGCTTTTAGAAATGACAGTAATATCACGTTTAATATTTCGCCGAATCCGAGAAAGTTTAAACGATTTGATAATGTGTTAATCGGTTGGCTGCACGGCGATTGTAATAAAAATAATATTTCGGAATGGTTGCAAGTCGAAGCTCGTAAGGATTATGGCGATAGCCTATTCGCCGAGTGCCACGCAGGACATTACCACAGCCAGCAAACGCTTGAAAAAAGCGGAATGATTATCAGATACTTGCCGACTATTTGCGCGAGTTCTGCTTGGGAACATCAACAGGCTTTCAATAAAAGCGTTAAAACGGTTGTGAGTTTTGTCTGGAACAAAAAGAGTGGACTAAGAGAAATGTGGTATAGCAATTTATAACATGGGGTGATGCTCTGTGGCGGACAGAGAAACGAAACCGAAAATTGTCTGCACCTGCTGCGGAACGAATTTTTCGGAGCGGTATTTGCGTAAGACTTGTGAAGCTATTAAAAAGGATAATTTTTATACAAGCGTGAGCAAACTGTATAAAAACAATGATGGGCGGACTACCGTTTGTCAAGATTGTATAAAGGAATTGTTTAACCAGTATACAAAGACATTCGAGGACAAAGTTACGGCGTTGTATCATATTTGCGCGAGGTTTGACTGGTATTTTTCAAAAAAGATATTGAGCGAGATTGATGAAGGTGACACGAATTTTTTATCGACTTATTTACGGCGGACGAATTTGGGATTGAACAGAGTTAAAACTTTTATTGATACGTTGACTGAATGCGGTGGTATTGGTTCAAATGATTCGATAATTCAAAACACAATCCTCCCTGCCTCTCTCACTGAGAGGAGCTTAGATAACTCTTCCGTTGAAAAGGAATACAGCAATGAGTGGGTCGGCGAGTATACGGTTAAGGAACGTGATTATCTTGACAAATATTATGCGGGACTTCGGAGCGATTATAAAATTATAACGGAAAATCACAGGGATTATGCCCGAAAGATTGCTAAGGCGAGTTTATATATGGATATTTGCTTTGAAGACATGATGAAGGGCGAAAAAGGTGCAGAGATTCAATATAACAAAGCGAGAGAAACTTTTGATAAACTTTGTCAATCCGCTAAGTTTGCTGAATCATCGCGAAGTATAAACGACGTGGGGCTTGGGAGTTTCGGGAAGATTTTTGAGCAAGTTGAAAATGAAGAATACATATATAAGCACGTTCCCATAAAGAAAGACGAGATAGATGAAATGCTTGCGGCGTTTCAAACGATTCAAAAGTCATTATAACAGCGAATATTCCCCCTGCCCCCTTCTTTAGAAGGGGATTTTTATATCATTTCGCTCATTTTTAGGGGGGTGTTAGTGGTGAATCATAAGAATTACAGCAAGAAAAGCCGGAAAGTTAAAGAGGGTTCATTTGATGATTTTGACAGCCCTGACAGTAATATAACAGCGAATGTTGAAAATATCAACACAGGGGCGTGGAGGAAATTTATCGCTTATTACCGCTATTATATGGACGAATTTGCAATAAACGTTTTAGGGTTGAATTTATACCCGTTTCAGCGTGTGATATTGCGTGCTATGGGGCGAAACCAATTCAGTATGTTTATCGCTTGCCGCGGCTTAGGGAAAAGTTGGTTGACAGCAGTGTTTTTCATATGTTCAGCTATTTTGTATCCGAATATTAAATGCGGTGTTGCAAGCGGAAATTTTCGGCAGGCAAAAAACGTAATCGTTCAGAAGATTCAAGGAGAGCTTGCAAAAAACGAGAACATTAAACGTGAGATTCAATTTCCTATAAAAGTAACCGGTGACGAATGTTGCGTAACATTCAAAAACGGATCTGAAATTAGAGCTATATCTGTTGACCAACGCACCGGAGGTGACGGCGCAAGGTCGTGGCGTTTTAATTATTTGATTATAGACGAAGCGCGTTTGGTTAAAGATAGCATTATTGAAGAGATATTAATTCCGATGACTAAGACCAAACGCGAGGTCGCTATTAAGCAGGGTGTTTCGGAAAAGGGAAAAATTATTTATATTACGTCCGCTTATTTGAAAATAAGTCCGTTATATTCTCGGTTTAAGCACCATTATGAGCAGATGGTGAAAGGCGACGAAAAATATTATGTTTGTGCCTTGCCATATCAAGTCGGGGTTAGTGCAGGAATATTCGATGAGGACGACATTACGAGCGAACTTGATAAGCCGTCGATGACGACTGATCGCTACACATATGAATATCTCGGACAATTCGTCGGTTCGAGTAATGAAAGCTATTATCCTTATGAGATAACCGCGCCTTGTCGGACGAGTATTCGCGGGGAGCTTGAACAGCCTAAGAAGACGACTGCGAAATATATTATTACACACGACGTTGCGTTAAGCGATGCGAGGGGTGCGGATAACGCCTGCAGTCATGTAATCAAGCTAACACAGAAAGCCAACGGGTCGTTGAAGAAAAGTATTGTTTACACTAAGGTCGTCGGCGGTATGACATTGCCGGAACAGAGGGATTTTTTACGAGAACTATTACATATAAAATTCCCGAACACGGTTAAACTGGTTCTTGACACAAGGGGTTCGGGCGAGGCATTACCTTCTTTGTTTTATGAAAGTTGGGAATATATCAGTCCGAAAGGTGAGCGGACGGAATATCCGCCGATTGTTAAGGACGATGACGAAATCGGCATGAAGATGGACGATGCTATGCCGATTATACGTTGCGTAACGGCGACGAATGAGTTTCATATCAGATTCTACCCGTATTTAAAGTCGTGCCTTCAAGATAAAAGTTTAGAAATATTATCCTCTTCCGACGAGGTTGATATTGAGTGGAAGGAAGGTAATATATTGGATGCGGAGTATGCCATACATAAGGAGCATGACGCGCTTGTTTCGGAGTTGAACAATATTAAGGAGAAAATGACGGAGCATAATAATACGGTTTATGAGCGGATTGTTAAGACAAGGAAAAGAGACAGAGCTACTTCATTGGTATACGGTCTTTCGGTTATTTACGAATATGAAGTTGAAAGCAAGGAGCAGTTGTATGGGAAGAAGACGAGCGAGTATGAGTATCGGTGTTTGTATAATTGATTATTATTCTTGTATTAGAAAAGCATCTTTTAAAGCAGTAGTCGCAAATTCATATAATAAATCAACAGTCATACCATCCATGTAAAAAGAATAATTATTGCCATTAAATTCGTAATTCGATATTAAATCATCAACATACTTTTTACCAGTTTCATTATCAACTTTTTCACTGTCACTGGCTTTGAAATACAAAATTTCATAGCCACCAAAAATGGTTTGATATTCTACTTTAACAAATGAATTAGGATAGCCATGTGACCCTTCTTTTCCGTTAACCTGTAATAGTTGATTTACTTCTTCAAGCATATCAAGAGTTACTAAATTATTGTTTTTATGGGAATGTCTACGAATTATGTTTTCGTCTAACATGTTTTGAGTCAAAGTATGAAAACCCTTATATGGCATCATATACCTTATACCATTTGATTCAAACGGTATATATGTACTGACCGATGAGGAAAGAGAATAAAAATTTCCGCTATAGTGTCTAATATAAATAACATTATCTGTAAAATGATCATTTTCATCCATGTTTTCTCGTTTTTCTTCTGTTCGAAAATGAGGGTATAGTTCTTGCTTGTATATTTCATTGTTTGTATTTAACATGACATTCGCTTGAAATAAAAGTATTACTGAAAGAACAGCTATTAATCCAGCGCATAACTTTTTAATCACATTCCAGCCATGCTTTTTTATAAAATTAAGAATTCTAAAGTAATTCATTATCGTTACCACCTTTTAATAAATAAAAATTATCTCCCTATTAAAAGTCATTATAAATCCTTAGTGTTAAAAAATCAAATATTTTTGTGAGGAGGCGGTTAATTTGGGTAATATACGGAACGAAAGCCAATCATGCGAATCGTCTTTTGAGTTTCAATCGTTTCTCGGCTCGGTATGTTGGAATGAATGGCATTATAAACGACTTCCGTGTTCCATTGAGCAGGTTAAGAAATATATTTCTGACCCTATGTTTTATAATCGGAAATGCAGGGATTTGGCATGGTGGGCTTATAATTCAAACGGAGTTATCCGAAATACAGTTGATTATATGTGTGCTATTCCAACGCTTGACAGAATTGTTTGCTCGAAAAATAAGAGCTGTGGTAAATATAGAGAAAATAAAGCAAAGTTCGTTTCAGTTCTTGACATGATTAAGGATAAAGAAATTGTGCGGGACAGTATTTTGAGGAATTGCAACGACGCCGTGGCATTTTATTATTTCGTTTCGGAAGAAACCGGCGACAATACGAAAACGCTGTTTGATAGCGATGTTGACGGAATAACTGAATTAAATTCAAGAAACGGTTTTAACTGCTCTTTGTTTTCTCTTCCCGTTGATTATTGCCGGATTATCGGTATTCGCAATTCATCATATCAAATTGCGTTTGATTTGTCTTATTTCAATCAGTTTGACGGAAACGGCAAGGCAAAGAAGATTCGGATTTATCCGAAAGAAATCCGCGAGGCTTGGAAGAATTATAATAAGAGTTCCGGCACTGGGCAATGGGTGATTCTTGATAATAACAAAACTATTGTAACAAAGGTCGGAAGTATGCGTAGTGAGCCGTGGGGCAGACCTATCGCGCTTGCCGCTTTCGATAATATTATTTATTCAGATTATTTTACCGATACGAAGCGGCATTTGCTTGACGAGATAAATAACAAGCTCGTTTATCAAGAGTTTCCGGAGGGGAAGGAAAAAGGAACGTCGGCGCTGACCGAAACACAGCAGAAAAATCAACATGACACGGTGAAAATGGCGCTGAATAATCGGAAAGAGGGGCAACGGGCGCTGGCTTTCGTTTCGCTTGCGGCGGGGTCGAAGTTGAACACGCTTGACGTAGATACGAACATATTTGACGAGAAGAACGAAGCGAAACTAAGGGATGACATAGCGGCTGATGTGGGGTTTGCCGCATCGCTTCTAAACGGTTCGTCGCAGGGGAGTTATTCTACCCAACAGACGAATTTGGAATTGGTTAGCGCGGAGTTATTTTCGTGGATAAAGCAATTTCAAGCGGAACTGAACAAGGTTATAAACGCTAACGTGATAAAAACCGAGAATTGTTATGTTGAAGTTGATTATCTTCCTGTGACGTTCGCCAATAAGGATAAAGTCGTCAAATATGCCAAAGAACTTTATATGAGCGGTAAGGGAAGTTTACAGGCTTGGATTTCTTCTTGTGGATTTAATTTCGATTCTTATGTGGCTATGATGGATGAGGAGTTGGCGGATGATTATGAGAACAAATATCCTGTTCATAAGACTTCGTTTACTATGACTGGGGATGAAAGAGCGGGAAGACCGAATGAGGAAAACCCGAAAAATGATAACACGATTAAATCACAGGCTTCGGGAGGGAATAACCAACCGAAGCCATCAGATTAATGTTTTGAAAAAATCAACAAGCACGAATATGGATTATTGACCGTTGATAATGCTAATATTATTCGTATGGCTTTATGATTTTCATTAAACCTATACCCCCAAAGTTTTCAGGTGTAAGATTACCGGTACACTCTATCTCTGTTATATGGTCAAATCCATTCTTCACCCAAAAACTAAGAGATATTGCATTTCTCAAAGAACAATGCGTTTTTATAATTTTGATTTGTAAGCCAGCTAATTTAAACGCCAATGCTTCTATAATTTCAGTACCGATACCTTTCATTCTGTTTGATTCTGTGATGTATAGTACAGAAAGATATGCGGTATCATTTTGTTGGTATTCGAGATAAAACGCAAGCCAACCGATAAGGATACCATCTTTCCAAATATAATATAGATGATAATTTTCCCTTTTATAATCATCTTCCAATACACCGGGAATCACATCTCCTATATTTAAACATTCTCGTAAAGAACGATTGTGCTCGGCTGCGATTGGTGGGTCAAATCGGAAATATTTGTCACATTCACTTTCGATTTCTTCTATCAAAGGTAAATCACTTATACTCGCCTTAGTCATCAATAGTCTTTTAGTTTTTATCTGTTCCATAATTACCTCAAAATATACAAATTCTCCGAATCATTACAACTTCCGCTAATAGCCATTATAAATCGTTAATGATAAATAATCAAACATAATTTCATATAAAAATCAAACAAGATAAAAACACAGGGAGGCGGTTAGTCTTATGGACGTTACATACGAGTTATCGTCTGTTCCGATGAATATTTGTGAAATTAGTTCAAAATCAATAAACGGGCGACGAAACGCAAAATTTATTCTGCATGAAATTTTCGGTTCGCCGGAGCAGTATCAAGACAACGGAATTTCGTGGAATGAGGAGTATACACGGCAGAATATGCACACGGTGATCGGGATGTCGTTGAAAGCGGAGTTTTTGGATTCTGAAAGAGATATGCCGTTCGGTCACGGATTGACGGGTTCAGCTAACGGCAAGCCCGTTTTTCAAAATGCCGTTGTTGTAGGGCATACGAAGAATCCGAAGATAGAGGAGTTGACGTTGAATGACGTAGTTGTAAAAGTTTTGACCGCCGAAGCGGAAATTGACGATTTTACATATCCGAATTTTGTTAAATGGATTGAGGATGAGTTATCGAAGGGAAACGCAGTTACAGGTTCGGTTGAAATCGCATCGACTATTCCCGGAACACCTATTGTTTATGACGGCGGATGGAAGGAAAAAGGTCGGGTTCCGAAGGATTACATATACGGCGGTTATAACATAATCAGTATAAAACCTGCTGATAATTCAGCAGTTATGTTGGAATTGAATAGCGCAAAAAATTTAAAGAAAGAAAGTAAGGAGGGCTTTATTTTGGATGAAAAATTACTTGAACAGTTTAATAAACTGAATGAAAAAATTTCGGGAGTGGAAACCAAAGTGACGGAATTGAACACTTTGGCAGCCAAAAATGCAGAAATTAATACGTTGAAAAGTTCCGTCGCGGAAAAGGACGGAAAAATTGCCGAGCTAAACGGCGAAATTGAAACATTGAAGACAGCAGCAGGAGAAAAAGATGGTAAAATTGCCGAGCTGAACGGAACCGTGACCAAGTTAAACGGTAAGTTTGCAGAAGCGGAGAAAAAGCAGATTATCGGAGAGCTTAATGAGGCGATTAAAGAATTTACCGACAATGAAAAGGAATGCGTTAAAGAAAAAATTACAGCGTTTAACGAAAAACCCGACAGGGTTGAAATCAATTCAATCGTTACGGCGATTAAAGTTGGCATCGCTGACAAGGTTAAAGCGGTTATGGCAGAGCAGAACTCGAAGAAACAGGATAAAAAGCCGGAAGATATTTACGGTGAGGTTTTTGAAACCAACAACAGGAAGGAATCCGATGAAGGGTCTATATACTAATTTGATAACACAATTTATAACAGGAAGGGTGTTTAAATATGAGAAAAATTAAATATGACACTATTGGGGTTATCCCAAACGAATTGAACTTTCCGCACGTTAAGGCAGTTGATGATGGGGTGCCGAATTATAGCTTTGGCGTCGTGGATTTGGCGGCTAAAACTTTTTCAAAAGCGACAGCTGCGACAGGCAAAGGCATTGACGTGGGTTTTATCGACGTAACGGAGGTCGGCGACGAAGTTAAGATTTTCGCGGGTGATGAAGTGAATTTTAAAGCGTTACGCGCATTAGACGGCAGAATTATTGTTTTGAACGAGGATTGCATTACATATGCGGCGGGCAAGTCATATGACGATATTGTCGCGGGAACAACGCTTTTAGGTGTCGGGACGGACAGGAACGCGGAAGTTATCGCAGCGGCTGCGGGTTATGCTGTTTATTTAAAAGCCATCGAGAAGATTCAACTTTTAGGCAACGCCGTAAAGGCTCAGGTTATAGTGGCATAAAGACATTGAAATACGGAATGACAGGAGGAATTGCATTTATGAAATCATTTGAAGTTGAATTGAATAACGCCCGCAAGGACGGGGATTTTCATGTTACACAGATTGCCGAAACCTCGCCTATAGTAGAGGTGTTCAGCGCAATGGTTGACGGTAAAGATATACCGAAAAATACGAAAGACGGAAGGAAAATTGACACCAACGGCTGTGTCGAACGGATTAAGGAGCTTAACACGGCAGCGGCGGCGGGTGACATGAAAGCTCACGCGGAGCTTAACACTCTCAGGAAGTATAACGCCGAACCGAAATTGCTTGAAGAAGTTAAATTTACTCTTGGTTTATTCGGTCAGTATCAAGCACTTGGGTATGACGAAACACCCGAAGTTGAAGCATACAGCATTGAGGGTGAAAAATCGAGATTCCAGTCACCTAACGGCGACGTGGTGTTTCCGATTGCTGCCAAAGAAAAATATCAGGTTCCGACGAAGGCGATTTCGGGCGGTCATGTGGTTGATTACAGAAAAGCTCTGTTCGGTGATATGACGAGGGAGAATGAATTGATTAGCCAGATTAAGACGGACATTCGCAACAAGGCTACACTTTATTGTGTTGTTAAACTTTACAATCAGATTAAAAACGCGGTTGGAGTTAAGTTTATCAACGAAGCCGCCGGAATCACTAAGGTTGCCGTTGACACGGTAAACTCTAACGTGAGAAGGTTCGGGCGCACCAACATTTTGGGCGATTACGCTATGGTTTCGCAGCTTAACGGATGGGCCGGCTATCAGGGGACGAACCCTGCCGTGGCAGGTGTTTCAGAGGCAGTTATGGAGCGTATTCGCAAGGATGGGGTTATTGATTGGTATAACGGTAGTTTTGTTGTAGAACTTCCGAATCAATATGACTTGACGGCGCTTAACGCGGCGAAAGACAATTTTAATACGATTCTTCCCACTTCGTTGTTATGGTTCCTTCCTAACGGACAGAGACCGATTATAAGAACATTCACAAGAGGCGGGCTTACTTCGTTCAGCGGGAATGATATTCCGACGGGTAAGATTATCACGAGGTTTGATTTGGAAATCGCGCTCGACTTGGAAAAAGGGTCGGAACATAAAATCGGGCTTATTTCGGACAATACAAACGGAGTGCCGACGCTGTAGGATAAATATAACGGGCGGTGAAATGCCGCCCCTAAGATTTGAATGGGAGGTTACTTTTTATGCCTGAGTTAAATATGCAGGAAATGATTAAGGTTAAGAATTTGGCGGGATGGGATGTTTCGTTTCCCCGAATATTTTGCAACGGAGCTAATGACACGGGAGTGAACATTAAGAGAAACAATTTTGTGATGCTTTCTCGCGCAGAAATCAACGCGCAATTTGATGCTCAGAACGTACATTTTGTCGGTGAAGACGGGAAAGGGAAACGCGCTCGTGTTTATGTTGAGAATAAGGACTGCCGTATTTATGCGGGATTTGAAAACGCAGAAGGAACGGTAAAACAGGATATTCTGACTGATGATAAAATCAGAGAAATGTTCGAGATTAAGGCAATGACAGCTTTTGAGGAAGAGGTTAAAGGGCGCATTGTGACCGATGCAGAGAAAGAAAAGATTGTTTCCGCGATAAAACGGTTGGGGCTTAATGACTTCAAGAAGATTCAATTTATAGAGAAGTATACGGGTTATACGGTGGAATCGTAGTATTGCGAATGACGGAACGAGAGGGGTGAGGTTCAATTTGAAAACGGATTATGAAAAGGCTATCGGTGTTTATCAAGCAGTTATGCGGGATAAATATGTTTTATTGCCGGATTTGGAACGGCAATGGTTTGACATGGCTTGCGCCGAATTTGGGTTGGACGTTCGCCCTCTTGAATTTGATGATGAAACAGACTGTTTTACTAACATAAAGCCTTATGAAATCAATACTTTGGGTTATAAGATAGCTCTTTATTATATTCAGAGAGAAAGAAGCCGGATTAACAAATTGCAAGGATATGTCGGTAAGGATATTTCGCTTACAGGCGTCGGGCAATCTAAAAATGCTGTTAAGGACGAATACCGTGATTTGGAAATAATGATTGAACGGTTGCTCCACAAGCAGAAAATTCATTCTTATAACTGACGGAGGGGTTGCATAATGTCAAAGGACTGGTATTTGTTGAATAAACCACCCCTATATAACAGCGGTTTTGAAGCTGACGAGCATTTTGATTATTTTATTGACGAGTTTAGCGAAACATTGTTGACGACGGCGTTGGGCGTTGACGTCGTTCTTTATAAAAACGGAGAGCTTGACGATTCAACTGCATTATACACAAAAGCCGTTGTTCAGAACAACACGACCGACAGCCCTAATCAAGATAATTTGCGGCAAATCCTTTGTGAAACCGGAAACATCAAAAAAGGAAATTATGTTAAATATAACGGAAGAATTTATTTGATAACGGGGCAGCCGGATAATAACCGGATATATGAAAAAGCTATAATGATTTGCTGTAACCACTTGTTAAAATGGGTGAACTGCGATGGAGAAATGGTTGCTTATCACGGGGTTGTGAGTGACGGAACGCGATGGTCGCCGGGAACGAGTGAAAATAAATTTTTAGTGCTTGGCGATGTTCAAATGGTCGTTTCGTTGCCGCGCAATAAAGAGGTTTTGAGAATTGAGCGGGATATGAGGTTTATTATTAGCAATAATTTTGAAGCGGCACATCCGAACACTTTTAAGGTGACGAAGGTTGATGACGTTTCGGATTATACGGACGCTGATAATGCTATCGTGTCTGTTACGTTTTTGGAGGATTCTTTCAGCGATATGCGCGACAGCAAGGAGCTTTTGATTGCGAATACTGTTAAAACGGTTGATAATGAAGAAAAATATATGCAGGATTCACCGCATAATTCACCGATTATAAGCTATTCAGGAGACGCCGTTCTTCGCATCGGCGGCACAGCTAAGAGGTTCACAGCGAGTTTTTCGGAAAATGATATTGCTGTTTGGAATGTATTTGAACATGGTTCGGATGTGATTCCGCCGTATATAACCGTTGTGTCGCAAGATGCCGTTTCTATCGGGTTAAGTTGCGTTAATGACCGAAAATTGGACGGTAGGATTATTTGCTTAAAACTTTCGGGGAAAAACAGTTCGGAGGTTGATGTTGTTGAAATTGAATTAATCAGTTTGACTTGATAAAGGATTGGTGTTGTTATAAATGAACATGAATGATATTAATTTAAGTTATATCCAAATTCTTGACGGGTTTGAGAAAGCAGAACAGAATATAGCCTCACTTCTTATCCGAAATCACGAATTATTTAAGTTGTTGAAATTTAACGACTTTAACCCATTGGCAAAAAGCATTAGCGGCGAAGAGATTGAAGACATGATGACCGAATGTGATAAAAAGTTTCAAGCTAACCCGAATTGCCGGGTTTTTTTTGAGCCTTTTACCGATTCGGTTTTAACAGCGGAAACGGCGATGGTTCGCATATATCCGGCGCAAATCAACATTAAGGACATATATGAGGGGAATTTGTATATTCAAGTTGACGTTATAGTTCATCAATCAATTTCAAGGATAAAAGGCGGCAGACGCCGAAATCGCATTTTGGCGGAAATTTTGAAATCGCTTAACGGTCAGGAAATTCAGATGGTTCAGGAACTGCGCCTTGTCGATAAGGGTAAGCCTATTGTTTTACGACAGTTTAAGTCGGATTATTGGGGTTATTCCTTGCTTTTGCAAACAGGGGTGAGCGCCATTGGATGACGGAGCAGACAGAAAGTTTAGTTTTCTCGGCGAAACCTTTAAACAAAACACATTACAAAATGCTGTCACTTTTAACGAACCTTTTGAGTTTAAGGGGATAAAGTTTTATCCGGTTATGCTTGATAAATTGATTCAATTTTATACTTGTGCCGAGATTCTTAAAATCAAGCAAGAGCGTGTCGGGAATAAAAAGCTGATGAAATTGCCGTATTTATGGTTTTTGGCTTACGCATATGAAAAAGCGGATCAGTTTGACAGGCTTGAATTTTATATTTTTATTCCGCTCTTATATGCGTTGATTGAGATGACGACGGGAAGCAACCGAATTTCGATGAAAGTCGAGCGTAAGGATAACGGAGATTACAAGAAATGTTTTCTGTGTATAGATGATGTTGAGTTCAACAATAAAGATTTTTTAGAAATCCGGCAGATTATTTTTACTCAAGCGGGCATTGAACACTCGGATGAGTTTATAAATGAGGATGCCGAACAAGCTATTGCCGAGGGGCATTTGAACGAACAAAAGAAAAGCGGTTATATACAACCGTCACATGACGATTTGATAAGCAAATTTTGTATGTATATGAAAAAGAGTAAGGAAGAAGCAAAGAAAGAGTACAGCATACGGGATTTTAACAAAATTTTGAATGAAATTTGTGCCTTTGAGGATTGGCGGATTGTTAAGACCGCCGAAATGTCGGGGATGGTTAAGTTTCCTAACCCCATCGCTCATTGGTTTTCGGGTCGTGAAAAACCTAACATATACAAAGACCAAAATATAAATTATCAAGGCAGCAATATAATGAAAATCGGCTCGTAGCGCGTACGGACACAGTTCGTCCTACGGGCTTTTAATTTTAAGGAGGATGAATTTATGCCAAAAATAGTTGTTCCTTTGGGAATCGAGTTTTTGAATAAAATCGGTAAATTTGCGTTTGAAGACAACAAATCAAAAGAAGTTATGTTCACAGGTGAGTATAACTCAAGTTATGACATTGCCATATCAACGTCAAGCCAAGACACGAAGGGCGGCGAGGGTAACGCGCTTCTAATGCGGACATATTCTGACCGTATGGTTGAAATCACGATGGTTGCTAAGGACTGGAACTTAGCGTATGTTGCGGCAAGTGTCGGCAGTAAAATCGAGTATGGTTTGAGGGAAATGTTTATAATCGGTAAAGACGTGAAAATTGATTCAACAGGTAAAGTTGTTCTCGACAAAATTGCTATCGGCAAAGTTTTGGTTCAACTTGAAAATGGCTCTTCATTTAACGTCACACCGACGGCAGATAATATGCTTGACCTTTCCAACTATCAGTTTGAAGATGTTTGTGCGAAAGTTACATACGCTTTTAACACAAACGCTAAAAGCGTGGCTATCACGGCTGACGGCACTCCGTTTATCGGAAGACTCTTGTTGCAGGGTAAGATTACGAGCAGTTTATATGGCGAAGTCGGTATTGTTGAAGCTGATATTCCTTCATTTGCATTAAACGGCAACATAAACATAAGCGCGAAAGCTGACGGCACGACGGCTGAAACAACTTTAGCCGGTGTCGCATTGGCTGTAAGCGGCTCTGACTGCGGCGAGGGAATGGTTTACGGTTATGTGAAAGAGGCGAAATATGACGATGTTGCTCCGCAGGTTGTTGAAATTATCGCATCACCTTCGCCTATTGAGTTGGGATTATTGCCTTCTGCGGGAACAGAAACGATTTCGGTTATCGGCAGCAGAGGCGGTATGTATTCCGACATCGGGATTTTAAACGCAGAGTGTACATTTGTTTGCGATACACCTACTGTGGCTACGGTTGACACGACGGGGCTTGTTACGGCAGTCGGTGCGGGAAACGCAGAAATCACGGTGGCATATAACGGACTCAGCGACACGGTTGAAGTAACGGTGGGAAACTAATACCCCATACATCAGACGTTTTCGGAGCAATGATGTATGGGGAGTCTGATTTTCTAACATATAAAGATTAATGATCACGGGGCGGACAAAATAAAGTTCGCCCCTATGCTTGAATATGAGGTGGGTTATGTCTAAAAACAAACGGATAAGAGAGTTGTCGAAAACGAATCAGGCTGTCGGTAACGCATATTTAATGATTGATGACGTTTCTCAACCGGAATCGCAAGCTATTACTTTAAATGATTTGAAAAGAAGTATTTTGAAATCTAACAAAGAATTGTTTGATTATGAAGGCTATAACGAGTTTACGTTGGTATATAGCCCTGTGGTCGTTAATGTTCGCATACTCGGTTCGGATATAATTACCGAGTTGGCAGAAGATGATTATATTTTAAACGGCAGCCATATTGAAATTGAAAGCGATTTGCTTGAAAACGTCAATCAAATTGAATTTTCGTATTTACATTAGGAGGTTGTTTATGGAAAAGGAAGATAAAGGTTTTGAAGATATAAACGAGTTTTCGATTCCCGAAACGGATATAGAAAAAGACGATAATGAAAATATCGGTGTGAATCCCGTGGTGGGTAAAAAGCTGAAACAAGTCAGCGGAAAAGTTTATACCGCAAAGATAATCGGTAAGGGAAAAAGTTTTGTCGATATTAATTTTATGGATAAGGGTATTAGGATTAAAACCGACAGGACTTTTAATTCCGAAACGGTTGAGGTTAAATATAAAGGAAGTATCGGCAAACCTGACTTTGAATACAGTTTGGTGTAATTATGACTAAGATGTGTATATACGCCGAAAGGCGAATTAATAAAACTGAACCTATGCTATGCCGGAAGCGAGATAACATTTGTGACGCTCAAAAATGGTGTAAAGTAACAGAACAGTACGAAATGAACGAAAGAGTAAACACGATATGTAAATTTTATAAAGCTGGGTAACGCGGCGTTGATTTTGTTCTGTTGCCCTGTTTTATTATTTATGGGAATGAGGGTGAAATTCTTTGAAATACGGAATGTTTCTTGAAGAATTATGGGACGAAGATTTGTTGATTTGGCAGAAAAGCAAGAAATACAAACTTATCCGCGAGGATAAAAAGGTTATATATTTTGAATCGGAAATCGTAGGTGAGGTTTGCGGAATTGAAAGAAAATGCAAGGGTAAGCGGTTTTTGATTGTTGAAAAAGACGGCGGTGATTTGTTATTGTAAGAACAAAATATAATGTGAGCAAAGATACTGCTCCTCGAACATATAACGGAACAACCTTTGATAGTGAAATGGAAATGAAATATTATCGCGATGTAATCTTACCACTTGTAGAAAGTGGCGAGATCTTAGACTTCGAAATGCAAAAGCCATATATTTTGCAACCAAAATTCATGCGCGATAAAAAAACTGTTCAGCCAATAATTTATGTGGCTGATTTTTTTATTCATTATGAGAACGGTGAAGAACTTGTTATTGACATTAAAGGTTGTCCGGATAGTATAGCAAAATTGAAAAGAAAAATGTTTTGGTATCATTATCCCGACGTTGATTACCGATGGTTGTGCTTATCTCTTGTTGATGGCGGGTGGTGTGATTATTCGTATGTCGAGCGACAAAGAAAAGAACGGAAGCGAAATAAATCAAAATAATTATTGTGTTTGCATAGACAAATCCGGAAATAAACTTCATTGGAAATATGTTGATATAGCTTAAATTGATTTGTGAAGGGGTGTTTTGTTTTATGAGCCACAAAGTCAGTTCGGATACATTGCGCGAAATTGATAAACTGAATAAAAGTATAGGGTGTTCGACAGAATTTAATCAAAGCAAAAATGTCGTCGTTCCTCTTGAATTAGGAATGATAAATGATAAGCCTATTGTCGTTAATATTCAGAAATATCTTGATTTTAAGACATTCGGAAATTTTGTTGCGAGTATGGCTGTTTCGGATTTTGTTGAAGACGAGCATATTCCGCAAAACGGCAAGATATTTTATGCCTTGAAAATCGTTGAGAGCTATGTTCCGGGGTTGAACCTGCCTGAAGACATTGGTGAAGCCTATACGTTGATTAACGAGTTAGGAATTTATGACAAGGTTATTGAGATTGTCAGTGAAACCGAACAATTCAATGATTTGCGCGAGGCAATCCGTTCGGCGCAGGAGTTCGAGAAGACGAAAAAGTCGGGATTTAACGGATTGATAAATACGTTTAAAAATGTTTTACAAGATTTTGATATTCCCTCTATCCTTGAAGCGATTAAAGGGTTTGCCCCGGAGCAGTTGGAAAATCTTAGCGAATTGCGTGGACTTGCGAATATATTTACGGAACCGCAGATGCCGACGTCGGAGGGTAAAGCCGTTAAGTTTCCCGGAGTTTCCGGCGAAGACACAGAGGCTGTGAGCGAATAATGGCTGTTAGGACATTACGTGAGCTTGATAAAATGATTCGCAATGAAATCAGTAAGGTTCTTGTTAAAGAAGTCGCGGCTGAGGTTAAAAAGGTCGAGAGCGAGAATATTGAGCAGACTGTTTACAACGTTTATGAACCTACTGTTTATGAACGGCGAGGGGAAGAAGACGGCGGTTTGGGGGACATTGATAATATGGTTGTAGAATTGACGGACGAAATGACTTTAAGAGTTTCCAACAGAACGCCCCCTCATCCGGGTTATAAACACGATGCGTTGACTAAATCTTATATTGACGAGGCGGTTGAGTATGGTGAGAAATATGACTATTACAATCCGGGAGAAAGACCGTTTACACAGGAAACTGTAAAGGATTTGAAGGCGAACAAGCAGCATATCGATGCTATGAAAGAAGGATTGAGAAAAGCGGGATTAAGTGTTAAGTAGAGCGGCGATTTTGCTGCTCTTTTCTAATTCGGGAGGTAAATCATATGGACGAAATCAGAAATGTCGCAAACGGCGGTTTACAATGCCGCTTTCGAGTGACGATTGAAAATCAACCCGCCGACCCGAAACGTTTTGCACCCGGAGATTCATGTCTTTGTGAAGAAGGATGGGTGTCCTTTAAGGTAACTCTTGATAGGGTTTGGAAAGAGATAATCCCAAACGACTCGGCGCTCGGAAGCAATTTGGATAAACGAAAGAAACAAAAGTTTATATATGACGGTATTGACAATATGTTTTTTCTTGAATATTTGCCTGAGTTTATATGGTGGGTGAAGATAACAAATCCGACATATACGTCACTTCTTGAAGATTCGGAATTTTCATTGACGGGCAATCAAATTGTCATTGAAACCGATTTGGCTATGAATGATGAAATAGAGATATGTTATGCCGTCAGTAACGGAAACGTCTAAAAACTCGCTAAAGAGTGATTTCGAGGAGGAGGTTATATGCCAAATGTCAGTTATGCGCGAATAGATAAAATAACGAAGAAACTATCGCGTTCTGTTATACCTGACGGGGGAAACTATTTTGAAAAGACATATGAGGAATTGAGAACACTTATTGAAAATGACGGGCTTGTTCCCGGAGCAAAGTATGTGTTGAATGATTATGTTACGAAATATCGACAACCATACACGGATGTCATTAAAACAGCGGATATTCAACAAGGCGATAAAACAACGCCTATATCAGACAAATATGAGCGTTTGGTGCTGACAGCCGTATCGGAAAATCAATTTAATTTGCTTTGCTCAAGCCTTGATTATCCGCAGGATATAGTATATTACGACTTTTTTGACAATGTTGTTGAAAAAGCGGTGACGGCTCAAACCTTATCGTTTTATAAATCGGACGGGGAGACAAAAGGCGCATGGAACGGAAAATACGGCAAAGACGGATATATTCTTTTCGGGTATAAGGGAACCCCGCTTGAAACAGGGGTAAACCGGCTGTCTTCATATAAATATGACATTGTTAAAAGTCCCGGTTATTTGAAAAATGTGTTGGAAAACGGAATCGGTAAGGCATACCGAATCGACGTGTCTGTACCGGCTCCGACGTTGATAGCGGGAAATGACTATAATCCAAACAGCGAAAACACTCTTGATGTTCCTTCTAACAATGCGGAAATTGAGCAAAAAATTCAAGGAGCTATAGGTGCGTTTAACGAAACAGTTAGGGGAAGTGTCGTATTCACTTGTGACGTGGGTTCCTCTGACCGTATTGTAACGATTTATTTGCAAGACTGGTCTAATTTTTATAAATTGTCAGACCCGTCAATCAGATTATATACAAATTTTAACAGCGACGATTCCGTAAACATGGGAAATAACAACGCAAATGCCAGATTGAAAAAGGAATCGAACAGTTTTAACGATAACAATAATGCGTATTGGGGTGATTTCAGACACGGGTATTTATCGTTTAAGGTGTCGGGAAAAATCGCTATCGAGGTTAATACAGCAGTCGGCTTGCAGCTTGCAGGTGTGTTTTTCGACACTCCGAGAGATATAACGACCAACAGACCCGGTTTTATTCAACGACGCATTGACACTAAATTTAGGCTGGACGTTCCGCAAGATTGGCGCACAATGTTGTGGGCGCGTTTTAAGGCTTCGGCAAATGAATGGAAAAGCGGCTCGGTAACACGGAGAAGCATATATCAAAGCGGAAATTATTTATATATGGCGGTTAAAGCCGGAACGCCGACGAGCGCAACAGACGCGAATTTCTTTGTACCTATTGCAAGGGTCAATGAGTATAAGTGGTCAAAAGGATTCAATTTAACCGGGTTGACCTACAACACTACTGATTATGCCGAGCGGTATACCTTTAATCAAAGCGCTTCTTTAGTGGTAAAGACCCCGACAAAAGCGTCAACCGCTTGTTGTGAAGATATTATCGTTGAAAGCCCGACACAACGTGATGATGCAAGCACAAGAGGATTGCATAATAACACATTTATGTATAGCTATAATGATTCAGACCCCGGTTTCATACAGGATTCGCGCATTTTAAGAACACGTTTAGGACATGGAAGCAATGGAAACACGTTATATAGCGGATTTGGAATATATCCATTTTACGATAACGATTTCGGTTCCAATTTCAATAATAACACTTTGGGTTGTTATGTCTTTAATAATAAGATAGGGGCTAACTTCTCAAATAACTTTACCGGCGTTGATTATCCGCATTTTAATGACAATAATATCTTGTCGTCAGGATGTTCAAACAATTTGTTTGCAAGTTACTATACATACAACACTTGGCTTGGCAATATAAGTTTTTCAATATTTATAGGTAGCGGCGGCAGTCATTTTTTATGTGGCGGTAGTTATTTCACATTCGGAAATAGTCAGAATCGTATTGCAGTTGAATTTGGTGTTCAAAGCAAGAACATACATGAAATTTCCGATTTGGCTATGAAACAATATCCGATTCGGATAACTAAACGTGCTGACGGTACTGTTATCGCATTTTATTATGACAATTATAACAATCAAGTTTCAATAATAATACCGTAGGGGGGATGGCATGAACATAGTTAAAATAGACTATTGGCAGATGGTTGAGGAAATAGACGATGAAACGCAACAGCCTACAGGTGAACAGATAAGACAGGATTTATTTGTTGAACTTGATATGGATTCGCCGCATTATCAAAACCAGATAGCCACGATTGACGGGTATTGCGACGGGGATTATCAAATAACACCGATTTGCCCGACGTTGGAGGAAAAACTCGAACAGATTAAACGATGGTGCCAAGAAGCTATTATATCAGGCATAAATTTTGACTGCGGCAAAGGATTAAAACATTACACCTTAGAAGATCATAAGCAAGAGGTTATGAAAGACCATGCCTTACTTATTGAAAAAGGGGCACAGCGTGTTATTTGGAGGGATAGTTCCCGATTTATGCACGAAATTTATTCTGCTCAAGAGTTTATGAACTTGTATAATGAAGCAAAATTTCACAGATTAAAATGTCAACTGCACTCGGACGGCTTAGAAGAATATGTTTCATCGCTGTTTGAAGAAATTAGCGATGAAACAGGAAGACCTGCAAATGAGGCGGAAATAAGCGCAATAACTTGGGAGACGAAATTGCCTATAGAGATTGAAAACAAAATAGAAACACTTATGACAGAGTATCTTTCGGAATTAGCCCAGTTAGGCGGGAATGCTGAATGACAAAGTTTTTAAAATATTATATGATGTTCATTTTCGGGGGTTTTAAATACTACCTGATAGAAATATTGTGGCGCGGCTATAGCCATGTGTCGATGTATCTGGCGGGTGGATTTTGTTTTCTGATGCTCGGATATGCTGGGTATGAATGTTTGGGATTATTCTGATATGCCGCTTAATATCTTAGGACAGGTATGCTTACTCTTTTATTTCTTGTGGATTCCGCTTGCAGGTGTCGGAATTGCCCTGTTTGACTTTCTTGATTGGAAGCTATACGGCGGCGAAAAACCGCATTATAAATTCTTATAACTTATATGTTTTAATTTTATATGAGGCGGTGATTTTTATGATTAGCACTATTATCGCGATTGTTTCAACGGTGTTTGCAATTCTTTTCGGATTCTTCACCTTGTTTTTCGGAATTCAAAACTATAGAAGGAATAAAACTGCGGACACAAAGGCAAGCACAGCGGAAATGACTACGGTTTTAGTTAAATTGGAAAACATGAATGATACTATGAAAAACGGCTTCTTTGAAATCAAATCTGAAATGAGCAGCATTAAAAACGAAGTTAAGGATAATTTTGAAAGATTGGTAAAGGTTGAAGCGTCTGAAAGAGCATTGCATAAGAGATTGGATAGCATTGAAGGTAAGGTGAGTTGATGTGTTTCGTACAAAAAACATGAGATTTCTCCGTTTGGAAAATGAGCGTTTGAAGAAAGAGAAGAAATTAGAGTTTATGCAAAAGCTGTGTGTCGCTTCGTGGATTTTGATGGCGGTTAAACTGGCGGCAGATTTTTTATTGGCGTGGTTTGACAAACCGCCTCTTTCTGACACATCACAAGCGCTTATCGCGTTTGTGACGGTTTTTATCAACGGCGGATATGTGACGCAAAACATTTGTCGAAATTTATCTCTTAACAAAAACGGATTGAGAATTCCCAAAAGCGGTGGTAAGCATTATATGGACAAAACGGGGGTTGATTTAGAGGAGGCTGATTTATAAATGATGATTACGCAAAATTTGTTGACAAAGGGATCGAAACAGGGGCGGACGGGTGAACCGCTTACCCCTGTTGGAGTTGTAATACATTGGGTTGGAAATCCCGGTAGTACGGCTCTCGCAAATCGAAATTATTTCGAGAACGGTTCAGGCGGTAACGGTGTTTCGGCTCATTATGTTGTAGGGTTAAAAGGCGAGATTATACAATGTATACCCGAAAATGAACGCGCTCAACACGCAGGGAAATCTTATGGAACGAAATGGAATGACACAGCGAAGTTCAACAACATCAAGTATATCGGAATCGAAAACTGTCACCCTGATTCGGGCGGCAAGTTTAACGATATTACATATAAGAGTCTTGTTTGGCTGACGGCGAAGATTTGCAAACGGCATAAACTGAACCCGCTTAAAGAAGTGTTCAGGCATTATGACGTGAGCGGGAAAGGATGCCCGTTGTTTTATGTTAATAATTCGACTGCTTGGGATAAATTGATAGGGGACATTAACGAGGCAGTTAAGAAAAACGTGACTTCATCCGTTCAGCCGAACAGGGAAGCCAATTTAAAGACTTTAGTTGATGCGGGCGTTATTAATTCACCTGATTATTGGCGCGGAGTAAACAATGTTGAATATCTCGATGTGCTTTTGGCTAACGCTGCTAAGAGCGGTGTACTTGACAGACGTGTGATGAACGGTGTTAAAGACATTAACATTGCATTGAAGATATTGGTTGATGCGGGAATAATTAACTCACCTGATTATTGGTTAAACCTTGTTAAAGCCGGGACTGTTAAATATCTAAGCGATTTATTAATTAAGATAGCCGACAAGAGCCGAAATGTGCTTGAACGTATTTTGACAGCGGAAGCGGCGGACGAGGACGAAAAGGGAATCATTCTTGTTGCGAATGTAATATTTAACAGAGTAAAAAGCCTTAATTTTCCGAACTCTGTTTATGACGTTGTGTTTCAGGATAAACAGTTTGAACCAACCCGAAGCGGAGCTTATGACAGGGCGAAACCTACGAATAAAGTAAAGGCGGCATTGGATAAAGCATTTTCGGTTGATTATTCGATTGGAGCTTTATATTTTAGGGCGATTAAAGGTGCTACTGCCGACTGCTGGCATGAAACTGCGCTTGTTAAGCTGTTCGATTATGGGTGTCATAGGTTTTATCGGTAAAACAAAATTCAAGCAGGGATTGCGTGTGCTTTCCCTGCTTTGTTTTTAATATTTTGTTTTTTAGTGTAAGCGATCGTTATGAAATAACTTTTACAATCATTTTTGAAAAAGCGCAAGAACCATGCGGATTTTTCAAAAATGTGTAAAACTAATTTCATAACAACGCCTAATAGTTTAGATAATTTTATCGTTTGTAAAGAAATGTGCAATTATAACGCACAATTAGAATTGAAAAGAATACCGTTAATTTGGTTTATATATAAATTATTAAGAGATGGCTTGCAGCTGTCTCTTTTTTTATTTTCCCGTAAAGGAGTGGTTTGTTTGGCGAACGGCAATGAATTAGGGATTATATTGAAAGCGTTATGGGAGCTTGACGAAGACAGTTTAAATAAAGTTATCAATTTAGGCAAACAGAAATTTGAAAAAGAAAAAATAAAAATACCTGCCGGGTATAGTTTTGATAATAAAGGTGCAGACGATTATAAAAAGAAAATGCGAGAAGCAATCGAACTTCAAAGAAAAGCGGATGAGGCTTATGAAGTTGGAGCAGCAAAAAGATTAGCTTCTTTCCAAAATATGAATAAGAAATTAGCTGATTCTATTTTTAATGCCGGAACCAACAAGGGAAATCGTGATGTTTTCGGTCAATATAAATGGATGGAAGACGAGTTGAAAGCTATTGAAAAAGCACAACAAAATATCATTTTACAATCGGACTTGACTAAAGTCAAAACGCAATATGATGAATGGCAGCGAACATTAAAACTTGCGAAGGTTGAAATTGAGGAAATATCGCGTATTGAAAAAGAATCGATGAACAACCGTAATGTGCGGAATGATTTAAAAAAATCAATTAGCTCTATTGATTTATACAGCCGAAGAAACGGCGATTTGTTGAGTTTAAGCGCAAATAAAGATATAAAGGTTGAATTTGATTTAATTAAAGAAGCGGTGAAAGGCGCGTTTGACCCTGCTCTTGTTGATTCTTTCAAGACTCGTTTAAAAGAAATAGATGGATATTTAAAAGTCCATAAAATTGAAATAGACGACGCAAAGCGTTCGATGAACGAAATGCGGTCTGTTGAAAGTTTTAAAACGGACTATTTGCGTCAACTTGGAAATATTGAAACCGACAACAAATTTTTCTTTTCTGACCCTGAACAAAAAGCCAATTTAGAGCTTTTTAAACAAGAACTAAATAATTTAAGCGAAATATCAGGCGTTGACAGATTAAAAAATCAGTTTAAGGACTTAAAATCGGAAATTAATAATTCGCAGAGCAGTTTTAGGTTGGATTTGGCTGCCGATAAGGAAATTCAAAAGATAGACCAGTTTATCGAAAAATTTACCGCCGTTAAAGGTAATGCAGAATATATGTCTTCTTTGTCTCAATTCAAGGATGCACTAAATGATATAAGAGTTGGCGGGTCTATTGAAGAATTAGACAGGTTGAAGTTAAAAATTTCTGAGGTCTTCGGGCAAATTGAAGCTGACGGATTAAAAGTTAAGAGTTTCGGAGACCAGTTACAAAGCGCAATGAGAAAATTTGGGTTGTGGATTAGCGCGTCTACAATAACGATGCAACTTGTCCGCCAATTCAAACAAGCAGTCCAAACCATGAAGGAAATGGACACAGCGTTGACGGAGCTTTCTAAGGTTGCAGAAATAACGCAGAAAGACTTTCAACAGCTTGGTATAGATGCTCTTGATTTCGCAAGCAAATATGGTCGCTCGGTTAAGGATGCTTTGGAAGCGCAAGTTACTTTTGCCCGCGCAGGATTTGAGAATTATCAGCAGATGTCGGAATTATCTCTCGTCACTCAAGCGGCGGGTGATATGAATGAAGATTTAGCTTCAAGTTATCTTATCGCCTCCGACAAAGCGTTTAAATATGGCGGAAGTGTCGAAAAATTGACAGCGTTGTTGGATTCGCAGAATAAAATATCTAACCGCCATGCTGTCACTTTGGAATTTTTAGCTGAATCCACACAAAATGCGGGTAATGTAGCAAAGTTGGCGGGTGAAAGCGAACAGACTTTTACTTCTGCCGTGACTGCGATTGGTGTCGCTACGCAAAAATCGGGTTCGGAAGTCGGCAGAGCTTTTCGTACAATGGAACTGCGTTTGCAACAGGTGAAAAATGCGTTCGAGGGCCTTGAAATTGATATTGACGGTGAAATTATTAACGCCGGTGAACTTTCAAATGCCGCAAACTCGCTTGAAGAAGTCGGGATTCAAGTTGTTAAGATTGAAAACGGTGTTGAAAAATTCTCTACGATAACGGAAGTGGCTGTTCAATTAGCGGATGCGCTTGATAAAGGTAAACTGTCGGCAACGGAAATGAATAAAATTGTATATAATCTTGCGGGTCAACGACAAGCTGAAATGTTATTAGCTCTTGTAAACAACATGGATGAATATTACAGAGCTATGGATAATTATAACAACTCTTCCGGGTCAGCCTTACGGGAAGCTCAAAAACAAGCCGAGAGTTGGGAAGGTCAAATTAATTCGTTAAAAAACTCAGTTGCAAAATTGCTTGCAAGCACGGCGGATGTTGGCGGATTTGCAAGAGATTCGCTGGGCGCGGTATCGAGCATATTGAACGGGTTGAATGAAATTGCGCCTGTTTTGAATGTCATCGGAAAATCTGTAGCAATACCTTTGTTAAGCAGGGCGATAATGGCTCTCGGACAGTATTTGCTTGGCTTATTCACGGGATTACCGTCACATATGACTAAAATAACGTCGTTTCTTACAGGCATTGAAAGCAGCACAATAAATCTGACACAGGTTATAAGGGAATTAAAGCAAAACGTTGATTTGACTGCCGATTCATTCGAGAGAATGAATAATAAATCACAAGGTGTCATCTTGGGTGCAAACGGTAATGTTATCAGCTCGCCGGGAAGCGGAAACACTGTTAATTCAAAAGAAGCGGGAGAAAAGCTCGGCAAGACTACAGGAAAAGTGACGGGTCATCAAATGGGAATGATGGCTATATCTGCATTTACAACAGCAATGATGAGCTATTCTTCTTCAAAACAAGCGAAGGACACAGGTCAAGCTGTTGGTAACAGTATCGGTAACGCCGTTTCGGGTGCTATATCGGGTGCAATGATTGGTGGACAAATTGGCGGTGGATATGGTGCCTTAATAGGCGGTATCGGCGGGCTTTTAGTAAGCGGTATCGGTTCGCTTGTTGGTTATAACGCAGGCGAAGCAGAACGTCAAGTGCAAGCCATTGAGGAATCTATCAACAAAGCGAATGAGCTTATATCAAAATATAATGATGTTCAGGAAACGCTTAAATCAAATGCGTCTGCCGCAAAGGATTTAGTTAAGGAATACGCCGATTTATCAAAAGGAGTAGATTCTAACGGTAAGAATGTCAGTCTTACCGCGGACGAGTATGAGCGTTATATGTCGATTTGTAACGAGTTGGCGGAGCTTTATCCCGAATTATCAAACCGTCATACAGCGGAAGGCATTGCAATTATTAATCTTACAGGAAATATTGACGAAATGAATGCCTCGCTGGAACAGGCGATTGAAAACTCTCAGGAGTTGGCTGACTTGAAGTTCCTGTCTAAAGATGCCAACGATATAATCAACGGACATATTAAAGAAGTAAATAAATATAAAGACGAAATTAAAGATTTGCATGATTTATCCGCTTCATTTGAGACATCGAAATCATTTGACTTAGGTATGATTGGTTTCAGAAGCTGGGATAAAGCAAATGAGTATGAAGAAATGCTCAAAAAACATAATGTTCAATATAAAATGACAAAACATGATGGGTATTGGTTAGACCCTCTTGGGCTTATAACTTTTGAAAGCGCAAGATATTTTGATATAGCCGAAGATGAGCTAACGAAGGCGAGAGAGAAGATACAAAAAGACGTTGACACACAGACGTCTATATTAGAAAGGGAAATTGTTAAAGCAAACAAGCGGATAGCTTCTTTAATTCTTGAACCTGTTTTAAGAATAAACTATGACTATCAAGGCTTCGAGAAGGAAGTTAAGGATTTTGTATATACGATTTCCTCAAATCTGGATTTTAACAATTTAGGAATTACCAACACGGACGCTTTAGACGAGTATGTTCAGACAAATATTATTGACCCGCTTACAAACCCGAAAAACAAAGAAAAAGCAAGTGAAGCCATAAAGGGATTATTGACTGTAAAGGACAAAGACTTGTCCGCTTCGGAGGAAGCGCGGCAAATAGCAGAATATTATAAAGACATTCCGGCTGAAATCAAAGAAATTCTTGAAAAAGACGACAATAAAATTCTTATGACAATAGGAATTGACCCCGAAGAAGTTAATAAGTTAAAAACGGATGTCGCAGAATTATTAAAATTCAAACAACAAATCGACGCAAATAACTTTATAGATGTTTCAGGGAATGCGGATGCTCTTGCTGACATTTTAAATGTTGATGAGCTAAAAATGGCATATAAGGTTTTGTCCGGGATTGATGAAGCGAAAAGAATAAATGCCGCTAAATCATTGGAAAGCATCTTTTCCGCTGACGATGGCAGAATAGTCGGAAATGTTCGGGAACTTCAAAAACAGTTAAGCGAAGGAAAAATCTCTTATATTGAATATGACAAGGAAATGTTGAAGCTGGCCGAAACATTTAGGGAAACCATGCCGGATGCCGTTGATTTGTTTATACAAATTTTTGGACGCATTGCGCCTTCTGTTCAAAACACTACTGACGCGACTATTTCGACGTTTAACAGGTTTGCCGAAAATTATGATAAATTGCAATCTGCTATTGATAAAATTCAGAAAAACGGATTTCTTTCTAATAAAGAAATTATGGCAATGGTTGAAGACGGACAAATCAAGCTCTCAGATGTCAGCGTTGACGAAAATGGTTTTATGTCTGTTCCTGTTTCGGTATTCCAAAAGGGTCTTGACGAAATTGAGGCGAATTGGGAGAGGTTTATTGACAACCAGCTTGCCGGATTGGATGTTGCTTATAAAAAGAATCAAGACGATTATCAAAACGATTTAATTGATTATGAGGCGTACTTAAAGGAACGCGAACGATTAGGAA
>JGI994J12354_10000064_pt1 | contig 92547 bp, 82 predicted proteins | sample IntmicLarv3ML3BL_FD_12354 | JGI IMG/M metagenome (IMG submission 12354) | reverse complement strand
GAAGTGAATTAATCAAGGCAGAAGAAAAAGAAGCAGGGAATGGAACGCATGTATATAGATATAGTTATGATGAAATCGGAAATCGCATCTCTTATGTAGAAACGGATAGGGGAAAAGAGTTAGAGAACATCAAGTATAGATATGATAGTGCAAATCAGTTGTTGGAAGCATCAGGAAAGATAGATGGCAAGAAGGTCGAGACAGAGTATCGTTATGGTGAAAATGGAAATCTAATAGAAAAAGCGAATGCGAAGCAAGTGATGACATACGAGTATACTTTAGAGAACCATTTAGAAGTAGTGCGAGAAAAATTTTTTACTTTGAAAAACTAAACGGAATGCCTCTACCCAAATAAAAATATTAGAATAACTGGAACTTTATCTAGTAGTTGAAGACAACGAAGTTCAATTTGTTTGGGGAGTATTCACAGGTTTTAAAAAGTCAATTACAGTTGAGAGAATTTTAGGATTCTGACCTCGTCAGTAAAAAAATTTGAGTAGTAAACATACTCATTCGAGAATATACGATAGTAATGGAAAAATGATTTTTATAGAAGGACTCTAATTACTTATATTAAACTGACTACAATTATATGGTAAAAACAAAAGAATTATATACATAGATTTTTGACAACATTACCTAATGATAGAAGGAGAGAAGAATATGGATATAATAATAGAAAAATTATATAGAATAAAAGAAAAACCAGTTATGTATATAGGGAAAAAATCTATTACTCATTTAAGGGTATTTATGGCAGGATACATACATAGGGAATTAGAGAGAAATGTTAATTTTAAATCAATTTATTTTGAGTTTGATGATTTTATAAGTGAGGATTATCGAACGCCACCAAATGTTAGTTGGGATAGAATTTTAACGGCTTATTCGAGCACAGATGATACGGCTTTTGATTTATTCTACTTCTATTTGGATAAATTTTTACATAGCAGAAATATTAATTTGAATAACTTAAAAAAATCGAAAAAGGCAAATAATAATAAAGAAAGGAAAAGGTGTGAAATAGATTTAATAATAAAAAGATTATATGCAATCAAAGAAGATCCTATTATTTACATTGGTGGAAAATCAGTGATATTAGTAAGAACTTATCTTGACGGATATACAGATAGGATACTGGAAGTTGATTCAGAGTTCAAATCAATCTATTTTGAGTTTTATAGTTTTGTACGAGGGTATTATAAAATGGCTCCGAATCATCATTGGGATAGAATTTTAACAGCATATTCAAGAACAGATGAGGAGGCATTTGCCCTATTTTATGAATATTTGAATAAATTTTTAGAGGAGAAGAAGATAAAAATCAATAGTCTTTAGTAAATTGGAGTGAATAATCTATTACCAATGGTAAGATATAAAGCAAATGGAGAATCTGTATATAGGCAAATGGCAGTAATCATTTATACTATCATACTGAAAAAGATGGTATAAAGGGAATATATCGAATGAATTTAGAGACGGAATATGAGGACTTGGTAGTAGAGATGGCTAGTATTAGAAAGCTACAGATTACAGAAGAAGGGCTGATTTACACAAATTTTCACTTTTTAAGTCAAGTCATTTATTGAAGGGCTTTGAATTTTTTGATTACTCCAAGTATAAAAACCTATACACATAACATCAGATGAAGATTCTCATAGTAGGGGAACATGGAAAAGTGCTGAAATGGTAAAAGATTTGAGTAGTAAACATACCCGTTTAGGGACATATGATAGTGATTTAAAAAGGATAGGAGATTAAAATGTATTACTGGAGAGTGACAAAATATAATCCACAATATAGAGATGAAAAAGGAAGATATTTAATAGATGAATGGACATCTTATAGTGATATTGGGAAGGCTTTTTCAGGTAAAATACTGACAACTAATATGTATATAGAAGTTGAGAATTCTTATATTGATGTTGTTATTTCGGCAATGAAAGAAATGGGATTAAAGAGTTTCAAAATTATTGGATTGGAGTGGGGGCAATATGATGAAATGAGTCGTGGCCAAAATGAGGCATATAAAGTTTTGAGTGGTAAATTAAGAGAGGGGTGCAATATATCTATTGACGAAGTTAGAATGGCTCTTTGTTTAATATTACGGGAAGAAATTTGGGCGAAACTAATTAGTGATAATCTGTTTATACATTTTGGATATGACTATTATATGTATATAGGTTCACAAGAAAGACTAATTTTAACAAGAAGAATTGCACAAAAACATAGATTATTTATGGAAAAAATGAAATTTCCACATCTTGGCTAAGTCAGGTGAACCTTGGGATGTTAAAGAATATCCTAGATGGTAAACGATATATTTTTAATGGAGGAGTAGTTACAGTCGACTACTCTTTTTTGATGCTTGATAAATGAAACTGTTGGTTTTATTACTATGCAGAACCAAATAATTTTAACAGATACATAATATTAGAAACGAATTGCTAGAACTAATTGATTAAAAAAACAATCAAAAACGCTATCAATTCAAAAAAGAAAAAAGAACATAAAATACTTGACAAATCAAAAGAAGAGATATTATAATCTTTATATAAAAGAACATGTAATACTTGACAAGGTAAAAGGAGATATATATGAGTGTAATAGAGCTAGATGAATTAGTTGAAGTCATATCAGGAATAGTAGTCTCACGAATAGAATGTAAGAACGAAGAAAAAATTGGCACATTAAACGTGCTCACATTAAAAGCAATTAGTGCCGGCAAGATAGACACCGATTACATACAGAGCATAGATATTTTCAAAAGAGTCGCTGAAACTAAACTGACACAGCAAGGGGATATCATTATGAAGTTAAATACACCATATGATTCTGTATATATAGAAAAAGAACATGAAAATTTACTTGTGCCATCATTTTGCTGCTTGATTAGAGGAGGACAAGCTGAAATCATCAATCCATATTATCTAGTGGGCTATCTAAATTCCTCATTTGCAAAGGAATATTTACACACATCGAATAGCTCCTCAGCAGCATCCTTACTAAAGATCAGGGATATAAGAAAACTACCGATACCATTGCCAAGAATGGCGGAACAACTAGCAGTAGGAGATGTATTTAAGGTATGTACCCAAAGACAACTAATCTTAGCCAAAATAATGGAACAAGAAATGTGTTTGGCCAACAATATTGTGATGGATAGCGTGAGGGAGGTTTTTAAAAGATGAGTGAAATAAATAATTTGAAGTCCTCAAGAATTATCTCAAAGATTAAATACCTTGAACATAAGCTATCTGATTGGACATACTATGATGCCATAAGAGGGCGTAGCCTTGTGACAGTCGTATATCTGTTATTTTTGAAATACCTATCAGATAACGAACTATCAGAGGAAAAGGATGTATTTAAAAAAATCAAAGAAAACTATGAACGAGAAAGAACATTTGGCTACAACAAAAACATCATCAGGGAATTTTTGGAGGAAAAACTATCAAGCGAAGAGAATAATAATATCATTTTAAAATATATCAATGAGCTTCATTTTGAAAGCATGCCGCTAGAATTTATATCGCTTATAGATATCATATCAGATATAGACTTTAGCATTGAAGAAGAAAAAAAAGAAGTTATTATTGCTTTGGTTAGGAGATTTTCACCATTTCAGAGTGTGACTTCATTAAAAGATGCTATTGAATGTAAGGATATAAGCCTTATCCTTAGTGCCGCAGCCTTATTAGATGTTACCGATAACATGGAAATATATGATTTCTCATGTGGTATGGGAACTCTACTAACAATGTCTGTGAGTGCGGGAAATAAGGTTTATGGTGAGGAAGAGGATATTGAAAAAGCAGTTATTGCGGCGATATTATTATATATGGCAGGTGCCAATAATCCGATTATAGAGGTTGGGGATGTACTACAAAGGCCGATGACAGTGAATTATAAAGAAAAATTATTTGACCGAATTATTTCAGCGCCGCCCATAAACGACAGAAACATGAATGCCCGCAAACTAATGCAAATGGCTTATATAGATGAGTTTTTATTTGAATATTCAACCTTAGAAAGTGGAGCATGGATATATGCAAGGCATATGATACAGAAATTAAAAGCGAATGGTAAAGGAATTTTAATTGCTCCAATATCTATATTGTCAAGAGAAGGAGTGACCAAAGAGGATAGAACAAGGCTGGCAGAGCGAGGGAGTATAGAGGCAATTATTCAACTGCCTTTCACTGTAATTAAATCAGCGATAAGGTTGTGTATTATCGTATTGAGAAAAGGCCATGATAACACGGCAAAAGACGCCGCCCTCTTTTTAATTGATTTAAGCAACAGAAAAGGGAACGATTATTTTAAAGCGAGCAAAAATCAATCAATTCATTATGAAAAATTAGCAGCCGTTGTAGCAGAAAAAAAGGAAATAGACGGAATTAGCAGGCTGGTAACTTTAAAGGAAATGAATTCTACCGAGATGAACTTCACACCAGCAATTTATTTAAGAACGATAAGTGAAATGCTTCCCCAAAGAGAAAATATGGCTGAGATGATTTCAGTACATAGGCAACTGCTGGAAAAATATGATGAAACCGAACATGATTTAAACACTGCGCTGTCTAATTATTATACAATGCAAACTGAGAAGCCATTTAAGGAGGACGCTTGATGAAAGAGAAAAATCAACATATGAAAAGGAACCCAAACGCGGTTACTACACCAGGTGGACTATTATTAGGCGTACTTGGAGAAGTAAATGACATGCGAGTGTTTCAAGTGAAGCGAGATGGAAAATGGGAAATATGTGATGCCGAATACATTAAAAATCAACTTGATAAACCAATTATAAAATAAGAAATGACTAGGTTTCCAATCGGAGAAACCAGCATAGGTCTATAGCGTAGAGTTAGCCTTAGAGGAAAGCCGCCTATAGAGAATCGTTGTTATAACAATGATGCTCTATGGGCTTTTTTATATTTGAAAGGAGGTGGCAGAGATAGAAGAAAGATATAATCCGCTTGATTTTGGCAAGCGTTTAAAGAAAATTAGAAAACAACATCACATCACCCAAGAAAGATTAGCTGAAATATTGAATGTTTCTACTGATAGCATTACAAAATATGAGACCGGCAAAGTAAATATAGGGCATGACTATATCATGATAATCTGTATAATGTTTCATATCTCTGCCGATTATTTCTACTTTGGACAAGATAAAAGGTTGGTTTCGGATGTAAAAAATAGTGAAGAAGAGGTGATGGGTCTGCTTGCGAAATTAGATGCAAAAGAAAGTCGACGGGCAATAGAAATACTAAAGTTAGTTTTTCAAAAATGAGTTGTATAAATCCGGAATATGATTACGATTTTTAAAGCGTAATCCGGAAAGATAATCCATTCATTTGGTCTGCCTTTTAAAATAAAATTAACTTGAAAGTTGATGATATACGTGACTAAAGGAGGAGGGAAATATCACTGAAAGTAAATTTTATTTTAACAAAAAAGGAGGAGCATAGAATGAATTTCAGAAAATTTTTAAAAGTAGCTATAGAAGAGATAAAGCAAATTACAGGAAAGGTGAAAAAACACATAAAATATAGTTCGGTATTACTCGTACTTTTGCTATTAAAACATGAAGAAGCAGAACCGTGGTGCATCGTCAAAACGGCTGAAAGTGCAGCGATACTGGCGGCGGTGTTGACTGAGATAAAGGCGTTGTGGGAAGAGTGGCACAAGAAAGAATAAAAACAATAGCTTTATGTCACGATACATCAAAGAGCGGTTCGGAATCTTCGATTGAGGTATTTCACCAGTTCAACGAGTATGTTATAATAAACATAATAAATAACGGAGGAAATCAAATATGTCCTTACAATTAGTGCTGGGGAGTTCAGGAGCAGGTAAATCCTATGAATTATATCAAAATATCATTCAACAATCGCTAGAAAATCCGCATAAAAATTTCATCATAATTGTTCCAGAGCAATTCACCATGCAAACCCAAAAAGAATTAGTATCGCTTCACCCTCATAAAGGAATTCTCAATATAGATGTGTTAAGTTTTGGCCGTCTAGCTTTTCGGGTATTTGAAGAACTAGGAAAAGAGCAGCGCATCATATTAGATGATACTGGCAAAAATCTAGTTATCCGAAAACTTGCTGGACAAGTACAGGGTGATTTAAAAGTGCTTGGCAAAAATCTAAAAAAAATTGGCTACATAAGCGAAGTGAAATCCATTATATCCGAATTGACACAATACAATATATCCGCAGAACAACTAGAACAAGTGATTGATGCCACCAAGAAAAAAACAAGACTCAACTATAAGTTACAGGACATTGCGGTGATTTATCAGGCCTTTGAAGCATATCTGCAAGATAAGTATATCACCGCAGAGGAAATCCTTTTCGCTCTATGCCAAATCATTCCGAATTCGAGCATAGTAAAAAATAGTGTCTTTGCCTTAGATGGTTTTACTGGTTTTACACCTGTGCAAAATGAAGTCTTGATACATTTGATGAGGCTGGCAGAGAAAATATATATCACAATCACGTTGGATACAAAAGAGGATTATATGAAAATAGAGGGCGAGCATAAGCTGTTCCACCTCAGTAAAAAGACCATTCATAGTCTTTATCAGCTTGCCAAGGAAAGTAAAATCGAGATAGAAGAACCAATTCAGTTAGGAAAACAAGTGAGACCTAGATTTAAAACAACCGCAGCATTGGACTTTTTAGAGCAAAATCTATTTCGATATAATGGACAAGACTACCGAACACCTCAAAACAATATCTTTATCCAAATGGAAAAAAATCCATTAGAAGAAATTCGCTTTGTCGCCAGTCAAATGAAAAACCTAATTAGGGAAAATAAATATCGTTACAGAGATTTTGCCGTTGTAACAGGGAATATAGAAAGCTATGGCAATCATCTGGAACCATCTTTAACGAATATGAAATTCCCTGTTTTATAGATAACAAGCGAAGTATTCTATTCAATCCATTTGTAGATTTTATCCGTGCGGCTTTGGAGATGATAGTTCTTAACTTCTCCTACGAAAGTGTCTTTCGTTTTTTGAGATGTAACCTATCCATCTTGACAAAGGAAAAAGTAGACTTATTAGAGAACTATGTGATTGCCCTAGGAATAAAAGGGTTTAAACGATGGAATATGAAATGGGTTCGCTATCATAAAAAAATGAAAGAGGATGACCTAATTCTTTTAAATGAAATAAGAGCAGAATTTATGCGAGAAATCGCTCCATTTACAATCACCTTACAGAAAAAAGATATTACCGTAAAGGAATTAACAATATCTTTATATGAATTTATCTGTGCCAATGAAATGCAAAAACGATTAAAAAAGTATGAGGAGTATTTTCATAAAGAAAAAGAATTAGCACTGGAAAAAGAGTATACTCAAATATATCGAATCATTATGGAATTGTTAGATCAGGTGGTCGAGCTATTAGGAGATGAACCAATCACCATAAAAGAATATGCACAGGTGTTAGATGCTGGATTTGAAGAGGCAAAAGTGGGCATTATTCCGCCAAGCGTGGATCAAGTGGTTGTTGGGGACATTGAAAGAACGAGATTAAAGGATATCAAAGTATTATTTTTTGTGGGAATAAATGATGGCATTATTCCCAAACCGGGTAATAATAGCGGCATTCTTTCCGATTTGGATCGTGAGGCTCTCCAACAAGAAAATATGGAGATGGCACCAACCGCGCGTCAAAATGCTTATATTCAAAAATTATATCTATACCTAAATATGACAAAGCCAAGTGAAAAATTATATTTAAGTTTTAGCAAAACCGATATGAATGGCGGAGCCTTACGTCCGTCCTATTTAATCGGCAGTATGAAAAAATTATTTACACAAATAGAAGTGATTGATGGGGAACAGTCCACCGATATGATCGGTCAAGTTGCCACTTATAAGAGTGGTCTTTCTCATTTAATCGCTGGATTTCAAAAACTTATTCATCAACAGAAACCACGGAGTCAAGAATATGAAAAACAATGGCGGGAACTTTATAATTGTTACTATGAGAACCCTGAATATAAAACCACTTTGGAAACTTTAGTGAACGCAGCATTCTATTCACAAGGAGAAGAAAAAATTAGCAAAGCGGTTGCAAAAGCCTTATATGGTAATGTATTAGAAAATAGTGTGACCAGATTAGAAAAATATGCTGCCTGTGCTTTTGCTCATTTTTTGAACTATGGCTTACAATTAACTGAGCGAGAGGTTTACGGATTTGAGCCTGTAGATATGGGGAATATCTTTCACAATTCATTAGAAGTGTTTTCAAAAGAATTGCGAGAAAATGGTTATACTTGGTTTGACATTCCCGAAGAAAAACAAGATGCTTTAGTGGAAAAATGCGTGGAAGAAGCGACTATTGATTTTAATAATACTGTATTGCATAGCACCTCAAGAAATGAATATGTAATAGCGAGAATGAAACGTATTATGAAAAGAACGATATGGGCACTTCAAAAACAAATTAAAAAAGGTGATTTTGTGCCGAGCGGCTATGAAGTATCCTTTCACATGGCAGGAAATTTAGATTCAATGAATATCATGTTATCCGAAGATGAAAAATTAAAGCTAAAAGGTCGTATTGATAGACTGGATACCTGTGAGGAAGAAGATAAGGTATATGTGAAAATTATTGATTATAAATCAGGAGAAACCGATTTTGATATGGTAGCATTATATCATGGATTGCAGTTACAGTTGGTCGTGTACTTAAATGCGGCGCTTGAAATAGAGCAAAAAAAGAACCGTGAAAGTCAAGTGATACCAGCCGGTATTTTTTATTACAATGTGAAAGACCCCATTACCAATCGGGAAGAAGATGACAGTGAAGAAAAAATAAAAGCACGTTTGCTAAAAGACCTGAAAATGAAAGGTTTAGTAAATGATAATAGTGATATCATTCACAAATTAGATAAAGAAATGACCAAAGATTCAAGCGTTATTCCGGTGAGCTATAATAAAGATGGAAGTTTTTCCAGATTTTCGAGTGTTGCAAGCAGTGAACAATTTAGTCAATTATCAGCCTATGTCAACGAAAAAATAAGGGGAATTGGAACTGAAATTCTGGACGGGAAGATACAAGTGTCACCTTATGAGTTGGAAAATAAAAACGGATGCGAATACTGTAATTATGGCGGCATATGTGGTTTTGATAAAAAAATTCAGGGATATGAATTTAGAAAATTGCCAAAGTACCAAAAAGAAGAAATATGGGCGAAACTTTCAGGAGCAGAGACGCTTGTAAGGGAGGAAGAGTGATATGGCTGTTTCATGGACAAAAGAACAACAAAAAGTAATTGATTTAAGACAGCGAAATATTTTAGTTTCAGCCGCCGCAGGTTCAGGAAAAACAGCAGTGCTGGTAGAACGTATTATAACCATGATAACCGAAGGAACTCAGCCAATAGATATCGACAAGCTCTTGATTGTGACCTTTACGAAGGCGGCAGCGGCGGAAATGCGGGAACGTATCAGCGGAGCGATTGAAAAAAAATTAGAAATGAACCCCGATAATATCCATTTACAAAAGCAGACGACATTAATACATAATGCACAGATTACGACAATTCATAGTTTTTGTCTTTATGTGATTCGCAATTATTTTAATATGCTTGACTTAGACCCATCCTTTCGCATTGGTGATGAGGGTGAATTAAAGCTGTTGAAAAGTGATGTGGTGGCAGAAATTATTGAAGAATTTTACGAAGAAAAAACAGCGGAATTTATTCATTTTATAGAATGCTATGCGACCGGAAAGTCGGATAAAAAAATTGAGGAATTAATCTTACAGATTTATAATTTTTCAATGAGCTACCCTTGGCCTCAAGTGTGGCTAGAGGAGTGTAAGAAAGAGTATGCAATAGCGAAAGAGCCGGAAACAGGTTCTTTAAAATGGATGCAGCGTTTGAAAGAAATGATGACATTATACCTTGATGATTTGTTACAGTTGATTGAAACAGCACGAGATATCGCGTTGTCAAACGGGGGACCTCACATGTATGCGAGTGCATTAGAAGCGGACTTAGAGCTGCTCGCACAGCTAAAGTCGTGTGAAGATTATCATGCTTATTCCAAGTTCTTTTTTGATTTGCAATATACAAGGCTATCGGCAAAAAAGGACCCATCTGTTGTGGAGCAAAAAAAGGAACAGGTGAAAAATTTAAGAGAACAGATGAAAAAAAGTCTAAAGGGGTTAAAGGAACAATATTTCTATGCTTCCTACGAAACAATTTTAACGGATATGGAGCAAAGCGGACAACAGGTGGATGTCTTGATGAATTTGGTCATTGCTTTTGAGGAGCGGTATAAGGCTAAAAAGTTAGAAAAGAACCTGCTTGATTTTAACGATTTAGAACATCTGGCGCTAGAAATTTTGGTACAGCGAGAAAAAGGGCAAGCGATACCGACAGAAGCTGCAAAAGATTTTGCTGAGTTATTTGAAGAAATCTTAATTGATGAATATCAAGATAGTAATATGGTTCAGGAAATGATATTAAACAGCATTTCAAGGATTTCAAGGGGCGAGTATAATTTATTCATGGTGGGCGATGTAAAGCAAAGTATTTATCGTTTCCGTTTGGCAAGACCGCAGTTATTCATGGAAAAATATCGGACATATTCATTGGAAGAAAGCAACTGTCAAAGGATTGATTTGCATAAAAACTTCCGTAGCAGGGGGCAGGTATTAGATGGAATTAACTTTATTTTCAATCAGATAATGGCGAAGTATTTAGGCAATATTGAATATGGTGAGGACACCGCCTTATATGTAGGGGCACAATTTAAAGAGGGAAGCGTTTCTAATTTTGCATCTACTGAGGTCATGCTTATTGATATGGACAATGACTTGATAGAAAACAAAGAGGTGGAGGAAACAGGGCGAGAACTAGAGGCGATAAGCATTGCTAAGCGAATTCATAAAATTGTTGGAAAAGAGTTGGTTTTGGATAAAAAGACTGGAGAATATCGCCTCGCCTGTTATCGAGATATTGTAATTCTACTAAGAACCATTTCAGGCTGGGCTGAAAATTTTTCGAGTATATTAAATCAGCATGGCATTCCGGCTTATAGTACATCACAGACAGGATATTTTTCGGCACTGGAAGTACAGAGCATTTTAAATTTACTTCATATTATGGATAATCCAAGACAGGATATACCGATGACAGCGGTATTAAAATCACCAATATGTGGATTGTCAGGTGAAGAATTGGCAATGATTAGAAATGAAGATAAAGAAGAGTATTTTTATATAGCTTGTCAAAAATATGCCGAAGAGGGAAAGAATGCAGGGCTGCGTCATAAATTAAAAGCATTTTACGAGATGTTAGAAGATTTTAGAAATAGGGTTCCCTACACACCGATGCATGAATTATTATGGTATATTTTAGATCGCACAGGATATGGTCATTATGCCAGTACTCAAGCGGGCGGTGAGCAAAGAAAAGCGAATATAGATATGTTGGTTGAAAGAGCGATAGCATATGAAGCGAGCAGCTATAAAGGGCTATTTAATTTCATTCATTATATTGAAAATTTGAAAAAATATGATGTGGACTTTGGGGAAGCCAGTGTACTCGGTGAAAATGAGGACACCGTCCGTATTATGAGCATTCATAAAAGCAAAGGTTTAGAATTTCCGATTGTCTTTGCAGCAGGTATGGGAAAGACTTTTAATAATCAAGATAGTAAAAGTAAAATCGCTTTACATGTAGATTTAGGGGCTGGTGTGGATATGATTGACTCGATTATGCGAACCAAAGCACCGACTATTTTAAAGAGAGTAATACAAAAGGAAATCGCTCTGGAAAACTTAGGTGAAGAGTTAAGGGTTCTATATGTAGCTTTGACTAGAGCAAAAGAAAAATTGATTTTAACAGGTACGATTGATAAGCTAGCGGATAAATTGGGGAAATGGTCATATTTGACAAGAGAAACCAAGGTAAAGCTGCCTTTTTACCAATTAGCCTCAGCATCATCTTATTGGGATTGGATTATCCCAGCATTGCTTCGTCATAAGTCATTTGCGGCAGTACTGGAAGCGAATGACCTGGAGGTGAATTATGCGAATCCCTTATATAATGCTGATATTCCATATGATATTCAAATTATTAATATAGAACAGTTGATTGGTGAAGAAATTATAAAGCAAGCGAATAATCAGTTGACCAGAGGAATGTTGTTAAACTGGGATTCTGCCATTGTCCATGATGATGAAGCGAGATTACGCTTAAATGAGCAGCTAAAGGAAAGATATCCTTTTGAGCAGGAGCAAGATATTGTGACAAAGGTCACTGTTTCTGAATTGAAGCGACAAGGACAGAGTATTGATGAAGAATTTAGTCGGCAGCTTTTTGAGGAACCGGAAATAATTCCCTATATCCCATCATTTATACAAAAAGATGATAAAGCAGATAGGGCATTGCGAGGAACTGCTTATCATAAAGTATTAGAATGTATTTATCTTGATGAAATTTCTTCAAAGCAAAAGGCGATTGAGTTAATTGCTGGATTGGTATCATCAGGAAAAATCATGCCAGAAACAGCGGAGCTGGTTAATCCTTATGATATATTTGCATTTAGCAAATCAAAACTAGCAGTGCGAATGAAAGCGGCAAGAGAGCAAAATAAATTGTATCGAGAACAACAATTTGTACTGGGGATTCCCGCTTCAAGAGTAAAACAGGGGTGGTCAGAGGAAGAAATTGTTCTGGTACAAGGAATTATTGATGTGTTTTTCTATGAAGGGGAAGAAGTGATTTTAGTTGATTATAAGACTGATTATATTGAAGCAGGGCAAGAACAAAAATTAATTGATAAATATCAAATCCAGTTAAGTTATTATGAAGAAGCAATTACTAGGTTGACAAAGAGAAAAGTAAAAGAGAAGATAATATACAGTTTTGCTCTCAATCAGGAAATTATAATTTAAGAAAAGATATCTCCTCCACAGCCACTAGAAATAGGGCGATGGGGGAGATGAAATAAGCACTGTTGTGAGCTTCCTTGATGGCTACATAGTGTATTTTTTTTCTTGATAAAGCAACCTGATAGAATTTAAGAGACAAATTATCGCGACTCCGGTGTCGGCAAATACCGCTAACCACATAGAAGCAAATCCGAAGAGTCCTAAAATAATGATGAGTAATTTCGTAACTAAAGCAAAGATAATATTTTGGGTGGCTATTTTTGCGGTGGCACTTGCAATCGCGATGGACTCTGGAATGGCGTTCAAATCAGAAGTCATAAAGACAACATCAGCGGCTTCAATAGCAGCGTCAGCGCCACTTCCCATAGCTGCTCCGACATCAGCACCGGCAAGAACAGGTGCATCATTAATGCCGTCACCAACAAACATCACCGCCCCATTTGTTTTGCGAATTTCCAATAATTTTTGTTGCTTTTCATCAGGAAGCAATTTGGCAAAAACTTTTTCAATGCCTACTTTATTTGCCACGTTTAGGGCACTTTCTTTGGTGTCACCAGTGAGCATAATGGTATGAAGATTTAGTTTTTTAATTCGTGAGATGGCCGAAATGGCCTCCTCTTTAATCGTATCATCAAGGAACAAATAGCCTGCCAATATGCCATTTACAGCAACTAATACTTCGGTGCCTTGATTATCAGTATGATAGCTGGTGATATCGACATTTTGTGAGAGCATTAATTTTTGATTACCGCAGAGAATATTCAGTTTTGGCAAGGATGCTTTGATACCATTTCCGGAGATTTCTTCCATAGAAATAGGCGATGGGTACGCAATATTTTCATGTTTAGCGGCTCTGATAATACTAATGCCTATCGGATGTGTGGAAGTTTTTTCACAAGTTGCTGCAAAGGCGAGGATTTCATTTTCAGTATAAGGACTAACAGAAACAATTTTTTGAACCACAAAGTTTCCTTTTGTGATAGTTCCGGTTTTATCCATAACAATGTTTTTTACACCTGCCAATGTTTCCATCGAAGCCCCGCCTTTAAATAAGATTCCACGCTTGGAGCCAGCTCCAATACCCGCAAAGTAAGCTAGGGGAATGCTTAAAACAAGAGCACAAGGGCAACTGATTACTAAAAATGTTAAGGCAGTATATATCCACTCATTCCAATTTCCGGTGATGAGAGATGGAATAATTGCTGTTAATACAGCGATTGCAACAACAATAGGAGTATATATACGAGAAAAACGTGTGATAAATTTATCAATTTTAGGTTTGCTTGCCGCCGCATTTTCAACAGAATCTAAAATTCTGCTAACCATGGATTCGGCTAAAGGCTTTTCTACCTTCATGTAAAGAAGCCCAGAAGTATTGACACAACCGGAAGTAACAGGGCTATTAATCCCAACTTTCACAGGAACTGGTTCGCCGGTGATAGGAGAGGTATCAATACGGCTTTCTCCATTTACAACAATTCCGTCTAATGGAATACGCTCTCCTGGTTTTACTAACAAGATATCTCCAATAACCGCTTTTTCGGCAGCAATCACTTGAATACTGTCATGACTCATTAAGTTGACTACCTCAGGTCGTAAATCTATCACACTCATAATTTGGTTTCGGCTACGCTCAACCGCTTTTTCTTCAACCCATTCACCAAAACGATAAAAAAGCATAACACCTACGGCTTCGGCATAATCACCAACAATAAAAGCACCGATAGTAGCCAGACTCATTAAAAAATTCTCATCAAAGATTTGTCCTTTTAAAATATTTTTTCCAGCGGTAAGAAGAACCTTTCCGCCCAACAAGAGATAGCCAATAATAAAAAGGATTAGAACCGGAAGAGTATCTGAAGTGTCGGTTAATTCGCTGGTCAGAATTAAAATAAATATGGAAATGAATAGAAAAAGAGGTCTGTTTTTATGTAATTGCGGGGTGGTCGTTTTCTTTGTATATTCCCCAATCGTAACACCGGATTCAATGGTATTGGCAATTCGATTTATCACAGGCAATAGTGCGTCTGGATTTGGAGCGGTAACTTTTAATTGTTTGGTGGTATAAGTGAGGGTAACATTTTCGACTTCTTTTAATGCCGCGATTTTTTCTTCAATCTTGAGTGCACAACTTGCACAATCAAGATTATTGATAATATATGTTTTTTTAATCATAATAAAATACATCCTTTCAAATTTTTTATATGTCAATCATAAAATAACATTCACAAACATGAACAATTACTCATATGTATAATATATGTTATAACATTAAGTTTAGAGCGTGTCAATATCAAAATAGAAAAAAATTAATAGAATGATATTTACAAACTTATATTATATAGTGTATAATATAGGTTATAAAATAATAATAACAAGAAGAGGAGCTGATAATATGGTATTTAATACTGGTGCAGCCCTTTTAGATGCAATAGTGCTGGCAGTGGTATCAGTGGAGAAAGAGGGAACTTATGGATATCGCATCACTCAGTATGTAAGGCAGGTTATCGAGGTATCAGAGTCGACCTTGTATCCTGTGCTAAGGAGATTGCAAAGGGATGATTGCCTAGAGGCATATGACATGGAATTTGGGGGAAGGAATCGCCGATATTATAAATTAACAGAAAAAGGAATTGTTCAGTTAGGCTTATACAAAGCAGAATGGAAAATATATTCAAAGAAAATTGCAAATATATTTGAGGCGGAGGTGTGATAAAATGAATAGAGAAGAATTTATAAAACGATTAGGGTATTTACTTCAAGATATTCCGCGAAATGAGAGTGTGGAAGCGATACAATATTATCAAAATTATTTTGAAGAAGCAGGCATAGAGAATGAGAAACAAGTCATCATGGAATTAGAATCACCAGAAAAGGTGGCAATTCTTATACGAGCTGGTTTAGGTGATGCAGGAGCATCAAATGATGAGTTTAGAGAGTATACAGAAAATGGGTATGAGGATATTCGTTTTTCAAAAAGAAAACATGTGCCTGAGAAAATAGTGAAAGAATCAAGACAACAAGAAAGAAATAACGGTAAAGGAGAGAAAGAGATGGGAGAAAAAAGATTATACAAATCAAGAACAGATAGAAGAATATGCGGAGTTTGTGGTGGTGTAGCAGAATATCTAAACATAGACTCAACTATTATTAGATTGGTAGTAGCTTTATTAGCCATAACAGGAACAAGTATTTTATTTTATATTGCCGCAGCCATTATTATGCCGGAAAGATATTAATTATTGCAGGTGTATAAATTTATATAATAAGGAAATACTCTCTAACATAAGAACGAGTGAAGAAAGGGTATGACTTATATTATGGCAAAGCAAAAAGAAATCAAATTGGATGAGCTTACGGCGGAAGAAAAAATAAAATATGAGATAGCAGCAGAATTAGGACTTCTTGATCAAGTATTATCGGATGGTTGGAAGACATTATCAGCAAAAGATACTGGTCGAATCGGTGGCCTTATGACCAAAAGAAAAAAAGCATTAAACAAAATATAGTAAAAAATCAGCTAGGACAGAATCAATTTTTAGGATTCCGCCTAGCTTTTTATAATAAGTTCTTATTTATTTTGATTAATTTGATTGTTGACATCTGGAATTTTGACCAGTACGGGTATCAGTACAACGGCTATAATAACACCAGCTAGATTCTGCAAAAGATTTGTATAAATACCCAATGCCGCAGCGCCGATAGTGTATAGAAAAGTTTCATAAATGAAATATCCGCTGGTAACAATAATGCTTGCAGGTATTCCGGAAAGAATCCCACAAAAAATGTTTTGCTCTTTCCTATTTTTGAAAATCTTTTTACATTTATGAAAGCAAATTCCCGCGGTCAAAGCAGCTAAGGCTTTAATCACAAATGTGGCAGGGGCAAAAATAGCATATCCTAATAATAAGTCGGCTAACATAGAGCCGATACCAGCAGTAAGACCGCCTAAAAAAGGACCTAATATAATGCCGCTTAAAAGCACAAAACCATCTCCTAAATGAATATATCCATTAACGGTAGGTAGCTTAAAGGTCATTGTTGCGATTGTAGTTAATGCACAAAAGAGTGCCGATAAAATTAATGTTCTTGGATTTTTTATATTCATTTATAATAACCTCACTTCTATTTTTTTCGGTAAGCAAAAAGAGGAAGTCCGTCTTTAGTTGGTGTTACAGTTTCCCCTTGAATTAACGGTTTCACATAGGCGATAAATTCTTCTGATAAGTCAGTTCCGTCTTTAGTAATCCAAGAAAGAGGGATGGTTTTCTCTTGGTTACAAACAAGATTAACATCGACCATTTCATAGGCTAGTTCATAAGGTTCATTGCTAATTCTTTTACAAGCAACCATGCTTCCGGTTTCCCCATTTATGGCTCCCTTGATACCAAAACTTCCAGCATTAACCGCCTCATTTACATCGGCTAAAGATTGGATAATAGAAGAACAACGTTGTGTTAAGCTGAATTCAATAGAACGTACTTTTTTATTAAGACGGCTATTTACCAGAGTTTCTAAATATCTTGCAGCACCAGCTAATTTTTTGTGTCCAAAGCTATCTGTTTCAACAGAACTTGTATATTCACAAATGAATTTTCCATCTTTATCTTGAATGCCCTCTGAGATACAAACCACTACATTTTTAGTATGGGTAAAAGCGGATTCCAGCTTGGCAAGAAATTCATTTTCATCAAAAGCAGTTTCAGGAAGATATATTAATAGTGGATTATCATTTTCAAATTTTCGAGCAAGAATACTGGCAGCAGTCAACCAACCAGCATGACGTCCCATGATTTCGATAATTGTAACGGATTCTGTATCATAGACAGATACATCAATGCCGATTTCACGTACCGTAGAAGCAACATATTTTGCGGCACTGCCAAAGCCAGGTGTGTGGTCGGTTAAAACCAAATCGTTATCCACTGTTTTTGGAATACCAATAATACGAATAGGATTTTGGCGTTTTTCGGCATATCGAGAAAGTTTACTTACGGTGTCCATGGAATCATTTCCGCCGATATATAGAAAATACCCAATATCCAAAGCCTCTAATTTTTGGAATAATGTTTCATATACTGGATCATCCAAATCATTTGGAAGTTTATAACGACAAGAGCCAAGATAAGCACCGGGAGTATTTTTTAGTAATTCAAGAGACTGTTCTTCAAATTCTTTTTCCAAATCAACAATATCACCATTTAAAAATCCCTCAATACCGTGTAACATACCATAAGCTCTGGCATTGTCCTCTTTTAAGGTTAAAAATTCTTTGATAACACCATATAAACTAGAATTAATAACGGCAGTGGGACCACCAGATTGACCTACTAATAAATTTTTCATAATTTTACGTCTCCTTTTCTTAATTTATCACAATAATACTATAGCTTAAAATAAATATTTTGACAACAAATTTTTCCATTTAATTAAAGGAAGAAAAAAGAAGTATATACAAATAATTCATAACATATATTGAAATGAAAGAAAGGGGGAAATATAGAGATGAATGATCAAAAAATAGAAAATTTATTGAATTTAGCTTTAGATGCGACGCAGGAAGAACGAGAAAAATCAGATGTTTTAAATGTTGGATATGACCCTTTTGCAAAAACATGGGAGTTGATTGTTAAATATTCAGGTTCTCTGGCGGAATTGGAAAAAATGAATCCGATGATAGAGGTGGTGGAGCTTGCAAACGGATATGCAATTATCACAATACCAGAGATTTATATAGACAGTTTAGCGGCAATGCCGCAGATAGAATATATTGAAAAGCCGAAAAGTTTAATATTTGCAACATCAGGAGGGAGAATAGCATCTTGCATTAATCCAGTGCAAGTGGCTCCTTTTAATCTTTTTGGAGAGGGTGTCATAGTAGCAGTCATTGATTCAGGAGTGGACTATGTGCATCCAGATTTTAGAAATGAAGACGGAACGACAAGACTGATTGAAATATGGGATCAGACAATTCCCGGTAATCCGCCGCCATCATACAGAATGGGAAGTGTATATACAAGAGAGGAAATAAATCTGGCATTACAACAGCCCAGAAGAGAGGATATGTATCGCATAGTTCCGACTCGTGATATCAGCAGTCATGGAACGGGAGTGTTGGGAATTGCCGCCGGTAACGGCCGAGCATCTAATGGGGTAAATCGTGGCGTGGCCTCGCAAAGTGATATTCTTGTTGTGAAATTAGGTGCGGCAACAACCGATTCGGTTCCTCGAACGACAGATTTAATGCAGGCGATTGATTATGTAATCAAAAAAGGCGTGGAGCTACAAAAACCGATTGCGGTTAATTTAAGCTATGGAAATACATATGGTTCTCATGATGGAAGTTCTCTTTTGGAAACATTCATTGATAGTATGGCAAATCGAGGGAAGACGACTATTTGTGTAGGTTCTGGAAATGAGGGGGATGGTGGAGGTCATACATCGGGTATAGTAAGTGCGAATGATGAGGCATATGATGTGGAATTTGGTGTTGCTCCTTATGAAGTGTCTTTGAATATCCAAGTTTGGAAATCCTATGTGGATATAATGGATATCGCGATTATCCACCCATCAGGGCGGGTAGTTGGCCCCTTTCAGGAGATTTTAGGAACCCAGCGTTTTATAATAGGGCAGACAGAAATTCTAGTGTATTACGGTGAACCCAGTCCGTATAATTTATCACAGGAAATATTTATTGATTTTCTTCCGGCAAATGATTTTATTGATAGTGGTGTCTGGCGAATACGGTTAGTTCCTCATCATATTGTTGTGGGAAATTATAACATGTGGATGCCTAGCAAAGGGGTATTAAATCGAGGAACTAGGTTCTTTCGTCCGATTGCAGAGGGAACACTCACCATTCCGTCCACTGCGAATAGAGTGATAACAGTGGGTGCATATGATTCGAGACTATTATCTTATGCGCCTTTTTCCGGACGTGGACGTAGTGTAGGATATAATGAGGTGAACCCAGATATTGTGGCACCGGGAGTTAATATTATGACAGCTTCATCAGGGGGCGGTTATGCTTCAAGGACGGGTACTTCTTTTGCGACACCCTTTGCGACCGGCGGTGCGGCTTTATTAATGGAATATGGAATTGTACAGGAACGAGATCCGTATTTGTATGGAGAAAAAATAAAAGCGGCATTTCGCCGAGGTGCAAGGCAGCTACAGACAAATTTAAGTTATCCTAATAGCGTATTTGGATTTGGAGCATTGTGTGTGAGAGATAGCATACCTTAACATATTGGAAAAGCTGATGATATCTGTTATACTTAAAAAAACAACGTGAATATATAGAAGGAGGTATAATATGGTTCGGACATTTGAGACGCATAAAATCAGAGTACAAAAAGAACTTTTGGGGCTATGGGACTTCACAGCAAAAGATTACGACACAATAAAAGTTGCGGTTCCAAGTTGTTGGGAGAGTTATCCAAATTATCGAAACTACAGAGGTGAAGCAAGCTATGAAACAGAATTTTTAGGAAAGGGAAATATTCGGGTTGTCTGCAAGGGGGTAAGCCATACCGCCGATGTGTTTATTGACGGGGAAAAAATTGCCCATCATTATAATGCCTATACTCCTTTTGACGGCATTAGCAAAAGGTTGGAAAAAGGTATGCATAAAATCAAAATTGATGTTTCCAACGAATTTACCGATAAATCAGCGCTTCATATTCCAAATGATTATCACACATATGGCGGTATCACTCGTGCTGTTATTGTAGAAGAGGTGCCTGATGTATTTATTGAGTGGGTTCATATCACGCCGATAAAGAACAAGGCAAAATGGAGTGCCAAGATTGATATAAGAATAAATAACATTGGCACCGCTCCTCATAAAGCGACTTTGAAAACGAAGATAAATGAACAAGTTCATATTTTTGATGAATGTAATATACCAGCAGGAGCAAATATAGTTTTATCAAAGGGGATAGATTGTGAAAAAGTTGAAACGTATGAAATAGATAATCCGAAATTATACCTTGCCGAAACAGTTTTATATCTCGATGATCAGCAAAATCCAGTTGATGACTTAATTGAAAGATGTGGTTTTCGTACAGTTGAAATAAGGGACAAAGATTTATTATTAAATGAAAAGAAATTAAGAATTAAGGGTTTCAACCGCCATGAGGATCACCCTCAATTCGGTTGCGCCTTGCCTTTTAGTGCGATGGATTATGATCTTAATCTTATGAAAGACCTGGGGGCAAATGCTGTCAGGACGAGCCATTATCCTAATGATGAGCTGTTTTTAGACCTTTGTGATGAAAAAGGTATTTTGGTTTGGGAAGAAAACCATGCCAGAGGACTATCAGAAGAAGATATGAAAAATGTGCATTTTCGCCGCCAATGTGCCGATTGCATTGACGAAATGATAAACGCTCATTTTAACCATCCAGCTATCATTATTTGGGGGATATTAAATGAGTGTGCGAGTGAAACGAAATACGGAAAAGAATGTTATGCGGAGCAGTTTGAGCAAATAAAAATGTTGGATACATCACGGCCGACCTCTTTTGCATCTTGTAAGTTCAACAATGATATTAGCCTAGGACTGCCTGATTTTGTGTCATATAATATTTATCCTAGATGGTATCATAATGCCTCAGTCAAGCAATACTTAGATGGATTGTATAGTTGGGTTCAAACAACAGAGGGTGTGGGCAAGCCATTTTTAATTACGGAAATTGGAGCGGGGGCAATCTACGGTAATCGTAGTGCAGATGAAACCAAATGGAGTGAAGAAAGACAGGCTAAAATCATTACCGAACAGTTAAATACTGTTTTGGACAAAGCAGAGTGTTTTGGTGTTTTCATCTGGCAATTTTGCGATGTTAGGGTGTCTGAGGAATGGTTTGCAAGCCGCCCTCGAACGATGAACAACAAGGGGATTGTCGACGAATATCGTAGACCAAAGGTTGCTTATAACACCGTGAAATCAATTTTTAAATCATTTGGAAATTATCGGTAATCTATAAGTGTCATATTTATGCGAATGGAAAATGAAAAACCATATATTAATAAAAAATTAGGAGGGGTTTATATGAAAGAAGAAACGAATCTAATTAAAAACACAATTTTGGATGGACAAGCAGTTCTAGGCATAGAGCTTGGTTCGACAAGAATTAAAGCTGTTCTAATAGGGGCAAATCATGATCCTATAGCCGCTGGAAGTCATGAATGGGAAAATCAATTTAAAGATGGAATGTGGAGTTATGCATTAGAAGATGTTTGGACAGGAATACAAGAATGCTATCAAGACTTAAAAAAAGATGTGTTCAATAAATACCAAGTTTCTTTAAAAAAGGTGAAATCAATAGGCTTTAGTGCTATGATGCACGGTTATTTGGTTTTTGACAAAGAAAATGAGCTTTTAGTACCATTTCGGACATGGAGAAATAGCACCACTGGGCACTCAGCAGAGCAACTGAGCAAATTATTTAACTATAATATTCCGCAAAGATGGTCAATCGCCCATCTGTATCAGGCAATTTTAAATGAGGAAGCTCATGTGAAAGAAGCAGCATTTTTAACAACTCTTGCTGGTTACGTTCATTGGCAGCTAACAGGGGAAAAGGTGCTTGGTGTGGGAGACGCATCAGGTATGTTTCCTATTGATGGAAGCCTGAATAACTATAATGAGAGTATGTTGGAAAAATTTGATGATTTAATAGCGGAGAAAAAATATACATGGAAACTAAAGCATTTGCTTCCCAAAGTGCTGTCAGCAGGGGGGCAAGCAGGTGTCCTTACAGAGGCAGGAGCAGCACTTTTGGATATAACAGGAGAGTTGGAAGCAGGAAGCCCGTTATGTCCTCCTGAGGGTGATGCAGGAACTGGTATGGCGGCAACAAATAGTATTTCAGTACGAACAGGAAATGTATCAGCGGGAACATCTATTTTTGCGATGGTGGTTTTGGAAAAAGAACTATCAAAGATGTATCCAGAAATTGACATGGTAACTACTCCAGATGGTAAATCAGTTGCGATGGTACATGCCAATAACTGTACATCAGATTTGAATGCTTGGGTAAATCTTTTTAAAGAGTTTGCTGAGAGTATGGGGATGGAAGTCAATCAAGAGCAATTATTTTCAACCTTATATCAAAAGGCTTTAGTTGGAGATGCTGATTGCGGCGGGATGTTATCTTACGGATATTTTGCCGGCGAAGATATTATGGGATTGTCAGAGGGCAGACCTTTGTTTGTTCGCTCCCCAGAAAGTAATTTTAATTTAGCCAATTTTATGCGCACTCATTTGTATAGTAGCTGCGGAGCTTTAAAGGTGGGGATGAATCTACTGATGGAGTCAGAAAATGTAAAAGTTGAAAAAATGCTAGGTCATGGCGGACTGTTTAAAACCAAAGACGTTGGCCAAAAAATCATGGCGGCGGCGATTAATGTACCGATTTATATTATGGAAACCGCCGGCGAGGGTGGCCCTTGGGGAATGGCTCTTCTAGCGGCCTATATGGCTAATAAAGAAACGGACGAAAGTTTGGATAATTATCTGGACCAAAAAGTATTCGCTCAGAATAAAGGGCATAAAATGCTTCCTGATCCAGTTGATGTAAAAGGCTTTGAGGTGTTCATACAGCGATACATTGAGGGGATTCAAATCGAAAAAGCAGCGGTGAAACATCTAGTATAAAAGGAGATGAAAAATGTTAGAACAATTAAAACAACAAGTATATGAAGCGAATATGGACTTGCCCAAAAGGGGACTTGTAACCTATACGTGGGGAAATGTGAGCGGTATTGATAGGGAACAGGGATTATTTGTTATTAAGCCAAGTGGTGTGGAGTATGAACATTTAAAAGTGGCGGATATGGTGGTGGTGGATTTACAAGGGAATGTGATAGAGGGGATATATAAGCCCTCTTCTGATACTGCAACCCATTTAGAATTATATAAAGCCTTTTTAGAAATAGGTGGTGTTGTTCACACTCATTCCACATGGGCAACCTCATGGGCACAGGCCAAAAGAGCAATTCCCTGCTATGGTACAACTCATGCCGATTATTTCTATGGTGAAATTCCCTGTGGCAGAAGCCTTACAAAGGAAGAGATTGAAGAGGCTTATGAAAAAAATACTGGGTTTGTTATCACCGAAACAATGCAAGAGAAAAATCCATTACACATTCCCGGCATTCTCTTAGCTAATCATGGCCCCTTCACATGGGGCAAAGATGCTTTTGAAGCGGTGCATAATGCGGTGGTGTTAGAAGAAGTAGCTAAGATGGCTTATCGTACAGAGCAGTTAATGGAGTTTAGCTGTGTAGCACCACAAGAGCTTCAAGATAAACATTTTATGAGGAAACACGGGCCAAATGCGTATTATGGTCAGAATTAAAAGTAAAAGGATATCATCGAACTAATGGGTGATATCTTTTTTTGGGCCAATAATGCTGGAACTAGAGATATTCCCTTTTATACTCCAATGTAAACTAATAAAAAGAAAAGGTTGACAATGGCGAAAGGTGCTTGTATGATATACAGAAGAAAGTGAATGAAAGAGAGGAAAAATAACATGAAAGACAAAAAAAACAAAACAGCATTTTCAGCAAGGGAACTTTCTATGATTGCGATGTTCATAGCATTAACAGCAGTATTGGCACAAGTAATTATCCCATTGCCATTCTCGCCCGTACCGATATCGTTTGGTTTAGTGGCAGTTTATAGCTCTGGAATATTATTGAAGCCAAGACACGCAATATTTGCCCAATTAGGGTATTTATTATTAGGAGCTATAGGAGTTCCTGTATTTGGGAATTTTAGAGGTGGAATAGGGGTATTATTTGGAGCAACGGGCGGATATTTAATAGTTTATCCCCTTATTGCATGGATAGTGGCAAAAGCATTGAGCAATTCCAAAAAACAGCAAGTAGAGTATGAGCATCAAAGCAAAACACATTTGTCCTTAAAAGCTGGAATATCAATGTGTATTGCTCACGTGATATTATATCTAAGCGGAACGATATGGTTAAGCATTGTAACGGGAAATACTTTTTACGCTTCATTATCTCTTGCAGTTTTTCCTTACATACCATTAGATATTGTGAAAATTATATTTTGTATATTAATAATAGTGCCGCTTCGTCTGCGTTTGTTATCAATGAGACTATTGATATTGGATGACAAATAATAGTTTTTTATCTCCGATGGTCAAAATTGAGTTGTGAATGGTTGTTTTTGCGTAGTTTCTTGAAATATATGATTAGATAAAAAAGTTAAAGTAGTCGATAATAATTATATATGATTTCATGTGGAAAAGGATTTTAAGCCCATGTTAAAGAAGCAGCATGATAACACAATCACTAAAGAACAAGACCAAGGAGGTTTAAAAGAAAATGTTACTGTTAAATGGAAATTGGAAAATATCATTAAATGAAAGAAGTAATCACGTAGGTCAGATATCCATTCCGGGAAGTTTGCAATTTCAAGGTTATGGAAATGATGTGAAAAAAGATACAGAGTTTATCAGTGGGCTTCATGACCCTATTTGGTATGAGCGAGAAGAGTACAAGTTCGCGCAAGATGACGAGGTAAATATTCCATTTTTATCTCAGCCGAAAAAGCATTTCTTAGGAAAAGCGTATTATAAAAAGCAAGTTTTGATAACAGAAGAGACATCATATATATTACAGATTGAAGTTACCAAACAAAGGTCAACAGTATGGGTAGATGGTGAGAAAGTTTCAGAAGATTTCTCACTTTGTACAGCTCATGAGCATAAATTAGGAACCCTCTTGGCGGGCAGCCATGAGATAGAGGTGCTTATTGATAATACAATGATTTATCTTTATCGTCCTGATGGACATGGAGTAACAGATGGTGTGGGGGCAACATTTAATGGAATGATTGGGAAAGTTGCATTATTGACATCAAAAGAACTGGCGAGCGAGAAAGAGAAGAAACAAGAATATGCAAAAATGCACCCAGTTCATATAGAGATAAAAGATGGCAAGTTTTTCATTGATGGAAAGCCTGAATTTTTAAGAGGCACACATTATGCTGGTGAAAATATTGAAAAGGGATATCCCGATACTTCTTATGAATGGTGGGAAAGACTGTTTAAAAAAGTGAAAGAATGGGGACTTAATTTCATTCGTTTTCATTCCTATTGTCCGCCAGAAATGGCTTTTTGCGCTGCGGATAAAGAACAAGTTTATCTGCAAGTGGAATGCGGAATGTGGAATGTATTTGGAAAGAACCTCGCTATGAATAAAATATTAGAAGAAGAAACGAAAAGAATTTTAAGCAGCTTTGGACATCATCCATCTTTTGTGCTTTTTGCACCAAGTAATGAGCCAGGGGGAGAGTGGTATGAAACACTGCAAGAATGGGTTCAGTTTGCCAAAGAATATGATAAAGAACTAGGTTATGAAAATCGCAGGGTATATACCAGTCAGGCAGGGTGGCCTTATAATAAAGCACCAAAGGATGTGGAGGGAACCGATTATCTTTACTTTCACAATTCCGGATTTGGGCCAGCCAAGGGAAGAATACGAGGGCCGATTGGCTGGAAAGGCAAAGATTATAATGCGAGTATTGTCGATGTGAATATGCCTGTTATCAGTCATGAGTTAGGTCAGTGGACATCATATCCTGATTTCGATATTATAGAAACTTATGGAGATAGTTTTTTACAGCCGGGAAATTATAAAATCTTTAAAGAAAGTGCAAAAGCCAAGGGTCTTTTATCCTATAATAAAAAGTTTGCCAAATGTTCGGGCAAATTACAAGCTATGCTTTATAAAGAAGATATTGAAGCACAATTTAGAACATCAGCAATTTATGGATTTGAATTATTGGATTTACATGATTATGTTGGACAAGGAGCGGCTTGTGTGGGAGTATTAGACCCATTCTTTAACGAAAAAGGAATGATAACAGCGGAAAAATGGCGTGAATTTTGTAATGATAAGATGGTGTTGGCAAGGATGCCTAAATATGTCTTTAAGAACACCGAAAAAGTCAAGTTTCCAGTGGAATTATGTGATTTTAGAAGTGAAACAAGAAATGGTGAAAATCAGCAGCTTGAAGAAGTGGAACTGGATTTTAGTCATGTGAAAAAGTCAACAGAAGAAGTATTTTCATACTCCTATGAGGATGTAAAAAATACATATCCTTATACCGTGTTTGTGAAAAATGATATAATAGAGGAAGCCAATGTTTTATATACTAAAGACTTTGAAAAAGCAAGCCGAGCATTGGAGCAAGGGAAAAAAGTGATTTATAGCCCTAATTTATCAGAGCTGGATTATAGTTGTCCTCCTCTTAGTTTTCTGACTGTATTTTGGAACGCTCAGATGGGACCTCAGTGGTCAAGAGGTATGGGCATGATATGTGAAATATCTCATCCGATATTCAAAAAATTCCCAACCAAAGAATATGGTGGCTGGCAGTGGGAAGATATTTTTCAACATGGGAGAGCATTCAACTTAAGTGAGGCGGAGATTAACCATGAACCTGTGGTTAGAATTATAGATGACCATAACCGGAATCTAAATCTTGGATTAATCGCAGAGGGACGTGTAGGTAAAGGCAGTTTATTAATAGTTAGCGCTAATTTAGAGGGGGATTTTGAAGAACGACCAGCAGCTTATGCGCTCAAAGAGGCGATTTATGCCTATGCTTGCTCCAGTGAATTTGCACCAACGAAAGAATTGGATATGAAAAAGCTGGAATCCCTTTTACTAGCGAATAATTCTTCGTATTTTTACGAGGATGGAAATCCAGAGAACATCAAAACGTTAGATGAGGGAACACTTCCGGTGAACATAGAAATTCCAGTCAAAGCTGAGACTAAAATAAATGGAATTGTCTATATGGCAAATCAAAAAGATAGAATGCACATTGGAGATATTAAAACAATAGAAGTTTATGCTGATGAACAATTCATCGGTAAATGGAATTTCAAATCGACAGTATGTCAACAAAAAATTCAATTTGCGGAACAAATTTCAGCAAAAAAAATCAGCATTCGTGTGACTGAAACATACCAAAAAGAGGGTGTGACTCGTTGGCAAGTAAAACAAGATGGTTGGCATTCTTATAGAGCTAGTTTAAATGGAATTGTAAGCTTTAGTATTTTAGGTCTGATTACAGATGATAAAGTAGTACCAAGTGATAGTCCATATTGGACAGAAATTGCGGCGAAGCCGGCAACTGCAGAAATATTTATCTAAAAAGGAGTTTCTAAAAAACTGTCAACAGGGGTCTTCTGTTGGCAGTTTTTATGTCGCTGATAAGTCGATTACATATTTCATCAGTTTACAGATTGATTTTTGCTATACTTAGGAATATCTCTCTTTCGTATAATGCGGGTATTTTAAAGGTGGTAACTGAATTACATTTATCAATAAAATAAGAGGTTGTAAAGAAAATGATTATAAAAAGATATATAAGAATGCTGAACAAATCGTGTTTATTGAAAAGTATGAATAAATAATGTATCCAAATCTTGGCAAAAAACAATCCAATAATGAGAGGGCTTATGAGAGAGAGGGGAAAAAGATTATTTCTTTTTGGTGAAAGGTTAGTTACAATTAGATGTAAGAATGTTAAATTGAAATAACGAACTGAAATAAATAATTATTATATATTAGGAGGAAGCAAATTGATTAAACCATTTTCATATTTAATTAAATATTTTTGGAAAGACAGTAAGATTTATATTATTTTAACTTTTATAATAAATATTTTACAGGTAGCCTTTCAATTAAGCACTGTTGTTTTGCCGGGTTTGATAATTGCGGAGTTGATGAATGCACAAAGAGAGAATATTGTTATTGGTTATCTCATGATGTTTTTACTGATCAACTTGTTTGGAGGGATTATTTTAAAAAGGCTTGAAACCGTTTCATGGAATAATTCAATGAGATCGTTCAATAATTTTGCAGTGCGACTTATTTCTAAAAGTTTTGATTTAGATATGGCAATGATTGAAAATTCTGATTATTTAGATGAAGTGGAAAAGGCATCTAGGTTTATTAGTAACCAAGGTTGGGGAGGCTATTTTCGTGATTTTTCATTGTTTTTGGGGCGTTTACTGATGTTGTTTGGATTAGCAGGAATTATTGTCATATTAGATATATGGATTTCCTTGTTTTTTGTCATTCTTCTAGGTGTTAATTTTAGTTTTGATAGAAAGGCGCGTAAGAAAAATGCAGAAATTGATTTAGAACTTGCTAATAATAATCGAAGAACAAAGTATTTTACCATTGTTGCAGGAAGAATTGAATTAGCTAAGGAAATCAGGTTATTTGGCCTCGCTTCATGGTTGCAAGCCAAATGGAATGATCAAAAAGAACATATTTATCAAGCAAGAAAAAAGCAATATAGAATTAGAGCACATGTTTCTTATTTTTCAACGATATTTTCTTTTTTGCGGAATGTAGTTACTTATGGTTATTTGATTTATAGTGTATTAGTAGGAACCTTGGATATTGCAAGTTTTACTATTTTTTTAACATCAATACTCCGATTTTCCGAGGCCTTAAAAAATGTATTGGATAGCTTTTTGGCACTTGAGGAACATGCACCTTATTTTTTTGCTTTTAAGGAATGGTTAGAGGTAAAAGCTACAATGCGGGATAATGAAAAATTACCTGTGCCGCATCCTATTGAAATTATCGAATTTAAGAATGTAAGTTTTCAATATCCTAAAACAAATATCTATGCTTTAAAAAATATTAATCTAACTTTAAAAGCCACTGAAAAATTAGCAATAGTAGGTTCAAATGGAGCGGGGAAATCAACATTTATTAAATTACTTTGTAGATTTTATGATCCAACCGAAGGAGAGATTTTAGTTAATGGAATTAATATTAAACAATTAGATTATGAAGCTTACATTACGAAGTTTGGGACAGTTTTTCAAGATTTTTCATTTTTTTCAATGCCAGTCAAAGAAAATGTTGTTTTTGATAATGATGAGCTAGATGAGAACGTTCAGCTATTATTAGAAAAAACAGGTATTTGGAAGAAAATTGGAAAATTAAAAAAAGGAATATATAACGATATTCATAAGGAATTTAATGAGGATGGCTTTGAGCCTAGTGGTGGAGAAGGACAAAAATTAGCTTTAGCACGTGCCTTATATAAAGATGCCCCCCTGCTTATATTAGATGAACCAACCGCTTCACTTGATGCTAAAGCAGAGTTAGAGTTATATGAGCAATTTAGTGCATTAGCCCAAGATAAATTAGCTATTTTTATTACACACCGCTTGGCGAGTACACGCTTTTGTGATAAAATCATAGTTTTTTCTAATGATTTTTCAAAAAATCATAGTTCGATAATTCAGTATGGAACACATGATGAATTGATTGCACAAAAGGGTGTATATCAGGAGTTATTTACTTCTCAAGCTAGTTTATATAAGGAGGGTGACGATAATGAGTAAGCCATTTATTTACATTTTAAAAAACTTTTGGTCATCAAGTAAAACGTATGTGTTACTTAGTTTTTTGAACCAATTCATTAAAATTATCGTACCGTTTGGAGCTGCAATTTTACCAGGCCTACTTATCATTGAGCTAACAAATGATGCTAGAACATATGTCTTAGGTTTATATGTTGGTATTTATGCGTTTTATATTTTTTTAAGCGGTATTTTTTCGACTTTTTTAGAAGAGAAAATTAGTATTTTACAGTATAAACTTTTCATTTTGCTAGAAGAAAAGAAATTAGAGCATAGTTTACAACTTGATTTTGCAACTCTTGAAGATTCAAGTTTTTTAGATAAACGTGAACAAGCAAATAAATTTACTGGTGAAACTGGTTTTGGAAGTTATTTTGAGTCTATGATGAATTTGATAGGACAGTGTTTGGTTTTAATTGGGTTTTCAATAGGTATTGTAACTTTAAATATTTTTATTTTTCTATTTCTTATATTGTTATTCATAATGAGAAGTTGGATTACTTTGAAAATCGAGAAAAGAATAGCCGAAGTTTCGTTGCAAAGTGAAAAATATGAGCGAGCAAATAGTTATTTTGGATTTTTTGTGACTCTACCACAATTTGCAAAAGAGGTGCGAATAAATGGATTAAAAGATTTCTTTTCAAAAAAATCACAGAAAAATAGAGCTAAATCTTTGAAATTTGGTAAAAAAATGTTTCATTATCGAGAATTGTTGAGTCTTATCAATTTGTTCTTAGACATTTTAGGTCAAGCAGTTGCTTATCTTTATCTTATTTATCAAGTTTTGAGAAATCAAATTGATGTGGGTCTATTTACTATTTACTTAGCCTCAATGCTTCAGATGTCAGGTATTCTAACAGAAGCATCACGGATTTTAGGACGAATTCGTGAGCAAAAGGTTTATTTTGAGGCATTTAAAGAAGTGATTGATATCAAATCAACCATGGAAAATGACAAAAAATTACCAACACCAACTACTATTGAAAAAATTGAATTTAAAAAGGTGAGTTTTAAATACCCCGGAACAGACACTTATGTATTGAAGAATGTAGATTTGATTTTAAAAGAAAAGGAAAAATTGGCTATAGTTGGTGTGAATGGAGCAGGGAAATCAACGTTTATTAAGTTGCTCTGTCGTCTTTATGATCCAACAGAAGGACAAATTTTACTTAATGGGATCAACATCAAACAATTTGATTACAGTGAATATATGAAACTATTCGCTCCAGTATTTCAAGATTTTGGTTTTTTTAGTTTTTCAGTTGAAGAAAATGTAGCTCCGTTTGGGATAAAAAGTGGAAAAAGTGTTGAAGATGTTTTGGAAGAGGTAGGTTTTGGTGACAAACTTTTGCAATTACCTAATGGAATTAAAACCACAATATACAAGGAGTTTGATACTGATGGTTTTGCACCTAGCGGCGGAGAAAGTCAAAAATTGGCGTTAGCACGTGCGCTTTATAAAGATGCACCAATTATTTTATTAGATGAACCTACAGCAGCTCTGGATCCAAAAACAGAAGTTTTTTTGTACGAGAAGTTTAATGAATTAATTGAAAATAAAATGTCAATATTTATAACTCATCGTTTGGCGAGTACAAAGTTTTGTGATAAGATTGTTGTTTTTACCGAAAATGAAGAGGTTGAAAAATCTGTTATTCAATATGGAAGTCATAATGAACTTATTAAGCAGGGTGGTGAATACAAAAAATTATATAAAGCACAGTCTAGGTTTTATGTGTAATTAAAAAAATAGTGAGATTAGATAATGGTATTAAAAGATATGATACATTTACGCCATGAAGTGAAGCATTATGCGACCGTTCTTTTTAATGATAAAATAGTGGTTATAGAATAGAAAACATGCTATAATACACATGAAAAATTAAAAGAAAACAAGTGCATGAAGCGATGAAATGAAAGTGAGCGATATCATATGAAGCATATAGTATTAAAGGCCACTATGGAGGGGCTTTCTATTGAGCGGGCAATTCGCGATACTGAATTTAATATGGATAACAAGCATTGGCATGATGAGTGTGAGATTCATTATATTTTGGAGGGAAAGCGTTGTTTTTTTATTGATGATCAGACTCATAGGGCAACAGAGGGGTGTTTAAGTATTGTTGATGCCCAGCAAATGCACCGCATAACAAATGCGGATAAAGAGACATATCATGAGCGGATTTTATTGCTGGTGGAAAAAGAAAAATTTTTGGCAGTCAGTAGTTTTTTTGGAATTGATTTAAATGATTTTTTTCAAACCAATGTTGGAGTTGTCGAAATTCCAGAAAAAGACCGGATGTATATAGAACGGCTTATGACCGATATGGCTTTTGAAATTAATGGAAAAGAGAGCAATTATCAGAATATAGTGCAATTAAGATTGGTGGAATTGTTTACCTATCTTATGCGTTTAAGAGAAAATGGAATGAGAGGACAAGGGGAAGCTGCTGGTTTGGATGGTGGTCACACTGTCTTTAAGGTGGTTGATTATATTAAGAATAACTGCGCACAAGCAAGGTCCCTAGAAGAGGTTGCAAAAAGGTTTTATATCGAAAAATCTTACTTAAGTCGTATTTTTAAAAAAAGCACAGGATATACAGTAAATGAGTTCATTAATATTCAAAAAATTAAAAATGCCCAGAAACTTCTTGAAGACACCGCCATTAGTATTGCTGAAATTGCAGTTTTAGTGGGATATGAGAATATCACCTATTTTACAAAGGTTTTTAAAAGATATTTGGGATTTACCCCATTGAAATATCGTAAGACAAAAAGTGCCTATAAAGAGGGGCTTAGAGTGAGGAATTAAGTCTGAAGATATGAATGAAAAAACAAAAAAGTCAATATTGTGCAGAAAATTATTTTTTTGATATCGAAATTGTGCTAATTGCATAGAGGTATTGATTGAATGAAGAATAAAGTGTATAATTTGACCAACACACAGAATTCTCCATTAGGGGAAGTTCTGAAAAATCAATGGATAAGGAGAATTAATTATGAAAAAGTGGAAGAATTACATTGTAGCTTCTTTGGTAGGAGTTATGCTCTTTTCATTAGTAGGATGTGGGAGCAGTACACCAAAAGAAACTGAGGCACCGACAACAGAGAAAGTAACAGAGAAAGAAACAACAGCACCAGATGATGTGGAAGATGCAAGCGGCATTAACACAACTGATCCAATAACTCTTACAATGAGTTGGTGGGGAGGAGACGAAAGACATGAAGCAACCCAAAAGGCAGTAGACGCATTTACAGCGAAATATCCTAATATTACAGTGGATACAACTTTCAGTGCGTGGGGCGGCTGGGAAGAAGTGATGGGCTTAGCGTTCTCAAGCGGAACAGCAGAAGACATTGTTCAAATCAACTGGAACTGGATTGAAGCATTTGGAGCTAATGGTGCAACTTTCTATGATTTATATGAGTTCTCAGATGTTCTTGATGTGACTCAATTTCCTCAAAACAATTTAGAGTCAAGTGAAATAGACGGTAAGTTAATGGGACTTCCGATATCAGTAACAGCTAGAACAATGTTCTGGAATCAAGATACTTTTGATAAAGCGGGAATTGATATTCCGACAACTTGGGATGAATTACTTGCAGCAGGAGAAACTTTTAAAACTGTTTTAGGTGATGATTATTATCCAATGATGTTGACTGAGTATGATAGAGCATTATTTATGGTATATTATTTACAGTCTGTTTATGGAAAAGACTGGGTGGTTAATGGAGAATTGAACTATACAGCAGAAGAGATTGCAGAAGGATTTGCAATGTTTAAGGAGTTAGAAGATGCACATGTAATCCCAACAATACAGATGATTTATGATTATGCAGCATCAGTAGTTGATCAGTCAGACCGTTGGATTGATGGTTATTGGGCAGGTGTTTATACATGGAGTTCTTCATATGTAAATCTTGCAATAGCGTTGCCAGAAGTAGAGCAAATGGTAGTTGGACCAATGTTTGGCGGATTTCCACATAAGGGTGGTTTGAATAAGATTTCACAGGAATTTGCGATTTCATCCACTTGTAAGCATCCTGTTGAGGCAGCAGCTTTATTAAACTTCTTGTTAAATGAAGAAGAGGGTGTAATATTAATGTCAGATCAAAGAGGGGTACCAGCGAGTAAAGCAGGTATGGAGATATTAGCAAACAGTGGAGTTTTAAGTGACTTTATGGTGGAAACAACTGAATTAGCATTAGGTGGAGCACAATTTGCTATGGATAGTCAATTTGAAAATGCACAGCTAAGAAGCGAAGGTGATGGAGTTTACTATACTGTTATGAGTAATCATAGTTATGGTAATTATACAAACGAAGAGGCAGCAGAAGCTCTTATAAATGGCATTAATGAAGTTCTTGGCAACTAAAGCTTGAAAAAAGTAATTAGCAAGCCGTCATATTTTTGGCGGCTTGTTTTGGAAAAGAAAGGGGTCGTAGTGTGAAGAAAACACGAAAAATAACAAGAAATCAAGCTGGATTAATTTTGGTATTACCGTGGATTATAGGATTTGTTATTTTTAAAGCATATCCATTTTTGATGTCGTTATATTATAGTTTTACCAATTATCAGTTGACAAAAGAAATTACGCAATATGGCATTATGAATTATATAAAAATATTTGAGGATAAAGCGATTATGAGAGCGTTTGGAGTGACTTTTAAATATGCTCTTATGACGGTGCCACTTAAATTGGTATTTGCTCTATTCATTGCCTATATTCTTAATTTTAAGATGAAAGGCGTTAATTTGTTTCGTGTTGCTTACTACATTCCATCTATTCTAGGTGGCTCCGTAGCAATCGCTGTTTTATGGCGAGCAATTTTCCAGCGAAATGGAATTATTAACAATCTTTTACTGCAGGTTAATGTTGTTGGTCCTTCGTGGTTGGGGGATGAAAAATATGCTTTGTTTATTGTTTGTCTATTGAGGGTTTGGCAATTTGGTTCGGCTATGGTAATCTTTTTGGCGGCTTTAAAAGGAGTGCCACAGGATTTATATGAGGCAGCAGCCTTGGATGGCGCAGGGAAATGGCGTCAGTTCCGTTCAGTTACAATACCGATGATCACACCAGTTATTTTTTATAATCTAATCACTCAAATTTGTCAGGCGTTTCAGGAGTTTAACGGACCTTTTATTATTACAAAAGGAGGACCAAATGGTTCCACAACCCTAATTACATTGCTGATTTACAATAATGCGTTTAAAACATTCCAGATGGGAATGGCAAGCGCAATGGCGTGGATATTATTTATGGTTGTAGCGACCCTTTCCACAGTTGCATTTATGAGCCAGAAAAAATGGGTTCATTATTCAGAAGAGGAGGGGAAATAATAAAATGACACGAAAAACAAAAACTAGATTATCCATGATATTTCGTTATACATTATTGATTGCGGTTGGATTTGTGATGCTGTATCCGTTACTTTGGATGTTTTTTGCGACATTTAAATCCAATTCGGAAATGTTTAGTTCCCTTGCTCTGATACCAAAAGAATGGGATTTTAGCGGTTATCAATCATTTGGTAAGATGGTTGGTGGGCAGATTAATTTACCATTGGCGATGCTCAATACTTATAAAATAGTACTGCCAAAAATGGTTTTTACGGTACTTTCTTCGACCATTGTGGCATATGGATTTGCAAAATTTAGGTTTCCGGGAAGAAATTTCTTCTTTGGATTGATGATATCAACGCTATTTTTACCTCAGGTGGTTTTGAATGCACCACAGTATGTTATGTTCAATTCATGGGGGTGGCTAAACTCTTATAAACCGTTGATTATCCCATCACTGTTTGCAGTGGAAACATATTTTGTGTTTTTATTAATTCAATTTGCAAGAGGAATACCAAATGAAATTGAGGAGGCAGCACGTATTGACGGTGCAAATATAGCAAAGACTCTTTGGTATGTTGTTACGCCAATGTTAAAACCAGCAATAGTATCTTGTGCATTGTTTACCTTTATGTGGTCTTCCAATGATTTCATGGGACCTTTGGTTTACTTAAAGAGTGTTAGAAATTTTCCAGTATCCATCTTTTTGAAAATGACAATGGATGCAGATGCAGGAACATCATGGAATCGTATTTTAGCATCTTCATTGGTTGCGATTACCCCATCATTAATAGTGTTCTTATTGGCACAAAAATCTTTTGTTGATGGTATATCAGCAGGTGGAGTAAAAGGATAAAGAATTTTAAATGAATAATAAAAAGGGAGTATCGCCTAAGTTTTAATCTCATGGGCGATACTCCTTTTATGTATTTTTAAAAACTGCGTCCGCCGCCACTGCGACCACCACCACCGCTACTGCCACCATTAGAACTACTAGAAGACTGTGTTTCGATTTTCCTTTTCACGGTAGTAGTACGGGTAAAGTGATCATGTGATGAACGTAAGTTATATTTATTATTAGTCATATAAGTATGTCCATTAGCAGTCACTTTTGTTTTTTGTGAAGAAATCATAAGTACGACAGCAATAATTGCAACAACCAAGCTAATACCTAGATAAATTAATTGCTGCTGGATTATGTTTACGGAGTGATTATCCGTATTTATACGAGCAGAGACTTGGCCCAGAAATGTTTGGCAGGCTTTCATATAATTTCCAGCGGTCAAATGAGGGGCAATTTTCTCTGTCATGAGGTCAATGATTGAGTTGGGAAAAATATCGGCACCACTTCCATTACCTAAAATATAGACCTCTCTATTATCCATATCAATCAATAATAAAATGCCACTTTTCTCGGCGAAATCATAACCGAAGTCATTGTCATCATAAAAATTGTTCGCATATTGTCTGGAAGATTTGTTCTCGGCATTATCAATGGTTGCAATGATAATATCAAGCTGATGTTGCAGAGCTAAGGTGATTGCTTCCCCTTGTAATGTATCTATTTCTTCTTGCGATAATAAATTAGCATAATCGTATACTTTCGTTTGGTCTTCGTCAAACCCACAAAAAAGGATAAGACAAAATATACTTACTAATAAAATAGTGAATTTTTTCATAGAGACTCCTTATCTGAATTCATATATAATCTAAATACTTTGGTCTTCTTACAGGAAGAAACCCACAATATTGGCAATTAAAAAACAAGCTGCTGTGATTGCTCCAAAATAAATAGCTGCTTTTGCTTTGCTAATGGGCAAATTACCAACAATCTTTCCAGTTTGGCCATTCATTGTAAAAGCATAGTCTTTTCCTTTATAGCGATAGCGTAGCATCCAAACAGGCATTAACACATAATCCGTATTTTTAGCCTGCATATTGATGTTAGAATGGACAATGCGAACACTAGAATAGCCACTAATGGTTCCTCTAGTTAAGTCGGAGATGTATTGTTTAACACGAAGCTCAGCACGGTTTTTAAGTGTTTTAGCATCATAGTTATATTTCTCAGCTTGATATCCGGATAAATAGCCCATTTCAAAAGAGGACAATGCCGAATAATCAAAGGGCTCTACTAAGTCCATAGTGGAATCGTCCATTTTTTCAGAGGCGTCTACAGGAATGCGAGAATAGGCAGTTGCCAAATCACGATATACGTCATAGTGATCCGTATGTGTGTATTCATAGTCACCTCTTCGTTCCCTTCTGACTCTAGTACATTGTGCTCGCATTTGCATATCAGAATCGAAATCATACAGCCAAAACGGTACATAGATACCAGCTATTTTTTCGATGGTAGTAGTCGAGAAAAATTCTTTTGGGGTGAGCAATCCTTTTTTGCTCCACTTTAAAAAGGCCTCTCTTGTCTCCGTTTTATTTATTTTAAACGGAATGACATGAGATGGCGTTGCTTCCCCAGTCAAACGACTTTCAATTAATGTCGGGCTGCCACAATAGTTGCAAAATGTTGCAGCGGTGTGACAATCGGTTAAAATTTCCGCACCACAACTAGGACACTGGAAAAGGTTGAAATCACCAGTGCGTGTATGCTCTTTTTGGGTTTGGCTATCAGTTTGAGAGGTTTGGATTTGCTCCATTTCCGCCACAGTTTTTGCGGTGTCACAATGTTCACACACTAACATTTCCTTTTGAGCATCAAAAACCATATCTCCACCACAATTGGAACATTTATAAGAACGAACCATAGTAAAGTCTCCTTATTTTAAATTTTATTACTTAATATAAATATATTCTAACAAATAATATGAATTATGTATAGTCCTTCACCAAAGTGGAGGGTTATCTATTTTCTTGCTCAGCTAAATATTCTTCCAATGTCAATCCCGATTCCATAATTTTTGTAGCATGTTCTATTCCAACATAGCGAAAATGCCAAGGTTCATAGATGATGCCGGTTATATGAGTTTTCCATCGAGGATATCTTACAATAAAGCCATAGCGATGACAATTTTCAGCTAACCATATAGCTTCTGGAGTTGTGGCTTGTAACTCGTCTAAAAGCTGGTAATCAGCAGAAACAATATCAACAGCAAGTCCGAGTTGGTGTTCACTGGTGCTAGGGGGAGTGAGTTCCTTTTGCACTTCAATATAGGCCTGTTCATAGGAATAACCCTCAGCCATCTGTTCGTTTATCGCCGAATAAAACAAACTCTCTTGTTCCCAATAAGAACGATAACCAGAGCAGATGATGAAAGAGAGTCCGAGTGCCTCCCCATCACCCATCATATCCATAAGAGGCTCATAAATAGCAGTGGCAACATATTCTCCGTTATTTAAAAGTGTTTTTTCGAAATGCAATTCAGAGGTTAATGGATTATCTTTATTCACTAAAGCAATAAACCACTCTTCATCAGTGGCAAATGTTAATGGAGTATATTCGAGTTGTGCATTAGGTAAAGTATTTGGCTGCTGAGTATTCTGATTAATGTTGTTCTGGTCAATGTTGCTTTGGTCAGTGTTATTCGGACCAATATTAGTATTATTATTTGCGATAGATGTTGGTTCTTCAGTAGTATATATGAGGTCGATGCGTTCAAAAATAATAACAATTAGCCAAAGAATTAAGAGGCATAATATGAGCGTAATTATTTTTTGCATTCGTTGTTTTTTCTTTGGTTTGCGATATTGCTTATTAGAGGCATACCCTCTATGATTACTTCGAGTGTGATTCATTTATATTCTCCTAGTTATTAAGTCAAATCTTTCTTTATGTGTTAAATTATAGAGTGGATTATATTATAACATAGGAAAGGATATAATAATAATTAAGTTTTTTAAGATTATCTTAATACGAGGAAATAAAGCTATATTTCTATGTATATTTCTGCTATAATATAAAAATCCAAAAGGGATTTTGATGTAGATAATGTGGAGGTATATAAAAGAATGAAAAGGAAAATCATACTACTGTTAATAGCGGCGATGTTATTGACAGGATGTTCAGATAAGAAACAAAGTAATATTGAATTAGGAATGCAAGCGATAGAAGAACAGTCTTATGAAGAGGCACAAAAATATTTCGGTTTAGCGATTAATGAACGAAAGAATCTTATGTTGGCATATCGAGGTGAGGGACTAATGTATATGGGAATCGGTGAGTATGCGGTTGCTGTATCCAGTTTTACAAAGGCTCTTAACCAAGATTTGGCGAATAAAAAAGATGTAAGAATAGATTTACTTTTATACAAAGGTGCTGCGGAGTATAAGGCCAACGACTATGAAAGTGCGATTGCATCTTACAATGAAGTCTTAGAATTGAGTTCCAAAAGTCAATATTATTATTTAAGAGGTGTGGCTCATTTAGCGAATAATCAAAAAGAAGAAGCCCATGCCGATTATAATCAAGCAATCAGCTTGAACGAAAAGGATATAGATTTATATGTAAATATATATGGAAGTTTCATAAGAAACGGATTAGAGAACGAGGGCGGCGAATACTTGCTTAAAGCGGTACAAAATCTAGCAGAAGAAGCCACGCCTTTTGAATTGGGCTTATTATATTACAATCTTGGCGATTTACAAAATGCAATTATACACTTGGAAGAGGCGATTTCGGCAGGTGAGGAAGAGGCCACTATCTATTTAGGAAAAGTATACGAATCAATTAATGATATAGAGCAGGCATTGCAGATGTATACACGCTATTTATTACAAGTAGGCGAGAGTGGAGTTGCATATAATGGAATAGCAATGTGCAAAATAATAACAGGAGATTATGATAGTGCTATTCAGAATATCCAAAAAGGTTTATTATTAAATGATGATGCAAGGCAAAGTTTATTGTTTAATGAAATTGTCGTGTACACAAAAAAATTAGATTTTGAAACAGCAAAAGCAAAAGCAGCAGAATATGTGATAGCTTATCCAGGTGATGAAAGAGGCAAAAAGGAGAATGAATTTTTGCAAACCCGGTAAGAGTGAATCAAGAATGAGGTGAAGCCGAAGTGGCAGAGTTGATAGAGTTGAAAGATGAAATAGAAAAAGTTATTTTGGTTGGTGTTAATACTGATAAGACAGAGGAAATAGAGGCATCCTTATGTGAGCTGGAAGAATTAGTAATGACGGCAGGTGCCATTAGTGTTGGTCAAATTATCCAAAATAGAGAAAAAGTGCATCCAGGGACCTATTTGGGTAAAGGGAAAATCGAAGAGTTGAAGGAATTAGCATGGGAATTATCCGCAACTGGAATCGTTTGTGATGATGAGCTGACGCCAGCACAGCTCAATAATTTAAGAACTGCACTAGATATCAAGGTTATGGATAGAACTTTGGTGATTTTGGATATTTTTGCGAAAAGAGCCTCTACAAATGAAGGGAAGATACAGGTTGAATTAGCACAGTTAAAATATAGAGTTGGAAGACTAACAGGGCTAGGGCTTTCCATGTCACGATTAGGTGGCGGAATTGGAACTAGAGGACCAGGGGAAAAGAAGCTGGAAATGGATAGGCGTCTCATTAAAGAGAGAATTAGTCAATTAGGTAGAGAACTATCAGAGATGAAGCGTCATAGAGAAGTGACGAGAAGCAAGAGAATGCGAGAACAGACTCCTATTATTGCGATAGTGGGTTATACCAATGCGGGCAAATCGACCTTGTTAAATACATTGACAGCGGCTGGAGTGCTAGAAGAGGATAAACTATTTGCGACGTTGGATCCAACTACTAAATTGCTAGAATTGCCGGCAGGTCAGCAAGTCTTAATTACAGATACAGTAGGATTTATAAAGAAATTACCGCATCATTTAATACAAGCCTTTCAAAGTACCTTGGAGGAAGCAAAATATGCGGATATTATTCTTCATGTAGTGGATGCTTCCAATCTTCAAAGAGAACAGCATATGGAGACTGTATACGAAACGCTTGCGGCTTTGGAAGTGAAAGATAAGACGATAATTACCCTGTTTAATAAGATAGACAAGGCCAAACATAGCGGCGAGATGTGTGATGAAAAGTCCAAAAAGACGCTGCAGATATCAGCAAAAACAGGCTTAGGAATAGAAGCTATCAAGTTAGAGATTGAGAATGTATTAAGAGAAAATAAAATTTTGATAGAGCGAATATATCCTTATGATAAAGCGAATTTAATTCCATATATTCGAAAATATGGCGAACTATTAGAGGAAGAATATCAGGAAGATGGTATTTTTATCAAGGCTTTTGTACCAATGGAAATTTATGAAAAAGTATCATTTTAAAATAAAAATGGAGTGGTGTATCACCACTCCATTTATTTTTTTATCGGAAAGTTTTAATAGTTATGTGCATTTCTTTCAAAATAAGCTTTTGGATGTGCACAAACAGGACAAACATCAGGTGCTTCATTTCCAGTATGAATATGTCCGCAATTTCTACATTTCCATCCAAGAGGAGCGTTATCTTTGAAAGTTTGGTCATTCTTGTAGTGCTCTAGTAATGCTTGATAACGTGCTTCATGTGCGGCTTCCACATTAGCAACACCTTCAAATTTTACTGCTAAGGCTTCAAAGCCCTCTTCTCTGGCTTCTTTTGCCATGCGAGCATACATATCGCTCCATTCAAAATTTTCACCATTTGCGGCGTCTTCTAAGTTGGCAGCAACATCACCGATTCCGTGAAATTCTTTAAACCACATTTTCGCATGTTCTTTTTCTTGCTCTGCAGTTTCTAAGAAAATAGCAGCCATTTGTTCAAGACCTGCTTTTTTAGCAACAGAAGCATAATAAGTATACTTATTACGTGCTTGAGATTCGCCTGAAAATGCTTCCATTAAGTTTTTTTCTGTTTTTGTTCCAGTGTATTTTGACATAATTTGTTACCCCTTTCTTTGAATAAAACAATAATAGTAATGATTACTAATTTGAGTATATAATAAAATAAGAGTCCTGTCAAATGAAAATTTATAAAAGGTAAGAAAGATGGTTGATACACATAATTGAGTGTGTTAAAATAGGTTGAATATAGAAGCGAAAAGATTATAGGAGGAAGATATTTATGATTAATAAATTAGTTGCGAAAATAAAAAAGACTAATGCGCCGATTGTGGTAGGTTTAGATCCAATGTTAGAATATATTCCAGAGCATATACAGAAAAAAGCATATGCCCAGTATGGCGAAACATTAGTGGGAGCTGCTGAGGCAATTTGGCAGTATAATAAAATAATTATTGATTCCACCTATGATTTAATACCGGCAGTAAAGCCACAGATTGCGATGTATGAGCAATTTGGAATTCCCGGACTAGAAGCCTATAAGAAAACAGTTGATTACTGTAAAGAGAAAGATTTGGTCATCATTGGTGATATCAAAAGAGGGGATATCGGTTCTACTTCAGCAGCATACGCAGTTGGACATCTAGGAAGAGTAAAAATAGGAAATAAAGAATATAGCCCATTTAATGAAGACTTTGCAACAGTTAATCCTTACCTGGGGAGTGATGGAATTAATCCTTTTATAGACGTGTGTAAAGAAGAGAATAAAGGGATATTTATATTAGTCAAGACATCAAATCCATCAAGCGGAGAATTTCAGGATCAGTTAATCGGAGAGAAGCCTCTATATCAAATGGTAGGAGAAAAGGTTGCCGAGTGGAGTCAAGGGCATATGGGAGAAGAATATAGTTATATCGGTGCGGTAGTGGGAGCAACTTATCCGGAGATGGGAAAAGTATTAAGAGAGATTATGCCAAAATCCTATATTCTAGTTCCGGGATATGGTGCACAAGGCGGAAAGGGTGCGGATTTAGTACATTTCTTTAATAAAGATGGATTGGGTGCGATTATTAACTCATCAAGAGGTATCATTGCAGCTTACAAGCAAGAGGCATATAAGCAATTTGGTGCAAAAAATTTTGGAGCGGCATCAAGGCAGGCGGTTATTGATATGATTGCGGATATTAACATTGCATTACAAAGAAGATAGTATTAGTAAGAATAGGATGCAGACGGAGGGAAATGACTATGTCAGGGAAGAGTAAAAGGAAATGTAAAATAATTAGTCAAGACAAAATAGCGTCTGATGTTTTTAGTATGTGGATACAGACACAAGGCATGGGAGTGATGGCAGCCCCCGGACAGTTTGTTTCATTATTTAGCAGTCGGGGAAATAAACTGTTACCCAGACCGATTAGTATTTGTGAAATAGATTCAAAAGAGGATAAACTTAGACTCGTGTATCGGGTAATGGGTAGTGGCACAAAAGAGTTTTCAAAGATGAAAGCAGGGGAAAGCATTGATGTTATGGGTCCTTTAGGAAATGGTTTTCCGCTCAAAGATAAGAAGGCAATTTTGATTGGTGGTGGCGTTGGTATTCCGCCAATGTTGGAGTTAGCCAAGCAGCTTACAAGTGAAAAAAGCATTGTTGTGGGTTATCGAACGGAACTTTTTCTAACAGAAGATTTAAAACAAAATGGAACAGTATATATTGCAACAGAAGATGGAAGTTGTGGTATAAAAGGAAATGTGATAGATGCAATAAGAGCCGCTAGAATCGACGGGGAAGTGATATATGCCTGTGGGCCGACGCCGATGCTGCGGGCGATTAAAAGTTATGCCGTAGAAAAAAATATAGAATGTTATCTTTCGCTGGAAGAACATATGGCATGCGGAGTGGGTGCTTGTCTTGCTTGTGTATGTGAGTCAAAAGAAGTGGACTCTCATACCAATGTTAATAATAAGAGAGTCTGCAAAGACGGACCTGTATTTGAAGCATCGGAGGTGGAAATTTAATGAATACAAAGGTAAACTTAGCAGGAATTATCTTAGATAATCCGGTTATGACGGCGTCGGGAACATTTGGTTCTGGTGAAGAATATAGTGAATTTGTAGATTTGAATAGATTAGGTGCGGTTGTTACAAAGGGGGTAGCCAATATCCCGTGGGCAGGCAATCAAACGCCGCGAATAGCCGAAACAGAAAGTGGAATGTTAAATGCGATTGGTTTACAAAATCCCGGAATAGAAGTGTTTTGTAAGCGGGATATTCCATTTCTTAAAGAGTATCGCACTAAAATAATCGTGAATGTATGTGGAAAAACCACAGAAGATTACTGTCAGGTTGTGGAAAGGCTTGCACATGAAGCGATAGATATGCTTGAGATAAATATTTCATGCCCAAATGTAAAAGAGGGCGGCATTGCTTTTGGACAGGATCCTAAGGCCGTAGAAGCGATTACTAAAGAAGTGAAAAAAAGGGCAGCACAGCCGATTATTATGAAATTAAGTCCAAATGTTACCGATATCACCGAAATGGCAAAGGCAGCGGAAGCTGGCGGAGCAGATGTACTTTCCTTAATCAATACATTAACTGGAATGAAGATAGATATTAATAAAAGAGCGTTTGCGTTAGCCAATAAAACAGGTGGTTTATCCGGACCGGCGATAAAACCGGTGGCAGTTCGAATGGTGTATCAGGTAGCCAATGCGGTAAAGCTTCCGATTATTGGAATGGGCGGGATATCTAATTGGGAAGATGCAGTGGAATTTTTGATGGCAGGGGCAACGGCGGTGTCAGTGGGAACCGCCAATTTTTATAACCCTCGGGCAACAGTGGAAATTATAGAGGGCATAGAAACCTTTATGAAAATAAATCAAATAAACGATATTCAGGAAATGATAGGTGTTGTATAATAAGAGAAAATGACGGAGGAAAACAATCGAATGGAACAATATAAAAAAGAGTTTATTGAATTTATGGTAGATTGTGGTGTGTTGAAATTTGGGAGTTTCGTAACTAAAAGCGGAAGGAATACCCCTTTTTTTGTAAATACAGGTTTTTATAGAACGGGTTCCCAGCTTCGCAAGCTTGGAGAATATTATGCAAAAGCGATTGAAAGTGCATTTGGCTTTGAATTTCAGGTGTTATTTGGTCCAGCTTACAAAGGCATTCCTCTGACTGTTGCGACCTCAATGGCAATCAATGAATTTTACGGAGTGGATATTAAGTATTGCTCTAACAGAAAAGAAGAAAAGGATCACGGTGATACTGGAATTTTACTGGGAAGTCCGATTGTGGACAAAGATAAAGTGGTGATTATTGAAGATGTGACAACAGCAGGAACTTCGATTGAAGAAACATTACCGATTATTCAGGCACAAGGAGATGTAGAAGCAGTTGGTTTGGTAGTATCCGTAGATAGAATGGAACGGGGAAAAGGAACTAAAAGTGCGTTGAGTGAAATACAAGAGAAATATGGTTTGAAAACTACCGCAATCGTAACGATGGCAGAGGTGGTGGAGCATTTGTATAATAAACCATATAAAGGAAATATTATAATAGATGATGAATTGAAAAGTGCGATTACAGCATATTATCAAGAATATGGTGTAAAATAAGGAGAGGTTAATATGAATGAGAAAATATATAAGACCATGAAAAATGCGGCAAGCGGAAATATCATAGTAGGCATTATTATGCTAGTGATGGGAATCGGCAGTGTGGTTGGAGCGATTTTGACAATTATTAATGGAGTGAAATTAGGCAAAAGAAAATCTGATATTTTATTTTAATAGATTTTCTGTTTAAGGGGAGAATATGGAATGGAAAAAAATATGGCGAAAAAAATCCGAGTAGTTGGAAGTGTTCTTTTGGTTTTGTATCTACTGGGATTAATATATTTCTTATTTTTTGCAGAAAATTATGGGCGTACTATTTCAAGAGAAGAATATCAGTATAATTTAAGACCATTTAAAGAAATTATGCGGTTTATCAAATATAGAGAAGAATTGGGAATGCTGGCATTTGCATCAAATATTTTTGGAAATGTACTCGGATTTATTCCGCTCGGCTTAATCTTTCCGATTATTAATAAGAAAGCAAGGAATTTCTTTTTTATTGCAATGATTAGTTTTGAATTCAGTTTGTTGATAGAAACTGTTCAACTCGTATTCAAAGTGGGGAGCTTTGATGTAGACGATTTGATTTTGAACACCCTTGGGGGAATGTTAGGGTATTTGTTATTTTATATATGTAACAAAATAAGGAGAAAGTATTATGACTAGAAGAACCATGTATTCATTTAGAGATAAAAAACATTCAAAAGGTGGAATTTTTTCCACTGTTTTATCCCTTGCATCTTTACTAATCTTTTTGGCATTAGCACTCATTTCATTTTTGATGAAAGGAGAGGGCGGAGTATATATAGGTACGATTGGGCTGACAGCAATGGTGGTTTCTATCTGCGGATTTATTACTGGATTAATCAGTTTTAGTGAGGAGGATACGCTTTATTTTTTCTCAAAGCTAGGTTCAGTACTAGGTGGTCTTATTATGATTGGTTGGATATCAATTATTTTATTTGGTGTTTAGGAGGAAAGTGGCGTGGATGATTTACAAGCAAGAATAGATTTTTTTTTAGAAGTTGATAAAATGAAAAACATTGTACGGCAGACATATATTGCAGATGGTTCAAGAAAGGAAAATGACGCAGAGCATTCTTGGCACATGGCATTAATGTGTGTCGTGTTTTCAGATTATGCAAATGAAAAAATTGATGTATTAAAAGCAGTGAAAATGGCATTAATACATGATTTGGTCGAGGTGGATGCTGGCGATACCTATGCTTTTGATGATGAGCATAACAAGACAAAGGAGATACGTGAACAAAAAGCGGCAGATAGAATTTTTGGAATTTTACCTAAAGATGTAGAAAGAGAATACCGACAGATATGGGATGAATTTGAAGCAGAACAGACGCCGGAGGCAAAGTTTGTAAATGCGTTAGATAAGGTTCAGCCGTTATTGTTAAATGATAAAACTGGTGGAAAATCGTGGCTAGAACACGGTATTAAAGCCTCACAGGTCTATCAGCGAAATGAGCGTACTGCGGCAGGTTCTAAGGAAATTTGGGAATATGCAAAGAAAATAATAGAAAGTAATGTGGAAAAGAAAAACTTGCTTAATGAATAAAAAGTTTATTCAGAAAGGGGCAACATGGATTATAGAGAATTTTTTAAGAATGATAATCAAGCGATAAAAGAGCGCTATGATATATCGATGGAGCGAATCAAAACGATTCGTACAGAGAAGACGACAGAGGTACCATTTAGAGAGTATTTTCAAAAAATGGCTGCTTTTATAGAAATGATACAGGAATTGGTGATAAAAGTACAAAGTGGTGATTTGGCAACCGCTTCACTTGAAGAGTTACAGGTATTAAATCAAACGTTATATGAAGATGTTGCAGGGGAAAGCTATCAAACCAGTTATGCGAATCCAACATATGCGGCGACAAAAATAGGCAGAGAATACGGGCAGATACTGAGCTTTTTATATACTGAAATTAGAGGGATGATAGTGTATGCTTATGAAAGTCGTCTTTTTGACATTACGATTATAAATGAGCTATTTATAGAGATTTATAATAAGTTTGAAGAAGCGGTGCCAGATATAAAAAGTCTTGAAAAATCATTTATTGGTATATGAGTGATTACAGTGATGTAACCTTGGATTATAGAATAAGAGAATGCTTTGATTCCCAATTTTCTTTTGCAGTGGATATTATAATGGAAGAAAATCTGGAAGATTTAAGATATTTATACAAATTTGGTGAATATATTACCAAAAATCAGCTTGAAACAGCGAGCCACTTAAATACTATGCCACAAGAAAAAATAGAATTAATCGCCGCAACATATACCGAGGGGTATCGAATCGGTTTTGTGAATATGCGGCGAGATTTATCTAAGAAAAAGACGGTGAATATAAGATATTCTCTAGGATTTGAAAGAGTGATTAGGGCAGCAATTATTAATTTCAGAAAGATGGGGTTGGAGCCACTCATCTATCGAGGGGCGGTAAATGAAATAAATAAGGGGAAGAATGCAAGAGTGAACGGTTACTATGGTGCATCTCCAAATCCGCAATATGAATATGACCATAAAATGGACGCCGCAATATATTTTGATAAGCAGTTTGCAGACCGAAAGTTAGCGGCAATGAAAAAAGTATATGAGCAGCGCAAACAGTTGCTAAAGGACTATGCTGGTCCGGCACTGGTTGAAATCTTTGGGGAAGTTCCCTTTGTGCCAGTGACCAGTACAGATGCCAATAAACTTTCAGAAAAACAGCAGAAAGTATTGGTTGGGTATCGAAGTGAATTGGCACAAATGCAAAATGAATATATAAAAGGCGATGAAACCAGTTATACGATAGTCGCATTTCCAGTACCGGAGATAGGGTCGGAATATGAAAAAATATTTGAAGCGGTGATTAAAATAAATACACTGGATTCGGAAGAATACAAAAAGATACAACAGTATATCATAGATGCCTTGGATCAAGGGCGGTATGTAAGGATAAAGGGAAAAGATAAAAATCGAACGGATTTAACCGTAGCCTTACAGCCGTTAGCGGAGCCAAAAAAGCAAAGTAATTTTGAAAATTGTACCGCAGATGTGAATATTCCAGTAGGTGAAGTGTTCACCAGTCCCCAGCTAACAGGAACAAATGGGATTTTGCATGTTAGCAAAGTTTACTTAAATGATTTAGAATATAAAGATTTGTCCATCGAATTTAAAGATGGAATGATAGTGGCATATACTTGTGAAAATTTTGAGGAAGAAGAGGACAATCAAAAGTATATAAAAGAAAATGTATTGTATCACCAAGAGACGCTGCCAATGGGCGAGTTCGCCATCGGTACTAATACAACAGCTTATGTGTTGGCGAATCAATTAGGCATTGTGGATAGATTACCAATTTTGATTGCAGAAAAAATGGGTCCTCATTTTGCAGTGGGAGATACTTGCTATAGCTGGTCAGAAGATACTGCGGTATATAATCCTGATGGAAAAGAGATTGTTGCCAGAGACAATGAAGTTTCGATATTGCGAAAGGAAGATGCTGGCAAAGCCTATTTTAATTGCCACACAGATATTACTATTCCTTACGATGAGATAAGTGGTCTGGAAGTGATAAAAGAGAATGGTGAAAGAATTTCTATTATTAAAAATGGAAGATTTATTTTATTAGGCACAGAAGCCTTAAATAATCCCTTTTTGTAAAAATAAAAAAGAACGTAAAACGGTGTAGTTCGAGTGAACTATGCCGTTTGGCAGTTCTGCAAAGAAATAAAAAAGCAACAATAAAAAAACATCTAAAATCTAGTTGACATTGGGGTGTCATCTTAGTACAATACTTATAAGTAAAGCGATGAATACAAAACGTATTTATAAGCGGAGCTAATTAAGGAGCATAACTAATATGAATTGATAGTAAAAGTATTCATTAGAAATATAATCTATTACTATCATACCACCCACTTATAAGGAGGAAATAAAGATGTCAAAAGTAGGAATTGTAATGGGAAGTGATTCAGATATGGCGATAATGAGCAAAGCAGCGGATATGTTAGAATTATTAGGTGTGGAATATGAGATTACAATCATATCTGCCCACAGAGCACCGGATATATTTTTTGAATATGCAAAGTCAGCAGAAGAAAAGGGGTTTAAAGTAATTATAGCGGGTGCTGGAATGGCAGCACATTTGCCAGGTATGTGTGCGGCTATATTTCCGATGCCAGTTATTGGGATTCCGATGTATTCTGACGCTCTTTCAGGAAATGATTCGTTATATTCTATTGTGCAAATGCCACCAGGGGTTCCGGTTGCAACTGTTGCAATCAATGGCGGAGCGAATGCAGGAATATTGGCAGCGAAGATTTTGGCAACATCAGATCCAGCGTTATTAGAACGCTTGAAAGAATATTCTGTGACGTTAAAAGAACAAGTGACAGCGAAAAGAGAAAAGTTAAATCAAGTTGGGTATAAGGAATATAAAAAATAACAATAATAGGAAATTTGAAAAGCGAAATGAATGGAGAAAATGAATGGACTATAAAAATGCAGGTGTGGACATTGAAGCTGGCTATCAGTCAGTAGAATTAATGAAAGAACATATTAAGAAAACCATGCGTCCGGAGGTGTTGAGTGGAATTGGTGGCTTTTCAGGAGCATTTTCCCTAGAAGCGTTTAAGGATATGGATAAACCAACTCTTGTATCCGGAACAGATGGAGTGGGAACAAAGTTAAAACTGGCTTTTTTATTGGACAAACATGATACCATTGGAATTGATTGTGTTGCGATGTGTGTGAACGATATCGCTTGTGCGGGTGCAGAACCATTATATTTTCTGGACTATATAGCATGTGGAAAAAATGTGCCAGAAAAAATAGCACAGATTGTCAAAGGGGTGGCAAAGGGCTGCGAGCAGTGCAATGCGGCATTAATCGGCGGTGAAACGGCTGAAATGCCGGGATTTTATCCGGAGAATGAGTATGATTTGGCTGGTTTTGCAGTTGGTATTGTAGATGAAAAAAAGATGATTACCGGTAAGACAATAGCAGACGGTGATGTTTTGATTGGAATTACATCTTCTGGTGTACATAGCAATGGCTTTTCACTAGTACGAAAAGTCTTTGAGATGACGGAGGAAAATCTAAATACTCATTATGAAGAATTAGGTCAAACTCTAGGTGCGGCTTTGCTCACACCGACTAAAATTTATGTGGCAGCATTAAAAAGCATACAAGCTACAGGTGCAGAGATAAAAGGTTGCAGCCACATTACAGGCGGTGGGTTCTATGAAAATATTCCAAGAATGCTGCCTGAGTATGTTGAGGCTGTAATTGAAAAAAATAGTTATCCTCTACCACCAATTTTTACAATGCTTCAAAAACAAGGAAATGTGGAAGAGGCAGCGATGTATAACACGTTTAATATGGGATTGGGAATGATTTTAGCAGTTTCATCTAAAGACAAAGATAATGTGATGACAGCTATAAAACAAAGTGGTGAACAAGCCTTTGAAGTGGGTTATATAAGAAACGGGAAAAAGGGTGTTGTGATATGCTAAATATAGTGGTGCTGGTATCAGGTGGCGGGACTAATTTGCAGGCTATTATCAATGCGATTGAAAATGGAACGTTAACCAATACAAAGATAAGTGCCGTTATTAGCAATAATAAGGGGGCATATGCTTTAGAACGGGCAAAGATAAATGGCATTTCGGCATGCTGTATTTCCCCCAAAGATTTTTTGAAAAGAGAAGAGTTTTATCATTCTCTATTAGAAATGATAAAGTCTTTTACACCAGATTTAATAGTGTTGGCAGGTTACTTAGTGACGATACCGAAAAAAATTGTAGAGACATATTCTGATAAAATTATCAACATTCATCCATCGTTAATACCAGCGTTTTGCGGAACGGGTTACTATGGATTGAAAGTCCATGAAGCGGTGCTTCAAAGAGGGACGAAGATAACAGGAGCAACTATACATTTTGTTGATAATGGAACGGACACGGGGCCGATTATTTTGCAACAGTCTGTTTTGGTGAAAGAAGATGACACGCCATCCACTTTGCAGAAAAGGGTGATGGAAGAAGCGGAATGGAAAATATTACCCCAAGCGATTCATCTTATTGCAAATGGAAGAGTAAAAATCATAAAAAATAAAGTTATAATAGAACAATAGAAATAAACCAAAGCAGGAGGTATCCATAGTATGAAAGTGCTTATTGTCGGCAGTGGTGGACGTGAACACGCAATAGCCTGGAAAGTACAACAAAGTGCAAAAGTGTCTAAAATCTATTGTGCGCCAGGAAATGGTGGGATCGCTCAAATTGCGGAATGTATAGATATTGACGTGATGGAATTTGAAAAATTAATCACATTCTCCCAAAGAGAGGGAATAGACCTTGCTATCATCGGGCCAGATGGGGCATTGGTTGCAGGGATTGTAGATGAATTTGAGAAAGCAGGAATAAAAGTATTCGGTCCGAACCAATCGGCAGCATTATTAGAGGGCTCCAAAGCATTTTCCAAGGATTTGATGAAGAAGTATCAGATACCAACAGCAGAATATCGGGTATTTGACCAAGCGGCAGCCGCTTTGGCATATTTAGAAACAAGTGATTATCCAGTTGTTTTAAAGGCAGATGGACTTGCTCTTGGAAAAGGCGTACTTATTTGTGACACAAAAGAAGAGGCGATAGCTGGTGTACAAGCGATTATGGAAGAAAAGCAATTTGGAGAGGCTGGAAATCTTTTAGTAATTGAATCCTTTATGACAGGAGCAGAAGTATCCGTGCTGGCATTTGTGGATGGAAAGACGATAAAAACCATGACCTCAGCTCAAGATCATAAGCGAGCATTAGATAATGACCAAGGTTTAAATACTGGAGGAATGGGTGCTTTTTCCCCAAGCCCTTTTTATACAAAGGAAATTGAAGAATTTTGCAATGCTCATATATATCAACAAACGGTTGCGGCGATGGAGCAAGAGGGCAGGACATTTAAAGGCATTATCTTTTTTGGTTTAATGCTGACACCAAGTGGCCCAAAAGTATTGGAGTATAATGCTCGCTTTGGAGATCCGGAAACTCAAGTAGTTCTTCCACGCATGAAGAATGATATANTAGAGGTGATAGAAGCCTGCATAGACGGTACATTAGATAAAATAACGTTAGAATTTTCAGAAGAGGCGGCGGTATGCGTCATATTGGCNTCACAAGGATATCCTCTTTCCTATGAAAAGGGTGCGGTAATAACCGAACTTGAGAACTTAGCGATACAAACAGGGTGCATGGCTTTTCATGCTGGAACCGCCATGAAAAATGGTGAGCTTGTAACAGATGGGGGACGAGTTCTGGCGATAGTCGCAAAAGCAAAGACACTAATAGAAGCGCGTGAAAAAGCCTACCATGGTGTGAAACAAGTACAATTTGAAACCAAGTATTATCGAACAGATATTGGAAAATCAATCATGAATTAAGATAAAAAAGGATGTGTAGGAAAGTGAATTTTTCAGCATATCCTTTTTGTAGTTTTATGGTTGTTTTAGGCATTTAGTAATTCTTGACATTGAGTTATACTTGTTATATCATACGCATAGCAGAAATATCAGTAATTAGGGGAGGTCAAACAATGGAAAATATGACACCAAATGCAGCAAATGTATTAAAACAGGCAGAAAAATATGCAAAGCAGGCGGGACACGGATATTTAGGTACAGAACATATATTAGTTGGATTAATAAAAGAGAAAACAGGTACAGCCGCAGTGACATTGGCTTTAGCTGGTATAACAGGCAAGAATACAATTAGTTTAATTGATAACTTAATATCGCCCATTGATAAAATGGGAAAAAAGGAATATAGAGGTTTTACACCAAGAGCTTCACAAGTGATTGAAGAAAGCAAAGTGCAAGCGGCCAAATTCAAGTCAAACTATATCGGAACTGAGCATATATTAATAGCGATGATTAAAGATAAGGAATGTGTGGGAACAAGGTTAATTCATACCATGCAAGTGAGTCTAAGTAAACTTTATTTAGATATATTAAGTGCGATGAGTGTGGATCAAAATACATATAAAGAAGAAGCGGCCAACATCAATAATGAAACAGATCCACAAGAAAAAACAAAAATGTTAAATCAATATGGGCGAGATTTGACCGCACAGGCTAGAGAGGGTCTATTGGATCCAATCTTAGGCAGAGAAAAAGAAATTGATAGAATTATTCAGATTTTAAGCCGTAGAACAAAAAACAATCCATGTTTGATTGGTGAGTCAGGAGTTGGCAAGACAGCGATTGTAGAGGGGTTGGCGCAGAGAATTGCAGATGGAACAGTGCCGTCTTCCGTTCAAAATAAAAGAGTAGTCACCTTAGATTTGGCCAGTATTGTTGCTGGTTCTAAGTATCGTGGTGAATTTGAGGAAAGAATTAAGAGAGTATTAAAAGAAGTGATGGATAATGGTAGCATCATGCTTTTTATAGATGAAATGCATACAATTATTGGAGCCGGTGGAGCAGAGGGCGCGATTGATGCTTCCAATATCTTGAAACCATCACTGGCAAGAGGAGAAATTCAATTAATTGGAGCGACTACCTTAGAAGAATACCGTAAATATGTGGAAAAGGATGCGGCTTTGGAAAGAAGGTTTCAACCAGTGGTGGTGGAAGAACCAACAGAGGGGGAAACATTTGAAATTCTTCACGGACTCAGACCATACTATGAAGAACATCACAGCATCAAAATTATAGACGAGGCGATGTGGGCAGCGATTAAAATGTCAACTCGCTATGTGAATGACCGTTTTCTTCCTGATAAAGCGATTGATTTATTAGATGAGGCATGTTCAAGGGTGCGATTACGCGGTTATAAAGTGCCTAAGAATATTGATATGGTGGAAATCGCATTAGAAGAATTAGTAGCCCAAAAGGAACAGGCGATTAAAATAGGTGATATAGAAAAAGCGAGAGCCATAGGTGATGAACAAAAACAGGTATCAGATAAGCTGACTAAATTAAGAACAAAATTTAATAAAGAATGTTCACAAAAAGATTTAGAGGTTGGAGAACAAGATATAGCCGAAGTGATTGCCGCTTGGACAAAAATACCAGTACAAAGATTAGGAGAGGCAGAAACTGAAAGGCTATTAAAGTTAGAAAAAATTCTTCATGAGCGAGTGATCGGGCAAGAAGAGGCGGTGACAGCCGTAGCAAAGGCGGTCAAAAGAGGGCGTGTCGGATTAAAGTCACCAAATCGCCCTGTAGGTTCTTTCTTATTTTTAGGTCCTACGGGAGTGGGAAAGACGGAATTATCAAAGACTTTGGCAGAAGCGGTATTTGGAAGTGAAGCGGCAATGATTCGAATTGATATGTCGGAGTATATGGAAAAACATAGTGTTTCCAAGTTAATCGGCTCACCACCGGGCTATGTAGGATATGAAGATGCTGGACATTTAAGCGAGAAGGTGCGAAGAAATCCCCATTCGGTGGTGCTATTTGATGAAATAGAGAAAGCTCACCCCGATGTATTTAATATCTTATTGCAAGTGTTAGATGATGGGCATATTACCGATTCCAGAGGAAGAAAAATTCATTTTAAAAATACCGTCATTATTATGACCTCAAATATAGGAGCGAAAGCGATTATTGAGCCTAAAACATTAGGATTTGGTTCGACGATAAATGAAGCTGAAACCTATAAAATAATGAAAAATAATGTGTTGGACGAAGTGAAGAAAACGTTCAAACCAGAATTTATAAATAGAATTGATGAAATCATAGTATTCCATGTTTTAAATAAAGAGAATATCAAGCAGATAGTTTCGATTATGTTAAAAGGATTTGTGAAACGTTGTGAGGCTCAGTTAAACATTAAATTTATCATTCGTGAATCAGTTAAAAATTATATCGTAGAGATGGGATATGATAATAAATATGGAGCACGTCCGTTAAGGCGTACTATTCAAACTAAAATAGAGGATGCGATGGCAGAAGAACTATTAAAAGGAATGATAAAAGAGGGTGACACTGTGGAATTAGGAATGAAGAATAAAGAATTGCAATTCTATGTGAAGTAACATCATGAGAACTAAGGCATTTTGTTGAAAGAATTTGGCATCTAAAGATGAAAAGTTTGTGAAATAAGATAAATTACTAGAAAAATGAAACGAGATATTATATAATAAAGATAACAAAACAATGCTTTATAGGGAAGTGATTTTTACGATAATATTAGGAGGGTGTGTCCAATGTCAGTAGTGATGGAGCTTATACGTGTAGGAGCAAATGGGGCAATTAATTTTGGTAATTATGAATTAGATAGCAAATCAAAAGTTCAGGATTTTGAACATGACGGAGACTTGTATAAAGTAAAGAGTTTTAAAGAAATCACGAAGTTAAAAAGGAATGGAATGTTTGTATATGAATCCGTTCCTGGTACCGCAGTTTTTGACTTGATATTTATTGATGGCGGATTAAGTTTTAAGGTGAGTGGTAAGGATGGAGCCCAAATTACAGTAGAACTGGAAGCGGAAACCGAGTATGAAATTCTTGTAGATGACAGCAATTTAGGGAAGATGAAAACGAATCTTAGCGGTAAGTTGATGTTTAGTCTGGAGTTCAAAGAAGAAATGGTAGATGTTAAAATTGTAAAGATATAAAGGCAAAGATAACAGTTATTGTTGCAAAAAGTTTTCAAGGGGTACAGAGTGTTTCTGTACCCTTTTCGTAATTTTGAATGTTAATTACAAAGGAGAATGGAGATATGGCAAAGTCAAAAAATACAATCTTTTTTTGTCAAGTCTGCGGACATGAATCCACTAAGTGGATGGGGCAATGTCCGGGCTGTAAAGAGTGGAATTCGTTAGTGGAGGAAACATTTACTCAAAAAGCAGGGAGCAAAGTAAAGACAAGGGTGGAAAGAGTGGAGCCGATCAAGTTGTCTAAAGTGGAGACAACAGAAGAAGCGCGTATAGAAACCCATATAGGTGAGCTTGATAGAGTGTTGGGGGGCGGAATTGTACCAGGTTCTTTAGTGTTAGTTGGCGGTGATCCAGGAATTGGAAAGTCGACATTATTATTGCAGGTATGCAAACACTTAACGGATGATAGACATCAAGTGTTATATATTTCAGGCGAGGAATCATTAACTCAGATAAAGTTAAGAGCAAAAAGAATTGGAACATTTACAGATGAGTTATTATTGTTATGCGAGACAAATTTGGAAGCCATATCAGAAGTGATACAAAGACTGAAGCCAAAAGTGGTGGTGATAGATTCAATTCAAACGATGTATAAAGAGGAAATTTCTTCTGCTCCGGGCAGTGTGTCACAAGTGCGAGAATCCACGTCTATTTTAATGCAGCTTGCGAAAGGAATGGGGATATCTATTTTTATAGTAGGCCATGTTACAAAAGAGGGGGTAGTGGCAGGGCCAAGAGTATTGGAACATATGGTTGATACCGTATTATATTTTGAGGGGGATAGGCACGCCGCTTATCGAATACTTCGTGGTGTAAAAAACCGTTTTGGTTCGACCAATGAAATTGGTGTTTTTGAAATGCGAAGTGTTGGCTTAGAAGAAGTCGAAAATCCATCTGAATTTATGTTAAATGGAAAACCAGAAAATTCATCAGGCTCTGTGGTCGCTTGTTCGATGGAAGGTAGCAGGCCGATATTAATTGAAATTCAAGCATTAGTGTGTCAAAGTAATTTTGGAATGCCACGAAGAACGGCAGCAGGCACTGATTTTAACAGAGTGAATTTGTTGATGGCGGTATTGGAAAAAAGACTAGGACTTCATTTATCGGGCTGCGATGCCTATATAAACATTGCTGGCGGCATAAAAATGAATGAGCCAGCGATAGATTTAGGAATTATAATGGCGTTGATTTCGAGTTATAAAGACAAACCAGTTAATGAAAAGACGATTGCATTTGGTGAAATAGGCTTGAGCGGAGAGGTGCGTGCAGTGAGCATGGCGGAGCAAAGAGTACAAGAAGCAAAAAAATTAGGTTTTGAAATTGTAATTATGCCAGAGGTATCGAAGAAGAATCTAACTAAGATAGATGGCATTAAGATTATAGGAGTGCAAAATTTGCGTGAGGTGATGAAAGCTATATAAAAAAATGGAAATTCTTATGGCATGACTGTTGACAACCATAATGAAATATGATATAAATAATAAGTATTTCCAAAGGGGAATAGTTCAATGGTAGAGCAACGGTCTCCAAAACCGTAAATGGGGGTTCGAGCCCCTCTTCCCCTGTTTTTATTGAAAGCACATATAAGAATATTATTATATGTGCTTTTTTTGTATGCTATTTTGTATACTATAAAAGATGTTTCGTATTGTGTGACATAATATTGACATAAAAAATATAAGCGGCTATAGTATTATATAAGGCAATTCAATAAAAGTGAGGGAGTGGAATCCGTGTTAAAAAGATTTGCAGTATATTTTGAAAAATACAAAAAATATTTGATTTTAGGGTGCTTGTGTGTCGTTTTTGAAGCGATAGCAGAACAATTAGTGCCATTGCTTATGGCCGATATTATTGATGTTGGAATACAAAATGGAGATAGAAGACTTATCATAACGAGAGGTATACAGATGGTTGCTTGTGCCTTAGTTTCTCTAGTTTTAGGAATTGTATATGCGAGAATGATTGCAAAAGTAGGTCAAGGAGTTGGAGCTGAAATTCGAAAAGCTGAATATCAAAAAATTCAAAAATTTTCTTTTAAAAATATAGATAACTTCAGTACCTCATCTTTGGTCACTAGATTGACGAGTGATGTGAATGTTATGCAGACATCAATTACAACAGGAGTGCGACCAATAGTGCGCTCACCAGTGATGATTATTACGGCGATTACCCTGTCCTTTACGATGAATGCGAGATTAGCTTTGGTGTTTGTGGTGGCAGCCCCTGTTTTGGCTATTTCATTAATGCTGATTATTAAGAATATCCGTCCTAAATATGTGAAAATGCAAAAAGCGATAGATGCGATTAATAGAGTGGTACAAGAAAATTTAATTGCGATTCGTTTGGTGAAATCTTATGTACGTGGTAATTATGAAAAAGAAAAGTTTGAAGAGGTAAATCAAAAGTTGCAAAGGAATACAGGGAACGCTCTTCGGGTGGCAGTTCTAAATCTGCCCCTTTTTCAGTTTGTTATGTATGGAACGATAGTTGCACTTCTTTATTTTGGAGGAAATTTTGTATTTGCAGGTGATTTAGGGGTAGGACAATTAACCGGCTTTCTAAGTTATATACTACAAATATTAAATGGATTAATGTTATTATCAAATGTATTTTTGTTACTGACAAGATGTATTTCTTCTGGAGAAAGAATAGTGGAGGTGCTTGATGAGGAGCTTGATATTATTCAAAAAGAAGAGAGTAATTATACCATCAGAGCAGGTAATATATCTTTTCAAAATGTATCCTTTAAATATAATGAAAATGCCAAGGAGTATGTTTTGAACGATATTAATTTAGATATTCATGCAGGGGAAACGATTGGAATAATAGGGGGAACAGGTTCGGCAAAAACTTCTTTGGTACAATTAATTCCTCGCTTATATGAGATTTCATCAGGAAGGCTCTTAATTGATAATAGAGATATTGGAGATTATTCGCTGGCACATCTAAGGGATGCCATTGGAATGGTGTTACAAAAAAATACGTTATTTTCAGGAACAATAAAATCAAATCTATTATGGGGAAGCCAAGAAGCAATCAAAGAAGAACTAGAATGGGCTTGCCGTATAGCATGTGCCGATGAATTTATTGATGCGATGCCAGAGGGAATAAATGCTTTTGTGGAACAAGGTGGGGTGAACCTGTCAGGAGGACAAAAACAAAGGCTTTGTATTGCGAGAGCCATATTAAAAAGACCCAAAGTATTGATTTTCGATGACTCTACGAGTGCCGTTGATACGGCGACAGATGCAAAGATACGTGAATCGTTGAAAGAAGAATTAGTGGGAACAACGCAGTTGATTATATCTCAAAGGGTTAGTTCGATTATTCATGCTGATAAGATTGTGATTCTTGAGGACGGAAAGATTATTGCTATTGGTGATCATGATACGTTATTAAAGACCAGCGAAATATACGCAGAATTATGCTCCTCACAACAAAAGGGGGTAGAATTATAATGGCTCGACTAACGCATGTAAAAAAACCTAAAAATACAAAACAAACATTAAAAAGATTTTCTGTGTATTTAGGATATTATAAAATTAGTATTATAGTGGTGGCGATTTTGGTTATTATAAGTGCGCTTTCCAATCTGTATGGCATCTACTTATTAAAACCGATTATTAATGATTATATAGCCCCTAGAGATTATCAGGGCTTAATGAGAATGCTGTTACGAATGGCACTCGTTTATGGGGCGGGAGCATCTGCGACTTTTGGTTATACTCAGATAGTGGTTAGCTTGGCACAAAAGATAACAAAAGAATTTAGAAGAAGTTTGTTTGAAAAAGTACAATCTTTGCCATTGAAATTTTTTGATGCGAGTACGCATGGCGAAATTATGAGCCGCTTTACCAATGATATTGATACCGTTGCGGAGGCATTAAATAATAGCTTTGCAAGTATTATACAAAGCACTGTAATTGTGGTCGGGTCTATTACAATGATAATATCCTTAAGTACTTCGTTATCAGTAATAGTTATTATAGCGTTTATTATTATGATTATCTTTATGGTGCATATGGGCAAGAAGAGTAAGCGATATTTTAGCCAGCAACAAAAATATCTAGGAGAACTAAATGGTTTTATTGAGGAAATGGTAGAGGGACAAAAGGTAGTTAAGATTTTTAATTACGAAGAGCAAAATCTGAAAACATTCAATCTCAAAAATGAAAAATTGCAAGAAGTAGCAACACAAGGATACTCATATTCTGGTGCAGTTATGCCGACAGTAGTCAGTATGTCATTTTTAAATTATGCTATGTCAGCATGTATTGGCGGATTGTTTGCGATTAGTGGTCTATTGGATGCGGGAACCTTAGTTTCCTATCTAATCTATGTAAGACAAACCGCAATGCCAATGAATCAGTTTTCGCAGCAATTAAATTTCATTCTAAATGGCTTATCAGGTGCCGAAAGAGTATTTGAATTAATGGACTATGCTCCGGAAGCAGATGATGGAAAAGTTACCTTGGTTCGTGCCAAAAAAGATAAAGAGGGCGTTTGGAAAGAGGATAAAGAGAGCATACGCAGTTGGGCTTGGAAACGTATTTTAGAGAATGGGAAAGAGGAGTTGATACCATTACGAGGTGATGTGCGTTTTCAAGATGTATATTTTGGTTACCAAGAAAACCGTGAGATTTTGAAGAAAATAAATCTATATGCGAAGCCGGGGCAAAAGATTGCTTTTGTAGGTTCAACGGGTGCAGGAAAAACCACGATTACAAATTTAATCAATCGCTTTTATGAGATAAATGCTGGAACTATCACTTATGATGGAATTGATATTAAGGATATTAAAAAGGATGATTTACGTCGTTCTCTTACGATGGTATTGCAGGATACCCATTTATTTACGGGGACGATTGCAGAAAATATAAGTTATGGAAGATTAGAAGCATCTAAGGAAGACATCATAGCAGCAGCAAAGCTTGCGAATGCTGACTCATTTATTCGCCGCCTGCCAAAAGGATATGATACGATGCTCTATGGGGACGGTGCGAACTTAAGTCAAGGACACCGGCAGCTATTGGCGATTGCGAGAGCGGCAATATCGACACCGCCAGTATTAATCTTGGATGAAGCGACGAGTTCCATTGATACTTACACGGAAAGATTAATTGAAAAAGGGATGGACAGCTTGATGGAAAATAGGACGGTTTTTGTAATTGCACATAGATTGTCCACGGTCAGAAATGCTGAGGTGATTGTCGTATTGAGTCAAGGAGAAATTATTGAAAAAGGCTCTCATGATGAGTTGATTGCTAAAAAGGAAAGATATTATCAATTATATACAGGTAAAAAGAAGCTCTCATAAAAGAATTTCAAATCTAAAAAAATTATAAAAGCAAAAAAACGTAATTTTTTTCACTCTCAAACGTTATCTTATTAAAGTGTTATTTAGAATACATTGGGAGAGGAAAAGATGATGGAAAATGATTTGACAACAATGGAAGAGGAAATATTTAGAAAAAATTTAAAATATTATCGAAAGAAAATTAAAATGAGTCAAATAGAATTGGCGAAAATTTCTAGGATTCATAGAACGCATATTTCGGCGTTAGAAAAAGGACAAGCATCACCAACCCTGAAAACAATTATAAAATTAGCACGGGCAATGGAAGTGAAAACTTGGTGGTTGGTATGTGATCGGAGAACCATGTTTTCTGAAGAATATGAAAAAGTCAGGGGTTTTAGTTGACAAAGATGCTTTCTGCTGTTATCATCATAAATAGGAATAAGGGCGTTCTCTAGTTTATTAGGGGACGCTTATTTTATATCACTAATAGAAGTGAAAATATTATAAAAATGAAAGAGAGGGATAAATATATATGAGTAAATATTCAAAAAAAGATATATTAAGGTTAGTAGAAGAAGAGGATGTTGAATTTATCAGACTGCAATTCACCGATATTTTTGGTATTTTGAAGAATGTTGCGATTACGTCATCACAGTTGGGAAAAGCGTTAGAAAATAAGTATATGTTCGACGGTAGTGCTGTTGAGGGCTTTGCCCATTTAGAAGAAGCTGATATGTATTTATATCCTGATTTAGATACATTTGAAATCTTTCCGTGGCGTCCGCAGCAAGGAAAGGTGGCGCGGTTGATTTGTGATGTATATAGACCGGATAGAACTCCTTTTAAAGCGGATCCACGATATGTATTGAAGAATGTTTTGGAAGAGGCGAAAGAATTAGGGTATGAATTTAAAGTGGGGCCAGAATGTGAATTCTTTTTGTTTCATGTTGATGACATGGGGCAACCGACGACCCAAAGTCATGAAAAAGCTGGTTATTTTGATATTGGGCCGGTTGATTTGGGTGAGAATGCGAGAAGAGATATTGTACTCACCTTAGAGGAGATGGGATTTGAAGTTGTCGCTTCACATCATGAGGCCGCATCAGCTCAACATGAAATAGATTTCAAATATGAAGAGGCCTTGCATACTGCGGATAATATTATGACATTTAAGTTGGCAGTAAAAACGGTAGCAAGGCGTCATGGATTACATGCGACGTTTATGCCGAAGCCTAAACATGGCGAAAATGGTTCTGGTATGCATACGAATTTTTCTTTATTTAAAGATGGTATCAATATTTTTAATGATGAGAAAGATGAAAACGGTTTAAGTCAGGAAGCATATTATTTTATTGGCGGAATTATGAAACATATAAAAGCGATTACGGCAATTACAAATTCAAATATAAATTCTTATAAACGCTTGGTATCAGGATTTGTAGCACCATTATATATTAATTGGTCAACAGGAAATAAGTGTCCCTTAATACGCGTGCCAAGAGCTGAGGGTGCGGAAAGAAGAATTGAACTTCGTTCACCAGACCCAGCAGCTAATCCTTATTTAGTCTTAGCAGTATGCTTAGCAGCGGGCATGGATGGGATTAAGAAGCAAATCATGCCGCCCAAGAAGATAGATGAAAGTATGGCGAACTTAAGTTTGCAAGATATAAAAGAGCATAATATAGAACGACTTCCAGTGAATTTATATGAAGCCATTGACGAATTGAAGAAAAGTTCTTTCATCCAAACAGTATTGGGAGAAGCGATTACAGATACTTATATTTACGCAAAAGAACAGGAATGGGAAGAGTACACTGCACAGGTGAGTGCATGGGAAATTGATAGATATCTCCATAAAATTTAGCCGATACGATAGCCAGAGAGTCGATAGCTAACATATGGAGGGATTAAGATGGTCAATGTGATTGTAGTGTTTCCAAAAATAGAAGAGGCAAAACGGATAAAAAATGTGTTGGTGCGCAACGGATTTTCGGTAATTGCAGCCTGTAGTACAGCGGCTCAAGCATTGAACCATGTAGATGACTTGCATTTTGGGATTTTGGTATGTGGATATAAATTACCGGATATGATGTATAGCCAATTAAAGGCTTACTGTCCCGCCTCTTTTGAAATGCTTTTATTAGCTTCTGAAAATTTATTGGCAGGTTGTTCGGATAAGGATATTATCTGTGTGGGAATGCCATTAAAGGTACATGATTTGTTAAACACGTTAGAGATGATGTGTATTAATATGGAACGGAAGCGAAAAAAGGAAAGAGGAAAGCCAAAAGTAAGGAATCAGCAAGATATTGCAATTATTCAACAGTCAAAGAGACTATTGATGGAGAGAAATAATATGAGTGAGGAAGAGGCTCATTATTATTTGCAAAAGACCAGTATGGACAGTGGGAATTCCATTGTGGAAACAGCACAAATGGTAATCAGTATATCTAAAATTTAGGGGGATTTGGAATGAAATTTACAAAAATGCAAGGAATAGGAAATGATTATGTTTATGTAAATTGTTTTCAAGAGGTGGTAAATGAACCTGAAAAGGTGGCAATAAAAGTGAGTGATAGGCATTTTGGAATAGGCTCAGATGGCTTAATTCTGATAAAGCCATCTGATAAAGCCGATTTTGAAATGGACATGTATAATGCCGATGGTTCCAGAGGGAGTATGTGTGGCAATGGAATACGTTGTGTAGGAAAATATGTATATGATTATGGCCTGACAAAGAAAGAAACGATTACAGTGGACACTCCCAGCGGAATTAAATATTTAGACTTAAAGGTAAAAGATAATAAAGTAGCGCAAGTCTGCGTGGATATGGGAGCGCCGATCTTAAAGGCAGCCAATATTCCGATTTTATCAGAAAAAGAAATGGTATTAGGAGAGCCGATTGAAGTAGAGGGAATTGTCTACAATATGACTGGCGTATCAATGGGAAATCCTCATGCAGTAGTGTTTATTGATGATTTAGAGAAATTGGAGATAGAAAAAATCGGGCCGAAATTTGAACATCATTCTTGTTTTCCAGAACGTGTGAATACTGAATTTGTCAAAGTAGTGGATGAAAACACCGTAAAAATGCGTGTGTGGGAAAGGGGTTCAGGGGAAACCCTCGCTTGTGGTACAGGAGCTTGTGCAGTAGCAGTAGCCTGTATATTAAATGGATATACTAAGAATCAAGTGACGGTGCAATTATTAGGCGGAGATTTGGAAATTTTATGGGATCGAGAGAAAAATAGAGTATTTATGACTGGTCCGGCAACAGTAGTTTTTGATGGAGAAATTGAAATATAAAGAGTGAGAGAGGAAAAGAGTATGTTTAAAATTAATGAAAATTATTTAAAACTTCCAGGCAGTTATTTATTTTCAACGATTGGAAAAAAGGTAACAGCATTTCAACAAGCAAATCAGGATAAACAAATCATTCGTTTAGGGATTGGGGATGTGACGCAACCTTTAGCCTCGGCCATCATTGATACGCTTCATGAAGCGGTGGATGAGATGGCGGAAATGGATACCTTTCGAGGATATGCTCCCGATTTGGGATACGAATTTTTAAGAACAGAAATTGTAAAAGGGGATTATGTCTCACGAGGATGTGATATTCAAGCGGATGAAATCTTTGTTTCAGATGGGGCAAAATGTGATTCAGGCAATATTCAGGAGATTTTTTCACAAGATAATAAAATTGCAGTGTGTGATCCAGTGTATCCAGTATATGTGGATACGAATGTTATGGCAGGGAGAACAGGGACTTATGATGTGAAGAAAGAGACTTGGAGTGATGTTATTTATATGCCGTGTACGATGGAAAATAATTTTACTCCGGAATTGCCAAAAGAAATACCAGATATCATATATTTATGTTTTCCTAATAATCCGACAGGGTCAACCATCACAAAAGACCAATTACAAGAATGGGTGGATTATGCGAATAAAGTAGGAGCAGTTATTATCTATGATGCAGCATATGAAGCTTATATATCTGAAGACAATGTACCTCATAGTATTTATGAATGTGAGGGGGCAAGAACTTGTGCGATAGAGCTTCGCAGCTTTTCAAAAAATGCTGGATTTACCGGAGTGCGTTTGGGCTTTACCGTTGTCCCCAAAGAATTAAAGGCGGGAACAGTTTCGTTACATAGCCTCTGGGCAAGAAGACACGGAACAAAGTATAATGGTGCTCCTTACATCATTCAAAAAGCAGGGGCAGCAGTGTATTCTCCAAAAGGACAAGAACAGCTAAAGGCACAAATTGCCTATTATATGAATAATGCAAAAGTAATTTATGAGGGCTTAAAAGATGCTGGATATAGTGTTTCGGGCGGTGTAAATGCTCCTTATATATGGTTGAAAACGCCGCAAAAGATGACTTCATGGGAATTTTTTGATTATTTGTTAGAAGAAGCGAGTGTGGTGGGAACTCCAGGTTCAGGATTTGGGCCAAGCGGAGAGGGTTATTTTAGATTAACAGCTTTTGGGACTTATGAAAATACGGTTGAAGCGATTGAAAGAATCAAAAGAATATAAGAAGTTTTTATTGATGAATCAGGTATTGGAAAAATTCTATTTTCTAATGCCTGATTTTTTATCTTAGTTGCAAAAAGTGAAAAGATGAATTAAAATAAGAGAATAGAACCATGAACAATGAACAAGAATGAATGAAAAGATAAAGGAGTCCATAGATGAAAGATTATGTAATCGTAACAGATTCAACAGCAGATTTGCCGAGCAGTATGTTGGCCGAACTGGGAGTTGTAGTGATACCCATGGAATTTATTATGGAGGAAAAAGTATATTCTCATTATACAGATGCAAGAGAAATGAGCTATGAAGAGTTTTATAAAAATGTAAGAAATGGGAAGAAAGTCAGCACTACTCAGATTAATTATTTTACATATGAAAATATTTTTCGCCCAATATTGGAAAGCGGGGTAGATATATTGTATATCGGCTTCTCTTCTGGCTTGAGCGGAACATATCAGGCATCAACTTTGGTAGTAGCGGATTTACAGGAAGAATTTCCGGAAAGAGAAATTATTACAATCGACTCTTTAAGTGCTTCGGTGGGCGAGGGATTGCTTGTGTATTTGGCAGGGATGAAGAAAAAAGCGGGCATCGAAATGCAGGAATTATCGGAGTGGGTTTGTCAAAATCATTTAAACATGTGTCATTGGTTTGTTGTAGATGATTTGCATCACTTGAAAGCCGGTGGCAGAATTACGGCAATTCAAGCGACATTGGGAACTGCTTTAAATTTAAAACCGATGTTGACTGTAGATAATGAGGGTAAGCTGATATCTACCATCAAAATTAGAGGAACAAAAAGAATAATTGAAGCATTTGTAGAGCGATTTATGCAAGATGCGGGCGATAAGCAGAATCAGACAGTGGTTATCGGGCATGCGAGCAATATTGAATTGGCGGTAAAATTAAAGGAAAAATTATTGGAATTAAAATTAGTGGCGGATGTCATTGTAACAGATATTGGCCCGATTATAGGAACTCATGTAGGGGCTGGCATGGTAGCTTTAGCTTTTTGGGGACAAAGAGGGAAATAAATGAAGATAGAGTATCCGCGATTAATAAACGCTGCTTTTGAAGCACAAAAACAGTCATATTCGCCCTATTCAGGTTTTGCGGTAGGTGCAGCCCTGCTCACCGAGAGCGGGAAGATATATAAGGGTTGTAATATTGAAAATGCTGCCTATAGTCCTACAAATTGTGCGGAACGCACCGCTTTCTTTAAAGCGGTTTCAGAGGGTGAAAAGTCCTTTTTAGCCATCGCTATAGTAGGGCAAAAGATGGGAGGAGCAGAACCCGATTATTGTTCTCCTTGTGGTGTATGCCGGCAAGTTATGGTTGAGTTTTGCGATGTAGATACTTTCAAAGTGATTATGGCAATAGCTGAGTCAGAGTATCAAGAATATCTATTAAAGGATTTACTGCCACTCAGTTTTTCAAAGGAGAGTTTATAAAGCATATTTGTTGTATTTAAACTAATAGCTGATCTTTTTTGTTTCATTAAAATAGAAAAACCACTTAAAATATAAAAGAATATTAATTTGACATTTAATCACATTTTCGCTATAATGTAAAAAAGAGAACACCATACCACTATTATGGGTGGTGCCCTCTCATTACAACTTAATTAATATTTTTTATTAATCAATCTGCTCTGATCGGTCAATCAGGGCAGAATTTTTTTTGTCTTCTCGTTTAGCATCTATGTACTCCAGACAAGTTATAATAACTGGTACTAGTTCACGCAATGCCCAAACAATAGCAATAAAGTATTCCACAATATCCCCCTCCTCTCGTACTTCGTAGAAGGGAATGTATCCTCTCCTCATTATCTTTTGTACTGCAAGGTTAAAAGGTAACAACTTGAGAGGCTCCACCCTGATATGATGTTCTCTGTCATCATCATAGCACTTATTTCACGAATTATCAAATAATTATTTCATAATATATAAAAAACACTCTAATTATTTAAGGAAAAACAAAAAAATGCTTGAAATCAGATAAGGGCTATGATAAAATGATTAAAACAGAACAAACGTTCTTTGGTGATGTGCGAAAAGGTTGAGGTGATAGGATGAAGATTTTAGAAAATATAGGAATATATGAAAAGTTACAAATACTTTCCGATGGAGCCAAATATGATGTTGCATGTACCTCAAGCGGTGTGGAGCGAAAAGGAGATGGCACTGGAATGGGAAATGCGACGGCCAGTGGTATTTGTCATAGTTTTTCAGCCGACGGAAGATGTATTTCTTTGTTGAAAATATTATTTACGAATGAATGTATATTTGATTGTAAATACTGTATCAATAGATCTTCGAATGATATACAAAGAACTTCATTTACACCAGACGAGGTGTGTGAATTGACGATGGGATTTTATAAGCGAAATTATATTGAGGGGTTGTTTTTGAGTTCAGGAATTTTATATAATCCGAATTATACGATGGAATTAATATATCAGACTTTATATAAACTTCGGAATGAGCATGGCTTTCAAGGGTATATACACGTGAAAGCAATACCGGGAGCTGACCAACAGTTGATAGACAAGGTTGGTCATTTGGCAGACCGTATGAGTATTAATTTGGAATTGCCAACAGCGGAGGGGCTAAAGAAGCTGGCACCTCATAAGAATAGAAAACTCATATTAAAACCAATGCGCCAGATTCAAACTGGAATCACACAAAGCCAGCATGAAATAGCGACATTTAAAAGCGCACCGAGGTTTGTACCAGCCGGTCAAAGTACACAGATGATAATAGGAGCTACACCAGAGAATGATTATCAGATTGTCTCTGTAGCAGAATCGCTATACAACAATTTTAGTTTGAAAAGAGTTTTTTATTCTGCCTTTGTTCGCGTAAATGAGGATAAAAATTTGCCAGCACTGCAAAGTGGCCCGCCATTATTAAGGGAGCATCGTTTGTATCAAGCGGATTGGTTATTGCGGTTTTACGGGTTCAAGGCGGACGAATTATTGTCAGAAGAAAGACCAAATTTCAATATACTGTTAGATCCAAAATGTGATTGGGCTTTACGTCATTTGGAAACTTTTCCGATTGAAGTGAACAGGGCGGATTATTATTCACTACTGAGAGTTCCCGGTATTGGTGCGACATCAGCGAGGAGAATTGTAAAGGCGAGAAGACTTGGTACGATTGATTTTGAAGATTTGAAAAAGATGGGTGTTGTGTTAAAAAGAGCACTATACTTTATTACCTGCAAGGGCAAAATGATGTATCAAACCAGAATAGAAGAAGACTATATTACCAGAAATCTTTTGAATGTAAAAGAACGTTTACCAGAGGGAATACAGGGCAACACTTATAAACAGATATCTTTCTTTGATGATGTGACGTTTCATAAGCAGCCAACATCTGTTGACCAGTGGAATATCATGACCGGACAAATATAGAGAAGCGGTATTTATTATTAGCGGATTTGGAAAGGAGGAGCAGAGATGATAACCGTATTTGTATGTGAAGACAGCATAGAGGGGATATTCACAGGAGTGTATGAGGCGTGGGCGAGCAAATTAGGACATGCTAATGTGGAGCTTGGCATTGAGAGTGCAGATAATCTGGAATTATTTAAAGAATATGTATCAGTGAGAACGGAGATAGAAAAAGCACAAAAGGTGACTAGAACAATTTGTAATCGAATGGGGATGGAAGTATATGAATGGATTTGTCAAGCTTTGCTTTCAAATGGACAAGAAAAAGCGAATGCGGTATATCATACAATCGTAGCGGGTTTACAATTAAGAGAGGGAAGCAGGGTGATGGATTATTTAACTTGTCCTAATGTATGTAAAGTATTTGAATATGCACGAGGTACAGGGCGTGAAGCTCATCATTATACTGGATTTGTTAGATTTAGTGAAACATTTAATGGAGTTTTGTTTTCAAAGATAAATCCGAAAAACAATGTTTTAACAATACTGGCCTCCTACTTTGCGGATCGGCTACCACTTGAAAATTGGATTATTTATGATGAGAAAAGAGGGATATTTGCAGTGCATGAAAGTAAGAAGCAGTGGGCAATTATTTTTGGTGAGCATATAAATAAGGAGATGATAAATAATTTTTCGGAAAGTGAAAAAGAATTTCAGAAGCTTTGGAAAGGGTTTCGTGAAAGCATATCAATTCGTGAGCGAGAGAATTATCAATTACAAAGGCAGAATTTACCATTAAGATTTCGCAGTAATATGATCGAATTTGCAGAGTAGATGACAAAAACAATTAATAATATTTGGAAAATTGACAAAAAAGTATGGTTATGTGATAATAAAGGGTATTTGTTTAAAAGTGAAGTGATAAGTGTTGAAAGGAGCAATAACATGACAGAGCGTTATATAAAATTATCGGCAAAAGAAGACGTGAAGGAATTTGTATCAAGAGCCTCGAAATGTAATTTTGATATAGATATATCATATAATCGTATGATCGTGGATGCAAAATCTATATTAGGTGTGCTTAGTTTGGATTTAAGCAGGAAATTAACGGTTCAATATAGAGAGGCGGATTCTGAATTTGAAGCGTTTTTGAATAATTATGCAATTATATAGCAGCAACTAGAAAGAGGGTCTCAAAATATTTATGTTTGTTATTTTGAGTCCCTTTTTTGATATAGAAGAAACTTTAATTATCAAACTCTATAGATACCAGTTAATTGGAGGAAGAGGATGCATATGCACGAGCAACAGAATTTAGAGATAAAAATTTCGGTTCGCAATTTGGTTGAGTTTATTTTGCGGGGCGGCAATATAGATAATAGGAAGAAAGCGGGTACATCTGAACTAGAAGCAATGCAGCTAGGGAGTAGAGTGCATAGAAAGATACAAAGACAGATGGGTTCCAACTATCAAGCGGAAGTGCCCTTAAAAATAAGTATGCCTTTTGATGAGTTTACAGTCTTAGTAGAGGGACGAGCGGATGGGATTATAAATGAATCAGGAAAGATAACAATAGATGAGATAAAAGGAACCTTTAAAGATGTCATGTTGTTAAAGGAGCCGGTATATGTGCACCAGGCGCAAGCGATGTGTTATGGTTATATCTATGGCATTCAAAATGAGTTGGAGAATGTCACAATACAAATGACCTATTGTAATTTGGAGACAGAACAGATAAGAAGATTTACATCAGAGTATACAATGCTATTTTTAGAAGAGTGGTTTCATACTCTTTTAAAGGAATACGAAAAATGGGCGAAATATCAAACAGAGTGGGCGAAGATAAGAAATCAATCAATAAGAGAATTGGAATTTCCTTTTCCTTATCGTGAGGGGCAGCGTAATTTAGCGACTTCGGTATATAAGACAATATTAAGAAAGAAAAATTTATTTATACAAGCACCAACTGGGGTGGGAAAAACAATTTCAACAGTATTTCCAGCGGTGAAAGCGGTCGGCGAAAGAGTTGGCGATAAAATCTTTTATTTAACGGCCAAGACAATTACAAGAACCGTGGCACAAGATACTTTTACCGTTTTGCAAAAGCAAGGTCTTTTGTACAAAGTATTGACGATTACGGCAAAGGAAAAGATGTGTCCTTATGATGAAATGGAATGCAATCCGGATAGCTGTGTCTATGCCAAAGGGCATTATGATAGAATCAATCAGGCGATTTTTGAAACTGTTACAACGAGTAATGTGTTTGAACGTGATAGTATTTTGGAAGCGGCGATGAAGCATCAGGTTTGTCCATTTGAGTTTTGTTTGGATTTATCTTTGTGGGTGGATTGTATTATCTGTGATTATAACTATGTATTTGCGCCAAATGTGAAATTGAAAAGGTTTTTTATGGAGGGGACAAAAGGAGATTACATATTTTTAATAGATGAGGCTCATAACTTGGTAGAGAGGGGGCGGGATATGTATAGTGCTGTTCTCTATAAAGAAGATTTTCTGGAAGTGAAACGGGAAATAAAGTTATATAGCAGAAAGCTGGAAAAGAAGTTAGAACAGTGTAACAAATATTTGTTGGAGTTAAAGAGAGAATGTGAAACGTATTCCATTTTAAATGATATAAACCATTTTTGTTTAAGTTTGATGAATGTGATGGGGGAGATGGAAAAATTTTTAGAAGAAGAAGAGAATTTGAATAATTCCACCAAAGAAAATCTGTTGGAATTATATTTACAAATCTGTAATTTTTTAAATATATATGAAAGTTTAGATGAAAATTATGTGATTTATACAGAGCATGAGAATGATGGACGATTTAAAGTGAAATTATTCTGTGTGGACACAGCAGCAAAATTGCAAGAATGCATAGATAAGGGCAGGAGTGCAGTATTTTTTTCAGCGACATTATTGCCAATACAGTATTATAAATCAATGCTAAGTTCACTTCCTGATAATTATGCGATATATGTTGAAACTTCCTTTGAGCAAGAACAATCACAGTTACTGATTGGAAAAGATGTGAGCAGTAAATATACAAGAAGAGGCAAAAGAGAATATGAAAAGATGGTGACTTATATTCGGGAGATGTTGCGAGCTAAAAAGGGGAAATATATGATCTTTTTTCCATCGTTTAAACTTATGCAAGAGGTTTATGAGGTTTTCGCTGAAACTTGTGATGAGGATACAGTAATTAGTGTTGTGCAGACAACAGGTATGAGTGAGGAGGAAAGAGAAAGATTTTTGGATTGTTTTCACACGAAACAGCAAAAAAGTGTAGTTGGATTTTGTATCATGGGGGGGATTTTTGGAGAAGGGATTGATTTAAAAGGTGAGAACTTAATCGGTGCGGTTATTGTTGGAACTGGTTTACCCCAGATATGTAATGAAAGAGAAATTCTTAAAAATTATTATGATAAAAAACAAGGGAACGGATTCGCTTATGGATATTTATATCCGGGAATGAATAAAGTGTTACAAGCGGCAGGCAGAGTGATTCGAACGATTGATGATAATGGCGTCATTATTTTACTGGATGAACGATTTTTGACCGAGCAGTATAAGGGGCTATTTCCCAAAGAGTGGGAACAATACCAAATATGTGATCAGGCGAATGTGGGAAACTATTTGGCAGATTTTTGGGATAGTAAATAAGTGATTATCAGGGCAATGATTAAAAAAACTAGCATGTACTTTATAAAGCATATGCTAGTCTGTGTTATCCGTATTTTACTTATAGAGAATCAAAATATTCAATGAATTTTATGGTGGCATGATTGCTAGGGAGATGAGCATTATGCACTACGACTAATTGTCGCGGTGGTAATTCCTCAACAATATCTATTTCATACAAGCTATCATCACGATGGGGAAGACAATAATCAGGAATAAAAGCAATGCCTAAGCCAATACCGGCTAAATCAATTAGTAAATCGTTGCTGCTCAGTTCTATTTCAGGTACTAAATCAAGATGATGTTGTTGAAATAGATTGTGCAAAAATTCACTGGTTGTACTATTTCTATCTAACATAAGAAGAGGGTGGCGCAATAGTTCTTTTAAGGTTAATTTTTTTTCTTGTAAGTCATAATAAGCTTTACTGGCAATAAATATATCGCGAAAATTCCGAATCGTTTTAATATGCTTTCCGTTGCTCAATTTGGAATTTGGAAAGTTAGTGACAATCAGGTCAACTTGACCGTTTTCTAAAAGCTCTACGCATTTTGTAGAAGTTTGGTTGGTCACTTTGATATGAATGTTCGGATATTCTTTATGGAAACGATTTAAGTAGGGCACAAGAAAGTAGCGACAAATTGTATCACTGGCTCCAATCCGAATTTGCCCTCCGCCAATAGCGTTGGTTTCCGTGAGTTGTGCTTCTCCACGTTTAATCAAGTTCATAGCAGGTTCAACATGACGCAACAGAATTTCACCCTCTGGCGTTAGTAACACTTTTTTTGTACTGCGGATAAATAAAAGTTGTCCTAGTTTTTTTTCTAAGGCTTTGATGGACTGACTTACCGCAGATTGCGAAATAAATAGTTGTTTTGAGGCTTCCGAAAAGCTCAAAGAAAGTGCAACATGGTAAAAAACTTTATATAATTCATAATTAATATCCATTTATAGGTCCTCCATACTTTATTAAAAAGTATTTCTATTTTCTTTCAGCCATTTTTTATAACCCTCAACATCAGCTTTTTTTTGAAAGGTTTCAAAAGCTTGTTTGGCAGCAATTTCCCACGGTTTATAATGTTGTTCTTCATAATCAACATTTCCGATATTTTGTTTTGCCTTTGCTCTTTGGGTCTTATATGCGGTTCGATATGCGGATTTAAAAGGATCATTTCGAAGTTTAATCTCATATCCCAGTTGTTTACAGGTCTTTTTATTATAAAAAATATTATCACAATAAATTTCATCCACTCTGCTTGTGGGAATGAAATATTTATTACAATTCTCACATTTGTTGACCATTATTTCAGAGGTCAGAAGATGCACCGCATCTAAGGCAATTAAACTGGTAAGCCCCTCCACATGATAAGTCTTTGTGAGTTGTTTCTTTTTATCAATTCCAATTTTCGTATAGATGGTCTGGCTTAGGTGAGCGAGATCTTCGATACTGAGTTGTTCAGAAATACAACCAACGCACATCTGTTTTAAAGATTGGAAATATGTATAGATATCAGTGAGATATTCCTCAAGTAAAACCGGTAATTTCTTGGAATTAAGGTCAATCTGCAGATAACGATGGGTAAGATACCAGCTAATAATTAAAAGGAGTAAGCTGGAGTGACCAAGGCGCTCCCGTTTTAAGGCTTTAAACACGAGACTATAGTCTTCAATAGTGAAGATGTCTTTAAATTTTTTATCTTTTTCATCAATCACTTGTACCATTTGGTCGATATCATATTTTGAAATAAAGGAAGACAGATGATTTTGGAATAAATCTAAGTCTAGGTTTGCTATCTCTACGACAATATCGCCATAAGAGCATTTATGATTTTTAATAAAGGCCTCCTCTTCGGGAAGACGCAATTTTCTTCTGGCCGCTTCTTGAGGTGAATTAAACATTGTATATGTAATATCATATGTAGAAATAGAAGTATTTATTAAAAAATTTAATCTTACCATGAAACTCCTCCTTTAATATTGGAAAATATTATACCGATAATATAGACATTTTATCATTGGTGAAAAATTATGTCAATCAATAGGAAAAACTTCTTTTCCTATAAAATGCCTTATGGTATAATAAAAAAAGTATAAAAAACAAGAGATAGGGGAGCCTAATGGGGAAGATAAATATAAAGTTATATAAGCCGTATAGTGTTATGCTTTTTATTTATGCAATGTTCTTAACAGTTGCGTTTGTTATAGATACACCGAAGAACATAGCGAGAGGGTTAAAGGCGATTGTCTTATCATTAAGTGTTCTAAATACGGACTATATAAAAGTTGGTGGACTGGCAGCCGCTTTAGTGAATGTGACTTTAGTCGGTATCATAATACTGATTATACTTGTTTGGGCGAAGATAAAGCCGAACGGTTCGACGATTATGGCAATGTGGTTAGTAGCGGGTTTTTCATTTTTTGGACACAATCCATTTAATATCATACCTCTGCTAGTTGGCGGCTGGTTGTATTCAAAATGGCAAAGAGATCCTTTTCTAAAGCATTCTTTGGCAGTGATTTTATCAGTCACTCTTTCTCCGATGGTGAGTGTTATTTGCTTTATGGGGATAGTGAATAAGGAAATTAGTTTTATAATCGGTATTTTAGTTGGTCTCTTAGTCGGTTTTATTTTTCCGATGGTTTCGAGTTTCTGTATGCGTGTTCATGTGGGATATACTTTATATAACATGGGATTTGCGGGAGGACTTATTTCTACATTCGCCTATGCGATATTGACCTATTATACAGGTAGAGAACTGGAAACATTACAGATTTGGGGTGTAGAGGATCAAATAATTATTGCCAGTTTATTGTATGCAATTAGTATTTTTTTCATCATTTTAGGAATTGTGGAGACCAAAGATAAAAAAATCTGGAAGAACTTAAAGGAAATTATGCGTCATGCCGGACGCGCGCCAACAGATTTTTATATTATGTTTGGGGAAATTACATATGTAAATATGGGCTTGCTCTGTATTTTTGCAACAACAGTGGTCATCCTTTTAAGGGGCGACTTGAATGGTCCAACACTCAGTGCGATTTTGACAATAATAGGTTTTGGCAGTTTTGGAAAGCATTTGAAAAATGTTATTCCGGTTGTATTGGGAGCCGTTTTAACGGTGTTTATAAGTCCAAATGGCTTTGCTAAACCATCTTATATGTTGCTGATACTTTTTTCTACTGGTGTAGCACCGATAGCGGGAAGATTTGGGTGGATTTGGGGAATGATAGCAGGTTTTTTACATGTGCTGTTAGGTTTGAATATAGGTTTTTTAAACAAAGGGTTTAATTTGTACAACAATGGATATATTGCAGGGTTTGTGGCATTATTGTTAGTTCCGATTATAACAGGACTAAAGAAAGAAGAGAGATAGAAAAAATGAAATATAAAGTAGAAAAATGTATACAACTAATTAATGATTTGATTTTGTTTTGCCACGGGATTGGGGCAACTTCTTATCATGTTGACTATACACCCGGAGAGGAGCTTTCGGTATTTACCATTAATGCCGAAGTGGAAAAATTATCAGAGGAACAAATAGAGGAGATTAGACATGCTTTGACTCTTCACCGTGAACAAGAGGTGGAAGAGATGTATTGGTCTATTTCTTATGATGCAGATGATCCATGTGAAATATCCTCAATAGGTGTTATGCTAGATGAGGCGATTGTAGATTATGATGGCAAGACACTTAGAATAGAGGGGAAAAGAAAGGAATATCAATAATATTTTATCGGTGTAAAAGAACCATATCAAAATCAGGAAAGAAATGGACTGATGAGATGTGGTTTTATTTTTTTGAAAAAAATGTTGAAAAACGATTGACAAGAAAAAACATATAGGTTATATTGTATTAGAAGAACAATACAAAGAGACAAGGAAATAGATAAATATGAATGGGAAAAAATAAGGAGAATAAGAGATGGAGACTGTATTAAAGACAGAGGGTTTGTCAAAACAATTTGGCGGAAAGCTTGCAGTTAATGATGTGAGCATGTGTGTAAAAAAAGGTGATATTTATGGTTTGATTGGAAAAAATGGAGCGGGTAAGACAACCTTAATTCGTATGGCAGTTGGTTTGGCTAGTCCGAGTACGGGAACGATTGTATTATTTGATTCCGAACAGTTGGTTGAACAAAGAGATAAAGTAGGAACAGTAATTGAATATCCAGCGATTTATCCAAATATGACAGCTAGAGATAATCTTATGACGCAATGCAAGCTACAGAATATAAAAGATGTAAATGTTATCACAGAGATTTTAGAATTGGTAGGGTTGAGTGATACAGGAAAGAAAAAAGCAAAGAACTTTTCTCTGGGAATGAAACAGCGTTTAGCAATAGCAATTTCTTTAGTTGGAAATCCAGAATTTTTGATTTTAGATGAACCGACCAACGGATTGGATCCTGAGGGGATTAAAGAAATGAGATTGTTGATACAAAAATTAAATCGGGAAAGACAGATTACCGTTTTAATATCCAGTCATATTTTGGGCGAATTATCTAAGTTGGCGACGAGATATGGAATTATACATTCTGGTAAGCTGATAGAAGAATTTACAGATGAGGAATTGAAAGAAAAATGTAAAACTGGAATTGTGATTCAAGTGGATAAAGCGGATATAGAAAAATGTGTTGTCATTTTAAAAGAAGAGTTAAAAGCGAATAATTTAGAAGTGAAAGGCGAGAACGAAATACATTTATATGATTTTGAAGAACAGACAGGTCTTGTGAATCAGGCACTTGCTAAAAATGACATTATTGTAAATGCAATATCAGTAGAAGAAAGTGATTTGGAAGATTATTTCTTATCAGTAATTGGAGGGAGAAAATAATGAGAAGTTTAATAAGTTCAGATTTATATAAGATTAGAAAAGGGAAATATGCTTTTGTTTGTACTATTTTATATACGCTTTTGGCGGTGGCGTTTGTAGCGCTTGTTTATGCTGGCAGCAAGATAATGGAAGCGGAAGAAGAGATGGTTGGAATTGGATATCAATTTATCCGTGAAAGTATTACTGGAGGGACAGTGATAGGAAATGCAAGTTTATTTTTAGCTATTATAGTATCCATATTTGTTGGTTCTGAATTTGGATTTGGAACAATAAAGAATTCAGCGACAAAAGCCTATTCCAGAGTGCAAATTTATGTATCAAAGTTAGCAGTTAGTTTGATTATTGCGACGATAATATCGTTGATAGTTACCGGTATTGGTGTTATAGCTGCGACGGTAGCATTTGGTTTTGGAACGCCGCCAGATGGTTATATGGTGGATGCAATTTGGAACGTACTTTTACAGTTATATCTAACACTTGCCCTCACATCTTTATTCGTGATGATGGCAATGTTAATCAGACAAAGTGGCGGAAGTATTGCAGCGAATATTTGTATCTTAACATTTTTAGGAACAATCGCAATGCTTGGTTCTTATTTATTAGAATGGTTGTTTAAGATAGAGGTAATGTTTACCGAATATATGCCAAGTATGATTATCACAGAGCTTGGGATGGTAGAAGTCTTGGATAAGAGCATTGTAACAAGGTCTTTGGTGGTGGGAACGGCATGTCTCGTTATCACAACAGCAATCGGTTTATTCACTTTCCAAAAAAGAGATGTGAAATAGAGGAATTAAAAAATAAAATCTAATATAGATACCCCACTTCTTGAAAAATATTCAAGGGTGGGGTATTATATTAGGTAGAAAGAATTAAAAAGGAAAGGGAACCATGATGAAAAAAATTCAATGGATATTAGGTATAGTTGCGTCACTTTCACTTATTATAGTGTTGTTAATAACCAGTTTTGAGATTGCAGTTTATGGAGATTACTCATTCTATGAGGAAAAATATAGAAAATATAATGTACAAGCGAATATTGATATGGAAATGGAAGATATTATGGCGGTGACAAGGGAGATGGTGCCTTATCTAAGAGGCAATCGTGAAGACTTGGTAGTGATGACTACAGTTGCAGGGGAATCAAGAGAATTTTTTAATGATAGAGAAAAGGCTCATATGTATGATGTGCAGCAGTTATTTATAAAAGGCTTACAGTTACGGATTATCTGCATTATAGTTATTGTATTGTGTGTAGCCGGTTTGCTTATGACAAAAGCCGATTGGAAAAGGTTATTGCCGTTGACCTATCAAATAGGAACCGCTATCTTTGTTGTGATAACTGGCAGCTTGTTATTTTTATTTTCAAGAGATTTCACAAAATATTTTATTATCTTTCATGAGATATTTTTCTCAAATGATTTATGGATATTAAATCCGGAAACAGATTTGATGATTAATATTCTTCCTGAGGGCTTCTTTATGGATATGGGGATAAGAATTATTGTCATATTTATCGTTTTTATGGTAGCTTCGTTGTTAGTCAGCATTGGTTTCGATAAAGGATTTAAGAGAAGAAAAGAAAATTAGAAGAACTTATTAATGCCATAAGATATATTAATTTTACTTATAATATTTCTTATGGTATTCTTTTATAAAATTGAGAAAATATAGTTAGTGTCAGGTCAAAGAGAGGGGATACTATGGGCAGTGTGAAACGGATATATGTAGAGAAAAAAAAGGAATTTGCGGTAGCAGCGAAAGAGTTAATGCATGAAATCAGATATTACTTAAATATCAGTCGGGTAAGCGAGGTAAGAAGTTTGATCCGTTATGATATAGAGAATATTTCTGAAAATATATATAAACAGGCATGTGCTTGTGTTTTTTCCGAGCCTCCGGTAGATGATTTGTATGAAGAAACATTTCCAGTAGAGAAGAATGCGAAAGTATTTTCCGTAGAATATTTACCAGGCCAATTTGACCAAAGAGCGGATTCTGCAATTCAATGCGTGAAGTTTTTAAAAGAAGATGAAAATCCAATTATTCAAACGGCGATAACGTATGTAATCATGGGAGATATTACCGAAGAGGAATTTATCAGTATTAAAGCGCATTGCATTAATCCCGTAGATTCAAGAGAAACCAGTTTGGTTAAGCCGGATACTTTAGAGAGTAATTTTGATGAGCCGGCAGATGTCAAAGTCATCTTGGATTTTATTAAAATGAAGAGGGAAGATTTACAGAATTTATATCAATCTTTGAATTTAGCAATGACATTCAAAGATTTTATGCATATTCAATATTATTTTAAAGAAGAAAAAAGAAATCCAACGATGACGGAAATCCGTGTGTTGGATACTTATTGGTCTGATCATTGTCGTCACACCACATTTTCAACGGAACTTAAAAATATCACATTTGAAAATGGGCCTTATACGGAGTATATGAAAGCGGATTATCATTCTTATTTGGATAATCGCAAGGAATTATACAAAGATAGAGAAAATAAGTATATTTGCTTGATGGATTTGGCATTGATTGCCATGCGTAAATTAAAAAAGATGGGTAAATTAGCGGATTTGGAAGAATCGGAGGAGATTAATGCTTGCAGTATCATTGTTCCGGTCGATGTGGATGGAAAAGAAGAGGAGTGGATTGTCAGTTTTAAAAATGAAACGCATAATCATCCGACCGAGATTGAGCCGTTTGGTGGAGCAGCAACTTGTCTAGGCGGGGCGATTCGTGATCCTCTTTCAGGCAGAAGTTATGTGTATCAAGCAATGCGTATAACTGGAGCGGCTGACCCAACAGTATCAGCAAGTGAAACGTTAAAGGGTAAACTGCCGCAGAAGAAGATTGTCACTGGAGCGGCGAATGGCTATAGTTCATATGGAAATCAAATAGGTTTGGCAACAGGTTATGTAAAAGAAATTTATCATCCGAATTATGTTGCGAAAAGAATGGAGATAGGTGCGGTAATAGGTGCGGCCAAAAAAGAGCATGTGGTGAGGGAAGCTTCGTTGCCGGGGGATATCATTATTCTCTTAGGGGGGCGTACCGGACGTGATGGCTGCGGTGGTGCAACTGGCTCTTCTAAGGTGCATACAGAAGCGTCTATTGAAGTATGCGGTGCCGAGGTGCAAAAAGGGAATGCTCCGACAGAGAGAAAAATTCAACGCCTATTCAGACGTGGAGAAGTGAGCAGACTCATTAAAAAATGTAATGATTTTGGTGCCGGCGGTGTATCAGTAGCGATTGGTGAGTTGGCTGATGGACTTCGTATTTATTTAGATAGAGTGCCGAAAAAATATGCTGGCTTAGATGGAACGGAAATGTCTATTTCTGAATCACAAGAAAGAATGGCTGTTGTAGTGGATAAAAAGGATGTGGAAATCTTTTTGAAATATGCTGAAGAAGAAAATTTAGAGGCAGTATGGGTGGCAGAAGTTACCGAAGAAAAAAAATTAGTGATGATGTGGCGAGATAGGGAAATTGTAAATTTGTCGAGAGCATTTTTAGATACAAACGGCGCTCACCAAGAAGCAGATGTGTGTGTGCAGTCTCCGGATATGGAAATGAGTTATTTTGAAAAAGAATATACAGGCGATACAAGGGAAACATGGTTAGACTTATTGGCGGACTTAAATGTGTGTTCTCAAAAAGGACTGGTTGAAATGTTTGATAGTTCCATAGGTGCCGGTACTGTCCTCATGCCTTATGGGGGGAAATACCAGTTGACAGAAACACAAACAATGATAGCAAAAGTACCCGTGATAAATGGAGAAACGAATACAACAACGATGATGAGTTATGGATTTAATCCTTATTTATCCAGTTGGAGTCCATATCATGGAGCTATTTATGCGGTGTTAGAATCAGTATCAAAAATAGTGGCAAGCGGTGGTGATTATCAAAAGATTAGATTTACATTTCAAGAATATTTTAAAAGAATGAGCCAAAATCCAGTAGATTGGGGATTGCCATTCATGGCATTGTTGGGTGCTTATAACGGCCAGATGGGATTTGGTTTGCCATCTATTGGCGGCAAAGACAGTATGTCAGGGACTTTCAATGATATTCATGTACCTCCAACACTGGTATCTTTTGCGGTGAGTACTGGGAAGGTTCAAGAGGTCATTACGCCAGAGTTAAAAAAAGCAGGGAATTTACTGGTATTGCTAAAAATAAAGAGAACGCAAGGTGAATTACCAGATTATGAGAAGATAAAAGGACAGTACTCTAATTTTTATGAGGACTGTCAAAAAGGGAAAATATGTGCGGCCTATGCAGTGGGTGCCGGTGGTATTGCAGAAGCGGTTAGTAAGATGGCGTTTGGCAATAAATTAGGTTTCGTTATCAACGATACAATAGCAGAAAAAGACCTTTTTGATGCCGGTTTTGGTTGTATTATTGCGGAAGTAGAGGGCGGTATGGAAGATTTGACAGGTGAGTATGAATGCTTAGGAAGCATAACAGAGGAGCCTGAATTTGTATATAGAAATGTAAGAATTTCGTTAGAAGAAGCATTGAGTGCATGGAAAGGAAAACTGGAAACGATATTTCCCACAACGCTTGCCGACGAGAAGAATAGAGATGAGAAAAATAGAATAGAAGAAAGACTTTATAAAGCGAATAATATATATATATGCAAACAAAAGGTGGCTTATCCGCGCGTATTTATTCCGGTTTTTCCGGGAACAAATTGTGAATATGATAGTGCAAAAGCATTTGAGATGGCAGGTGCGAGAGCGAATATACAGGTATTTAATAATTTGAATGCCGAGCGAATGAAAGAATCGGTGCTGGCATATAAGGCAGCTATTGAAAAGGCACAGATTTTGATGTTTCCGGGAGGGTTTTCCGCTGGAGATGAGCCGGATGGTTCGGCAAAATTTTTTGCAGCAGCATTTCGTAATGAAATATTGGCAGATGCAGTGATGGATCTGTTGTATAAGAGAGATGGCTTAGTCCTTGGTATCTGTAATGGTTTTCAAGCATTGATTAAGTTAGGATTGCTGCCTTATGGGGAAGTGGTAGGACAAAGAGCGGATTCGCCGACTTTGACTTTTAATACGATAGGTCGCCACATATCCAAAATGGCTTACACAAAGGTAGTTTCAAATAAATCTCCTTGGTTACAGGAAGCGCAATTAGGGCAAACTTATGCTAATCCAGTTTCTCATGGTGAGGGACGCTTTGTAGCAAAAGAAGAATGGGTGCAGAAATTATTCGAGAATGGGCAGGTAGCAACACAGTATTCGGATATGGATGGTAATATTATGATGGACAGTTTATACAATGTCAATGGTTCTTATTATGCGATAGAGGGCATTACCAGTCCGGATGGTAGAATCCTTGGAAAGATGGCACATTCTGAAAGAAAAGGAAATGGTGTGGCAAAAAATATTTTTGGCGAGCAGGATATGAAGATATTTGAAGCAGGAGTGGCATACTTTAAATAGAAAAATAAAAAACCAGTTAATCACATATAATATGATGGTTGACTGGTTTTTGATTAGAATGAAAGAAATAATTTGTTGCTTTGTTGGGAAGAGCCTACAAACAGGAAATAATCTGATTGTGACTTGTCGAAAAAGGTGCTATCTTGTAAAAAAGGATAAGCGGTTTGTTACGCAGGAAGAGAGAGAGGCATGATGAATTATAGATATAGGACAGGAAATGTATACTATGCAATGTTAAAAGAGGAAAGGGGGAAAGATATATTAACAGATGAATGTGAGAAGAGAAAATTTTTAGATATTCTGGATGATTTAAAGAGACAAGAGGATTTTGGCGTGATATCATATTGTGTTTTAGATTATCAGATAGAATTTATTATAGGGATACATAGTGGTTTGTTAAAAGAAATTATTGATAAGTTAATCATTAGATATACAGAGTATTATAATAGCCTAAATAGCACTAAGGAAGCTAAAATTCTACAGCTTTGTTATTCGGCAAGATTGCATGAAATAAAAGAGATTATAGATACAGGTATTCAAATGCATATGCGGCCGGTTCATGCTTCGATAGTGATGAATGTGGAAGATTATTGGTGGAGTAGTTACCGCAGTTATCGAAATGTATTAGGCAGAGGGAAACAACATATTTTCAATATTTTAGATGCAGAGATATTGTTAAAGAATATTGATGTGGATAAAAAGAAAGCGTTACGCCTTTTTATGAAACTACATAGAGAAAAGCAAGGAATAAATAGGAAAAAAGGGGAATAGGTAAAAGGCTACTATAAAATAACTTAAATAAGTTACTTTATAGTAGCCTTTTTCATAGTAGCGGAAGGGAGATTCGAACTCTCGACACCATGGGTATGAACCATGTGCTCTAGCCAACTGAGCTATCCCGCCATGTTAATTAATTGTGCTTTGAAAGTAAAATATGGGACCTACAGGGCTCGAACCTGTGACCCTCTGCTTGTAAGGCAGATGCTCTCCCAGCTGAGCTAAGATCCCATAATGCGTAAAGCCTTTACAAACTCGCTTATGTAGTATACTATGAAAATAGAACATTTGTCAATAACTTATTTTAAAGAAATTTTTAATTTGCAGAAAGGAATAAAATATAATGAGAGTTGGAATGGGATATGATGTCCACAAGCTTGTGGAAGATAGAAAATTGATACTGGGCGGCATTACAATTCCCTTTGAAAAGGGATTATTGGGGCATTCGGATGCTGATGTGTTGACACATGCGATGATGGATGCCTTATTAGGTGCAGCAGGTCTTGGCGATATTGGGAAGCATTTTCCGGATAGCGATGAAAAATATAAGGATGTATCGAGTATTTTATTACTAGGATATGTGAGGGCGTTGCTGGAGGAAAAGGGCTATATCATCAATAATATAGATGCAACGATAGTGGCACAAAGACCTAAGCTATTGCCATATATGGAAGAAATGAAAGAAAAAATAGCGAAAACGCTTAGAGTGGAAAATGATCAGGTGAATATCAAGGCGACGACAGAAGAGGGGCTTGGGTTTACTGGAACAGGTGAAGGTATGTCCGCTCACGCAATTTGCAGCATCAGCCATATGTTTGATTTTACCGGAAGCGATGACCGAATGGGAATGATGAGTGGTTGTCCAAAAGCGAATGGTGGTGGCGGTTGTTGTGGCAGCAGGGTATAATAATGAGTGAGGATATCAGGTGATTTTATGAAAGTGGAAAAATTAAAAAGGAAAGAGCATGGCAGAACTCGCAAGCTATGGGAAGAAATTTTTCAGGAAGATGATAAGGCTTTTTTAGATTACTACTATGAGTATAAAACGTGTAAAAATCAAATTTATGTAATAGAAGAGCAAGGTGAAATTTGTTCTATGCTGCATTTGAATCCGTATGGTGTTCACATGGGTGAAAAGTGTGTGAAAAACGTGCATTATATTGTGGCGGTGGCGACCATACCATCAAAACGCGGTCAGGGATTTATGAAGAATTTATTACACGCATCATTAAATCACATGGCAAAAGGGGGAGAACCATTTGCTTTTTTAATGCCAATCGCAGAAAAAATTTATACACCGTTTCAATTTCAAACAATTTATAGACAAAATAAGTTGCAGGCAAATAATTTAGAGAGGTTAATCCCAAAAGAAACGAGCAGTGAGATTTTTATAAAAGAATTGAATAGCAGTGCTGAAAACATAGATGAGCTGGTACAGTTTTCGAAAAGAATGCTAAAAGAAAAATTTCAGGTGTATGCCGAGCGAAACAGAAATTATTATGAAACCCTACTGGCAGAAGAAAAGTGTCAAAACGGTGGTATTTTACTTTTTTATGAAGAAAATAAGGGCGAGCCTATTGGGTACGCCTTTTATGAGTCGGGTGAATTTATAGCGATTAGAGAGCTAATGATAGAAGCGAAAGAATTAAAAGCAGAGATACTTTATAGATTAAATAATTACTTTGAAAATGAAAAAAAGAAGATAGTTTTTTTAGGATTTGAACCAAATTTATTTTTGGAAGATATAGAAATGTCGACAACGATTATGACTCGAATCCTAAATTTAGAAAGCATGATGGAAACGGTAACAGCAAGAGAAAAAACGATATTTACTCTAGGCGTGAAAGACGAAATTATAAAAGAGAATAATGGGTATTTTGATTTTGAAATTGATGCAGATGGTGGGAAAATCATCAAAAGAGAAGCGGTAGCTTCTATAGAGTCAGTTCCCGTGGTTGATATAGGTGATTTGACGAGTTATTTATTTGGCGTGAGTAAAAAGAACTTTCCAATGTTAGAGGAAATGAGACAAATAAATACATTTGATAAAATATTTTTAAATGAAGTGGTGTGAGGAAATCAAACTAAAAGAACAGAGGTATTTATTTCAAAGTGAATTAGTTTAAAACTCGTGCCAGCAGTGCGAGTTTTGGAGGGACAGTATTATGGGAGAAATTAATTCAAGAAGTTGACAAAATCAACAAATTTGCATACACTATAAAATAGTGATAGTATTATCATAGAAGAAATGCAATGAATGGAAAAGTAGCTGATAAGGGGAATAACAGAGAGAAGTCACCACGGCTGAAAGTGATTTTTATGACTATATTAGTGAAGTGCCTCCAGGAGCAGATTAGATGAACAATAGTAGTCTAATACGTTTGCACACGTTACGTGTTTAAGTGGAAGATAATAATCTTCTAGTAGAGTGGAACCGCGGATAACTTCGTCTCTTAGTTGAGAGGGAGTTTTTTTGATTTTTATTAAAAATTATTAAAAAGTATTAAGGAGGGGTATATGGGTATCATACGTTATATAAAAGAAGAGATAAATGTAATAAAAGAGCGAGATCCCGCAATTAGAACTTCGGCAGAAGTTTGGTTATATCCAAGTTTCAAGAGCATTTTAAATTACAGAATGGCGAATAAATTATATAAAAGAGGGCATTTTTTCTGGGCGAGATGGATTTCACAAAGGACGGTAAGAAAAACTGGCATAGAAATACATCCAGGGGCGACGATTGGAAAAGGACTTTTTATTGACCACGGAAGCGGTGTTATAATCGGAGAAACAGCAGTTATTGGCGATAATGTGACTTTATATCAAGGTGTGACATTGGGCGGAACTGGGAAAGAAACAGGTAAGCGTCATCCAACATTAGAAGATAATGTAATGGTTAGTGCTGGAGCAAAGATTTTAGGCTCCTTTACGATTGGAGAAAATTCTAAGATAGGCGCAGGTTCAGTAGTATTGGAAGAGGTGCCGCCAAACTGTACCGTGGTGGGAGTGCCGGGCAGAATTGTAAAGCAAAAGAATGTCAAAATTCCGAGAACGGAAATGGAGCAAATTAATTTACCGGATCCCGTCTTGAGAGATTTAGAAGAGTTACAACAAGAGCAAAAACAATTAAATAGGCGGTTAGAAGAAATGGAACGCCTGCTTATGAAGAATGGAGAGAAGTAGAAAGTAGAAAGTAGAACATAGAACGTAGAAGAAAAATAAGAAAGAAAGGTTGCATAAAGATAGATATGCAAGGTTATTACAAGATGAAAATTTATAACACATTATCAAAGCAAAAGGAAGACTTTATTCCAATCGAAGAGGGAAAGGTGAAAATGTATGTATGCGGTCCAACCGTTTATAATTTAATACATATTGGAAATGCCAGACCGATAATTGTTTTTGATACCGTGAGAAGATACATGGAATATAAGGGGTACGAGGTGAATTATGTCTCTAATTTTACCGATATAGATGATAAAATCATCACAAAAGCCCTCGAAGAGGGTATATCAGCAACGGAAGTTGCTAATAGATATATTGAAGAGTGTAAAAAAGATATGGCGAGCATGAATGTTTTACCGGCGACCACACATCCGTTAGCGACAGAAGAAATAGAGGGCATGTTAGGAATGATTGCCGATTTAATTCAGAAAGGCTTTGCTTATGAAGTGAATGGAACCGTTTATTTTAGAACTAAGAAATTTGCGGAGTATGGGAAATTATCTCATAAGAATTTGGAAGATTTACAGTCAGGCGGTCGCTCGTTATTAGTATCGGGTCAGGATCAAAAAGAGGATTCCCTTGATTTTGTATTATGGAAACCGAAAAAAGCGGGAGAGCCGTTTTGGAGTTCTGCTTGGAGTGACGGGCGCCCGGGGTGGCATATTGAATGTTCAGTGATGGCTAAAAAATATTTGGGTGAAGAAATTGATATTCATGCTGGTGGAGAAGATTTAGTTTTTCCGCATCATGAAAACGAGATAGCACAAAGTGAATGTTGTAATGGAAAGAATTTTGCGAAATATTGGATGCATAATGCGTTTTTAAATATTGAAAATCGTAAAATGTCAAAATCACTAGGCAATTTTTTTACAGTGAGAGAAATCGGCGAAAAATATGATTTACAAATATTAAGATTTTTTATGTTGAATGCTCATTATCGAAGTCCGCTCAACTTCAGCGAAGAGCTTATGGAAGCGGCTAAAAACGGACTGGAAAGAATTATGACAGCAGTGGATAACTTGAAATATTTATTGAGCTTGACAAAACAAAAGGAATTAAAAGAAGAGGAAAAGAGTTTACAGAAAAACACACAAGTATATCGTGCTAAATTTGCAGAAGCGATGGAAGATGATTTTAATACAGCAGATGCGATTGCGGCTATTTTTGAATTGGTCAAGTTTTCAAATACAGTGGTGAATGGTGAAACTTCTGAAGAACTGATGAAAGGTATTTTGGAGGAAATATTAACTCTTAGTCAACTGTTAGGCCTTGAAGTTATCAAAAAAGAAGAAATCTTAGATGAGGAAATAGAACAGTTAATAGTACAGCGTCAAACAGCAAGAAAAGAAAAGAACTTTGCAAGGGCGGATGAAATTCGTGATTTATTAATAGAGAAAGGGATTGTACTAGAAGATACAAGAGAAGGCGTAAAATGGAAAAGAGTATAGATTTATTAGAATATATGAAAGAACAGTTTGCGTTAAATGAGGTGGATATAAAAACGTATTCTCCTCTGACGTTCGCTTATATAGGCGATGGTGTATATGAATTGATTATTCGTTCTTTATTGGTCATGCAAGGCAACACTTCAGTGGATAAACTTCATAAAAGAGCGAGTAAGCTAGTAAAAGCGAGCGCCCAATCGGCGATTATAGAAGAATTGTTACCATTGGTAACAGAAGAAGAGGCAAATATTTTTAAAAGAGGAAGAAATGCAAAGTCATTTACTGTTGCAAAAAATGCTTCTATGAGTGATTATAGAAGAGCGACGGGCTTAGAGGCTTTAATCGGATATTTATATTTACAAGGCGATATGGCAAGGGCAGTAGATTTGGTGAAAATAGGCTTAGAAAAATATATGCAAGAGTAAAGGGGATAAGATGAGATACGAAGAATTTACCATAGAGGGAAGAAATCCAGTAATTGAAGCAATTAGAGCGGGTAAGCCGATTGATAAGCTATTTATTTTAGATGGTTGTCAAGACGGACCAATACGAACAATTATTAGAGAGGCGAGAAAATTAGATGCCATTCTTAATTTTGTTCAAAAAGAAAGACTGGATCAAATATCAGAAGCTGGAAAGCATCAAGGTGTGATTGCATATACCGCAGCTTATGAATATGCACAGGTGGAAGACATTTTAAAGATAGCAGAAGAAAAAGGGGAACCACCATTTATTTTCTTACTTGATAATATTGAGGATCCTCATAATCTAGGAGCGATTATTCGTACTGCAAATTTAGCAGGAGCGCATGGGGTGATCATTCCCAAAAGAAGAGCCGTAGGGCTTACTGCCACGGTGGCAAGAACTTCGGCAGGAGCGTTGAATTATACTCCGGTAGCCAAGGTGACGAATTTAAGTAAAACGATTGAAGAATTAAAAGAAAAGGGGATTTGGTTTGTTTGTGCGGATATGGGTGGTGAATCCATGTATCGCTTGAATTTAAAAGGGCCGATTGGTTTGGTTATCGGCAGTGAGGGCGAGGGTGTAGGACGCTTAGTAAAAGAACATTGTGATTACACCGCATCTATCCCCATGAAAGGCGACATTGATTCTTTAAATGCTTCGGTTGCCGCAGGAGTGCTGGCATATGAAATAGTAAGACAGCGACTTACATGATGCAAAAGTAGACTAAAAATCAAAATTCATAAATAGCTTAGGAGGGAAAATGATAGAAGACTATTCTAAGTATGCTGATGAAATGCTCATTCAAATGTTACGAAATGGGCAAAAAGATGTAGAAGACTATATTATGGAAAAATATAAGGGTTTGGTGAGAAAAAATGCCAGAGCGATGTTTCTGATTGGCGGAGAGAATGATGATTTAATTCAGGAGGGAATGATTGGCTTATTTAAGGCAATTCGTGACTATAATTTAGAGCAAGAGGTCTTGTTTTATAGTTTTGCTAATCTTTGTATTACGAGGCAAATCTATAGTGCAGTAGAAGCTTCTAATCGGAAAAAACACAAGCCTCTTAATTCTTATGTATCATTGGATTCGGCAATGGTCACAAAGGACGAATATACGGTTCCGATACAAGAAGTTTTACATTCTCTAACCGCCAAAAATCCAGAGGAAGTTTTGATTAATAAAGAAGAGGTTAATGTATTAGAGGCACAGGTAGGCAGTGAATTAAGCAAGTTTGAACGACAGGTTCTGCACCTGTATTTGTCAGGGAAAGAGTATGTGGAGATTGCAAAAGAATTAGAGCGTTCAGCAAAATCAGTTGATAATGCACTCGGAAGAATTAAAATGAAGCTGGGGAAATAATTGGATATTCAATGAAAAATCTTGACATTGGTATTCGGGTGTGATAGAATTTCAAATTGTAGTGATTACATTGTTGGCTGTCATAGCTCAGTTGGTAGAGCGTCGCATTGGTAGTGCGGAGGCCACGGGTTCGACTCCCGTTGATAGCTTGCTAAAACCCTTGAATTTTCAAGGGTTTATTTTTTTTTGTTGCATTTCGTGTTGCATAATCTACTCTAAAATGTTATTGAAATGGGTATTCGCTTTCTCAGTCATTTGAGATAATTTATCAGACATAGTGTGTCGATAAACTGTTTTTAAGACTCTATCAGAAGACCAACCACCACGAGCCATAATGTATTGGTCTGGAATACCCAGAGCATGGCTGATAGAAGCGTGGTAATGTCTCAAGTCATGAAACCTAAAATGCTTCAATCCTGCATGATTTAAAGCGTGCCTAAAGCGACTAGAAATGCTATCAGGGGTCAAATCCACGATGTACCCAGTTTTACCCCTTATTTTGGCGATTACGGCATTAGGCAGGTCTATAAGGCGGTCACTAGAATAAGTCTTAGGTGATTTTATTTGCCATTGTTTATCCTTATCAAGCACCATGCTATGCTTGATATGTATTACATTTCCTTTTATATCATCAGTGTGCAATGCACAGATTTCGCCTCGTCTCAATGGTCCAAATACAGCTAATAGAACAGGTATTTCTAAAGGAGTGTTTTCAATGGTTTTAAGTAGTTTTTTAATTTCTGCATCTGTAGGAACATAGATTTCTGGTCTTGTTTTTGCAGGTAAGGCAGTGTTAAGTATAAAGCCAGGGCGATAGACCTTAAGGACAACGGAAATAAGACCATGCATATTGCGTACACTTTTAGCTGATAGTGTAAGTGCATCAATGTTTATTTGTTCTTGTATGAAGTCCTGTGAAATATCTGATAATTTTATCTCGTTAAGGAGTTTGAAATTCTTATTTTTTAAACGTTCATATTCCCTTATTGTGGCAGGAGATAGTACGGTGGCTCTCTTTTCAATATATGTATTTAAGGCTTCGCTGAAGGTCATATTACTTATTTCATCTTTTTTCTTGCCCTTATCCATTGCATATTCTGCCGCCATATACTCTGCCTCTTTTTTAGTGCTCGCAGAAAAGGATTTATATATCCTCTTTCCGTTTTCTGTGTGGCTATATACTTGGCATCTCCATGTGCCACTAGGTAGCTTTCTTGCTTTTGCCATATGTCTTCCTTTCTAAAAAAGAGCGCAAAAATACACCCTTTCAAAACGTGGGTGCATATG
>JGI994J12354_10000063_pt1 | contig 93070 bp, 87 predicted proteins | sample IntmicLarv3ML3BL_FD_12354 | JGI IMG/M metagenome (IMG submission 12354) | reverse complement strand
AACTAAGCCTGGCGGATTAACAACAACAGAAAGTTTAGCTTCTGGATTACCTATAATATTTATAAATCCTATCCCTGGCCAAGAAGAAGAAAATGCTCAATTTCTAACAGAAAAAGAAGTTGGTATTTGGCTTAAAAATTCTGATGATACAAAAAAAATAATTACTGAATTGTTCAATGATCCAGAAAGAATGAGAAAAATGAAAATAAATGCTAGATTAATGGCTAAAAAGACTTCTACAAAGGATATTTGTGATATTTTATTAAAATAGATTCTTTAAAAATAGTAATAAACAAAAAGCAATAGATCAGACTTAAATCTATTGCTTTTTTATATTTCATTTTAAAATTTCTTTCATTTGTTCATCTCTTATTACCCCATTAATTATATTTAAGTCTGAAGGTACTATTATTTTTATCTTTGCTTTTTTAAATATAGCCTGTCCTAAAAGAATTCTTGCTTTTGCATCATACATCCTTTTCTTATTTTCAGGTATTATTTCATATAATTCTTGTAATGTAGTTTTTTTCATTATTTCTTTATTTTTTGTATTAAAATCTTCATACTCTATCATATATATATGAATACCATCAAAAAATATATTGTTAGGAATTAATTTATATTTTAGTAGTTCTTGAAATCTTAACTCTTCTCCCATATATATTGCACAATCAAAATCCATTTCAATTTGTTCTTCTTTTATTATATCTAAAATATATTCTATAACCTCATCTTGCCCAACTTTTTCTTTTATATCATTTATATATGGAAACTTGTTTAGTATATTTGATATGCCTATATTTAGTTTCTTTTTTTCCTTAATGTTTCCTTTATCTATTTTTATTAATTCTGTAATTTTAAAACCTATATCAACTATCAATACTTTTTTTCGATTATATATTCCTTGTATAGATTTTTCATAATAATAATTTTCTTCATCTTGTGATATAACATTAAAATTAAAACCTATGTCAAAAAAATCTGATTTTAAATTCTCATATTGATCTTTAGGTATCTTTCTCCAAATACCATTTGCATATATTTTAGTGTTATCATTATTCAAATTATGTTTCTCTGCTGATTCTTTGATAAGTTTCACAAGTTTTTGATAATTATTTATTGTAATACCACTATCTTCACTAAAAAACTCTTCAAATAATATTGATTTCTCTTCTATTTGTATTAATTCTTTCTTATCATATTTATATATTTTTATTATAGAAGATTTCAAATCTATATAATATTTACACATACTCTTCTCCTATTTATTCTACTTCTATTAACTTTACTCTATCTTGTCCTAATATTTCTTCAAATTCTGAAATTATCTCAGGAGTACTATATATTGATCCACATGGTAAAGTCTTTTCTCCTTCTTTAACAGTAATAGGCATATTACTACTTTCTCCTGAATAATATTTTATTGCTCCTCTCAATTTAGCTTTTGTTTTCTCTTCTAATCCTGTTATTTCAAAAATCATTTCTACTTTTTTAGTATTACCAAAAGAAGTAATATTATTTGCCACAATTTTTACATCATCATCTTCTCTGATACTTAATCTTCCTTCTATTAAAACAATACTATCAGAAATTAGAATACTTGAACTATTATTATAGCAATTTTCAAATACAATTATTTCTGCTGTACCATATAAATCTTCTACTGATAAAAACGCCATTATTTTATTATTTTTTGTATATTTTTTCTTTACAGAATTTATAACACCTGCATATTTTACTATTTGACCATCTTTATATTCTACACTTTGTTCTTCTAAAGCATCATTAATTTCTCTCATTTTAAATGTATTAATTGTAGTTTTTCTTGCTATACTTTCTCTCATCTTATCTAATGGATGACCTGAAATGTATAGTCCAAGCATTTCCTTTTCCATTGTTAATATTTCTCTTTGTGAATATTCTTCTACAATATTAAAATTATATTTAAATTCTTCTATATCATCCTTTTCATCTTCTGAACCTAAATCAAACATTGTTACTTGTCCTTCATAACTTTTCTTGTTTGATCCTTGTATTGTATCTATTATACTTTCAAAAGAAGACATCAATGTAGCTTTTGTTTGTTCAAACTCATCAAATGCTCCTGCTTTTATTAAACTTTCTATACATTTTTTATTTACTGATTCACCTTGTATTCTCTCACAAAAATCTGTAAAACTTAAAAACTCTCCATTTTCTTTTCTCTCTTTTACAATACAGTCAACAGCCGCTACACCTACATTTTTAATACTTCCTAAACCAAATCTAATTTTGCCATTATCTACAGTAAATTTTGTATAACTTTTATTTATGTCTGGTTTTAATATATGTATTCCTAATCTTTTACATTCTTCAATATATATAGGTATTCTATCTAAGTTTCCTAAATAACTATTTAATGTTGCTGCCATAAATTCTTCTGGATAATATGTTTTTAAATATGCTGTTTGATATGAAATTACTGCATATGCTGCAGCATGTGATTTATTAAATGCATATTTTGCAAATTCAGCCATTTCATCAAATATTTTATTAGCAGATTTTTCATCTATACCATTTCTGACACATCCTGGAATTAGAATATTTCCTTTCTCATCTACTTCTCCATGAATAAAATATTCTCTTTCTTTTGCCATTACATCTAGCTTTTTCTTTCCCATTGCTCTTCTTACTAAGTCTGCTCTTCCTAAAGAATATCCTGCTAAATCTCTAACTATTTGCATTACTTGTTCTTGATATACCATACAACCATATGTTACATTCAATATTGGTTCTAATGATGAATGTGTATATTCACTATTAGTTGGATCTAATTTATTTCTAATATATCTAGGAATTTGATCCATAGGACCTGGACGATACAAAGAAACACCGAGCAATTATATCTTCTAGACTATCTGGTTTCAATTCTTTCATAAAGTTTGTCATTCCTTGGCTTTCAAATTGAAAAATTCCACTTGATCTACCATCTGCCCATTGCTTATATACTTTTGGGTCATTCATATCTTTATCAAATTCAACATCTATTCCTCTTACATATTTAACAAGTTTTATACTATCAGCAATAACTGTTAATGTACGAAGACCTAAAAAATCCATTTTAAGTAATCCCAAATCTTCTAATGTACTCATTGTAAATTGAGTAGATACTGCTCCATCATTAACATATAGAGGAACATATGTATCTACTGGATCTTTGGTAATAACCACTCCTGCAGCATGTGTAGATGCATGTCTAGGTAATCCTTCTAATGCTATACAAATATCCAAAAGATTTTTAATGCTTTGATCAGAATTATATAACTCCTTCAATTCCTTATTATATTCTAATGCTTTTTTGATTGTAATATGTAACTCCATTGGAATCATTTTTGCCAATTTATCCGCTTCTGCATATGGTATATCTAATGCTCTTCCAACATCACGAATTACCATTCTTGCAGACATTGTTCCAAAAGTTATAATTTGTGACACATGGTCCATACCATACTTTCTTCCAACATAATCTATTACTTCTTGTCTTCTTTCATAACAAAAATCAATATCAAAATCAGGCATACTAACTCTTTCTGGATTTAGAAATCTTTCAAAAATCAAGTTATATTTTATTGGATCAACATCAGTAATCCCTATAGCATATGCAAGAATAGAACCTGCTCCTGAACCTCTTCCTGGTCCAACAGGAATTCCTTGAGATTTAGCATATGCAATAAAATCCCAAACAATCAGATAATAGTCTATATATCCCATTTTTGAAATAACATCTATTTCATATTTTGCTCTTTCTAATATTTTTTGTGATGGATTTTCTCCATATTTTTCTCTTATTCCTTCATCACATAACTTTTTCAAAAAATCGTAATGTGTTTCATATTCTTCTGGTACATCATAATTAGGTAATATTGTATTTCCAAACTCAAACTCTACATTACATTTTTGTGCAACTTTTTCTGTGTTTTCTATTGCTTCTGGTATGTTTTTAAAAAATTCTGACATTTCTTCTGGTGATTTAATATATAGCTCTTCTGTTTCATATTTCATTCTATCTAAATCTGTTATTTTCTTACCTGTTTGAACACAAAGTAAAACTTCATGATTATATGCATCTTCTTTTTTTAAATAATGTGCATCATTAGTACCAACTAGTGGTATATCTAGTTTTTTCCCTAATTCTACTAATTTTTGATTAGCTAATACTTGTTCTTTTATTCCATTGTTTTGCATTTCCAAATAATAATCATCTTTAAATAGATTTTTATACCACAAAGCTGTCTCTTCTGCTTTTTCCATATCTCCAGAAATTATTGCTTGATTTACACTTCCAGCCAAACATGCACTTAAACATATTAACCCCTCATGATACTTTTCTAACATTTCTAAATCTATACGTGGTTTATAGTAATATCCATCTATAAAACCTATTGAAACAAGTTTGCTTAAATTTTGGTATCCTTGATTATTTTTGGCAAGCAATATCAAATGATTATATTTATTATCTATATTAGGTTCTTTATCAAATCTACTTCTAGGTGCAACATATACTTCACATCCTATAATAGGTTTTATACCTTCTTTTTTACAAGCTTTATAGAAATCAATTACACCATACATAACTCCATGATCAGTAAGAGCTATGGCATTCATACCAAGCTCTTTTGCTCTTACTGGCAAATCTTTTATTCTGTTAGCACCATCAAGTAAGCTATATTCACTATGCACATGTAAATGAACAAAATTAGACATCCTTTTCTCCTTTTTATGTTTTCCTTTAATTTCTACATGTATTATATTACATTTTCAGGAAAAATAAAAGGAAAAAAATTATAATGGAAATGTATTTCATTATTTAGAAACCTATAAAGCCTCTCTTTATTTGTATATGCATCTATATATATTATCCTTTTTACTCTATATACAAATTATTATTTTAATGATATAACATAATAAATAACAGTAATTTTTCAAGTTTTTTGTAAGGGATGATATATTTTGGATACAGCAAATAATCATATAAATTCAGATAAAACAACTTTAGAAGCAAAACCTAGTTTTAATCTAATAAAAATATTTTGGTATTTTATAATATTAAGTATTATAGGTCTTATTATAGAAACTTTTTTTTGTTATGCCACTACTGGTATTTTAGAAAGTAGAAAAGGCCTTCTTTTAGGACCTTTTTGCCCAATATATGGCGTAGGTGGAACTATATTAATAGTCTTACTTGAAAAATATAAAAATAGTTATATAAAATTATTTATCTATGGTTCCATTTTAGGTGATGCTATTGAATATATATTAAGCTTTATCTTAGAGGCTATGTATGGAAATAGGTTTTGGGAATACTCATATATAAATCTAAATTTGAATGGTAGAATCTGTATAACTTATACTATTTTTTGGGGAATTTTATCTATTATACTTATAAAATCTATTAAACCTTTTATTGATAATATAATATTAAAAATTCATAAAAAAACTAAAAATTTTAAAATAAAAAATATAGTAGAAATACTCTTATTAACTTTTCTAATCATAGATTGCATTTTAACTATATGGGGTGTATCAATATATACAAATCGTGCAACAGATACATATTACAACAAAAATATTGATGTAAAATATAAAAATAGTTTAATTGTAAATTTTGAAGAGATGCTTTTTTCAAATGAATATATGAAAAAAACATTTCCTAATCTAAGATTTATTAATAATTATGGTGATGAAATATTTGTTAGAGATATTCTATAAATTTATTATTAATAAACTATTAATAAATTATATTAATAATTATTATAGCCAAATAATATAAATAAAGAACTACTCTTTAAAAAGAGTAGTTCTTTATTTTGTTTTATTATTTATCTTTGTTTATCTCATTACTTGTTGTATGTATTTTATTATATATATCTTTAGCTCTTAATTTAAATTATATACTCATTACAAGTATTAAAACTAATCCTACATAAACAAAAGCAAATAAAGATAATCCTATAATTCCTAATATTAATCCTGCTTTTCCTAATTTATTACCTGTTTTTCTAACTCCTTTTGCTCCAAATACTACCGCCAAAATTCCTGTTGGTAGAACCATATACCAGAAAAATGCTGTTAATATTGAAATAATTCCTAACACAAATGATGCTATACTAATAGGTGATTTTTTCTTCATTTCTTTTTCCATACTATTTACCCTCCTTTATTTTTAGTTCATTTATTGGTCTCATATCTTCTAAATTATTAATTTTCAACATATCCTCTGATATTGTAAACAAATTATCATCTATATATAGTCCTCTTAATAATTTAGAATTAGAATAATATGAATATTTACTTGTTTTGTTTGCTTTTTCATGAACCACTGAACCTTTTAATTCAAAACCTTCTTCTAAGTTTATATTATATACTAAATATCCTTCTGAAATATAATTCTCATTATACTTTTTATAACTTTCTATCATTGAAGAATTATCTCCACTTACTGATGATATTTCAAAATCTTCTTCATAATTGTTTACTGGTATTGCTATAAGATTTCTTTCTTTAGAAAATAATAGTGCTTTATGATTTGTAAGTATTGCAGATGTTGTTCTACTATCTCCTATAACTGTATTTGATACTTCTTTTGGATTTGTTGGATCTTCTATATTAAATAAAGCCATTTTCATACCTACTATTCTTGCACTGGTAGATATTACTTTTCCACTTGAATTTCTATTTACATTTTCTTTTGTTTCCATACCTATTCCTATTAAATGATTTTCATCATAAGGGTGTAAATATGTACTATATCCTGGTATTTTTAACTCTCCTAACACCTCTGGATCATTAGGATTAGATAAATCTATTACAAATAAAGGATCAACAGTTTTATATGTTACAAGATATGCTTTATCCCCCATAAATCTTGATGAATACATTTTTTCACCTTCTGCTAAATCTGGTGTTTGTCCTATTTTATCTAACTTTTCATTAAGAACAACTACTCTAGAACCATAATTATCTTGAAGTGCTACTCTTACATTTTCATTATATTCATCTACAGAAAACTGATTAATTGTTTTACCTTCTACTTTTGCTTTTGCTTTATATTTAATATTACCATCTTCCAAAATATTAAATTTATATATTTCTGTAATAAGTTCTGATGGTGAATATATACCAGATCTCTCTTCATATTCAATCAATCCAAATATACCTTTTGTTCCAAATAATTTAGTAATTGGTATTAAATCATTATCATCATTTTTTTCATTCTCATATTTACTATCTAATAAATATATGTTTTTCTCTGATATGTATGCATTTTCTATATCCATTAAATATGATTTTACACTAACACCTTTTTCTATATTATCAATATCTATCATAGACATTATAGTTTGAGAATTAGTTTTTACATCTTTCAAATATTTAATATTATCTAAACCAATATCAATCTCTTTTCTATCTTCTTTATAACTTACTAGTACTTTATCTTTTTCTTTTCTCAAATTTCCTGAAGCAATTACATATATTTTATTTCCAATTGCTCTTGAAGTATAGTAACCTTGATATAATTCATAGCTTTTTATTGATTTAGGATTTTCTCTGTTTTGTATATCATATATATTTACAATTGTATTATTCTTTTTTACTAAAGTATTTGTAACTATTACTACTAATTTATCTTCACACAAAATCATTTCTTCTGGAAAACTATCAGTTCCCATATTTATTGTTGATGCTATTTTTATTTCTTCTGGATTTTTAACATCTGTAATAACTACTTTATTTTCTGATATAGAATAAATGTAGTCTCCATCTGTTTTTGTAATATCTGCTTCATCAACATTTTCTACTTGAACATTAGTAGTAGAATAATCTTTTTCTGCAGTATTAGAATAAATTTTTGTTGTTGTAGTATCTGGAATTATACTCTTTGATGATGTTTCACCAGAAGCCACATTAGTTCTTAGCATACTATCTTCCATAGTCACACCATACGTTCTTCTTGTTCCTCTTTCCATTTCACCAATTGCACTAAATGGCAATGTAATCAATTTTTTCAAAAAAGAATCTTTGCTTACAGTATAATTGTTATTTTCATATATTTTTTCCAATTCTTTTTCTGTTTTTATTGAAACCAATTCTACTTCTTCTGTTTTAATTACAACAATTACACAAAGAACTATAGCAATTACTACTAATATTGGTATCAATATTTTTAAAGCTTTTTTCATCTAATTTCCTCCTTTTATTATTAAATTTATCTGATCAATCTAATACAATTATACCACATTTAATTTCAATTAATGTCTACTAATATTAATTATTAATAAATATTGTAACTATAATTAATGAAATCAAAAATAGAGTATTAAATAATGTAAACATCCCTATATATTTGAAAAACTTTTTAGGTTGATGTTTTAAAAATTCTTTTAATGTAATTAAACTTGCAAGTGAAGATATTAGTATACCCAGTGAACCTATATTTACCGCTTTTAATAACTCTTTATATTCTGTAGTAAACTGTGATAAAAATATTGCTGTAGGTACATTACTAATTAACTGGCAAGATATGATACCTGCAAAAAAAGTGTTTTTTTCAATTATATTATATATAAAATCCCTAATTGGTTGTATTCTTGCAATATTTCCTGAAAATATAAAAAAGAAACAAAAGGTTAATAACAAACCAAAATCGATCTCTTTAATTATTTTTTTATCGCAAAAAATTAATGTGAAAATTACTATAACCAATGTTAATTCATTTGGTATTATTCTAAATATACTTGCTATAGTCATAATAAACAATATAGCATAAATTATAAATTTATTTTTATTTAACTTATTATTATCATTATTTTTTATTGTTAATGGTTCTGGTCTTACAAAAGAACAACATATAAATAACAATAATGCTATAAATAAAAATTGTATAAATAATGTACTAAAAAAATCAGTTATTCCTATATTAAAAAATGAGTACAAATATAGATTTTGTGGATTACCATATGGTGTTATCATTCCTCCCATATTTGCAGCAATTGTTTGCATTATAAATGTAAATGCTAAATATTTATCATTACCTGTTGAATGCAATACTATATATGTAAGAGGTAAAAATGTAATTAAAGACATATCATTTGCAACAATCATATCAAATAGAAAAGTTCCAAAAACTAAAGCATATATAACACTTCTTCTATTATGAAATAATGATATTATTTTCTTTGAGATTATATCAAATATATTTGTACTTTTAAGTCCTGCAACTACTGCTAACATACAAAACAAACAAATTATAGTATCCCATTCAAAATAATTTAAATAGTCTTTATCTATTGGTATTATGCTCATGCTTATTACTGCTAGTATTCCTGCTATAATAACTACTATATTTTTTTTAATAAAACTTTTTGTTTTTTCTCTTTTGTTCATGAGTCCTCCTAATTATTTTGGTAATACTATTTTAGGATCTTTCTTTTTTGGTCTATATAATGTTATTTTTCTACCTATAACTTGTACCACTTCTGATTTTGTTTGTACTGAAATTTTTTCTGCTATAACTTTTATCTCCTCTTCAACAGTTTCAAGTACTGTTACCTTTATAAGCTCTCTTGCCTCTAAAGCATCATCTAATTGTTTTATTAAATTATCTCCTATTCCACTTTTACCAATTTGAAATATAGGATCTATTTTATTTGTTAGCCCTCTTAAATAAGCTCTTTGTTTACTTGTCATATATATCTCCTTCTTTTTTATCATATTTATATATATATTTTAATATATATACTTTTTTTAAGCAAGAATATATACCAAAAATATAGTTTTACCTTTTCCTTTTTAAATTCTTTTGTGAAAATTTTGTGAATTATTCGTAATTTATTTTTGCTTTTGTTGAATTTAAAATTTAAAGGTGTTAATATAAAAAATGGATTTTATTTTGAAAATATGGAGGTTTTTTATTTTGATTACTTTAAAAAATGTCACTAAAAACTATGGTAATTTAAAAGCTATTGATAATGTTAGTTTTGAAATTGCAGAAGGTGAAATAGTTGGGCTACTTGGACCCAATGGTGCAGGAAAAAGCACTACTATGAATATGATAACAGGATATATAGAATCAACTAATGGAGATATTTTTATTAATGGATATGATATAAAAAAACAACCTACTAAAGCAAAATCTAATATAGGATATATGCCTGAATCCACTCCTCTTTATATGGATTTAACAGTTAAAGAGTTTATAAAATATATGGCTGAATTAAAAGGTATAGATAAAACAATAAAAATTGAAAATATAAATAAAACAATTAATAAGACAGGTTTATCTAATGTTCAAAATAAACTTATAAAAAATTTATCAAGAGGATATAAACAACGTGTGAGTTTAGCTGGAACCTTAGTTGGTGACCCAAAAATATTGATACTAGATGAACCAACAGTTGGCTTAGATCCAAAACAAATAACTGAAATCAGATCTTTAATAAAATCTCTAGGTAAAAAACATACTATTATAATTAGTTCTCACATACTTTCTGAGATAAGTCAATTATGTGAAAAAGTAATAATAATAAACAATGGTAAAATTATTGCTAAAGATTCTCCAAAAAATTTGGAAAACAAAGTTGCTAATGATAATTGTTTACTAATTACAATTGAAGATCCTAACAAAAAAATTGATTCTATAATTAAAAAATTTACTGATATTAAACAATTCAAATTTATCAAAGACAACAATGATGGAACAAAACAATATATGGCTTTTCCAGAAGATAACAAAGATATAAGAAAAACAATATTTGAAAAGTTTGCTAAAGAAGGTATTACAATTTTTGAATTAAAAAAAGTTGAAGCAACTCTAGAAGATGCTTTTATAAAATTAATTAATAAAAATAGCTCTAATATTGATAATAACAATATTAATAAAGACATAAAAAAAGGAGGTAATTAAATAATGTTTGCAATAATAAAAAAAGAATTTAAAAATTATTTTTTATCTCCAATAGGATATGTTTTTATTGGCCTGTTTTTACTTCTTGCAAGTCTTTTCTTTTATACTGATGTTATTTTATATAAAAGTATAAATTTTGAATATATGTTTTTTTCATTATCAACTATATTAACTTTTATAATTCCCATTTTAACAATGAGAATGTTTGCAGAAGAAAAGAAATCTGGAACTGATCAATTATTATTTACATCACCACTATCAATTAAAAAAATTGTTCTTGGTAAATTTTTATCTACTGTACTAATACTACTAATTGCTGAATTACTTACTTTAATATATTTTGTGATTTTAATGTTTCTAGGATCACCACATTTTGCAACTGCATTAGTAACACTTTTTGGATTTTTATTACTAGGTATGGCATATATTTCTTTTGGAATGTTTGCATCTAGTATAACAGAAAATCAAATAATAGCTGGAGTAATAACTATTGGTTTTTTTGTATTTACATGGTTTTTACCTAATTTAAATTCTATGTTTGAACCATTTTCTTTAATGAATAGTTTTACAAAATTTCCATCAGGTATAATATCACTAAATGAAATTTTCCTATTTTTGAGTTTTATTTGTTTGTTTATTATATTAACCATATTTGTTTTTCAAAGAAGAAAAAACTTAAAATAGTATAGAAAGGAGAATATATTTTGAAAAAATTTATAGATATTATAAAGAAAAAATGGCTTATAGATACAACAAAAACTATTATTATGGTTACAATACTTTTAATATTATTTATATTGTTAAATTTAGGAATACAAAATCTGAATTTATCTTTTATAGATGTAACTAAAAACAAGCTTTTCTCATTATCTGAATCTTCAAAAGATAATATTAAAAGTGTAACTGAAGAAATAAAAATATATTTCTTTGGAATTGAAGAAAATTCTTCAATAATAGATCTGGCAAAACAATATTCAAATGAAAACAATAAAATATCAATAGAAGTAATTAATATTTCTGAAAGACCTGATATGACTAACAAGTATGGCCTTACTGAAAATAATTCTGCATTAATTGTTCAAGGATCAGAAAAATATAAAATACTTGCACCATCTGAATTTACTACTTATGATTATTCTACAAATTCAACTATAGATATAACTGAACAAAAACTAACTAATGCTATATTAGATGTCTCAACTACAAAAAGAACTAATGTATATTTCTTGACAGGTCATGAAGAAATCCAAAATAACCAATTACTTCAAGTATATTTAACTAATGAAATATATGACATAGAAAACTTAGATTTATTAATTAATCCTTTTCCTGATAATTGTGATTGTTTAATAATAGCCTCTCCTTCTAAAGATTTTTCTGAATATGAATTAGATATTATTATAGATTATATAAATAATGGTGGTAAAATTTTATGGTTGAATGATATACCTACTAACAATTTACCAAATGTTCAAAAAATATTATATCTATATGGTGCAACACTTTCATCAGGTATTGTCTTAGAGGAAGATAACAATAGAATAATTGCAGAATATCCTAATTACATCATTCCTGATATTTCATATCATAAAATAACTGATCATATAATGACTGATGGAGCATTGATGTTTTTCAATTCTACAAAAATTGATATTGTAGATGATGAAACATTAAACAATTTAAATGTGGATGCAACACCTTTCATACAATCAAGTACAACATCTTTCTTTAGACAGGTCTTTTCTCACTCATCAAATGCCAAAACCTCTGAAGAAGAAAGTGGCCCATTTAATTTAGGTGTAGAATTTAACAAAACAATAAATGAAAGTATATCTTCAAAACTAATACTATTTTCAAACAATAAGTTTTCTACTGATACTATGACTATTGAAGAACAAAGCATCTATCCTATTAGTATTTATAGTAATAAAGATTTGGTTCTAAATAGTGTGTCATATTTGACTGATAAAGAAGATTCTATAACAATAAGGAAAGATACTGGAGCTATTACTTATATTTCTACACAATCTCAAGATAATATAATAAAGTGTATAATTTTTGGTATTCCAATACTAATTATTATTTCTGGTATTGTGGTAGGACAAATTAGAAAAAGAAAATAATTATTAATTTAAAATATAATATAAAAACTTTCCTTATGTTTTTTGTAAGGAAAGTTTTATATTGTATAAATTTTAATTCTTCTATTGAAAAAAAACTATAAAACTGATATAAATTAAATAACAATTGTAACATAATAGTTAGGAGTATATATGAAATATTTTGATTTTAAAGATTATAAAAAAAGTTTTCCAAAAAAGAAACAATTAAATAAACAAAAAGCACTAATCACATCTTCTATTTTAATAATAGTAGTTCTTTTTATTGTAATTTTTTCAATATATATTTCCAATTCATCTTTTCGTGAATTTCTTGATACATACATATTAAGAAAAAATATATATCAAGAAAATGTTGTTTCTATAGATATATCTAATGATGATAATCAAAGTATTTTTGCTTATGATAAATATATTTGCACTCTAAATAAAAACATTTTAAAAACTTATTCAAGTTCTGGAAAAGAAGATTTTGAATTTGATGTTTCAATTAATAATCCTGTTTATGATACTAATAATAGGTTTTTGGCATTAGCAGAAAAAAATGGATCTAAACTTTGTCTAATTTCTGGACAAAATGTCATATGGCAAAAAGATATTGAAGGACAAATATCATTAATAAAAATAAATAAAAATGGATATATCTCTGTTGTTGTAAAAGGTACTAGTTATAAAGCCATAGTAATTACATATAACCCTCAAGGAAAAGAACTTTTTAAAACATATTTGTCTACTACAAATGCCATTGATATTGCTATTTCAAATGACAACAAATATTTGTCAATTGCAGAAATAGACTCTTCTGGAAGTATAATTCAATCAAATATAAAAATAATATCTATTGAAAAAGCTCAAAATGATCCTACAAATGCTGTAGAATACATTTATCCAGCAACTTCTAATGATATAATTATAAAAATAAAATATCAGGATAAAAATAAATTAGTATGTTTTTATGATACTTCTATACATGTTATCCATGACAACAATAACACTAAACTAATTGATATTCTTGATAAAAAAGACATTTTTGCAGATATACATCTTGAAAATTATGTTGTAAAGGCACAAGAAAATTCTTTGGGATTGTTTGCTAATACAGATTTTCAAATAATAAATATTAATAATCAAAAAGAAAACATATATACATTATCTGGTATACCTAAAACTATATATACATATGAAGATACTATTGCTATTGTTTTAGGTACCGAAATTCATTTTATAGATCAAAATGGTTGGTTAATAAAAAAATATTATTCTACACAAGAAATCAAAGAAGTAGTAGTTGGTTCTGCTATTGCAGGAGTTATTTACAAAGATAAAATAGAAATTATAAATATTTAATTAGGGAGGTTTTATGAATATTATTGTTGATTTAATTATTTTAGGTATTGTTGCACTATGTGTATTTTTAGGGTATAAAAAAGGTTTAGTTGGTGTTGTTTTAAAAATATTATCTTTTTTAATTGCTATTGTTATTTCTTTCATCCTATTTAAACCAGTTTCTTTACTTGTTATAAATTATACTCCTCTTGATGAAAAAATTGAAACATATATATACCAAACTATTGCTGGAGAATCTATTGAAAATACTGACCCTAATGTAGAAATGCAATTAGATGTTAGTAATGTTCCTCAATTTATGGCAAATAACATTACAAATATAGTTGAAAAAGCTTCTGATGATGCAAAAATAAATGTTGCTCAATTAGTATCTAACTCTTTAGCTGTAAATATTGTTCAACTTATTGTTCTTCTTTCATTATTTGCAATTTCAAGAATATTACTACTCTTAGTGAAAACAGCCTCTGATAAATTAACAGAGCTACCAATTATAAAACAATTTGATAAAACTGGTGGAATTATATATGGACTTCTTCAAGGTCTACTTGTAGTCTTTGTTGTTTTAGCTATAATTTCATTTATACAAATTCCAATTTTACTATCTTTTGTTCAATCTTCTTTTGTTGGATCAATTTTGTTTAATAACAATATTCTTTTAATGATATTCTTTTAAAAAACATAACAATATCAATTAAATTATTAATAAAATATATTTAACAAAACTATAGTGGTATTTTCTACCACTATAGTTTTATGTCTGTTTTGTGAATTAATTTATATTTTATCTATCATATTGTTTTTTTTTGTATGTTTTGTTATACTAATATGGATATTATATAAATAGGAGTGAACAATATTGAGCAGAAAAAATGCAAAAAGAATGAAAAATGATGTTAATATAGAAAAAAGCCCTGTTCAAAAAGGAAAAAATAAAAAAACAAAAAAGAATAAAAAAGTTTTAAAAAGAATTATATTTATTGCTACAATTTTATTAATAATTCTTTCTGGATATTTAGCATATAGTACTGTAATTAATGGTGGTGGTCTTCAAGGATTTTTAGCAGCTATGAGAGGACATAACCAACAAACATTAGAAGAACTACCTGAAATAAGATTTTTATTATTAGGTGAAAGTACTGGAATGACTGACACAATTATTGTTGGTTCATATAACCCAAAAACACAAAATGCTTCTATGCTTTCTATACCTAGAGATACTTTTGTAGGAAAAAATGAAAAAAAAGCAACAGCTTCTGATAAAATAAACTCTATATATCATGGAGAAAACTCAGACAAAATTTTAAAAGAAGTAAATGAATTAACTGGGCTAAATTTAGAATATTATGTGTCTGTTGATACAAAAGCTTTAAGAGAGTTAGTTGATTCAATAGGAGGTGTTGATTTTTATGTTCCTATAAATATGGACTATGATGATACATCCAAAGAAAATTATTTAAGAATACATTTAAAAGAAGGAAACCAAAAATTAACTGGAGCTCAAGCAGAACAATTAGTTCGTTTTAGGCACAACAACAATGGTTCTACATACCCATCTGAATATGGACAAGAAGATATTGGTAGAATGAGAACTCAAAGAGAATTTATAACTGCAGCCTTAAAACAAACATTAACACCTGCAAATTTATTAAAAATTAGTGACTTTATAAATATTATAGAAAAAAATGTAAAAACAAACATACCATCTTCACTTATTATGGATTATGCACCTTATGCTGTAAACTTCAATTCAGAAGACTTAAAAACAGATACACTTCCTGGTGTACCTGAAAAATTAAATGGTGTTTGGGTATATCTACAAAACAAATCAGAATCTCAAATTGTTATAAATAATCTATTTTTTGGTGGTTCTTATGACATAGAGAATCAAGTTGATGAAGCTTCTGAAACAACTACTATTCAAGTTTTAAATGGTTCTGGTAATTTTAGCAATTTAGAAAAAGTTGTTATTGAATTAAAAGAAAAAGGTTATACTATAGTAAAAGCAGGTAATACTTCTACAACATCAAAAACTACTATAGTAAATAGAACAAAAAAAGAAGAATCAGTTTCAACTGAATTAAAAAACATTTTGGGTATAGGAACTATTAGCACAGGTAAAGATAGTGAAAAAGCTGATTTTACTATAACTATTGGAAAAGATTATAAATAATAACTAATATTAATAGGAGGAATTTATGAGTATTGATTTAACAAAAAAAATAGAAAAATTATTAGAAGATAAAAAAGCTGTTGATATTAGTATAATAGATATACAAGATAAAACTACTTTAGCTGATTATTTTATTATAGCAAGTGGAACTTCTTCTACACATATTAAATCTCTTGCAGACAATGTGGATATAGAACTAAAAAAAGAAGGACTTTTACCACATAAAATTGAAGGGTATAAATCTAATTCTTGGATATTAATGGATTATAGTAGTGTAATAGTTAATATTTTCACACAAGAACAAAGAGAACATTATAATTTAGAAGAATTATGGACTAAAATTAGAAAAGATTAAATAAATTAGAAAAATCAAAATATAAAAAGGGGGTATATTTACTCCCTTTTTATATTTTACTCTTTTACATATATTTTTTTCTATCTATAATATTGATATTTTCTATTTTTACTTTTAGTTCTTTTTTTAGATTTAGTAAATCCATATAAAACATATAATACTACTATTAAAATTAATATAATTACTATAATTGCAAACAATTTTGATTTTTGTACATCATGTGCTGCTACCAAGTTAGTACTATATTCTATATCATCTACAACATATTTCACAGTTCCTAGAACATCTCCTTGTTTTATTTCTGCTTTTATCTTATCATTTAATTTTATTTCTGGATTAATATTCTCATTAGTTCTATCATTAGTAATTAATGCCTTTATTTCTTCTTGTGGTAACAAATCTAGTTTTTTTGTATCTGCTGTTCCATTTGATACTTTTATATTTTTTATAGATGTATTAGTAGTTGCAAGTGTTTTTTCACTAAAATTATTATATATAAATTCAAATAAGTTCTTACAATCTTTTTCTCTAATCCCATTTCCTTGATTATCAGATTTTTCAGCACCTAAAACTACTGCTATTAATTCTATTCCATCTTTATTGCTACCGCGCAACTAAACAATATTTTGATTTGCTTGTAAATCCTGTTTTTATACCTACACTATTTTCATAATAGTTTTTACTACTTTTCTTTATAAAATCATTTGTTGTTATAAGATTTCTATCTGTTCTTGAATATTTATTAGTACTTGGTAATGTATGTGATGCTGTAGATACTATTTTTCTAAAAACATCATTTTTCATTGCATATTTTGCAATAAGAGATAAATCATATGCTGTTGTATAATGATCATCTTCATGTACTCCATTAGTATTAACAAAATGTGTGTCTTTACATCCTATTTCAGAAGCTTTAGTATTCATCATACTTGCAAAGCTATCTACTCCACCTGCCACATGTTCAGCAAGCACATTTCCTGCTTCATTTGAAGATTTTACTAAAAGTGCATATAACATTTCTTCTACAGATAATTCTTCACCTACTTTTAAAAGATCAGAACTATATCCACTTGGTACTGAATATATTGCATCATATTTTACTGTAACCATTTCCTTTAAATCTGTTACATTTTCAAGAACAATTATAGCTGTCATCATCTTAGTTGTACTTGCTGGATACATTCTTTTATTTGCTTCTTTTTCATATAAAACTCTACCTGTTCTTGCTTCTATCAAAATGGCTGATGGAGAGGAAACTTCTATTCTTGATGTATCCACTGCAAAAACCATATTAGAAAATATACTTAAAACAAATATACTACATATTAGAGAAATCAATATTTTTCTTATTTTCATTTTCTTAGCTCCTTTATATATATATATTATTAATATATATTAAATTCTGACATTTTTCAATGTTTTTCACTACAAATTTATAAATTATTTACGGAGGTACAAATATGAACAATCTTAATACAAAACAAAAATTAACTATTGGAGTAATATTTTTTATTATTATACTAATTATTGGATTCTACATTTGGAAACAAAGTAGTTCTTTAGACTATTCTGATTTAGATGATTATAATATTATGGAAAATTCTACTACAACTGATAATGCTGAACCTGAATTATCTACAGATAATTCTTTAATAGTAATACATATTACTGGATGTATTTTAAATCAGGGAATTATAAAAGTGAATGAAGGATCAAGAATAGCTGATGCTATTGATGCTGCTGGAGGTTTAACTAAAGATGCTGATATGTCTAAAATTAATCTTGCATATATGATTGAAGATGGTCAAAAAATATATGTTCCTAGCATATATGATATATCAACTGTATCTGAAAACAATCCTATTGCTGAGGAATATGTTTCTTCTGAACCTGGGGATAATGTAGTTATAGATTCTATCCCTTCCACTTCTTCCACAACAAGCAAGAAGGATAGCACAAAAACAGGGCTAGTAAATATAAATACTGCTACTCAAACAGAATTAGAAACACTTTCTGGAATAGGACCTTCCACTGCTTCAAAAATAATAGAATATAGAAATTCCAATGGTTCTTTTAACTCTGTTGAAGATATAAAAAATGTAAGTGGTATTGGTGATGCTAAATATGAAAATATAAAAAACAATATTACCTTTTAATTTACATCCTTTTGTGTTATAATTTAAAAAGTTTTTAAAATAAAAACATAAAGGAGTGTTAATATGGATAAAATAATTGATTTTAACACGTATCGGGCACAAAAAATTGTTGACAATTCAACAATTTTAGGATCTATTGGTTTTTCTGTATCGAAATCTCCTAAAGGAGAAATTCTTATCACAATACAAGATGATACCATAGATTTAAAAAAAGAAGATAAGAATTTATTGCTAAATCAAGTAATATATGCAATAAACTCTTATCAAGAAAACATATTATAACAAAAGAACTCCTTACAAAAAGGAGTTCTTTTGCTTATTTCAATTTATCTATAATCTTTTGATATATTACCTTCATCTTATTTTCCGTTGACAATCCTACTACATCTTTAATTTCTACCCATTTTACACCATTATTTTCATCTGGTTTAATTACTAATTCCTCATTCTCATCTGCTTCTAATATATATGCTACATTTAAATGTACATGAGATGAAATTGGTTTGTTATTTTTTACATGTGCATCTACAGTTATTACATCTATTGCAGCAATTTCTGGTGAAATAACTTTTACATTTTCTACTCCAGTCTCCTCTGTTACTTCTCTTAATGCAACACTTAATAAATCTTCTTCACCATCTGCATGTCCTCCTGTCCATCCCCAAGAATCATAAATATTATGGTATATCATTAATAGTTTAGTTTTTTCTTTGTTTAGTACCCATGCTGAACTACTAAAATGTCCAAATTCATTTTCTCTAGTTAACACATCATCAAAAGTTTCAAAATATTTTAGTATCATTTTTTTATCTTTTTCTTCTTGCTCATTATATGGTACATATTGCTCTATTTGTTCTTTTAATTTCATTTAAAAACTCCTTTTAAATCATATTTAAATATATTTTTATTATATATGTATCTTAACTATTTATCAATATTCTTTTTGTTTAATTTTAGTTATTTCAGAATATATATCATACCAACTATAACATCTAATTATATTTTCACCTACACATTCCTTGTTATATTCTGCATCATAACATATAACAGGGATTATATTAGATAATTCATTAGTGTTTTTAGGGCTATCTTCAATCATTATATCTATTTTATTTTCTGTAACTTCTTCTATCTTTTCTTCTTTATCTCCTTTTGAAAAAATTAATTTATCATATATTACATTGTTCTCAAATAACCATTTTTTCACTATTTCTCTCATGTTTCTTCCTGCTTCATCATCTTGATTTGTTCTCCATCTAGCTGTTATTATATATATTTCATTCCCATCATCTTTTAGTTTTTTTATAACTTCTGATGCAAATAGTCTTATACTTTCTTCCTTTGCATAAAACTCTATGTTTTTATCCCAAAAATCATCTATATACTCTTTACTTATATTAAATGTTTCAGATGAATGATAACTACTTTTACCTATATTATATTTAATGTTGTTTTCAACACAATATTTACTAATATAATCTATTGCAAATTGTTCTACATCAGTTAGCACACCATCTATGTCTATTCCTATTCTCATTCTATATCCTCCCAAAATCATCTTCACTAAGAAGAGGAAAAATATCTATAGATGGTTCTTCATAAGGATGTACTTCTCTTAATTTAACCAAAACAGGCTTAACTATATCAATATCACATGTTAGTTCTATTTTTTCCTCTTTTACTTTTTCTAATTTATTTTTTTCACCAATATATGGATTGGTATTATCTGATCCTTTAAATGTTCCTATACAATTTGTAGAAATACTACAATATGAATATTCTCCAATAACCCCTGCCCCTTCATTACCTAATGCTATTATGATTTCTTCAGCATTTTCACTTGGTACTGTAACAACAATTTTTACTTTTTTCACATCAATATTCATATACACTCTCCTATCTATTTAATATTGTATATCCTCCATCTGGAGTTATAATTGAACCTGCAAAAATTCTTGAAGTTGCAAGCATTAAATATACTTCTGCAATTTCTTCAGGAGCTATAAATTTATTTATTGGAATATTACTCAACCAACTTTTCTTTATTTCTTCTCCCATTTTATCCATATATCTTGTATGTACAAAACCTGGTGCTACACTATTTACAAATATCTTTGGTGATAATTCTATTGCTAATTGTTTTGTAAAGCTATTCATTGCTGACTTTCCTGCACAATATCCCATTATACCAGGTCTACCACATACATCTGTTCCTCTTATTGAAGATGTATTTATAATCCATCCTTCATCTTTCATTAATTCCACAGCATATTTAGAACATAATACTGCTGATGTAAAATTAACATCTATATCATATTGCATAGTTTCTTTTGTTATATCTTTAAAAGCAATATTACATGTTTTTCCCATATTATTTACTAATATATCTAACTTACCATATTTGTTTTCTATTTCTTCGAACATCCTTTTTATATCTTCTTCTTTAGTCAAATCTGCTTGTATATATATAGAATTTGTTCCTAGACTTGTTAAATACTCTGCAACTTTTTTTCCTTCTTCTACAGTATTACTTGAACAAACAATTACATCTGCTCCTTCTTTAGCATATAATTTTGCAACTGCTTCCCCAATTCCTGTTGAGCTCCCAGTCACTAATGCAACTTTTCCTTTTAATTTCATATAAAACCCTCCTATATATTGAAATCTATAAATATTATACTGCATTTACACTTTCTTTTCAATGATATTCTTTTTTGTTCACTATATATCTACTAAAATCCTTTATTACATATTTTATTACAATTATTTTGAAATTTGCATATTAATATTAACTATACTATAATAATTTTGTATTAATAAAAAAAGGAGAACTCTATGGAATTTCCAAGCTTAATAGAATTAGATAATGATATATTATTAAAAAAAGTTATTTATAATATTGATAAAAATAATTTAAAAAATATTTTACAAGAACTATTAGATGTAAAAATAGAACTATTTTTAGGTATGAATTCTGACATTAACAAAGAAATTATATATATGTATAATAATATAGAAAAAAAGTCACATGTATATTATGCTATTTATAAACAAAATAGTTTTGTTGGCTTGTTTTATCTATATGATATAATGGAAAATTTCAAAAGAGCTAATTTATCCTTAGGTTTTATTCAAAAAAAAAGAGGGTTCGTTTTAACTAAAACTAGAATAAAAACATTGTTAAACAAACTATTTGATTTGGGTTTTATACGATTAGGTTTAGAAATAGAAGATACAAATGCAGATAGTCTACTATTAATTAAAAAATTAGAAAAAATAGGTTTTAAATATGAAGGTAAGTTAAGAGATAATTATGGTGAAAACATTAACAGTAATATTTGGTCAATATTAAAAAGAGACTTCAAATATTAAGATTGGAAATGATATGGTAATAAATAATGATAGATATTCAAAAATCAAGACAATCTTTTAAACACTATATATAACCCTATTTATATCTTGAAGACAGAATATAATTAAAAATAGAACATTCATATCAAGTAGAAAAAATTGTGCTAAAATTGTTAAAAAATTACAATTAGATGAAGGTGGTATAAATCTTGCAATATTAATAGGCTTATTACATGATATAGAAAGATTTGAACAATTAAATATGATGGTTTTAAAGATCATGAAACAATTAATCATGCAATTTTTGAAGTAAAATTATTATTTGAAAATACAAATGGAAAATATATAAAAATATGCAAATGATTATATAAATAAAAATTGCAATATATAAAAAAAGAATGAAGCAATTTGTTTTTCTGCTTCATTCTTTTTCTTTATTATTATAAACTATCAATTTCTTATTAGTATAGTTCTTATTAGAATATAATCACTTATAAAAGAAAGGTTAGCTTTTAGAGAAGAAGAACTATGTACTATGAATGAGGAAGATAAGAAATATTTGATACATTTTGATGAGTATTTTGAAAACATCTTAAAAACTGTCCCTGAATACAGTCATATACAAGCTAAAAAAGAATTAGACAATATATATGATACCTTTATAGATTATTCCACTCATTGGAGCGGGAAATTTTATATGACAGGATTTGGAGATGCAATGCAATTAGTAATTAATAGTTTAAATATTAATAATAATTAAAAACAACAAAATTACCCGCTTACCATTGACAAAAGCGGGTAATTTTGTTTATAATGTAATTGGGGGTAAAAAACAATGTTATATTATTATAATGAATTGCTAAAAAATGGATTGACAAGATATGAAATTGAAAAAAAAGTGAGGTTAAAAGAATTGTATAAAATAACTAATGGAATCTATTCATATGAATCAGAACCACATGAGTTAGAAATTATAATAAAAAAATTCTCAAATATAGTACTAACATTAAATAGTGCATTTTTTTACTATAACTTAACCGATAAAATACCAGAATTTTATTACATTGCTACAGATAGAGATGCAAATAAAATAACCCATGAAGAAGTAAAACAAATTTTTATGAAAAAAGAATATCTTAACATAGGTGTAACAACTATCTCTGTAAACAATATAAACGCACCTATTTACGACAAAGAAAGAATGTTAATAGAATTAGTTAGATATAAGACAAAACTCTCTTATGAGCTATATAAAGAGGTAATAAATAATTATAGAAAAATTAAGGATGAACTAGATTTTATAAAACTACACAAATATGCAAAAATATTTGACAAACCATTTATAATGGAAACTATAGAAAAGGAGATAATATAATGAATAATTTAAGAGACTGTATTAATGAATATAGAAAAGATGGTTACACAAGGGTTTATGCAATGTCAAAAGTGTGCCAAGATATTATAATAAGCAGAATATATAATTCAAAATATAATGAACAGATTACAATAAAAGGTGGAGTAGTAATGTTTCATCTTACCCAAAACATTCGTAGAGCTACAATTGATATAGATATGGATTTTATTAACTTATCTATTGCAACTGAAAATATTGTAAAAATATTTTTAGAATTAAGTAATTCAGACGATATAGACGGTTTTACAATAAAAATAGATGAGAGTAAAATAGAAGAATTATCACAACAAGATTATCATGGAAAAAGAATAATTGCTGAGATATCTGATAAATTTAATAATAGTTATGATGTAAAAATAGATATAGGAGTACATAAACATACAGACATATCACAAGAAACACTATTGCTAGATACAAACATTTTTGATGAGAATATAACATTTCTTGCTAATCCAAAAGAACAGATATTTACTGAAAAATTAATACCATTGTTAAAATTTGGTACATTATCTGGTAGATATAGGGATATATTTGATTTATACTGGCTAATAACAAAAAGAAAACTAAACAAAGAGAAAATCCTAGAATATATGCAAGTATTAATTATAGGCAAAGTAAAGGGAGTTACGAGTAAAGAAGAAATAGTAGAAAACATATGTCTAGTTTTAAGTGATGATAGCTTTGTAAAAAAATTATCTACAACACAAAACTGGACTGATGAAGAACTTATAGACATTTTAATAGTTATTAAAAAATTTATGAATGAATTGAAATAAAATTAAGATAGAATAATAAACCAATATTAATAAAGAACAACTTTAAGCATCATACTTAAAGTTGCTCTTTATTTTATTCTTCTGCGGTATATTCTTCACTATCTTCTGCTACCATCAGTATATCTTCATCTTTTTTATCTTTTAACATTTTATATATTACTGGTGCAATAGATGTCATAACTGCATTATAGAAACTCGAATTTTCGAATAGTTTTTTATATGAGTCATTACTATCTTTATAACACTTTTGTGTTTCGTTGCTGAATATTTTAGGAAATATTGCATCAATAAACATTTCTGGTGAATTATCTTTTGCCAAAATTTCCAACTTGTTAACTTTTAACAAATTTTCCATTAAGTTTTCAATAAGTTGATTATCTCCTTCTGTTATTTGCCCACCATATCTTTCATTAACTTTATTAATTATTTCATTTAATAGCTTTTTCTCTTCTGGTATATACATAACATTTGGACTTCCTTGTGAGGGTAATTGCACAGTATTATCTTCTGTTTTTTGTAATGATACACTCCCACTAAATGTTTGTTTTAAATTGTAAAATGTTAATTTTAGTTTGTCATCTAAATAGATTTTTTCAAAAGATTGCTTAGGTAATAAGCTCTCTACATATCTTAAATAACAATATGTTTCATGTAATTCTTTGTCAAACATTCTAGTAACTTGAGTTATGTATGAATAGAATCTATTAAAACTCTTAATTTCTGCTTTAAAATTAACCTTGCCATCTTCATCTAGTCTGTTATATAAATCTATGGTTGGTTTTACGCTACTTGATAGTTTTCCAAAGTCTGTATCGTTTTGTTTTCCTGATTTAAAATATATTTTACAATATTTTTTTACATCTTCATTGTACCACAATTTATAGGTTTTTAGTGAATTTAATTTGTCATATATTAAATTAGGATTAACTTCATTTTCTAGTTCAGTACAATCGTAAAAAGGTTTAAATGCTTCTTGTATATCTTCTGCATTATTTACAAAATCTAAAATAAAAGTATCATCTTTTCCTGAATAGGTTCTATTTAATCTTGATAAGGTCTGGACTGCTTTTATTCCATCTAGTTTTTTGTCTACAAACATAGTATGTAGTAAAGGTTCATCAAATCCAGTTTGATATTTTTCTGCAACAACTAAAACATTGAAATCCTCTCCATGAAAATAATCCTTTGTTTGACTTTCAGAAATTTTTTTTCCTTTTTTAGTTTTATTCATATTACTTTCTGTAAATGTTTCTCCATCATCTTTAACCTCACCAGAAAAAGCTACTAAAACATCTAAATCACTATAACTTTTTTCTTGTATATACCTTTTTATTTCAAAGAAGTACCTAATAGCATGCAATCTTGATGCAGTAACAATCATCGCTTTTGCACGACCACTTATTTTACTTTTAGTAACAGCTTTAAATTGTTCCACCATAATTGCTGTCTTCTGAGTTATATTTATTTCATGTAAACTTTCAAACTTTTTTATCATTTTAGTTGCATAAATTTCTGGAACTTCTGGATTCTCTGGTATATTCTTAGCAATTTTATATATTGTTTTATATGTCATATAGTTTGCCAACACATCTAAAATGAATCCTTCTTCAATAGCTTGTCTCATACTATAAATATGAAATGGTTTAAAACTCTCATCTTCTTGTTTCATTCCAAATAGTTCTAATGTTTTAGCTTTTGGAGTGGCTGTAAATGCAAAAAAAGATAAATTCTTATGTTTCCCATGAGATACTAATTCTTGTATTAATTTGTCTTCATAATCCAAAGTGTTTGCTTCTTCTTTTGCTTCAATCTCTGCATATTGCTTTAATGCATCATCTTTATCAGCTAATGCTGTTTTTAATTTTTTTGCTGAGTTTCCTGTTTGGCTTGAGTGCGCCTCATCAACAATAACAGCAAACTTTTTGCCCGATATACCTTCTACCTGATTATATATAACAGGAAACTTTTGTAATGTTGTTATAATTATTCTTTTGCCATCATGTATAGCATTTTTTAAGTCTTCCGATTTTTTATCTTTATCTATTCTTTCAACTACACCTCTTTGATGTTCAAATTGATAGATGGTTTCTTGCAATTGTCTGTCCAATATAGTTCTATCAGTAACAACAATAATTGAATTAAATATAGCTTCATTATTTTTATTATGCAATCCCGACAATCTGTGTGCTAGCCAAGCAATAGAATTAGATTTTCCTGATCCTGCACTATGCTGAATTAGATAATTATTACCAATACCACAATCTCTCACATTCCATAGCAACTTCCTTACTGCATCTAATTGATGATATCTGGGAAATATAATGTTTTCTTTTTTTCTTTTAACTTCTTTACCATTTTTTATTTCAGTTTCTTCTTTTATTTCAAGATGAATAAATTTATGCAAAATTTCCATTAGCGAATCTTTCATTAAGACATTTTTCCATAAATAAGAAGTTGTGTAATCTTTATCATTAGTTGGATTCCCAGCTCCTCCCACCTCACCAGAACCATTTGATCCTTGATTAAACGGTAAATATCTGGTATTAGTTCCTGCTAGCTTTGTGGTCATTTTTACATCATAATGGTCTACTGCAAAATAAACTAATATTCTTTTGTTAAAATTAAAAATTAATTCTCTTGGATCTCTGTCATACATAAATTGGTTTTGAGCATTTCTTGAATCTTGCCCTGTTAATTGATTTTTTAGTTCAAGAGCAATTAAAGGGATACCATTTAATAATAGTACAATATCAATAGAGTTTTCATTTTGTGTAGAATATTTTAGTTGTCTTGTTTCATTTAAGATATTTAATGCATATAGCTTTCTATCTTCTGAGTTTAAGCTAGTTTCTGGTTGAAAATATGCCAATTTAAACTTATATCCTCTGTCAGTTATTCCATTTCTAATTACATCAATTATTCCTCTTATATTTACTTCTTCATTAAATCTTTTTACAAATCTAGATTCATACTCATCTGGAAATGCTTTCATATATCTTTCCCACTCTTTACTTTGAGTTTGTTTGATGAAAGTAAATAAATCCTTTTTATTTAATGCATTGCTTCTATCAAAATCAGCAGAATTTCCTTTTATATACCCACCTTCATCTGATAACAAACAAGTCTCAATGTCTTGTTCAAATCTTTTTTCGTTTTCTTCCATATAACTTGCCCCCACAACATTATATTTTCACATTTTTTTGAAAATAGTCCTTTATTATATCTTTCTCTATGGTTTCTTTTTGTTTTGCATTTTTCCATGGTGCTTCTTTATGAGTCATACTTCTTAATTCTTCAGCTGTATATCTTCCATATATTTCATAATTTTTCTTTAGTACTTCTTCTGTTTTTCTATCTATTTGTAGTACTCTACTATTTGGTTTTATACTTTGCCTTCCATTAGACTTATATTTTGAATATATGGTTGGAATTACTGGTCCATGTGTCCATGCCTCAAAATTTTCTCTAATTAATGATTGCTTTTTACTTATATAATAAATTCCAACCGCATAATATAATATCTTTTGAAGTTTTAAATTTGTTATTTTTTCTTGTCGCTTATTAGAATATCTAATAAACCATTCTGCTATATCTTCTGCTGGATATTCATTAGATTTTATAACTGTTTCTTTTTTACCTGTAACACACTCATAAATTAAACTTTTTTTATATTCTTCTAATTTAATGATAATTTCTTCTTTTTTTCTTACAGCACTATCAATATTTAGGCATTTTCTATCCAAATATTGAACAATCTGTGTTTGTTCTTTCACTCCTGGAATACATATTGGATAGTTTTTTATAAACTCTGATGAAACTCTTTTTAATCCACCTGTTCCTGTCATAGATGATATAGCTATTCGTTTAAAATGTTCATTTTGTAAATAATATAGTAAATACTTATTGTAAATTTTCTCATTACATCTAAATACAAAAAGCTCTGAACTTCCATATCCCATACCTTGTTTTAAGTTTTCCATAATTGCAATGTTTCCATTTTCAAAACATGGTGTGACCTTTGCCATAACAATATCTTTTTCTAAATATGTATTATATGATGAATTATTATCAGACAATTTACCTATATTATTTATAAAATACCCATTTTTAATAAATTCCATTGGAGTGTATGTTACTGTAACATTTTTAGGTACAGTAACATTACATTTTGGTGCTAACTCTGCAACATATTTTATTTTATAATTAGTCCATTCATCAGGTTTTGAAATTACACCTTTATTCAACCCCTTATACACTACATCTGTTATTAAAGCTTGCTTATATTCTTTTAGTTTTTCTATTACCTCTTTTTGTTGTAATATAGCATTATCAATTTTATTTATTCTTTCATCCAAATAATCTATAATACTTTTTTGTTCTTCTTTATTTGGCAAGTGAAACTTCATATTTAAAATAAAATCTTTTTGTAAATGCTTTAATCCCGTTCCTTGAAATCCAATATCATTGATAATGTTTTGTAATGCTTTTAAATAATAATACAGTATTTTTGTATTATTACTCATTTTAAAATTAAAACAATCTGTTGAAGATGAGTAATTATATCTTGAGTAATTAACCGAAGCCATTCCTCCTGTTCCCATAACTATACTATCTCCTGGAAATAATGGAATATCTGTTTTTTTAATTAGTTCCTGGCTTGAGGTGTAAAAGTCATATTCTCCAAATAGTTTTCCTTTGCTAGCTTGTATCCAAGACTTTTCAAAGATTTTCACTAAATATTTAATTTTATTTGATTTCCAATCTTCTGGAATTTCTCCAATCCATTCTATACCACTATCTTTCATTGTAATAACTCCTTTAAATTTCCATCTAATTCTTTCTCTAGGTCTATAATTTCTCTCATAATGTCTTCAGATTTTCTCGGTGAGATATATTTATAAAAATATCTTGTAAATGGTATTTCATAACCTATTTTTGTTTTACTTTTGTCAATCCATGCATCAGTATTATATGGAATAACTTCTCTTTTAAAGTATTCTTCAATATCTTCTTTTAACGGAACATTTTCATAATCTCTTTTTTCTGAATCAGCTTTAATTTTACCTTTAGTATCTTTCAATATTTTCTGTTTCTCATCCCTTAAAGGACTTTCTATTGTTATCCTATTAAATCCAAAATCCTCATTTTCAAATATTTTGCTTTCAACAATCTTATTATTTACTGTATATTCTTTATCTTTAAAATTGTCATAAGCTTTTAGTATTAAACTCCTGCATTCATCTGAAATATCTTTACGTTTGTTTCCTATGTTTTTCCTTCTACTCTCATAGCAATTTGAAGCATCTATTAATTGTACTTTTCCTTCTCTAATTGCATTCTTCTTTTTTGTAATTATCCATATATAAGTGGATATTCCTGTATTATAAAATAAATTTGTTGGAAGTTGAACAATTGCTTCTAACCAATCATTCTCTATAATATATTTTCTAATTTCAGATTCGCCTGAGCCTGCCTGTCCTGCGAATAGGGGAGAGCCATTTTGGATTATTGCCATTCTTCCAGTATCTTTTAATTTAGCTATACCATTTAAATTAAATAACATTTGACTATCACTTATTTTAGGAGTACCTACTGGAAATCTTCCCATAAATCCTTTATCAGTTTCTTCATCTATAGATTTCTTTTGTTTTTTCCAATCTATTCCAAATGGTGGATTTGATATTATATAGTCAAATTCATATCCTTTAAATTTATCATTATCTAAAGTATCTCCTTGCTTAAAATCATCAGCATTTCCACCTTTTATAAGCATATCTGCTTTAGCTATTGCATATGTTTCTGGATTTAGCTCTTGCCCATAACAATTAATAATAGCATCTTTATTTAATTTTTTTAATCTATCAGTCATACATGCAAGCATTTGAGATGTTCCCATTGTCATATCATATATGTTTTTAGCTTTAGTTTCACTTGTTAATAAATCTTTTTCCTCTGCAATTAATAAATCTGTCATAAGATAAATAATGTCCCTTGCTGTAAAGTGAGCTCCTGCTTCTTCATTGTAACTTTCTGAAAACTTTCTAACCAGTTCTTCAAATATGTATCCCATATCTTCAGTTCTAATTTTATCTAATCCCATGTATGCTTTTTTACTATTAAATTCTTCTAACACAACATATAACAGATTGTTTTCTGCCATAGTTTTTATTTCATTTTCAAATTTAAAATTATCTAATATGTCTATAACATTTTCCGAAAATCCATTTATATAATTCTTGAAGTTGCTTTCTATATTGTCTGGATCAGATAATAGTTTTTCAAAATCATATTCACTTGTATTGTAAAACTGATACCCTGATACCTCAATTAAAAAAGGATCTTTAATTTCAAATTTCTTTATTTCTTTATATTTATCTAAAACTTTCTTTTTTGTTGACTTTAATATATCATCAAAACGTTTTAATACTGTCATTGGTAATATTACTTTCCCATACTCATGAGGCTTATATACTCCAACTAATTTTGTTGCTACTTCCCAAATTAAATTTGCCTTATTATTTATATTTGCTCCCATTTTTCTCTCCTTATTTCTACTTGTCCTTTTCCCATTCCAATTTACAACTGATGATATTTGCAATTTCTTTTACTTCAGTAAATTTTATTGTTTCTCTTCTTATTTTATTTAATATGTTAGATTCTGTGGTTGTAGGCTTTCCTTCTAGTTTTCTTCTTCTGTTCATTTCATTTATAACTTCTTTAAATTTCCACCCATTAAGTTTTAGATGGCCTATTATTTCATTATGAGTATCATTTTGCAAAATATCACCCCCTTAAATAAATTTACTATAATACAAATTATTTTGTATTATAGTAATATTTTATTGTACTTTAGTTAATATATTTGTATTATAGCAAATATATTATTTTATTTGTTGAATGTCATAGAAATGTAATCAAATATAAATGTTTTTGTAACACACATCTAATATGTGTATATTTTCAAATTATACTAATTCATTTTCTTTGGCAATAGGCTTGAATCTTTTTATAAAAATCCAATCAATTTTCTTATACCTTATTAATCATAAGTTTCCCTCCCAAAAGAATACATAATAACAGCTTTTGCAATTTTACGCAAAAATAAAAAGTCTGTAACTATTACAATTACTGACTTTTTGATGGTTGCGGGAGCAAGACTCGAACTTGCGACCTTCGGGTTATGAGCCCGACGAGCTGCCAACTGCTCCATCCCGCGATATAAATTACTTTGCTATTATAACCTTTTTACCTCTTGTTGTCAACACTTGATACTCATTTAAATTAAATATCTATGTTTTGGCATCTATATAAGTATATTCACAAAACTTACTTTTATTACAACATTCTTATTTATTATATAACCTCTATTTATAGGTATTTTATAATTTTTTCAGTATTATGTCAATATAAACAAAAAAACCGCTTCTACTTATATCATAAGTTTAGCGGTTTTAATATTATTTAATTAGTTTTGTGAGAATGGTAACATTGCTATATGTCTACATTTTTTAATTGTCAAAGTTATATCTCTTTGATGTTTAGCACATGCACCTGTTGCTCTTCTTGGTAATATTTTACCTTTATCATTTATAAATTTCTTTAATTGTTCTGGATTTTTATAATCTAAAACTAAATCTTTATCTGCACATAATGCACAAACTTTTTTTCTTACTTTTCTAAATCTTGGATTATAATCATCATCACTTCTATTATTTCTTCTATTATTATTGTTTGGTTTTCTTTCTGCCACTTTATTTCCCCCTTCCTTGTTTAAAATGGTAAGTCATCATTTGAGGTTGTTTCAAATTCTGATCCTGTATTTGATGTTGTTGTTTCTCCAAATGTATTTTCGAAGTTTCCAAAAGAATCTCCTTCTTTTTTACTATCTGCAAAATATGCTTCTTCTGCAACAACTTCTGTTATATAACGTTTTTGTCCTTGTTCATCATCCCAAGTTCTTGTTTGAATTCTTCCTATAACACCTACTTGCTGACCTTTTTTAAAATATTTACTACAAAATTCTCCTAGTTTGCTCCAAGCCACTATATTGATAAAATCTGCTGATCTTTCTTCTCCTTGACGTACAAATCTTCTGTTTACTGCTAAAGAAAAAGATGCGACTAGTGTATTGTTTGTTTGTGTATATCTTACTTCTGGATCTCTTGTAAGTCTTCCCATTAATATTACTTTATTCATTTTTACCTACCTTACCTTTCTTTAAAGGTTTTCTTTAAATTATACTTCTTTTCTAACTACTATGAATTTTATAATTTCATCAGTAATTCTATAAACTCTTTCTAATTCAGTTATTGAATCTGGTTTTGCATCAAAAGTAAATATTACATAGTATCCTTCTTTGTTCTTTTTAACTTCATATGCTAATCTTTTTTTACCTAATTCTTCAACTGTTTCAACTTTACCATTAGTATTAATCAAATCTGTGAATTTAGTAATTAATTCCTTAACTTCTTTTTCTTCAACAGATGGATTAATAATGATAACACTTTCGTATTTATTCATTATCTTTCACCTCCTTTTGGATATATAACCCACTTCTATATTAAGTGAGTAAGGTTTTAAAAAATATTTATTATTCTTTAAAAGCAATTAACATTCTAGCATAAATATTCAAAAAAATCAAGCAAATTACATTAATGTTTTACTTCAATAAAATATCTTTTTTGTTTTATACTTTTTCTTTCATATGTTTTTTTGAAAATTGTTTAAACATATTTCATTTTGTTAATAATATATAAAGAGGTGTTAATATGAAATTAGGTTTAGCTTTATCTGGTGGTGGAATTAGAGGAATTGCACATGCAGGTGTTTTAAAAGCTTTTGAAGATAACAATATAAAAATTGATATAATTGGAGGTTGTAGCAGTGGAAGCCTAGTAGCTTCTTTATATGCCATGGGATATTCTCCATACTACATATATATCTTATTTAAAAGATATGCAAAAGACATGGCAAACATAAATACCAACCTTTTTACTTCTGGACTAGGTCACTTTATAATTGGAAAAAAAACAACTCTTAAAGGATTAAAAAGTGGTTCTGTTATTGAAGAAGCTTATGACAAAATTTCCTCTAAAAAAGGTTTTAATAAAATTTCTGATATAAAAATGCCTTTAGTTATTCCTACTGTGGATTTAATGGACTCCAAGGAATATGTTTTCACCAATTATATCCCAAAAGGAGAACAAAATAATCCTCAATATATAACCGATATTTCTATCGGAAAAGCAGTAAGGTCTAGCAGTAGTTTTCCTGCTGTGTTTTCTCCTTGCAATATGAAAGAACATCTTTTTATGGATGGTGGTGCCCTTAATAATACTCCTGTTCATGAGGTAAAGAAACAAGGAGCAACTAAAGTTATTGCTGTAAAATTTAATAGTGCAAAAATAGATGAAGATAGCAATCTAATGGATATTATAATGAAAACTATAGATATAATGGGAAGTAAAATATCAGAAGAAAGTCTTGAAATGAGTGATCATGTTTTAAATGTATATACTGATAAAACTGGACTTTTAGATTTAGATAATTTAGATATGTGCTATAAGTTTGGATACCATACTGTAATCAAAGAATTAGATACTATAAAAAAAGTCTTAGATTCTTGAAAAAAACATCTTGCTATGTTATCATGTAACAGAGTTTTTAAAAGGAGATTAAAAAATGTTACATATACTAGAACATTCAATTATAGATAGTCTTAAATTATTACCTTTTTTGTTTTTAACCTATTTTATAATAGAGTTAATTGAACATAAAACAGGAGATAAATCAAAAGAATTTATTAAAAAATCTGGAAGGTTTGGCCCATTAATAGGAAGTCTTGTTGGAATTTTTCCACAATGTGGTTTTTCTGTTTCTGCAACCACCTTATATGCAAGCAGAGTTATAACTTTAGGAACTTTAATTTCAGTATATTTATCTACATCAGATGAAATGCTACCAATTTTAATATCTGAATCTGTTCCTATTGATACTATTTTAAAAATATTAGCAATAAAAATTTTTATTGGAATGTTAACAGGTTTTATATTAGATTTATTTCTATTTAGCGTAAAAAAGAAAGCTGTTGAAGAAAATAAAATTGAAGAATTGTGTAAACATGATCATTGTCACTGTGAAAATGGTTTGTTGAAATCTTCAATAAAACACACTTTAAATGTTTTTATTTTCATTTTAATAATAACATTATTATTAAATAGTTTAATACATATAATTGGTGAAGAAAATCTTGCAAACTTCATTTTAAATAAACCTATATTGGGTCCAATAATATCTGGTTTAATTGGGTTAATACCTAATTGTGCTTCTTCAGTTATTTTAACTCAATTATATTTATCAAATGTTATTACTGTAGGTACTATGCTGGGTGGATTATTAGTAAATTCTGGAGTAGCCTTAATAATATTATTTAAAATAAATAAAAACTTAAAAGAGAATTTATCAGTAATTGGTATACTTTATATTGTTGGTGTCTTGTCTGCAATAATTATGAATTTTATTAATCTTAGTTTTTAAATTGAGATAATTTAAATATATAAAGCACATTATATAAGTAAAAATTTCAAATAAAAAAGTATCATTTTCAAGATGATACTTTTTATTTATATATTTATTTAAATCTTTAATATTTCTTTTGCTTCTCTAATTTCTTTTTCAGTTGGTACTTTAATATTTTCAAATTCATATTCTTTTCCTAAGTTGTCCCATTTAAATTTACCAAGACTATGATATGGTAATATTTCTATTTTTTTGACACTTTTTAATGAATTAATAAATTCTTTCAATTTAATTAAATCTTCTTTCTTATTTGTGATTGTTGGAACTAATACTTGTCTTATCCACATTTCTTTATTATTATCACTCAAATACTTTGCAAATTCTAAATTTCTTATGTTGGATTTACCTGTTAAATATTTGCAAACATTATCATTTATACTTTTTATATCTAATAAAAACAAATCTGTTAATTCTATTAATTCTCTAATTTCACTATTTATTTCTACCATTCCTGATGTATCTATTGCTGTATGTATATTTTTCTTTTTTAATTCTTTAAATAAGTTTATTAAAAAACCAGCTTGTAATAATGGTTCTCCACCACTTACTGTTATACCACCATTTGACTCATTTATATAATTTTCATATTTACTAACTTTTTCAACTATTTCTTTAACTGTGTAGATTTGTCCTCTATTTATGTCCCAAGTATCTCTGTTTTGACAATATTTACATTTAAGCATACAACCTTGCATAAAGATAACTACTCTAATACCAGGACCATCTAATGCTCCCATTGTCTCAAAAGAATGTATTCTACCCATTAGTTTTGAATCAAAATTTTCCATATATGTACCTTCATTATATTTTTTCATGTATTGTTCTATTAATTACATCTAATTGTTGTTCTCTTGTAAGTTTAACAAAATTAACCGCATATCCTGAAACACGTATAGTTAATTGAGGATATTTTTCTGGATGCTCCATTGCATCTTCCAAAAGAGATCTATCAAAAACATTTACATTTATATGGTGTCCACCTTGTAAAAAATATCCCTCTAGTAATCCTACTAAATTGCTTACTTGTTCTTCATTTGAATTTCCTAATGTTTTTGGTGTAATCGAAAAAGTAAAAGATATTCCATCTTCTGAATATTCATATGGAAGTTTTGCAACAGAATTCATCACTGCCAAAGCTCCATTTGAATCTCTTCCATGTATAGGGTTTGCTCCTGGACCAAATGGCTCTCCTTCTTTTCTTCCATCTGGTGTGCTCCCTGTTGCTTTTCCATACACTATATTTGATGTTATTGTAAGTATTGATAATGTTGGTTTTGCATCTCTATATATTTTATGTTTTTCAAGTTTATTCATGAATCTTTTAACTATTTCTACAGCTATATCATCAACAAAATCGTCATCATTACCATATTTAGGATAATTTCCTATAACTTCATAATCAACAGCTAAACCTTTTTCATTTCTTATAACCTTTACTTTTGCACATTTTATTGCAGACAAAGAATCTGCTACTACTGAAAGACCTGCTATACCACATGCCATAGTTTTTAATATTTTTCTATCATGTAATGCCATTTCCAAAGCTTCATATGAATATTTATCATGCATATAATGTATTGTATTTAATGCTTTTATATATGTTTTTGCTAAATATTCCATCATTGTATCAAATTTTTCAAAAACTTCTTCATATTCTAAATATTCAGATGTTATTGGTTCAAACTTTGTAGTTACTTGTTTTCCAGTTATTTCATCTTTTCCACCATTTATAGCATAAAGAAGTGCTTTTGCAAGATTAGCTCTTGCTCCAAAATATTGCATTTGTTTTCCTATTCTCATTGCAGATACACAACAAGCTATTCCATAATCATCTCCAACAGAAAGTCTCATTAAATCATCATTTTCATATTGAATTGAACATGTCTTTATAGACAAATTAGCTGTATATTTTTTAAAGTTTTCAGGTAATTTTTTTGACCATAAAACTGTTAAGTTTGGTTCTGGTGCAGGACCTAAATTCACAAGTGTGTGTAACATTCTATATGAGTTCTTTGTTACTAAAACTCTTCCATCTAATCCAACTCCACCTATACTTTCTGTTACCCATACAGGATCTCCACTAAACAATTCATCATACTCTGGAGTTCTCAAAAACCTTACCATTCTTAGTTTCATTACAAAATGATCCATTAATTCTTGTGCTTCTTCTTCTGTTATTATTCCTTCTTCTAAATCTCTTTCAATATATATATCAATAAAATTGCTTGTTCTTCCTAAACTCATTGCTGCACCATTTTGATCTTTTATTGCTCCAAGATAAGCAAAATATAGCCACTGTATAGCTTCTTTTGCATTTTTTGCTGGTTTTGATATATCAAATTTATACCTAAGAGCCATCTTTTTAAGTTCTTCTAAAGCAAGAATTTGATCATACATTTCTTCTCTTTTTCTTATTATACTTTCAGTAAATTTATCTCCATCTACTATTGACAACTCATTTTTCTTTTCTTCTATTAAAACATCTACACCATAAAGAGCAACTCTTCTATAATCTCCTATTATACGTCCTCTTCCATATCCATCTGGTAATCCTGTGATTAAATGTGAACTTCTTGCTTCTCTAACATCTGGTGTATATACAGCAAAAACTCCATCATTATGTGTTCTTCTTATTTCATTATATATTTTATTAACATTTTCATCTGTTTCATAACCATATTCTTTACAAGATTTATTAACTAATTTGATTCCACCTTTTGGCATAATTGCTCTCTTAAGAGGCTTATCTGTTTGTAATCCAACTATTTCTTCCAGTTTTTCATTAATATATCCTGCTTCATGAGAATTAATAGCTCCTGGATTCTTTGAATCCAAATCTAACATCCCATTATTTTCTCTTTCTTTTTTATATAATTCTAAAACTTCATCCCACAATTTTTTAGTCTTTTCTGTTGGTTTTTTTAGAAAATTTTCATTACCTTCATATGGTGTATAGTTTGATTGAATAAAACCTCTTACATCTATTTCTTTAGTCCAATCTGAAGTTTTATTAAATCCCTTCCACTGCTCAAAATCCATATATTTTCTCTCCTTTTTATTTATTATTATTTATTTATATTAACTATATTTAATATTTATTTTTCTTTTTAATAATATCATATCTGTGTTTCTTTTACAATTTATATTCTAAGTTTATCTTAAATTTGACTTTTGTATTTCAGCATAATATACTTTTAAATATATATAAATTTATTAAATTTTAGGTGGTTAAAATGGATAATTGGTTAAACAGAACAACTATGTTAATAGGAAAAGAAAATGTAGAAAAACTTAAACAAAAGGCTGTAGCTGTTTTTGGAATAGGTGGTGTTGGATCATATACTGCCGAAGCTTTAGTTAGATCTGGTATAGGTTCTATAATGTTAGTAGATAAAGATGTTATAGATATTACAAATATTAATAGACAACTTATAGCTGATACAACAACAATAGGAATGTCAAAAGTTGAAGTTGCAAAACAAAGATATTTAAAAATTAATCCAAATCTTAAAATATCTACTTATGAACTTTTTTATAACAAAGATACTTATACTGATTTTCCTTTAGATAATTGTGACTATATTGTAGATGCTATTGATACAATTACTTCAAAATTACTTCTTATTGAAGAATCAAAAAAAAGAAATATCGAAATAATTTCATCAATGGGTACTGGTAATAAATTAGATCCAACAAAGTTTGAAATTTCAGATATTTCAAAAACTTCTGTATGTCCTTTAGCAAAAACTGTTAGACAAGAATTGAAAAAAAGAAATATTAAAAATGTAAAAGTAGTATATTCAAAAGAAGAAATAAAAAGAAATGATACTATAGATAAAAGAATTCCTTCAAGTATTTCTTTTGTACCTTCTGTTTGTGGTTTAATAATAGCTAGTGAAGTAGTAAATGATCTAATTTCTCAAAAATAGTATAATTATATTAAATTAGTTTTTTAATTATTAATTAATAATATATTTATTACATTAATTTAAAAACTTTTAGATGAATACATTGTTATTCATCTTTTTTTATTCTTTTTAAACATTAGTGCATATTAATTCTATGTTTGGAAATAATATGTTTACTAAACCTCATATATATTTTTAGTAAACATATACCTATTGTTTCCTGTAAATATATACTGTTAAGTGTTATATTTACAAAAAAGAAAGGATGATTTTTATGGCAATAGACTATTCATTAATAGGTGAAAGACTTAAAGCAGCTAGATTATCAAAAAATTTAACACAAGAAAAATTAGCTGAACAACTAGATGTTTCAGTTGCTTTTCTAAGTAGAGTAGAAAGAGGTAGCTCACATGTAAACTTAAAAAGATTAAATGAATTATGCTCTTTATTAGATATTTCTGAAGGATATATATTGTCAGGAACTTCTGAAGATTCAAAAACATATTTAGAAACTGATTTTAAAAATTTATTAAAAAATTGTTCCCCCGAAAAACAAAAGTTAATATATAAGATTGCCAAAACAATTATAGAGGATTAATTTTACTATAAATTATTATATATAAAAAGAAAAAGAATATAATATAAAATATATTCTTTTTTTATAGCAAATTAATTTAGAAAATTATATAATTTTTACCATTTCTGGCATATTTTTTGTTTGTTTTTCTGGAACAATAATTATCTCAAATTTTGATATTTTCTCTCCAAATTGTATTTCAACAACATCTCCAACTTTAACATTATAACTAGGTTTTATAACTTTATTATTTACTTTAACTCTTCCTTTGTCTATTATTTCATTTGATATTGTTCTTCTTTTTATTATTTTTGATACTTTTAAAAACTTATCTAACCTCATTATTTTTTCCTTCCTATTTCACATTATTTTTATCATCTTTTTCTACAATTATTACAATTACAACTTCCAATATTTTGAGTATTTAGTGTATTTGCTGAATTTCTTATCATCCCAAGTGGCATATTATTAAGTCTATTTGTATTTACTGAATTAGAATTTAATTCATCTAAATTACATCTACTTGATCTTATTTCTTCAGCATCTATAATCCTTGAAGAAAACTCATTTGAATTAAAATCTCCTGCCCTTAGCATATTTGCATTAACTTCATTTGGATTAACTGTATCTGCCCTTACTGTACTAGCTGTGACTGTGTCTGCTTTTACTGCTCTTACATTTATTGTACTATTATTATTTTCTATATTAAAATCATTACACACATTTCTTTTTATATATCTACATATTAAAAAAGTTCCTAATGCTGTTAAATATGATAATATTGTATAAATTATAGTTTGAACAAGAAAACTTACATCAAATACTGCAAAAGTAATTATTAATAATATAGAAAAAATTATTGCAGCAACCAATATTGGACTTTTTAATATTTTTTGTAATGCAATTGAAAAAACAATAACAGCTATGGGTATTGCAAATAATATTAGCAAAATATTCATAATATATTCATCTCCTTATATGTATTATTTATTTATATATTATGAATATCTATGTATTTTTGTTACTGTTATGTTTTTAATTGTAATTAACTTCTATTAAGTATAGACCATGTGGAGGTAAAGTTTTACCTGCTTTTGATCTATCTCCTTGCTCTATTATATCTTCTATTTCCTCTGGTTTTATTTTTCCTAACCCCACATCCACTAATGTTCCAGCTATTATCCTAACCATATTATATAAAAAACCATTACCTGTAATTTCTATAAATATTTTTTCTCCTTGTTCTTTTATCTTTGCATCTAATATTTTTCTAACACTACTTTTACTACTTGTACCACTAGCTTTAAATGCTTTAAAATCATGTTCTCCTATGAAAAACTTTATTGCTTTCTTCATTTTACTTATATCTAGTTTTACTGGCATATGGTATTCTAGTCCTCTATATATTGCTGTTCCTTCAAAAGAATTATTTATAACATATCTATATTTTTTAGAAACACAACTATACCTGCTATGAAACTTTCCATCTACTTCCTCTGCCTTTTTTATTACTATTGACTTTTTTAGTTTAGAGTTTATTGCTTTTGGTATTTTGGCTACTGATAAAGTGCTATTTATTTTAAAATTTGCTACTTGTCCAAAGCTGTGTACTCCTGCATCAGTCCTTCCTGATGCTATCAACTCAACTTCTTCTCCAGTTATCTCATATATTGCATTTTCTATGCTTCCTTGTATATTTGCTTTATTAGGTTGTTTTTGCCAACCATTAAAATCTTTACCATCATATTCTATTGTTAATCTTATATTTCTCATCTTTTTTCCCTTTCAAATACTATTACTATAATTATATATATTTATTAGAATTTTTTAAAAATATATACCTCCATAATAAAATAGAGGTATTTTAATTATATTAAATATAGTTATGTTTCTCTTCTTCCTTCTAATGCTTGTGTTAAAGTTATTTCATCAGTATATTCTAAATCTCCTCCTACCGGAATTCCTCTTGCTATTTTTGTTACTTTTACCCCCATAGGTTTTATTAGTTTTGATAAATACATAGCTGTTGCTTCACCCTCTACTCTGGGATTTGTAGCTAATATTATTTCTTTAACATTTCCTTCTTGTAATCTTATAAGTAGCTCTTTTATTTTTATATCATCTGGACCTATTCCATTCATTGGAGATATTGATCCATGAAGCACATGATAAATACCTTTAAATTCATGAGTTCTTTCCATTGCTATTATATCTCTCACATCTTCTACTACACATATAATTGTATCATCTCTTTTAGAATTGGTACAAATATTACAAGGATCTGTATCAGTAATATTATAGCACTTTGAACAGTATTTTAAATTTTTCTTGGCATTTAATATTGATGAAACAAATTCATTTGTTTCATCTTCTGATGAATTAAGCATATAAAAAGCTAGTCTTGCTGCTGTTTTATGACCTATGCTTGGAAGTCTTTCAAAAACCTCTATTAACTTTTCTATTGATGGTGAATAATATGACATATCTTACCCCTTACATTAATCCTGGTATATTAAACTGTCCCATTGAAGATTGTGTTGCATTATCAACTTTTCTTAATGCTTCATTAACACATGATAATACTAAATCTTCTAACATTTCTACATCATCAGGATCTACAACATCTTTATTAATTTTTATTTCTTTTAAAACTTTTGCCCCTGTTACTTTTACAAAAACTGCTCCTCCTCCTGCTGTAGCATCAAATTCTTTTGAAACTAATTCTTCTTGTGTTTTCTCCATATCAGCTTGCATTTTTTTTGCTTCTTTCATTAGGTTATTTATATTCATACCACCTAATCCTCCCATCCCTGGGAACCCTCCTCTTTTTGCCATTTTCATTTTCCTCCTTTATATTGAATAATTACATTTTAATCATCTATTATATTAATTTCTACTTCTAAATTTTTTGTTAAATCTTCAATTGAATTTGAATGATTATTCTCTATTTGTTGATCTTCTTTGTCTAAAAATTTGATTTGCATTTCTTTTCCATAATAAATTGATACTTGTTTTTTTATTTCATTAATATTTTCTGATTTTTCCAAAACCGACTTACCAAAAGATGTTAGTTTTTTAGGAAATTCAATTCCTACATGCATATCATTTATTTCTACCAAGTTTGTATTTAATAAATTTGTATACAACATTATTTTTCCATCTTTTTTAAATTTATTTACAAGATTTATCCAAAAGTCAGTTGCATTTGAATCTTTTTTAGTAACCTCTTTAATTTGATCTTCTTTATTGCCTCTTTTAAAATCATTTATGTTCACATCACTATTATTAGTTATTCTTTTTTCTTCAGTTTTTTTAATATTTATTTCTTCTATTTTTTTCTCATTGTTTGTATTGTTTGTTTTTATAATAGTTCCTTTTGTTTTATTTTCTAAAACTTCTATTCTTTTTAATAATTCTTCAAAATTTATATTTTCCTCTTTATTACACAATTTGATTATTCCTGCTTGTAATAAGATTGTTTTTTGTGATGACCATTTCATGTTGTTCTCTATTTCTGATAAGGTACAAATTAAATTTACTAATCTTTCCTTTGATGCTTTTTCTGACAATTCTTTCATTTGAGAAACTTCATCTTCATTATATAATCCTGATATTTTACTAGTTTTATATACAAGTATATCTTTTATATATTTTATTATTTCCCATATAAAATTTGTTATATCTTTACCATCTGATAAAATGTTATCCACATTTTTTATACATTCTTCTATATTGTATTCTATTATGTTCTTCGCTATTATATTTATACTATCAAATTTAGGAATTCCCAAAAGATCTTTTATTTTGTTTTCATCTATCTTTTCTTCTCCATCTTGTATACATCTTTCCAATATACTAAGAGCATCTCTCATAGCCCCTTCTGATAACACAGATATTACTTTTAAAGCTTCTTTTGTTATTTCAATATCACTATCTTTACATATTTTTTCTAATATATTTTTAATATTTTCATTTGATATTCTTTTAAAATCAAACCTTTGACATCTAGATAATATAGTTGCTGGTAATTTTTGAGGCTCAGTTGTTGCCAATATGAACTTAACATGTTCTGGTGGCTCTTCCAATGTTTTTAACAAGGCATTAAATGCTCCACTAGAAAGCATATGTACCTCATCAATTATATATACTCTATATTTACAAATAGTTGGTAAAAAATTTACTTCTTCTCGTATATTTCTTATGTCTTCAACACTATTGTTTGATGCTGCATCCATTTCTACTATATCTGTAAGTGAACCAATTACTGCTCCCTTACATATTTCGCATTCATTACAAGGTTCTCCTTCTATTGGACTAAGACAATTTATTGCTCTTGCAAGTATTTTTGCAGCACTTGTTTTTCCTGTTCCTCTTACTCCATTAAATAAATATGCATGACCAACTCTATTTAATAATATTTGATTTTTCAAAGTATTTATTATTGCATCTTGCCCTACTATTTCCTCAAACTTTTTTGGTCTAAATTTTCTATATAAAGCTGTATATGACATATTTTTCACTTCCTTATTTAAATTCAGCCTCTGTATGGAAAGCATCTTCCACATAAATACACTACTTATTGCTGCTTCCTTCCGGACCTGACAAGATTCATAGCTTTTTATTGAAATATACTTTCCATACAGAGGCTAAACTTAGTATTTAATATATTGAAAATAAGTATATCTTTTTTTTACCTTTTTAGCAATAGTTTTATAATTTTATTTTAATAAACTAACATTATATATTATATTCTTTTTAACAAAATATCCTCTGTTTTTTCATATTCAAAAATATTTTGACCTTCTTCTATTATATTTCCTGTTGGTAGCTCAAGAGTTATATTTGTTTTATATTTTATACCTTTAACAGTTTCTATAATAATATCAAAATCTGCATAAAACTTTATTTCTTCCAATTTAGTTTCTGTTTTTGAAAGTAGTTTACCATCATGGATTATTTCTTCATCATCAGAAACATATTTACCAACCTCTTTATTTGATATTCTAATTAGAACACTTCCTCCTTGATTTGATATTTCTATATCTTTTAATTTTGGATTATTACTTCCTAAATATTCTAATCTATCTTCTACAATATATTTTTCATCATTCATATATATACCTTCTTCTGATGGTTTATATATTTTTATGTTTCCTTTTTCAGGTTCACTAATATTAAAATTTTCTAAAGAAACTTTTTTTATTATTTCATTGTTATTATCTTCATTCTTATTTACTGTAATATATATATCATTGTTTTGATCTATGTTAAAGTTCCACTTACTTTCCATTTGTTCTTGTTCATATCCTTCTGCTACACTTACAACTAAAATCTTTGATATGAAAAATGGTGGATTTTTTTCTCCCTCTATATGATATTTAAACATTATTATTAATACTGTTGATATTGTTAATATAATGAAAATTAAAATTGCAAGTAAATGAATACTTTTACTTTGATTATTTATTTTTCTTTTTATCTCTTCTATTTTTTCTTTCATAACAATCTCCTTTCAATATTTATTTTTTTCTATATTAATTATTTATCACTATTTTCTTTTTGTGCTTTCTTTCTTTTTCTTAATTCTTTAAAAAATTCTTTTAATATTTTTTCACTTTCTTTTTGCAATATATTATTTTCTATTTCTACTTTATGATTAAAATTATACTCAAATAAATTTAGAACTGATCCACATGCTCCTGTTTTTGGATCCATTGTTGCAATATATATTTTTTTAATCCTTGAATTAATTATAGCTCCTGCACACATTGCACAAGGTTCTAATGTCACATATAATTCACATTCTTCTAATCTCCAACTTGATAATTTTTTACTAGCCTTTTCTATAGCCAATATTTCTGCATGTTTTATAGTATTCTTTTTTAACTCTTTTAAATTATGAGCTCTAGAAATAATTTTTCCTTCTTTTACAATAACTGCACCAACTGGAATTTCCTCTTTATCATATGCTTTTTTTGCTTCTTTTAAAGCTTCTTTCATATATCTTTCTTTTTCTAACATTTTCTCACCTATTATTTCTTGGTACACCTAACTGGATTTGAACCAGTGGCCTCTCCCTTAGGAGGGGAGCGCTCTATCCATCTGAGCTATAGGTGCATGTTTCTTCAAATCTATTTAACTAATTCTTCTTCTTTTATAATATTTTTATACATATCTTTTACTTTATTAAGTAATGGTACTTTTTTATCTCTATACCAATCTGCATGTGTAAGCAAATCTGCCTCTTGCATTTCTATTAACAATCCTAATGATTTACTTCCCAGTCTTTTTTTCATATCTTTCATTTCTTCAACAGATTCTATCTTTTTATCATGATACTCTATTAGTTGTAATATCAATCTACTTTCCTCTGGATCTACTTCTAATCTTTCAAGTATTGGTTTAGAAATTTCAACACTTTTTTCATTATGTCCCCAAAACCTTGTAATTCCTTTTTCATCATATGTCATACTTTCTGGTTTTCCTATATCATGAAGAAGTAATGCCAATTTTAATGTTTTGTTTTTAGTTAGATTAACAGACTCCAGTGTATGTGTTAAGATATCAAACTTATGTGCAGGATGATTAACAGGACTTGTCTTTAAAATTTTCATTTCTGGGATAATTCCAAATAGTTTTTGTTCATTTATTTTATCAGAATTTAATATTTCTATTATTTCACTATTCATTTTTTTCTTTATTACTTTCCTGTTTTTATCTACTCTAAAAACTTTATGTATTATATCATATTTATTGTTATTATTGAACACCTTTGATAAACAAATACTCTTATTTTTATTTTTTTATTCCTATATTGTATATTATCAAATTTTCTAACTCTTTTATCTATCATACTCCTTCTAGCACCCTGATAAACCTCTATCTTACTTGACTTTTAGCTATTTTTGTTGTATAATTATGTAAATTCAGCTTGACTCAGCAGACAAAGAGTCTTCTCATTATAATTAGTGAGATCATGGAGGTATTATGAGTAAAACAGCGATACTTTTAAATTTCAATACTTTTAAAGACTTAGGAACAACCACAGTTATTTCTGATTTGGAAAAAGGATTGTCCAAAGCATTTGAGCAACAAACCGTAGTAAGTGATGTGAAGAAGCTTACAAATGAAGATTCCTTTGATATTTTAGATAAATCTATTAAAGCTTTATTTGAAAAATTCAAAGGATTAAAAGAAAATGTTTTCTATTTAGTAGTTGAAGGTGATGATGTTGATTGTATAACTATCATTTTCTCAAAAATAGAAACAAATTCTAATTTTGATCAAGATTTCTTTGTAAGCATTCTCGAAGATGAACTCAGAAACAGAAGGGGTTGCCCTCAAATACAAGTAAATAAATTTCATTCTGAAAATTTAATATTACTTGTAGAAGGCTTGTAGTACAAAAAGCATTTCATTATATGAAATGCTTTCTTTTTTGCTTCATTTCTTTCTATTTTCCCCATTCTTCATATTCTTCACTTAAATAACCTTAATCAATAATTTCTACTTTCATTGTTTTTAGGTGTTTGAAAAACTTTAGCACTTATTATATAATGTATTAAAATAACTAAATAAAGAAGGTAACAAATATGCAAAAAATATTAGGATATATGAGAAGAGCAATTGAAGATTATAATATGATTGAAGAAAATGATAAAATAGCTGTTGGTTTATCTGGTGGAAAAGATTCAATTTGTATGCTTATGGCTCTTAAAAACCTGCAAATATTTTATCCAAAAAAATTTGATATTATAGCAATAAGTATAAACCCTGGCTTTGATTTTTTTAATAGTAGTTTTCTGGAAAATTTCTGTAATTCACTTGAAATACCATACTTTGAAGAAGAAAGCCATATAAAGGAAATTGTTTTTGATATAAGGAATGAAAAAAATCCTTGCTCTTTATGTGCAAACTTGAGAAGAGGTATTCTTAATAGTACAGCAATTAGAGAAGGTTGTAATAAACTAGCATTAGGACATAATGAGGATGATGTCTTAGAAACTTTTTTTCTTAATTTACTTTATGGTGGTAGCATCAATACATTCTCTCCTGTGAGTTATATGGATAGATCTAAAATAACCTTAATTAGACCTTTAATATATGCTCCAGAAAAATATATTAAAACTTATGTTAAAAAAAATAATATAGAAATTATGCCAAAATGCTGCCCAATGGATGGTGTTTCTAAAAGAGAAAATATGAAAAATTTAATAAAAAACTTTCAAAAAGATATTCCAACTATCAGAGCCAATTTATATGGAGCTATAAAAAGAAGTAATATTAACGGATGGAAATTGGATAATAATTAATATTTTCATTTATATTTTTCTCAAAAATTTAATATTTTTATGCTTTTACGAATTATAGTTTAACTTATTCATTTAAAAACACATTTTAGTTCATTAAAATATAGGATAACTGTTGATATACTTGTACATAATAGTACTAAGGGGGCAAGTATATGCAGATAGAATTAAAAGAAGCAAATTTAATAATTGGTAATGCTTTTAAAAAAATTAGAAAAGCACGCAAACTCACTCAAGAAGAAGTAGCAGAAAAGAGTGATGTTACACCTGAATATTTATCTAAATTCGAAAATGGAAAATATAATGCAAGTATTTATAATATAATTCTTCTTTGTAGGTCTGTTAAAACAACTCCTATGAAATTGTTATCACCATTTTTTGAAGATAGTGATGAAAGTATTATAGATAATTTAGTTAATGAACTTAATGAATTAAGTATAGATGACCAAAAAATGATTTTAGATTTTATAAAAAGATTAAAGAATGACAAATAATAAATATTTGTCATTTTTTTAATATATTTTATACTTCAGCTAATTTCTTCATTTCTATCTTCAGTTTTTCAGCTTTTTGTTCAGCATCTTCACTACTATTTCCTTTGACTCCCATATAAAATTTGATTTTAGGTTCAGTTCCTGAAGGACGAACAACTAACCAACTATTATTGTATAATTCATAATATAAAACATTAGATTTTGGTAATTCAATATCAGTTAATTCTCCTGTTTCAATATTTTTTGATTTACCTATACTATAATCTTTTATATTCTTAACTTTATATTCTCCTATTTCCTTTATTTCCTTATTTCTTAATTTTTCCATGATCTCTTTCATTTTCTCAATTCCCTCTTTACCTTCTAAGACAATTGATAATGAATCTTCTTTATAATATCCATATTTTTCATAAATATTTATAAGTTGATCATATAAAGTTAATCCTTTTTCTTTGTAATATGCTGCCGCTTCACACATAACCATTGTTGTAACTACACCATCTTTATCTTTTGAATTTGTACCAATTAAATAACCAAAACTTTCTTCATATCCAATTAGAAATTCATAATCCTTATTTTTTTCAAATTCTTTTATCTTTTCTCCAATATATTTAAAACCTGTTAAAGTTTCAAACATTTTCACATTATACTTCTTAGCCATTTCATCTGGTAAATTTGAAGATACTATAGTTTTTACCATAGCTCCATTTTTAGGAAGTATTCCTTTTTCTTCTTTTTGAGAAAATTCATATTCTATAAGCAATGTTCCTGTCATATTACCATTAAATCGTATATATTCACCTGTTTTTTTATCTTTAACATATGCTCCCATTCTGTCACTATCTGGATCAGTTGCTATTACTAAATCTGCATCTTTTTCTTTTGCTAATTTTAGAGCTAATGTCAATGCTTCTGGCTCTTCAGGATTTGGAAACTTAACTGTAGGAAAATTGCCATCTGGCATTTCTTGCTCTTTCACAATATATACTTTTTCAAAACCTAATTCTGATAACACCCTTTTAACTGAATCTTTACCAGCTCCATTAAGAGGAGTATATACTATTTTAAGGTTTTTTCCTTCTTTTTCTATACTTTCTTTATTTAAAACTAATTTTTTAAGATTTTCTATATATTTATTATCAATTTCTTCACTAATTATATTATATAATCCAGATTTCTCTGCTTCTTCTTTGTTAATTGTTTTTATTTTTTCATAATCATCAATCCTTTTTATTTCTTTTGTTATATCTACATCTTGCGGATATACTATTGGAGCGCCGCCTTCCCAGTATACTTTATATCCATTATATTTTGGTGGATTGTGACTTGCAGTAATCATAATACCAGCTATACATCCTAATTCTTTTACTGCAAAAGATAATTCTGGAACTGGTCTTAAAGAAGCAAATTTATATGTTTTTATTCCATTAGCATTTAGAATTAATGCAACTATTTTACTAAACTCTGATGACATATTTCTTGAATCAAATCCTATAGCAACACTTTTTTTTTCTGCTCCTTGTTTTATAATATAGTTTGCTAATCCTTGTGTAGCCTTTCCTACTGTATATTTATTCATATAATTTGTACCAGCACCCATTACACCTCTTAATCCAGCTGTACCAAATTCTAATTCCTTATAAAATCTATTTTTTATTTCATTTTCATCTTCTTTTATTTCTAATAATTCTGCCTTTGTTTCTTTATCAAAAAAATCACTATTACACCACTTATCATATTCTTTTAAATACTCCATTTATATTCCTCCTATTTTAGTTCTTCTTTTATTTTATTCTTCTGTTCCATATTTTTTATTATATAACTCTCTTGCTGTTTCTGGACTATCTATACCTCTTCTGTTTTTTACTGGCGCAAACTCTTCTTCTCTTTTTATTCTCATTACAAGCATATTATTTAAACTTGAAAAAGCATCAAATATAAATGTTTCAAATTTATATGCATTTGGTTCTTCTGGATTAATAATTTTAGCTTCTTCATTCATATGTTTTGCTTTTTTAAAAGCTACATGATATGGTAGTTTCTTTTGTGCTATATCTTCTATTCTTTCTATATTAAACATATTACATAAAATATGTGATTCTCCATACAAAAGATTTTCCTTTTTATCTTTTAAGTTTGCCATCTCTTCTGAAATTTCTGTATATTCTATAACACTAGGTTTTCCATTTCTAATACAAAAACTTCCTACTTTCTCTTCTGGATAAGCTTTAACCAATGATTTTCCTGCAGCTAAACATTTCTTTTCTACACATAACCCAATAAATATTGGATCTACCATTTTAACTAAAATATTATCTACTCCACCAATAAAAATCCATTTAATATTTTTTTGTTTAATATCTTCTATTATATTTCCTTCTAACATTGATTCAAAAACTCCACCATGTCCATTTGCACCAAAATTTATTAAACCTTTTTCATTTAATAAAATTTTTCCATTAGTATCAATCATCGGCAGCTCACCTTGAATAAAAAATGTTATTTTTTCTTTTGGATAATTAAAATAATTGTTTTTTTCAAAAAATTCTATAGTATCTTTATTATTCTGATTACTTGTCATTATATACCAATTTACATATACACCATATTTATTTTTTGCATCTTTTAGGCTATCACATAAAATTTCAAAAAGTGATTTATTAGATTTTAATCCTAAATCATATGTTCCTTTTGGCCCTCCATGTCCGAAGTCTTGTCCCTTGACCTCCAGCCATTGTAAGAACACCCAATTCACCTTTTTGTATTTTATCTATTCCTATTTTTTCATATTTATCATATTCTTCTTTTTCCAATTCATATTTATCTATATATTCCATTGGCTCTATTAAATCATCTTTTTCTTCTATCTCTTGTTTTGTATCTTTATACATTTTATCCATCATTTTAAAATCAATTGATAAAATTTGATTTAAAAGAATATCTTTCTCTTCTTCAGATAATTCATTATAATATACTAATAAATGTTTTTGATCATATTTTTCCAATAATTCTTTTGATTCAAAGTATTTTTTATTCATATTTTTATACCTACTTCTATTATTTAGTATTTTTTTTAATATTATAATATATATTATTGTTAGTCAACTTTTTATTGAGCCTTTTTATCGCCATTTCTTATATAATCACTAAAAACTTCCTTTATCTCTTTTTCCCCTGAAGTATTTAATATTTTATCATTTTTATCTAATATGCTTTTTATATTTTCATTAAAATGCATTATCTCATAACAATTTATTATATTTATATTTATTTTTTCTGTTTTTTCTTTATTTTTTTTCATCCATTTTTCTAAGTTTAAATTCATTACATCTATATGATTTTCATCACCAACTAAAAAAAGATAACACTCTTTTTTATTGTTCAATACTTTTTTCATGCTTTTTTCAAAATACATATATTTATACATTTTATTTTTTGTCCAATTAATACTTTTAATTTTATTTTTTATTTCTTCTTTCAAATTCAATTTAGATAATAATAAATCAATACTACTATTTATATTTTTGTCTGATAAAATCTCAACTGTTTTATTTTCATTCAACTTTTCTGATATATATGGAAGAATCATTGTACACAAATGAGCATCACTCACATAAAAACTACACATTCTTTTTATACCATTATAATATTCATTCATTCTTATATCCCCCTACTAATTAACACTTCCATATTTTACCATTTAGTTTTTTAATTGTCAATATTTTCCATTAATTTTATATCTTAAATTTAAATAATATATTTTTGAATATTTTTTTCATTTTAGTTAATACTTTTTTTAAAGAGAGATTTTGACATTTTTTGTTTTTTTTATATAAGGAGGTTTTTTATGAAAAATTTAATAAATATTGTACATTCTTCTAAATTAAAACTTTTTTTAATATTGTTTATATTATTTGCTTTATATATCTTTATATCTGCAACATCATATGCTGATACTGTTTCAAATAATATTTCTAATAGTGTATTTAGGCTTCATGTATTAGCCAATAGTGACTCTAAAGAAGATCAAGAACTAAAATATTTAGTTCGTGACAAATTATTAGAATATATGAACTCATTATCTATTAACATGTCATCTAAAGAAGAAATTATTCAAATAGTTAATGATCATCAAGAAGATTTTAAGAAAATTTCTTTAGAAACAATAAAAGAAAATGGGTTTGATTATAATGTTAATATAAGTATTGATTCATCATATTTTCCAACAAAAACATATGGAGATATTTCTTTGCCAGCTGGTGTTTATGATGCTCTTAAAGTCGAAATTGGTAATTCTGAAGGTAAAAACTGGTGGTGTGTCATGTTTCCTCCCTTATGTTTTGTTGATATAAGTACTGGAATTGTACCTGATGATTCTAAAGAAATTATTAAAAACTCTTTAACTGATGAAGAATTTAGTTTGGTTAATTCTGGATTAAGTGACTCTTCTTATGAAGATACAATAAGTTTTAAATTTAAATTAATAGAATTACTAAATTCTTCTAAACAACTATCTGCAAAAAACTAAATATCAAGCAATTTTGTTTTAAAAAATAATAGAAATATTTAATATTTCTATTATTTTTAATTTATAACTTATTTTATAATTTTATGTACTATCTTACTTATTTTTAAAAATAGTTGTAAATGATATAATTTTATGTTATATTCTTTATATTAGAGTGTATTCACACTCTTTTTTAGATTGTTTATACCAAATTTACTTGGGGGTAATTATTTTGAAAAAATTAGTGGTTACAGGTGATGGCCCTTTAAAAGGCGAAGTAATAATAAGTGGCGCAAAAAATGCAGCAGTAGCAATATTGCCTGCTACAATTTTAGTTAAAGGAAAATGTACTATAGAGAACATACCAAATATTAGTGATGTTAAGCTTTCTTGTACTATTTTAGAAAGTTTAGGTGCAAAAATAGAATGGATAGATACAAATACTATTTTAGTTGATACTAGTGATGTTAACTCTACAAAAGCACCATTAGATATAACTAGTAAATTTAGAGCCTCATACTATTTTATTGGCGCTCTTTTATCTAGCTATAAAGATGCTGAAGTTGGTTTACCAGGTGGATGTAATCTAGGTGCTCGTCCAATAGATCAACATATTAAAGGTTTTGAAGCTCTAGGTGCTACAATTGATGTTAGTCATGGTAAAATTCATGCAAAAGCAAAAAAATTAACAGGTACTCAAATATATCTAGATGTAGTTTCTGTTGGTGCTACAATAAATATTATGATTGCATCTGTTTTTGCTAAAGGTACTACTACTATAGATAATGCTTCAAAAGAACCTCACATTGTTGATGTTGCAAACTTTTTAAATACTATGGGAGCTGATATACGTGGTGCTGGTACAGATGTTATAAAAATAAATGGTATAGAAAAATTACATGGAGAAGCAACATATTCTGTTGTTCCTGATCAAATAGAAGCAGGAACTTTTATGCTTGCTGCAGTTGCATCAAAAGGAGATATTTTAGTTAAGAATTGTATAACAAAACATTTAGAACCCTTAACTGCAAAAATACTTGAAATGGGTGCACATGTTGAAGATATAAATGGTGAAGATATAAGAGTTTGGATGACAAAAAGACCAAACAAAGCAACTATTAAAACTTTACCTTATCCAGGTTTTCCAACTGATTTACAACCTCAAATGGGAGTTGTCTTATCTATCTCTAAAGGAACTAGTACAATTAATGAAGGTATTTGGGATTCAAGATTTCTATATACTAATGAGTTAAATAATATGGGTGCAAAAATAACACCTCAAGGAAAAACTGCTTTTTTTGAGGGTGTGGAAAAATTAACTGCTGCACCTGTTTACTCAACAGATTTAAGAGCTGGTGCTGCATTAATAATCGCTGGGATTATAGCCAAAGGAAAAACTGAAATTTTTAATATAGAACATATTGATAGAGGATATGAGTGCATAGAAGAAAAATTCAGAAAACTTGGAGCAAAAATAGAAAGAATTAGTGATTAATTTCAAAGGAATAAATATATGTTAAAATTTGGTAGTTTATATAGTGGAAGTACAGGAAACAGTTTATATGTGGAAAGTAATAACACAAAAATATTAATAGATAGTGGAGTGAGTGCAAAAAAAATAAAATCTGCACTTTCTTCTTTTGACTCAAATATTTCTGAAATAGATGCAATTTTAGTTACACATGAACATTCTGATCATGTTCAAAGCCTAGGAACTCTTTCAAAAACACATAACATTCCTGTTTTTGCTAATACTGAAACTTGGGATGCTATGCCTAAACAAACAGAAAAAATTCTCCCTTCAAACAAAACTCTTTTTAAGATGTCAGAAAAGTTTGAAATTGGAGATTTAACAATAGAACCTTTTCCAATACCTCATGATGCTGCTAATCCTTGTGGTTTCAATATTTTTAACAAAAAGGATAAAATAAGCATTTTAACAGATGTTGGTCATATTAATAACAACATTATAGGTCAATTAGAAGGTAGTTCTTTTATTATGTTAGAATCTAACTATGATCCACAAATTTTAAAAGCTTGTTCTTACCCATATCTTCTTAAAAGAAGAATAGATGGACCTACAGGACATCTACCAAATGAAGATGCAGGAAAAACAATATCACATCTTTTAACAACTGGTTTAAAAAAAGTAATGCTTGGCCATTTGAGCAAAGAAAATAACTTTCCAGAACTTGCATATAAAACTGTAGTTGAAGAACTTATGCAAAACAACTTTGATGAAAACTCTATAAACATTTCTGTTGCTAGTCGTATAGAGCCTAGTAAATTAATAGTTATATAATTAATATACTATAAGGAGTATTTTTTGTATGTTAAATATTGATATAATATGTATTGGTAAAATTAAAGAACTTTATTTAAAAGATGCTATTAAAGAATATTCTAAAAGACTTTCTAAATATTGCAAACTAAATATTATAGAATTAGCTGACGAAAAATTGCTAAACACTTTAAATGATAGCATTATTAATAAAATAAAAACCATTGAATCTAATAAAATAATGTCTAACTTAAAAAATGATTCATATGTTTTTTCATTAGATTTAAAAGGAAAAACTTATTCTTCTTTAGACTTTTCAAAAAAAATAGATGATATTTCATTAAATCTAAATAGTAATATTACTTTCATAATTGGAGGAACTCTTGGCCTTACAGATGAATTATTAAAGAAATCAAATGAATCAATTTGCTTTTCTAAAATGACTTTTCCTCATCAATTAATACGAGTCTTTCTTTTAGAACAACTCTTTAGATCTTTTAAAATTTCTCGAGGAGAAACATATCACTGGTAAAAGAAAAAACTAGAAAATGTCTCTAGTTTTTTTTGAAATAAATCTTTCTTGAAATAAATCTTTCTTGAAATAAATCTTTTTTTGAAATAAATCTTTTTTTGAAATAATTATATATTTTAGCCCCATATATTTGGGGGCTTACAAAGAGAACATTTTATTAGGGACATTTTCTAGCTTTAAGGGGAGCTATATATATTTAATTTAGTCCTCTTTGTAAGATTAATAACATGATTAATAACTCTTTTTTTATATTAACTTTTCTTTTGTTGGATAAATTACTTTTCTTCGAATTTTTTTAATAATTTTTTTGATAATTTTTTGTTTAAAAAACTTTTGACAACAAAATATATTGAATAAAATAATAAGATTTTAATAAACATTTTGAACCTCTTGAAATAATTTACATCCTTATATTACTATGAATACCAACACTTGTCAAGATTTTCTTTTCGACATTTTTTTACATTTTATTCCATGTTAATCTCTCTTTTTTTGTTTTTCTACACTATTTGATGTTTTTTAGCAAGATTTTTATACTTTTATTTGACAATTCTTTGTTAAAAACATGAAAAAATTATAATAGAAGTTAAAATTCCTACAAAATCTGCAATTAAAGATGCAATTAATACAAACCTTATATTTTTTATACCCACTGTACTTGTATATATTGCTATTGTGTATAATGTTGTTTCAGTACATCCCATTATGGTTGAAGATATTAAACCTATTTTATCATCTACTCCATATTTACTCATTATATCTATAGCTATAACCATTGATGCACTTCCAGAAATCGGTCTTAATATTGCTAATGGCATTATTTCTATAGGTATACTAAATATCCTTAATACTGGTTCTATAAGTCTAATAAAAACATCTAATATTCCTGAACTTCTTAATGCTCCAACTGCCATAAATATTCCTACTAATGTAGGAAATAGTTTTATTACTATTTTTAAACCTTCTTTAGCTCCATTTAAAAAAGTATCATATACTTTATTTTTTTCTAACACACCATACCCAATTATCAATATAATGACTACTGGCATTGCTGAAGCAGATATATAATTTACTATTTCCACCAAAACCTCCTATTAATTTCTAATATTTTTTCATCAATATTTTTGCTGATGCTATTCCTGCTGTTGCTGCAGTTATTGTAGCAATCCATACAGGTATGATTATTTTTGTAGGGTTACTTGATCCTAAAGAATTTCTTATTGCTATTACTGTAGTTGGTATCAACTGAAGTGAAGCTGTATTTAGAATTATAAGCATTGCCATTGAATCAGAAATTACATCTTTTTCTTTATTTCTATTTTGCAATGTTTTCATTGCCTTCAATCCTATTGGTGTTGCAGCATTACCTAAACCTAAAATATTAGCAATAATGTTTAATGATATTTCCTCATATGCTATATCTTTTTTATCTATATCAGGAAAAAGAAATTTTATTAAAGGTTGTAGTACTTTAGTTAACTTCTTTACTAATGTGGTCTTTTGTGCTATCTCCATAATTCCACTCCATAAACACATTGTTCCCAAAAAAGTAAGGGTTAGTTCTACTGCACTTTTACAAGATTCAAAAATTCCATTATTTATATTTTCTGCCTTACCTGTAAAAAGAGCATAAACAAATGATATTATTATGAATATTGGCCAAATTTTATTTAACATATTTATTTTCCTTTCTTCTTAATTTTATGCTCCTATTTTTACTCCTATTCTACTATTAATTTGGAAATATTTTCATATGATAAAAGGAATACTTTTTCTTTGTATATATTGCCTTTTACAATATAATATGATATTATAAAGCTACAATATTTGTCGATTATTGTAGCTTTGAAGGGGGTATTATTATGAAGTCAACTGGAATTGTAAGAAGAGTAGATGAACTTGGAAGAGTTGTTATTCCAATAGAACTTAGAAACAAGTTTGATATCAAAGAAAAAGATCCTATTGAAATTTTTGTGGATGGTTCTTCTATTGTTTTAAAGAAATATGAACCAAACTGTAATTTCTGTGGAAATTCAAAAAAATTGTCTACTTTTAAAGATAAATTGATTTGTGCTAAATGTGCTGATCAAATATCAGATAAATTATCAGATAAAAAAATATAATATAACCAAAAAGGTAATATAATTTCTTATATTACCTTTTATTCTTTTCTATAACAATACTCATCTTTAATATCTCTTACACAAATAATTTATATATTTCATTTTTATTTGTTTTTCTATCTTTTGCTATTTTTTTTATTATTTCTTTTTTTTCTAAACCCTTATCTTCATAATATTTATAATGCTCTTCTATTTTTAATTTATTTAATATTTCAATTTCTTTATTAATATCATTATTTAAAACATTACCCTCAATTATTATTACATATTCACCCTTTGGATTAATTTGATCTAAAATTTCTTTTACTTCACCTCTTATATATTTTTCATGTATTTTAGTTAATTCTTTTGCAAGAACAATATTTCTTTTATACAATATTTCTTCTAAATCTTTTAATGTACTTATTAACTTATGTGGTGCTTCATATAAAATAATAGTCTTATTTGATTCTTTTATTTCTTCTAATTTTATTTTTCTTAATTTCTTATTTAAAGGCAAAAAACCTATAAAAGTAAATTCTTTTGTACTTAATCCTGATGCTACTATTCCTGTAATAGCTGCACATGCTCCTGGTATTGATATTATTTCTATATTATTTACTATTGCTTCTTTTACTATCTCTTCACCAGGATCAGAAATTCCAGGTGTACCTGCATCAGAAACTAATGCTATGTTTTTACCTTCTTTTAATGATTCTATAATAGCATTCTTTTTATTATCTTCATTGTGTCTATGGCAACTTATCAACTGTTTATTAATATTTAAGTGGTTTAAAAGTTTCAAAGTATGCCTTGTATCTTCTGCAGCTATTATATCTACTTCTTTCAATATTCTTATTGCTCTTAAAGTTATATCTTCTAAATTTCCAATAGGTGTTGCAACTAAATATAATTTTCCTTCCATCTTTTCCTCTTTCTTTTATCTTTTATTATATATTTTTAAAACTTCCTGTGTATAACTATTGTCTTCATTATATATTATCAACGGTTTTTCAACATTTAAAAAGGGTTTTGCTCCTTTTATTCCTTTTATTAAAATTAAATTTGGGGACTTATCTTTTTTGGGATAAACCATTTTTAACACTTTTGGTTCTATCTTGTATTTTCTCAATAAACTTAAAATATCAACCAATCTTTCTGGTCTATGAACCATATATATTTCCCCATATTGTTTTAATAATTTAGCTGATATTTTTATAAAATCTTCTAAATTTGCTGTTGTTTCATGTCTTGATAATATTTTAGTTTCTTTCCCATTTTTTATACCAGTATCTTTTATCTTATATGGTGGATTTGTTATTACAACATCCATACTTAATTTTTCAAATATATTTTCAATTTCTTTTATATCTTTATTTAATATTTCAAATTTCTCTTCAAGATTGTTTAGTTTTACACTTCTTTTTGCCATTTCTGCTACTTCTTCTTGAATTTCAATTCCATAAATTTTTGATAACTTTGTTTTTCCACAAAGTAGTATTCCTAATATTCCTGTCCCTGTTCCTAAATCCAATACTTTTGAATTTTCTTTTAATTCTTTTGCAAAATCAGAAAGCAAAACAGCATCCATACCAAAACAAAAACCTTCTTTGTTTTGGATAATTTTAAGTCCTTTATATTCTAAATCATCTATTCTTTCATTTTCTTTTATATCCATTTTTATAAAAATCCTCAACTTTTTTTATTATTTACATATTATATATTATATTTAAAAAAAGTGCAAAAAGGGGTGTATTAACATGAATTGTTGTACAAACAAAAAAACTTATAACATCAATTCAAATAACATGGAAAATTTGAGATCTTCAGAAAATAAATCAAAGAAAAATAAAATTTCTTTCACAAAAAGAAAAGAGAACACTTTGTGCTCTCTTAGGCAAGTTGAAGGCTTTTTATGTACTTTCAAAACTATTTTTAGATCAATAGAAGTATATAAGTTTTTTAAATAATTATTAAAAAATAAATTTGTTTTTTTACTTGATTTTATTTTACATAATAGTATTATCTTATCTTAGAAAATTGTTCATTAAATACAATTCCACCATCATTAAAACCTTTATTTTCTTCTCCATCAATAATTATTTTTATAAATTCTATTTCTGTTAATTCTGTTACTGTATTTACTATTGAATTTATAGTTTTTTCTTCTTCTTGCTTTGTTCCCTGGTGATTATCTATAAATTCTTTAGAAAAATCTATATACAATACATTTCCCTTTAACTCTGCTTTATTTAATATTGTTCCATTTGGTATAGTTCTTTCCATTTTCTCATTTTTAGGTTCTTCTAACAGCATATTAATTAGAGTTTCATATGGTGTTTTTGCTAAAATATTTACATCTATTTTTCTAGCTTCTGGCATTAATTCTTTTGTATCCACATTTTTATAATATAATGTTACAATTGTTTGTCTTAACTGCTCTTCAGAAATTTCTTCTTGTGGTATAATTTCTAATTCTTCTATTTCTTTTTTATTATTTATTTTATTAAAAACAAATATTCCTCCTATTAATAATATAATAATTATCACTAATATAATTACTGTTTTTCTTATTTTCATATATCATTCCTCCTTATTTTGTTATTTAATAATATTATAGACAAGTATTTTTTAGAACTATAATTTGACAAACTGTTTTTTTTGTTATACCTTATTTAAATAATATTACAATTAATTGAATGGAGTTTTTATGAAAAAAGTTAAGGATCCTGTTAGTGGATATACTCACTTAGCAGGTGCAATTGCCTCAGTTGTGGGCTTAGTATTTTTAATAATATTTTCAGTAAAATATGGTGAAGGTGCATGGGATGTTACTTCTTTTACTATATTTGGTACAGGTTTAGTACTTTTATATACTTTTAGTGCTTTATACCATTTATTAAATATTGGTAAAAAAGGAACTATTGTATTTAGAAAATTTGATCATATAATGATATATGTTTTGATTGCTTCAACATATACACCAATATGTTTAGGTCCATTAAGAGGACCTTGGGGATGGTCTGTTTTTGGAACTGTATGGCTTTTAGCTGTTCTTGGAATTATTTTAACTTCTGTATGGTTAGAGGCACCTAGATGGTTATCTACAGGTATCTATCTTGCTATGGGTTGGATTGTAATTGTTGCTTCATATCCAATGCTTAAAATATTCTCTTCTTTAAATGCTTTGTCATCTTTGTGGTGGCTACTAGCTGGTGGTATTTTCTATACAATTGGAGGAGTAATCTATGGTTTAAAATGGCCTAAATTAAAAAATAAATATTTTGGCTTTCATGAGATATTTCATATATTCATTATGCTTGGTAGCTTATGCCATTATTGGTTTATCTTTAAATATGTACTATACATATAAAATATATCCTATATAATTGAATATAGAAAATAAAGATTAAAAAGATTATTGTATTTTTAATCTTTATTTTTTTATTTTATTAAGCTTTTTTACTCTTTTTTTCTTTACTCTTTCCATTCTTTAACATTTGACAAATCCTCTGTTTCCGTATAAAATTAAGATTGAGTTTTATCTTTTTGCATAAAGCAAAAAGAAAGGAGAATAATTAATGGATACTTTACTACATGTTGGTTTAGATGTAGGTTCTACTACTGTAAAAATTATAGTTATGAATTCTGACAAAGAAACCATATATTCAGATTACAAAAGACATTTTTCAGATACTAAAAATACTATCTGTCAATTTTTAGAAGAATTAATAAACAACTATCCAAATAATACATTTACTGTTGCGCTTACTGGATCTGGGGCAATGTCAGCTGCTAACTTTTTAGGAGTAGCTTTTATACAAGAAGTTGTTTCTTGTATAAGAGTGGTTGAATCATACATCCCTGAAACTGATGTTGTTATAGAACTTGGTGGAGAAGATGCCAAAATAATATATTTTGATCAATCTGTAGAACAACGTATGAATGGTACTTGTGCAGGTGGAACTGGAGCTTTTTTAGATCAAATGGCTTCATTATTACACACTGATACATCTGGCCTTAATACTCTTGCAAAAACATACAAAACTATATATCCAATAGCTTCTCGTTGTGGTGTTTTTGCTAAAACAGATATTCAACCTCTTTTAAATGAAGGTGCTGCAAAAGAAGATATTGCTGCCTCTATATTTCAAGCTGTAGTTAATCAAACAATTAGTGGTCTTGCTTGCGGAAGACCTATTAAAGGTTCAGTAGCTTTTTTAGGAGGACCTCTAAATTATTTGCCTGAACTTAGAAAAAGATTTATAGAAACTTTAAATTTAAAAGAAAATGAAATAATAGTTCCTGAAGAATCTCATTTATTAGTAGCAAAAGGTGCTGCTATTGATTCTTTAACCGGTGAACACATTAGTGTAAATGAATTAGAGCAAAAAATAAATAATCTAAAAAATGCTCAAGATAATACTACACATCCAATTTCACCATTATTTAATAATGTAGGTGAATATTTAGATTTTAAAGAAAGACATGAAAAATCTACTGTATCTAAAAAACCATTATCTGAATTTTCTGGTGATTGTTTCTTAGGAATTGATGCTGGATCAACTACTACAAAACTAGTATTAATTGATCGTGATTCTAATCTTCTATTTTCTTTATATGGAGGAAATGAAGGTAACCCTTTAAAAAGTGTTAAAAAAATGCTTAAAGAATTATATTCTGTTTTACCTGAAAAAGCTAACATCAGATATAGTGGTGTTACTGGATATGGTGAAAAATTAATTCAAACAGCATTAAATATTGACTTAAATGAAATAGAAACTATTGCACATTATACAGCAGCAAAAAAATTCCTTCCTAATGTAACTAGTATTGTTGACATTGGTGGACAAGATATGAAATATATAAAAATGAAAAATAATGATATTGACAACATTCTTCTTAATGAAGCTTGTTCTTCTGGTTGTGGTTCTTTCATAGAGACTTTTGCTAAAAGCTTAAATGTAAGTATTGATACTTTTGTAAAAGAAGCTTTAGAATCAACTAGACCAGTTGATTTAGGTTCAAGATGTACAGTATTTATGAATTCAAAAATAAAGCAAGCACAAAAAGAAGGATATTCTGTTGGAGACATTTCTGCTGGACTTTCTTATTCAGTTATTAAAAATGCTATTCAAAAGGTTATGAAAGTAAGAGATGTTAACACTTTAGGAGATCACATAGTAGTACAAGGAGGTACTTTTTATAATGATGCTGTTCTTCGTGCTTTTGAATTAATTGTTGGAAAAAATGTAATCCGCCCAGATATTGCTGGATTAATGGGAGCATATGGTATTGCTCTTCTTTCAAAAGAACAATATGAAACAAATTTTGATATGGAATATTTTTCTACCATATTAATTTCTGAAGATTTAGATAAGTTAGATGTAAAAGTTTCTCATGTTAGATGTAAAAAATGTGAAAATACTTGTCTTCTTACTATCAATTCTTTTAGTAATGGACAAAAACACATATCTGGAAATCGTTGTGAGCGTGGTGCAGGAATAGAATCACAAAACAGTGAACTTCCTAATTTGATAAAATATAAATATGACAGAACATTCGATTATACACCATTAAGTGAAGATAATGCACGTCGTGGAACAATTGGTATTCCTAGAGTTTTGAATATGTATGAAGATTTTCCTTTTTGGTATACTTTTCTTACAAACCTAGGATTTAGAGTAGTATTATCAGAAAAAAGTAACAGAAAAACTTATGAAAAAGGTATGGAATCTATGCCTTCTGAATCTGTTTGCTACCCTGCTAAATTAGCTCATGGACATATTATAAGTTTATTGGAAAAAGGAGTTAAAACTATATTCTATCCTTGTATACCATATTCTAGAAAAGAATATGAAAAAGCTGATAATCACTATAATTGTCCTATAGTTATTTCATATTCAGAAGTTCTAAAAAATAATGTTGAAGAATTAGATTCAGATGAAATAAAATTTCTAAATCCTTTTTTACCTTTTGATAAAAGGAATTTAGTAAAAAGAATTTTAGAGTTAGATGAATTTAAAGAATATAATTTTACTAAAAAAGAATTATTATTAGCAGCTGAAAAAGCTGAAGAAGAATATCAATCTTTTAAAAAAGATATATTTAACAAAGGTGAAGAATCTGTTAAATATATAGAAGAAAACAACTTAAAAGGAATAGTTCTTGCTGGAAGGCCTTATCATGTTGACCCTGAGATCAATCATGGAATAGATACTTTAATAACTAGTTTAGGTCTATGTGTCCTAACTGAGGACTGTATAGCCCATAAAACAGAAGCAAAAAGACCAATAAGAGTTGTAGACCAATGGGTATATCATGCAAGGCTTTATGCAGCTGCTGAATATGTTGGAAAACATGACAATTTAGAATTAATACAATTGAATTCTTTTGGTTGTGGTGTTGATGCAGTAACAACAGATCAAGTAGAGGAAATTCTATCTAGTTATGAGAAAATGTATACATTAATAAAAATTGATGAAGTAAATAACCTAGGAGCTGTTAGAATTCGTATTAGATCTTTATTGGCTAGTATGAATAAAAGATTACATATAAAACATTCTGAATCTTCTGGGGATTACAGTATGAATAAAATAATATTTACAAAAGAAATGAGGAAAGATTATACTATACTAGTTCCTCAAATGGCCCCTATTCATTTTGAATTATTAGAAAAAGCTGTTTCTTCTTCTGGTTATAAAGTTAAACTATTAAGAGATTGTACTCAAAAAACTGTTGAAACAGGATTAAAATATGTTAATAATGATGCTTGTTATCCATCTATCCTTACTACAGGTCAGATGATTGAGGCTTTAGAATCTGGCGAATATGATGTTAATAAAACTGCTTTAATCATGTCACAAACAGGTGGTGGATGTAGAGCAACAAACTACATTGGTTTCATAAGAAAAGCTTTGAAAGATGCTGGTTTTGAAAAAATACCTGTAATATCTTTTAATATTGTTGGTATGGAAAAAATGCCTGGATTTAAATTAACAATTCCTTTAATTGAAAAAATATTAAGGACTTTAGTTTATGGTGATTTATTACAAAAAATGCTTACAAAAAATAGAGTATATGAAGTTAACAAAGGAGAATCTCAATTACTTTTTGATACATGGATGGAAAAAGCTAAAAAGCTATTAGAAAAAGCTTCTAATAAAGAGTTTAAACAAAGTATTTATGATATAGTAAATGATTTTGAAAAAATAGAATTAGATACCAGTGTTGAAAAGCCTAAAGTTGGTATTGTAGGAGAAGTATTAATAAAATATCATCCTTTTGGAAACAACTATGTTGCTGATTTATTAGAAAAAGAGGGTGCTGAAGTAATTCTTCCAGATTTTATGGGATTTGTTAAGTTTATGGCAACACACAAAATAACCTTTAATACTCTTTTAAAAACAAATAAAACTGTTGCTAAAATTTCTAAATTTGCTATTAGTTTAATTGATATTTTAGAAAAAGATATGAGACTTGCATTATCAAGTTCTAAAAAAGGATATTTACAACCTTGTGATATATGGCACTTAGAAGATAAAGTAAAAGATGTTCTTTCTATAGGAAATCAAACTGGTGAAGGTTGGTTCTTAACTGCAGAAATGATTGAATATATTGAAAACAACATACCAAATATAGTGTGTGTTCAACCTTTTGCTTGTTTACCAAACCATGTTGTAGGAAAAGGAGTAATAAAAACAATTAGAAATAAATTTCCTGAAGCAAATATTTCTCCAATTGATTATGATCCTGGTGCAAGCGAATCAAATCAAACAAATAGAATTAAATTATTAATGACTATAGCCAGAGATAATTTGAAACAAAAAAATGATGCTAAAACAAAAACTGATAAAGAAAAAATAACTAACAATTAATTTAGCTATAAAGAAAAAATAATATTATATTAATTTATAATATTATTTTTTTATTTGTTTTATTTTTACTTTTATTAAATAATAATTGCTTATTAATTCTATTTATTTAATAAATTTTTGAATTTCTCTTTCATATAATTGTTTTTACAAGACAATAGAATTTAATATAAATACTCAATATATAGATTTTCAAAATCAATTATTTTGAATTTATGTTGACTATTTTGTGTTTTTATTATCACTATCCTCGTTCACTATTCCGTTAGTTTATATTCTTTTTTAATTTACTTTCATTCAAATTTTTCATATATTTTCTATATTTTTTGTAACTATTACTTTTTTAAAAATAATCTTTGATTAAATTAATTTTGATTAAAAATTTTATTTTGAATATATTTTAAAATAAATTAATTTTGATTTTTATATTATTTATTTTAAATTAATAAATAATAAATATAATTTTCTATTTATTCTGTTTTTTATGTTTTCTATTAATATTTATTTTGTTTTATTAAATAGATGTTTTTATTTAATTTTAATCCCTTAAAATTTTTTTATTTTTCAACCCATTTAAATCTATTTTTATAAAATATTAAATATTTATCTTTTTATTAACTTATAATTATGTCTTTATAGGATAATAAAATAATTTAATTAAAATCAATTATAATATATAGAAACAAAATTATTTATGCATTATGTTGATTAGTTTTGTTTTTCATTATCTTTTTCATTTTTCACTATTCCGTTATTGTTCACCCTGTATTCTATTCATTTTTATACAATTACTTTATCTATTTTTCTTTTTTCTTGTAACCATCACTATTTTTATATAACTCTTTTTATTAAACAGTTAATATGTTGTTATCTCAATATTTTATATTTATTTGTTTTTATTTTAATTAATAACTATTTATTTATTATTAATTATTATTAAAAATATTTTAACTATATTTTGTATTAATTTTTTATTTTTATTACTAATATTTATTTTGTACTTTCTTTTTATTTTTATCAATAAAATAATTATTAGTTTTTTATTTTTTTATTTAATCTTTATTTATATTTAATTAATTAATTTTTTTAATATTTCAATTTTACATTATTAAACAAAAAACATTAAATATTTTTTTATTTCTACTATTATATAACTGCACATACAAAACAATAAAAACAAACTAATTAAAATTAGTACTTTTATATCAGAATAAAATTATCCATACATTATGTTGAGTATTTTATATTTTTGTTGCTAACATCATCATTCACTATTCCGTTAACTTATATTCTTTTTATATTCACTTTTATTCAAACATTTCATCTGTTTTCTATCTTTTTTTGTAACTATTACTTTTATACAAACCAACCTTTTATTTAATTAATTCTTTTATTTAATTAATTCTTTTATTTAATTAATTCTTTTATTTAATTAATTCTTTTATTTAATTAATTCTTTTATTTAATTAATTCTTTTATTTTTTATTTTCAATAAAAAATCTGCTTTTTATATCTACAATTTTTTCCTTTGTTTGTTTATATCCAATATTATATAATTCTTCTATTTTTTTTGTATCTAATAATTTTATATTTCCACTTTTAATTTTCAACAAATAGTCTGCTCCTATTAATTCATAGTTTGATAATTCATGACACAATATATTTATAGAGTTTGATATGACATCTATTATATTGTCACAACATTTTTCTCTTATTTCACTTTCAAAAACCACACTTAAAACCTTATCTGCACCAAGTTTTTTTGTTTCTCTCCATGGTACATTCTCTCTTATTCCTCCATCAATCAATTCTGTTTCATTGTATTTGCAAGGAGAAAATACTCCTGGATAACTACAACTACATCTTACAGCCTTACCTATATTTATATCATTAATATATCTTATTTTATCTGAATAGACATTTCTTTTTTCTAAAGATGAAAAAATATATATTTCTCCAGTATGAAGATCTACACTTGGTATTAATAATGGTCTTTTTATATCTTTTATATTATATATTTGTTTCTTACTACAATTAAGATTTATTAATTTTTCTATTATTTTTCCACTGTTTAGTCCATTTATAACAAACTTTCCTCTTGTTATTGCACCAATTGCAAACCTAAAAACATTCTTAAAATCAATATATTTTATTTTCTTGCCATATTCCTTAAACAACTCATATATCTCATCTGTACTAAACCCTGATGCATACAATACTGCAACTATACTGCCTGCTGATGTTCCTGATATATATTCAATGTTTATTTTTTCTTCTTCTAACGCTTTAAGAACTCCTATATGTGCTGCTCCTTTAACTCCTCCTCCTGATAATGATATTCCCAACTTCATAATTATACACCTCTTTAATATTTATTATTTTAGCATCTGTTTTAGACTATATTTAAATAATAAATATCACTATTTTATTTTTATGAAAAACAACTTTTTATAAAAACATTTTCTCTCTATTATTGTACTCTTTTAAAATAATAATTTAAACAAAAAAATAGCTTTCAATTCCCCCATTTTCTCTTTTTTCAAGTGTTTTACAACTTCCAAATTTAAAAATAATTTAATTTTTCGAAATAATAATTTATCTATTTTATGTACTTTTGGCAATATTATGTAATCTGTTTTCATTCTATAAAAACCAACTTCTTTCAACATTTTTTCTATAAAAACTGTATTTTAAACTAACTATTTTCACACATTATAAATTAAAAATAATACAAAAAAATAATACAAAGATTATTTTTCTTTGTATTATTTTTGGCGCGGACGAGAGGATTCGAACCTCCGCTAGCCTCACGACTACTACAAGTTTAGCAAACTCGCCCCTTCAGCCACTTGGGTACGTCCGCTTGTTTATATTCTAATGTGCTTTCCTTTTGCTAGCAAGCATTATAATAACATATTAATAATAAATAGTCAACATTTTTTCTATTCACTCTTTTTGCTTTATTGGTAAAAATATTATACAAAAACCTTTATATAAATTACTTATATAAAGGTTTTTATCTTTAACAATTTTATATACATTATCTCTTGTTTGTACTACTTATATTATTAAAATTTCTTTTCTTTTTTAATATTTTTGCTGATGCTACTAAACATATTCCAATGCATATTAGTATATATATGCTAATTGATACTCCTCCTGTAGCTGGCGATACTATTAATTCTGCTCTATCTCTATGATTTTCTTTCGCCATTAACCCTAATTTTTCATATGGGTTTTCTGTTTTACTTATTTCTGTTATTACTTCAAATGTTCCCATATTCTCTGCATTGCTATTCCATTTTAGAATTAAATATATTTCTTTCATATCTCCTGGTAGTAATTTTTCTTGTGCTAAAACTTCTGTATATGCTTCTTGTCCCATTGTTCTCCATCCTGCTTTTGTATTTATTTCATCTCCTGATAATTCAAAACCATATGGTATTATACTTAAAATCTCTTTTGCATACCCTTCAACATTACCCATATTCTCAACTGTTATTTTATATACTGCTTTTAGTTCTGTGTTGTTTATTTCTTTGTTTCTTATTTCATATTTTAAGTCTGTTTCTTTTTCTACTCCATTTACAATTAATTTATCTAATTCTATTTTTATTCCTAAATCAAACACTAGTCCTGCTATTGGATTTATTTTAAATGTTTCTTCACTTCTTCTTATTTGTGTATTTCCTAACTTGTCCTCTCCTATTAAGTATAAATAGTAATTTCCTTTTTCTGCTGGTGTTTGAATTGTACTTCCTGATACATATGTGTGTCCTATCTCTATTTCTTCTTTTGTAACTCCTGTTTCTTTTTCACTCCATATATATCTTGAACTTGTAATTTTTACTCCTGATATATTGTCTGTTATTCTTACTGTTACCTCTTCTTGTCTTACTTCTTCCTCTGTTCCTTCTTTATTTAATGTTATTATTGGAGCCTCTCTGTCTATATTACTTATTGTTATTACTTCTACAGTCTCATTTCCTGCTTCATCTTTTACATATACTGTATATGCACCATTTTCTGTTACTTCAAATGTTCCACTTGCTATTTCTTCTGATGCAAATCCTGTTAAATCTGTTCCCGCTGTTCCTCCTGTAAAGTCTTCTACTGTTTTTATTCCAGTCATATGTTTTCCTAATACTGCTTTACTTCCTGTTCCATCTAAATCTACTGTTATTTCTACATTGTCTTTTGTTGGAATAGTACTGTCTGGTGTTAAAACAATTGTTGGCACTACTTTATCTATGTTTGATATTGCTATTACTTCTACTACTTCATTTCCTGCTTCATCTTTTGTATATACTGTATATGCACCATTTCCTGTTACTTCAAATGTTCCACTTGCTATTTCTTCTGATGTAAATCCTGTTAACTCTATTCCTTTTGTTCCTCCTGCAAAGTCTTCTACTGTTTTTGTCCCACTCATGTATTTTCCAACAACAACTTTACTTCCTGTTCCATTTAAATCTGCTGTTACTTCTACATTAGAATTTGTTGGAATACTTACATCTGGTGTTAGAATAATTGTTGGATCTATTTTTTCTATATTGCTTATTGTTATTACTTCTATAGCCTCGTTTCCTGCTTCATCTTTTGTATATACTGTATATATTCCATTTCCTGTTACTTCAAATGTTCCACTTGCTGTTATTCCAGATACAACTCCTGCTAATTCTGTTCCTGCTGTTCCTCCTGTAAAGTCTCCTACTGTTTTTGTTCCACTCATGTATTTTCCTAATACTACTTTACTTCCTGTTCCATCTAAACTTGCCGTTACTTCTACTTTAGAATTTGTTGGAATACTTACATCTAGTGTTAGAATAATTGTTGGATCTATCTTTTCTATATTGCTTATTGTTATTACTTCTATATCCTCATTTCCTACTTCATCTTTTGTATATACTGTGTATGTACCATTTTCACTTACTTCAAATGATCCACTTGCTGTTGTTCCAGACACAAACCCTGTTAAATCTGTTCCCGCTGTTCCTCCTGTAAAATCTTCTACTGTTTTTGCTCCACTCATGTATTTTCCTAATACTACTTTACTTCCTGTTCCATCTAAATTTGCTGTTACTTCAACTTTAGAATTTGTCCATGTTCCCGATGCTGGATCTTGACTTAATACTATTGTTGGATCTTCTTTGTCTATATTACCTATTGTTATTACTTCTACAGTCTCATTTCCTGCTTCATCTTTTGTATATACTGTATATGTACCATTTTCACTTACTTCAAATGTTCCACTTGCTGTTATCCCAGATACAACTCCAGTTATTTCTGTTCCTTCTGTTCCTCCTATAAAGTCTCCTGCTGTTTTTGTCCCACTCATGTATTTTCCTAATACTACTTTACTTCCTGTTCCATCTAAACTTGCCGTTACTTCTACATTAGAATTTGTCCATGTTCCCGATACTGGATCTTGATTTAATACTATTGTTGGGTCTTCTTTGTCTATATTACTTATTGTTATTACTTCTACAGTCTCATTTCCTGCTTCATCTTTTGTATATACTGTATATTCTCCATTTTCTGTCACTTCAAATGTTCCATTTACTGTTGTCCCTGACACAAATCCTGTTAACTCTGTTCCTCCTATAAAGTCTCCTGCTGTTTTTGTCCCACTCATGTATTTTCCTATTACAACTTTACTTCCTGTTCCATTTAAATTTGCTGTTACTTCTACATTAGAATTTGTCCATGTTCCTGATACTGGGTCTTGACTTAATATTATTGTTGGCAACAAGGTATCTGCTGTTATTTCTTTTCCACTGTTTGCCATTACACTTAAGGTTACTGTGTTTCCTAACGCATCCTCTAGAGTTCCTCCACTCAATTCTTTTATTTCTATTAGTCCATTATCCCCTGGTTGTAAAGAGTATTCATATGTCACTATATCTGCTAATACTGATCCTGTTGCTATTGTTCTTTCTTCTCCTGTTCCAAAATCTATTTTTAATTCAGGTACTGTTCCTATCACATTTTTACTTAATTTTACTTCTATTGTTATTTTTTGTCCTTCTTTGTATATTCCTGTTTCTGGAGCTGTTACTTTTATACTATCTACTACTACCTCTCCATTGTCAAATATGTATTGTCCCACTACTTTGTATCCATCTTGTGTCTCATCACTTAAGTTTCCTGCATTATCTGATATTTGTTTTATCCACAAATAATATGTTCCTGTTTTTCCTGTTCCTATTGTTACTGGTGTTCCACTTATATATGTGATAAAACTTTCTGTTGGTAATACTGTGTCACTTGTTCCTATTTGATACTCATATTCATTTGTTGATAACAGCCCTGCTCCTCCTGTATCTCCTACTGTTATTGTTATATCTTTACTCACACTTATTGTACTACTGTCTGGTACTACTACTATTGTTGGTGCTACTTTGTCTATATTACTTATTGTTATTACTTCTACAATCTCGTTTCCTGCTTCATCTTTTGTATATACTGTGTATGTACCATTTTCACTTACTTCAAACGATCCACTTGCTATTGTCCCAGACACAAATCCTGTTAACTCTGTTCCTGCTGTCCCTCCAGTAAAATCTCCTGCTGTTTTTGTTCCACTCATATATTTTCCTAATACTACTTTACTTCCTGTTCCATCTAAATTTGCTGTTACTTCTACATTAGAATTTGTCCATATTCCCGATACTGGATCTTGACTTAATACTATTGTTGGATCTTCTTTGTCTATATTATTTATTGTTATTACTTCTATAGCCTCGTTTCCTGCTTCATCTTTTGTATATACTGTATATGTACCATTTCCTGTTACTTCAAATGTTCCACTTGCTGTTGTTCCAGATACAAATCCTGTCAATTCTATTCCCGATATTCCTCCTGTAAAGTCTCCTGCTGTTTTTGTTCCACCCATGTATTTTCCAACAACAACTTTACTTCCTGTTCCATCTAAACTTGCTATTACTTCTACACTAGAATTTGTCCATGTTCCCGATACTGGATCTTGACTTAATACTATTGTTGGATCTTCTTTGTCTATATTATTTATTGTTATTGTTTTCACTGTTTCAAGACCTTTATCATCTTTTGTATATACTGTATATGTGCCATTTTCACTTACTTCAAATGTTCCTGTTGTCACCTCTGTTGCTGTAAACCCTGTTAATAATTCTCCATTTGCTCCACCATCAAAATTTGCTTTTATTTTTGAACCTGGTAAGTATTTCGCTATTACCAATGTATTTCCTATTGCTTCTATGTCTGCAGTTATTGTTATATTGTCCTTTGTTATTGCTGCTATATCCTTATTCAATGTTATTGTTGGTGGTATTGTTAAATTAACTAATTGTGCTGCTAAAGTCGATGCCTCATATGCTGTTGTTGCTATCTCTCCTTGCATTTTAAAAGCGTACTCTCCTTTTGCTTTTATAATTTGATTAACATCTTTTGCATCTCCAATCATTTTTACAGGTACTTCCACTGTTTCATTTGTTCCTGAAGATATTACACCTATTGATTTTATTTTATATCCTGTAACTGTACTATAGTCTACAACAGATGATGTATATTTTGTATCTACTCCTTCTGTTAATTCATTTTTTTCTACTATCTCTTCTATTGTATATTCTACTGCAAATCCTGCTGGAACAGTAATTGGCCCTGTTAATACTAATTTTGGTTCTGTGCTATCATTTCCTCTTGGCAACATTTCATAATGTACAAAATCTTCAACACCCACTACCCCTGAATTATTTATTATAATTTCATATGTTCCTGTATCATTTGCTTCAAAATTAGATACTACCTCTGTTCCTCCCTCTACATATGATGTTTGCCATGTAGCTTCATTTGTTGCCTTTAATCTATGAAACAATCCAAATCCTGTTGTTATTATATTAATTTCTTTTATATTATTTCGAACATATATTGTCATTAGATTTTCATTTAAATCAAAATCCCCATCAAAATCATATGTGTCTTTAACACCTTTAGACGAATTCCATTGATTAGTTAAACTTTGATAATCAGATGAAATATAAAAAGTTTTTTCTGTATTTAATGTGTATTTTCCTGGTAATGTATATTCACTTATTCTAAATGGTAAATATATTTTACTATTATTTGATGACATTTCTTCTCCACTAAGTATTGATCCTAATAATTGTATTTTGTATAGCTTTTTCCCCTCTGCTTCTATTCCAACATTTGATACTTCTTCTATACTTCCTATTGTACAGTCTACAGTTCCTACATTAACTATTGTTATTCCTGTGTTTTCTACAGAAAATTCATTTGGTAGTGCTATCCATATTGTTGGGTTTTTAAGTTCATTTGCATTTCCATATGTTTTTGTTGAACTACTTATTGTAATTTCAATTTTTCCAGTGTTACCTGCATAAAAGGTATTATTACTAGTTATGCTGTTGGTATCGTCTACAAACTCTGCTCCTCCTCCAGCAGTTGCTACTTCAGTTTTAGTATATTTAATATCTGTTACATTGTTTGTATTTAAAACCTCTCCATCTAATATTGCTTGTGCTTTTACTGTTGAAACTTGGTCACCATCTTCTATTGGTGTACCATTCCAATATGTTGTCCCTACATATCCCATTATTGAAATATTTGAGCCTTGATCTCCATCTGGAGTTACTCTTAACAAATCATTTACTTTAAAGTTTTCAAATGTAAATTTAAATTTTATTATATATTCTCCTGGTTGTAATTCTAAATTTGTACTAGTAAGCCTATATGCACTACTTCTTGCTGTGTAATCTTTAGACAAAGTTCTTCCTAAATTTGTAGTATATTCTACATTTAAATTTCCACTCCAATTTGTATATTGTCCATATGATCTAGCTGGAATATTTAATCCTGTACAATACATTCCATCTGGAATTTCATTAATTAATTCTAAGTTTTCATAATCTTCTGTATATGTATGAGTTGCTGATATTGTATACAAATACCCCCTATTTATCCCTATAGCCATAGTCTTAGTTCTATTAAAATTCACTTCTAAATCTATAGTTTTTTCTGTTGCTGCTAATTCAACTATTCCACTAATTGGTAGAATAGGTTTATATAAATCATTATTATCTAATGTATATCTTCCTCCCTGTGTTGTTCCATTGAATATCACTGGACCAGATGTTACAACTTGTCCTTCTGTTAATTCATCTACATATTTCACTCTAAAAATAGGTGATGTTGAATCATAAGTTGTAGATGGTGTATTTAATGTTAATATTCTTGTTACACTATCATATGAACCTATTCCATATGTTATTTCTACTTCTTCTACTTCTTCTGGCATTAATATTTGCAATGTTCCTGTCCATTTTATACCATTGCTAAGTAGATGGCTAACTGAAGATGTTGGCGTATTTTTTCCATATGTTGCTGATCTCACCTCATATGTTACATATCCTCCAGGTGTTATTGGTCCTAAAGCTTCATAACGTATATGTGGAAAAGAATCATTATATTCTTCTACTGTTATATTATGAGAACTTCCTACTGGAGTTACTCCATCATATTCTGTAGCTTTTATAACTGCTTGTTCTTGGTGCATACTTTCTGCTGGGTTAAACTTTACATTAATAGGAAAAGTAAATGTTCCTGTTACACCTTCTTTTAATTCTAAAGTTACTATATTTCCTGATTGAACAATAGAATCTGTATATGCTATAGCAAAACTACTATTATATCCATCAAATGTTAAATTTGAAGGTATTTCTATTTTTATATCTTCACCCGCAGTTGTGGGGGATAATAGTTTTACTGTTAATACCAGTGCCTTAGACTCAGCAAAATTACATATTGGATTGTCACCTACTATACTCCATGTTAATTCTTTTGTTCCAATTGCTAAAACACTTGTTATCGGTAAAATATTACTAATACATAAAATACTAACAATCAAAATTGCTATTATTTTTTTATATATAAGATACCCATGTGTGTGTGTGTGTGTGTGTGTGTGTGTGTGTGTACTCCCGCAACCGTTTCACCCATTTTATTTATCTCTTTTCTCTTAATAAAAGCATTCATACTTTTAGCCCCCTTAAAAAATCTTAAACTTTAAGCATTATATGTTAATATAAATTATATCAACTTTATTTCTAATTTCAATGGTTCTTTTTCACACATTTTCCAATTGTTTCCTTTTTCACTTGCGGAAGGCCATATTCTGCCTATATATTACATTTTTTGTCTTTTTTTATACATTTATGTTACAAAAATTGAATTAAACTTCAATATGTATAGGGACTTGTTATTTCTATTCTCTGAACTAATTTCCACTATTTTAAACCATTATGTATTATTTTCATCAAATCAATCAATCTTATATATACAAAATAAGTACTCTATAAATAGAGTACTTAGATATTTTCTAATTAATATATTCTTTTATATAAAAGAATAAGTAGTATATATAACTATATACTACTTTTATTGGCGGAGAGGGTGGGATTCGAACCCACGGTAGGCTACAAACCTACGCCAATTTTCAAGACTGGTGCCATAAACCAACTCGACCACCTCTCCAAAACCTTATTCATAATCTATGAACAGTATCTATATTAACATTTTACAATTATTTTGTCAATACTATTTTTACGACTTTTTACATTGTTTTCTATTACTTTTCATTTATTTTTCGAAATAAATATCACAAATTTATAATTTGAAATTACTTTTTTGAAACAAAACACTTCTTAATATATTTTATTGTTTTCTGATAAAATAATTTTAACAATTTTATTTTTTATAAAAGCCTATACCCTTTATTTTTCAATGTTTTTTGTTCTTTTTTGTTTTTACATCCTGAATTTTGGAAGATGTTATTTTTTTGTTTTTTAGTAGTCATAATTTCTTTATGTCTACTAAAAAATATGTTTTATTATAAAAAAATAAGAGATATTATTCTCTTATTCTATATATATTATCTTGTTCTATTGCTTTGCTTATTGCTTCTTTTTCTTCTTCAGTAATATTATATGTTGACTCACCTTTATTAATAGGCTTAGCATAGATATTAGACATTTCTCTAGAATATATTCCATTTAGAACTATCCCATCATTATTTTCATCTAGTAGTGCTAGTGCAAAACTAAGATCACTTCCTGTATCCTTAAATGCACTATATCTTATTATACCAACCTTTTGAATACATTTTGTTATATCATTATCTAATCTCTTGCAATAATTTATTATTTCTTCATTTTTATTTTCTATTTCTTCTACTTTGTTTATATATTTTTTTAAATTTTCTTCTATATTGCTACCATTTCCTAATTTCATTAAAAATTTATTATAATTTTTCTTTATTTTTCCTAATCTGATTGTATTTACTATATATAGAATTAATAATAATATACTACTTCCTCCTATAATAAGTAAAAATATATCTGTTCTTAAAAAATCTAAAATCATCTCCATATTCATTAATTCCCTTTCTTTAGTTGTTTTTTATAAGTTCTAAAATTCTCTCTAAATCCTCATTATTAGCATATTCTATAACTATTTTTCCTTTTCTTTTACCTACATCTAATTTCACTTTTGTTCCAAAAAAATCTCTAAAATTAGTTTCAATATCTCTGTATATTGCTTCATATTTTTCATCTTTCTTTTTTGCTGTTTTCTTTCTTGCTGTTTTCTTTTCTGCTTCTCTTACACTATCTCCAGATTTTATAATATATAAAGCCATTTCATACTGTTTTTCTTGGTTATCTATTGCTAACAACGTTTTACAATGTCCTTCTGTTAATTTTCCCTCTAAAGCCAACTTTATAACTCTTTCATCTAAATTTAATATTCTTACTGTATTTGCTATACTACTTCTAGCTTTTCCAAGTATATCAGCAACCTGTTGTTGAGTTAAAGAATATTCTTCCATTAGATTTTTTATAGCTAAAGCCTTCTCTATAGCATTTAAATCCTCTCTTTGAATGTTCTCTATTAAAGCTATTTCTTTATTCTTCTTTTCATCATTTTCCCTTATTATTACTGGTATTTCTTTTAAACCTGCTTTTTTACAAGCTCTCCATCTTCTTTCACCAGCCACAATCTCATAATAATCTTTTCTTTTTGTAACAATTATTGGTTGTAACAAACCATATTGCTTTATAGATTCAGATAATTCTTCTATAGATTCTTCATCAAATTTCCTTCTAGGTTGTTCTCTGTTTGGTTCTATATCTATTAATTTAACTCTCTTTACATTTTCATCATTGTTTTCTATTTTGTCTTCTTTTTCAATATCTATACTGTTTTGAGAAAACAAAGCATCTAACCCTTTACCTAGTCCTGTTTTCTTTGTCATTCTAATCACCTCTTCAATATTTATTTCATATGTTTTGCTTTTTGTTCTTCAGCATTCTTTTTCAAAAATTCATTTGTTAGCTTTGTGTATGCTTTTGCTCCTTTAGATCTTGGATCATAAATAATTATTGGCATACCATAACTTGGTGCTTCACTTAATTTAATATTTCTAGGAATTACATTTTTATATACTTTATTATTAAAATATTTTATTACTTCTTTTACTACTTGATTTGCTAAATTTGTTCTAGAATCATACATTGTTAAAACTGCGCCCTCTATATACAAACTTTTGTTTAGATGTTTTTTTACCAATTCTATTGTATTCATAAGTTGTCCTAACCCTTCTAATGCAAAATATTCACACTGTACTGGTATTAACACTGAATCCGATGCTGTAAATGCATTCAATGTAATCAATCCCAATGATGGTGGACAATCAATTGTTATATAGTCAAATTCTTCTTTAATCTTTTCTAGTTGTTCTTTTAATCTCTGTTCTCTTGACATCATAGATACTAATTCTACTTCAGCCCCTGCTAAACTTATATTTGCTGGGCATATTTTAAGATTTTCTATTTCAGTATCTTTTATAACATCTTTTATGTCTATTTCATTGACAAGAACATCATATGTTGAAAGTTCAGAATTTTTTTCCAATCCTACTCCACTTGTAGCATTACCTTGCGGATCAGCATCTATTACTAATACTTTTTTTCCTTTTTTAGCTAATGCTGCACTCAAATTTATTGTTGTTGTAGTTTTTCCTACTCCACCTTTTTGATTAGCTACAGATATTATTTTTCCCAATGTTTTACCTCCAACATAAAAAATTATTGACATACTTATAATAGCTGATTATTAGTAATATGTCAATAATTTTTATTAATTTTTCATCTTATTTTTTTACATTTTTTTAGAAAATACTTTCTTAAATTATAGGTTTTCTACTTGCTTCTCCTGCTTTTCTTGGATATTCTTTAGGAGTATTTTTCTCTTTTTCTATTATTATAATATTTCTTTCCATATTTGTATCAGGTAATTTAATTTTATTTATATTTTTTATCTTTCCTCCTAGAGTTTTTATTGCTTTTTCTCCTATACTTAATTCTTCTTGTATTTTTGATCCTTTCATTAAAATACATCTACCTTTTATATTGCAAAAAGGCAACATATATTCTGATAAAGTGGCTAATCCAGCTACCGCCCTTGATGTAACAACATCAAATTTTTCTCTATATTCTTTTTTTATTGCCAAATCTTCAACTCTTGAATGAATAACTTCTATGTTTTCTAAACTTAATTCTTTTATTACTTCTTTCAAAAATGATATTCTTTTATTTAAAGAATCTACCAATACAATATTAATATCTTTATCTAGTATTGATATTGGTATTCCTGGAAAACCAGCACCTGTACCAATATCAATCATATTTTCTTTGCCTTTTATCTCCTGATATATAGTAACACTATCAACAAAATGTTTTAAAATTATTTCTTGTGGTTCAGTTATTGCTGTCAAGTTTATTTTACTATTCCATTCTATAAGTAACTTCATATAATTATAAAATTTTATAATTTGTTTATCATTCAACTCTATATTAATTTTTTTCATTTTATTTCTAATTTCTTTTTCAAAAACTTCTATATTCATAAATTTTCTCCTATTTCATATTCTTTCTTCTGTTTTGTTCTAGATATATCAACAAAACTGATATATCTGCTGGTGAAACTCCTGATATTCTAGAGGCTTGCCCAACTGAGTTAGGTTTATATTTATCTAATTTTTGCCTTCCTTCTAAAGATATTCCCAACAATTCAATATAATTAATATTTTCTGGTAAAAGTTTCTTTTCTAATTTCTTGAATTTTTCTACTTGTGCATTTTGCAACTTAATATATCCTTCATATTTTATTTGATTTTCTACTTGTTCTTTTTCCTCTTTTTTTAATTCTGGCCTATCTTTGTCTATACTTTTTAATAATTCATATGATAATTCTGTCCTTTTTAAAAGATCTGCTAACTTAACTCCCCCTTCAATTTCAGAAGAATTGTTTGTTTTTAAAGTTTTATTAACCTCTTCAGTTGGTTTAATATTTATACTTTTTATTCTTTTAATTTCTTTATTAATATTCTCTTTCTTCTTACAAAAATCTTTATATCTTTCTTCAGGTATTAACCCTATTTCATAACCTATATCAGTAAGTCTTAAATCTGCATTATCTTGCCTTAAAAGAAGCCTATATTCTGCTCTAGAGGTCATCATTCTATATGGTTCATTTGTGCTTTTTGTAACTATATCATCTATTAGAACACCTATATATGCATCTGATCTATGTAGAACAACAGGTTCTTTTTTCTTTAATTTTCTTGTAGCATTTATTCCTGCAATTATACCTTGTGCTGCTGCTTCTTCATATCCTGATGTTCCATTTATTTGACCTGCAAAAAACATTCCTTCTATTTTTTTACTTTCTAAAGATATTTTTAATTGAGAAGGCTCTATACAATCATATTCTATAGCATATGCTGGTCTGGTAAATTCAACATTTTCTAATCCTGGTAATGTTCTGTACATTGCTATTTGAACATCTTCTGGAAGAGAAGAGCTCATTCCTTGTACATACATTTCATCAGTGTCTATACCCATAGGTTCTATAAATATTTGATGTCTTTCCTTATCTGCAAATCTTACCACTTTATCTTCTATTGAAGGACAATATCTTGGTCCTGTTCCTGTTATTTCTCCACCATATAATGGAGATCTATGTAAGTTTTTCTTTATAATTTCATGTGTTTTTTCATTTGTATAAGTAAGATAACAAGAAACTTGATCAATTTCTTTTGCCTTATTTTCAAAAGAAAAACTTACTATTTCATTATCTCCTTTTTGCTCTTCCATTTTTGAAAAATTAATACTATTTCTATTTACTCTAGCTGGTGTACCTGTCTTGAACCTTAAAAGTTCTATATCTAACTTTTTAAGACAATCAGACAAATCATTTGATGGAAAAACCCCATCTGGTCCACTTGCAAAATTTGTTTCACCTATATGTATTCTTCCTTTTAAATATGTTCCTGTTGATAATATAACTGTTTTAACCTTATATATGGCTCCTATATTTGTTTCTACAGCTTTTACTTTTCCTTCTTCTACAATTATATCTGTTATTTCTGCTTGCTTTATATGTAGGTTTTTTTGTTTTTCTAGGGTATGTTTCATTTCATTTTGATATTGTTTTCTATCAGCCTGTGCTCTTAAAGAATGTACAGCAGGACCTTTTGATGTGTTCAACATTCTAGATTGAATAAAGGTTTTATCAATGTTTTTTCCCATTTCTCCACCTAAAGCATCAATTTCTCTAACTAAATGTCCTTTTGATGTTCCTCCTATATTAGGATTACATGGCATATTGGCCACTACCTCTAAACTAATTGAAAACATTATCGTTTTCATTCCCATTCTTGCTGCTGCTAATGCTGCCTCACATCCAGCATGTCCTGCACCAATCACTGCTACATCATATTCACCTGCATTGTACTTCATTGTTCTTCTCCTTTTTTCTTGTTTTTTATGGAACTAAAAATGTTGTTTCTTTTATATATTTGACAAGTTTTTGTTTGTTTTTACTTTTATTTATTTGTTTTTAAAGCTTTTATTGTCCATTTGTTGTTATATAATTGTCTTTTTGTTTGTTGTGTTTTCTTTTATTTATAGAACACAAAACTGTTTTTTACTTTTTTAAAGCAAATTTGTTATAAGAATCATTTTTAAGAATATTTATTGTTTTTTTCATATCTGTTTACTGTTTATTCTTATTTTTCTTTTAAAATTGATTCTAATGCTTTATTTTTTATATTCTATTTCTTGTTTCTTTGTTTATTATTTTCCAAGACAAAATTTTGCAAAAATTTCATTTATTATATTTTCAGAAACATTATCTCCTGTTATTTCTCCTAAATTTTCTAATATTTCTTTTATCTCTATTGCTACTATATCAACTGGAAAATTTTCTTCAATAGTTTGTATTGCTTTTTTTGCACTCTCCAATGCTTCTCCTATCAATTTTTTATGTCTAACATTTGTAACTAAGACTCCATCATTTAAATTAATTTCTTTCATATTAAACATTTGTATTATTTCTTCATATATTTCTTGTATTCCTTTTTTCTTTATTGCTGATATTTTAATAATCTTCTTATTTGTTTCTTTAATACTTTTACTTTCTTTAACATTTCCATTGTTTAAATCTATCTTGTTTAATACAATTATTGATTTTTTATCTTTTATAAACTCCAATATTTCTTCATCTTCTTTTGTTAATTCCTTATTTGAATCAAATATAGCTATTACCAAATCTGCTTTTGCACCTATATCTTTAGCTCTTTCTATACCTATTTTTTCTACTTCATCTTTTGTATTTCTTATTCCAGCTGTATCTATTATCTTTAATGGAATACCTTCAATTTCTATATATTCTTCTATAGTATCTCTTGTTGTTCCCTCATATTCTGTTACTATTGCTCTTTCTTCCCTTAATATAGCATTTAAAAGAGATGATTTACCAGCATTTGGCCTACCAATTATAGCTACATTAATTCCTTCTTTTATTATTTTTCCATTATAAAAAGTTTTTTCTAACTTCTCTATTTTCTCTTTTACACTACTTAAAACTTCTAGAATTTTTTTATTACTTGTTTCTTCTATATCATATTCAGGATAATCTATTATTGCAGCTATATCAACCAATACGCTTAAAATTTCTTCTCTTATTTCTCTTATTTCTTGTGATAAAAAGCCTTCTAATTGATTTATTGCAGCTTTAGATTCTTTTTCTGTTTTACTATTTATAACATCTATTATTGCTTCTGCTTGAGAAAGGTCAATTCTCCCATTTAAAAAAGCTCTTTTAGTAAATTCTCCTGCTTCAGCTAGTTCTGCACCATTCTCTAAGCATATTTCTAATATTTTTTTAGTTATAACTATACCCCCATGCGAATTAATTTCACACATATTTTCAGTAGTATAGCTATTTGGTTCTTTAAAATATGAAACTAACACTTCATCTATTTTTTCTTTATTTTTTGGATTTACTATATATCCATATTTTATTCTATATCCATTTATTTCTTCTGTCTTTTGATCATTTTTCATTATAAAAAATTTTTCTAAAACTTTAAAACAATCTTTTCCACTCATTCTTATTATTCCAATTCCACCAACTCCTGGCGCTGTTGATATAGCTGCTATAGCTTCCATATTATTTCTCCTTCACATATTTAATATATTAAATAAAAAAAATCAAAGATGGAAAAAACCTTTAAGAAACATCTTAAATTTTTTAATCCGAACTTTGACTTCCGATCTTCATTTAATTATTTTATTGATATAACTAATTTTCTGTTTGGTTCTTCACCAATACTGTATGTTTTTATTTTACTATTTTCTTGTAATTTACTATGTATTATCTTTCTTTCATATGCAGACATTGGTTCAAGAGTAATTGATTTTTTTGTTTTCATAACAGTTTTTGATACTTTCTCCGCTAATTCTTTAAGAGTTTTTTCTCTTTTCTTTCTATATCCTTCTATATCTAGCACTACTTTACATCTTTTATTTATTCCTTTGTTAGCAATAGATGATATTATTACTTGTAATGAATTTAAAACTTCACCTCTATATCCAATTAAATAGTTTATTTTTTCTCCATTAATTTTCACATTAACTATATAATTTTCTACACAAACACTATATTTCAAGTTTTCTATTTTTAAATTTTCTAAAAAACCTTTTAAAAATTCTTCTATTTTCTTGGTTATTACTTTAAATTCTTCATCTGTTATTTCATTAACAAATTCTTTTTTAACTTCTTTTGTTTCTTGATTATTTGCCTTATATTTTTCTTTTAATTCTATTTTTACTTTTACCACTCTTGGTGTAAGTATACTAAAAAAACTTCTTTTATCTTCATTTTCTAAAACTTCAACATTTACCATATCCTTAGTTGCTTTTAATTCTTTTAAACCATTTTCAATAGCTTCTGTAGAAGTTTTTCCTTCTGATATAATACTTTTAGACATTATTTTCATCCTCCTTAGGTTGGAAAAATTTATCTATAATTAATCTTTCTATAATCATTAAAACATTATTTATTAACCAATAAAGAGCTAATCCTAGTGGAGCAATAATTGCTATAGACACTGACATTATTGGCATTAACCATGACATACTTTTATTTGCTTGTGCCATTGCATCAACTTCTTCAGTCTCTTTTTTTAGTTCTTTACTTTCATTTTCTACAATTATATCTTTTTTAGTATTGTTTTTTTCTTGCATTTTTGTTGTCATTCTTGTTGATACAAAAGTTGTTAACACATACAATATTGGTATTATATACACTTTAGGATCATTGTTACTTTGAGTTGGAACCTTACTTAAATCAATTCCTAAAAAGTTCATATTTAAATTTACTCTCTCGTCTTCTCCACCTTTATGTTGTATAACTGAAATTTCAGGATATGCTGTATTTGCATTACTATCTTCTTCCTTAATTTCATTAATATAGTTATCTATAATAGGTTTTTCAACTTTTTTCATGTATGTTAAAGGACTTCTTACTAAATAAAAAACCGAAAACAACAATACAATTTGAACTATTGAACTAAGACACCCACTAAAAGGATTCATCTTTTCTCTTTTATATAATTCCATTGTTTCTTGATTAATTTTTTCTTGATTATTTTTATATTTCCTTTGTATTTCTTTAACTTCACCTTGTAATTTTGCAGATTTTTTCATTGTCCCTTGTTGTTTTATTGATAGAGGTAACAATATTACTTTTAATATTATTGAAAATAATATTATTGCTATACCAAAATTTTGAATGAACATATATATATAATTAAGTAAATACCCAAACATATTTGCAAAAAACGAAAACATAATTTTAATTTCTCCTTTTTAATTATTTTAATGGATCATATCCACCTTTTGAAAATGGATTACATCTTAAAATTCTTTTAATCCCTAAAAACATTCCCTTTAAAACCCCATATTTTTCAACAGCCTGTCCGCATATACTCTGAACAAGTTGGATAATATTTACAAGTTACCCCTAAATGCTCAAATATTGGTGATATGGTTTTTTTATATATTTTTAATAGCAATTTAAATATTTTTCTCATATTTCTCCTATATCTAAGTCTATTAAAATGTTTGAATCCTTAAATATATTAATCATATCTTTTTTTATATCTTTTAAATTTGCATCTTCAATATTATTAGCTTTCTTCCACAAGAAAACTATATTATTTCCTTTTTGTAGTTTTGTGTTTTTTACTAGTAACCTATAACTTTCTCGTATTAATCTTTTTATTCTATTTCTTTTTACTGCTTTTGCTACTTTAACACCAACTGCAATTCCAATATAATTATCATTTTTTTTGTTGTTTTTAATATATATATCTATTAAATTTCCCCTATAGTATCTTCCTTTTGATAATATATTTCTGAATTCATAATTTTTTCTTAAAGTGTATTTTTTCTTCATTTTTTACCACTCTTCAAATTATATTATTACAAAAAAAGGCCACTTTTTTGCGGCCATTATTATTGTAATTATGCTGTTAATTTACTTCTTCCTTTTGCACGTCTTCTTTTTAATATTGCTCTACCTGCTCTAGTTTTCATTCTTTTCATAAAACCATGTTCTCTACTTCTATGTCTTTTTTTTGGTTGATATGTTCTTTTCATTTTGCACCTCCTAATTTTCTATTGTTATATTAACCTCTTTTGAGGATTTTTCTTAAACTCAAGTGGAGTTATTATATTACACAATATATTGTTTTGTCAATGTTTTATATTAAATTTTATGTATTATTATATATATTTTATATGTTTTTTTATTATAAATATATTCCACAATTCATTTTTTTAAATTATACACACCTTTTTTATATAAAACATTTATTTTGGTTTCAAAAATTTGTTCTTACTTGAAACTATTAGTTTTTTTATATTTTTATCTATTTTGTAATATTTTGTCTTTTTTCTAAATTATCATCTAAAAATAATTTTATCCACATTTTTATCCACACTATACACATATTTTTTTACTTTTTTTGTTTTTTTATTGACTAATATGTAATATTTTTGATATTATATATAAATAATAGGGAATAAAGAGTTTTATAAATCTTATACACTATAACAAAAACACACTCTTTTTCTATAAAAATATTTTTCCACACTTGTGGATATTTTTGTGGATAATTAGTAGTGTTTTTAATAAACTCTTTGCTATCTTTTTAGGAAGGATTGAATTATCTATGAAAAAAGAACTAAATGATCTTCTTACAAAAGCTAAAGATCTTCTAGAAAACGAATTAACACATATTGCATATGAAACTTGGATAAAAAATATTGAAATAATTGATTTTAATGAAGATGTTATTACTCTACTTACTTTTTCTGATTTTCAAAAAGATTTAGTAGAAAATAGATATTATGATTTAATTGTTAATACTTTTAAATATTTAACAAATAAAAATTGTAAAATTAATGTAATTTTAGAAGAAGAGGAACAAAACAGTATTGAAGAAACATCTTCAAATAACTCTGTATCAAATACTTCTTATTTAAATTCTTCTTTAAATCTAAAATATACTTTTGATACTTTTGTAGTTGGTGACAATAATAGATTTGCCCATGCTGCAGCATTAGCAGTAGCGGAAGCACCAGCAACCTCATATAATCCATTATTTTTATATGGTGGTGTTGGTTTAGGTAAAACCCATTTGATGCATTCTATAGGAAATGAAATATTAAAAAATAATAGATCTTCAAAAGTATTATATGTAACTTCAGAAAAATTTACTAATCAATTTATTAATGCAATTAAAGATAATAAAAATGAAAGTTTTAGAAATATTTATAGAAATATAGATGTTTTATTAATTGATGATATTCAATTTATAGCTGGTAAAGAAAGAATTCAAGAAGAATTTTTTCATACATTTAATACTCTTCATGAAAGTGGTAAACAAATTATACTTTCTAGTGATAAACCACCAAAAGATATTCCATTATTAGAGGATAGATTAAAATCTAGATTTGAATGGGGATTAATTGCTGATATTTCTAATCCAGATTATGAAACACGTTTAGCTATATTAAGAAAAAAAGCTCAATCTGATAATATTATTATTGATGATGATATTTTATCTAATATTGCTAATAGAGTTTCTTCAAACATTAGAGAACTTGAAGGAGTTTTTAATAAATTAGTCGCTTTTTCAACATTAGCACATGGTCCAATAACAATGGAAATGGCAGAGAAGTCAATTAATGATATTTCTGCTCAGGGAGAAAAAGTAATATCTGCAGATTATATACAAGAAGTAGTCTCAAAATATTTTAATATTAATAAAAAAGATTTGAAAAGTTCTAAAAGATCTAATGATATTGTTTATCCTAGACAAATTGCTATGTATTTATGTAGAGAGGTTGCTGGAATGTCTTTTCCAAAGATAGGTAATGAATTTGGAAAAAGAGATCATTCAACAGTTATGCATGGATATAATAAAATTGAAAAAGAATTACTTGAAAATAATAACACAAAATTAATTGTGGAAAGTGTTAAAAAGATACTTACAGATAAAAAATAGTTTTATATTAGCATTTAAAACGGTTTTTAAAAACCAAAGTTTGTTAAAACTTAAGTTTGCTATATAAACTTCTAAATTTACTTAGGGAAGTAATACATTAGATATTCACAAGCACTTGTTAATAATATGTATATAATATGTTTATAATTCTCTTGTCCACATTTTATTATTCTATATGTGGATAATGATTATAATTTTCCACTATTTTATTAACAATATCTTTTATGCGGAAACAGAAGGTTATGCTAGTTTTCCCCATAATTCACAGCACCTAATACTATTACTCCTATAATATATATATATATAAAGGAATGGTGAAAAAATGAAAATAGTTTGTTATAAAGATACAATTCTTAAAGCTATTAATTCCGTAGTAAAAGCTGTAGCAAATAAAACTACTATGCCTATACTAGAAGGAATATTATTACAAACAAATGATAAAGAATTAAAATTAACAACATATGATTTAGAAATAGGTATAGAATATATAATAGAATGTGATGTTAAAGAACAAGGTTCAACTGTAGTAAATGCAGTAATGTTTAGTGAAATAATAAGAAAATTACCAGATACTGAAATAAAAATATCATTAAATGATCAAAATTTATTAGTTATTGAATGTGAAGGATCTCTATATAAATTAGCAACAATGAATCCTGATGATTTTCCAGAATTACCTAAAATAAATATAGAAAACTCTATAGAAATAGAGCAAAATATATTAAAAAATATTATAAGAAGAACAATTTTTGCAGTAAGTACAGAGGAAAATAGACCAATATTTACAGGTTGTTTATTTGAAGTAATAAATAATAAATTAAATATTGTTGCTGTAGATGGTTTTAGATTAGCTTGGAGAAATAATTTTTTAAATATAGACTCTAATGATTTTAGTGCAGTAATACCAGGAAAAACACTAAATGAAGTAAATAAAATATTATTAGATTCTTTTGATACATTAAAAATAGGTATTTCAAAAAATCAAGCTTTATTTGAAATGGATAATTGTAAAATAGTAACAAGGGTATTAGATGGAGAGTTTTTAAATTATTCAAGTGTAGTGCCTAAAAATTGGGAAACTAGAGTAAGAATAAATAAAAATAATTTACAAAATTCTTTTGAAAGAATTAGTCTAATTTCTGCATCTAGTATAGAAAAAGAGAAAAAATATCCAGTAAAAGTATTAGTTGAGATGGGAAAAATAACAATATCTTGTACTAATCAAACAGGAGATGCTAAAGAAGAAATATATGTTTCAACAGAAGGAAAAAATTTAGAAGCAGGATTTAATCCAAAATATTTTTTAGATGCACTTAAAGTAATAGATGATGAAGAAGTTTTTGTTGATTTTGGTTCAAATATTTCTCCATGTGTTATAAGACCTGTTGATGAAGGAGAATATACATATATGATTTTACCTATAAGATTAAAAGAGTAGTAATAAATACAATAAAAAAGAGGGAAAAATGTATATTAATAAAATTAAATTACAAAATTTTAGAAATTATAAAGAACAAGAAATTACATTTAACAATGAAATTTCTTGTTTTTATGGAGATAATGCACAAGGAAAGACTAATATATTAGAGGCTATTTTTGTTACAGCAATGGGAAAATCTTTCAGAACTAAAAAGGAAAAAGAATTAATTAAAATAAATGAAGATTTTGCTTTTATTGAAGTTGAATATAAAAAAACAGATAGAGAAGGTAAAATAAAAATAGAATTATCTGATAAAAAAAATATATATTTAAATGGTGTTAAATTAAATAAATTAAGTGATTTAATAGGAAATATAAATGTTGTAATTTTTTCACCAGAAGATATAGAAATAATTAAAAATGGACCAGAAAAAAGAAGAAAGTTTTTAAACATGATGATTAGTCAATTAAGACCAGCTTATATATATAATTATAATATGTATTTTAAAACTCTAGAACAAAGAAATAATTATTTAAAACAAATTAAATTTGAAAATAAAAATAAAGAAATGTTAGATATATGGGATGAAAAATTAGTTCAATATGGTACTAATATTTTTAAATATAGAAATAAATTTATAAATAAAATAAAAAGTAAAATTGGAGAAATTCATAGTAATATAACTCAAAAAAATGAAAAAATAGAAATAAAATATATATCAGAAAGCAAAGATGAAAAAGAATATTTAGAATTATTGAAAAAAAATAGAGAAAAAGATATTATAAGAGGATATACATCAGTTGGTGTTCATAGAGATGATTTTGTAATATATATTAATGAAAAAGAAGTTAATATATATGGTTCTCAAGGACAACAAAGAACATCAGTATTATCTTTAAAATTATCAGAATTATATGTAATATATGATGAAATAAATGAGTATCCAATATTATTATTAGATGACTTTATGTCAGAACTTGATGAAAAAAGAATAAGAAGTTTTTTTGTTAATATTAGGGAAGCACAGGTATTAATAACAGGAACTCATAAATTAGTACTTGATAATTTAGAAAGTAACATATATAATGTGGTTAATGGAAAAGTAAAATTAGTGGAATAAAAAAGGGGAAAGTATGTATATCAATATTGGAAATGATATAATTTTAAAAAAAGAAGATATTATAAGTATATATAATCTTTCTTCTATAAAAAATACAGAAGGATATAAAAAAATAATTAAAAAATTAGAAAATAAACAAAAATTATTATATAAAAATGATACAGAAAATAAATCATTAATTTTAACAAAAGAAAAAAATATAATAAAAGGATATATGTCAAATATTTCATCAATAACTCTTGCAAAAAGAGCAAAAACAAATATGTTTAAGTAGTTTTTTAACTTTAGGAGGTTTAATATAAATGGAAAAAGTAGAACATAAATATGGAGCAGAACAGATACAAGTTTTAGAAGGATTAGAGGCAGTAAGAAAAAGACCTGGTATGTATATAGGAAGTGTTTCAGTAAGAGGGTTACATCATCTTGTTTATGAAATAGTAGACAATTGTGTAGATGAAGCTTTAGCAGGACATTGTAAGAATATATATATAAGTATAGAACCTGGAAATATAGTTACTGTAGAAGATGATGGAAGGGGAATACCTGTTGAAATTCATCCAAAAACTAAAATTTCTACAGCAGAAACAGTATATACTGTGCTTCATGCTGGAGGAAAATTTGGTGGAGATAGTGGGTATAAAGTATCTGGAGGGCTTCATGGAGTTGGAGCATCAGTTGTAAATGCACTATCTGAATGGACAGAAGTGGAAGTACAAAGAGATGGTGGACTTTATAAAATGAAGTTTGAAAGAGGAAAAACTGTTGAAAAATTAGAAAAAATAGGAGAGTCTAAAAAAACAGGAACAAAAGTTAGTTTTTTAGCAGATGATACAATTTTTGAGACTTTAGAATATGAATTTAATGTATTAGAAAATAGACTTAGAGAAATAGCTTTTTTAACAAAGGGATTAAGAATTTGTATTGAGGATAAAAGGGAAGAAACTCCTAAAAAATCAGAATTTCATTATGAAGGTGGTTTAGTTTCTTTTGTTGAATATTTAAATAAAAATAGAGATAAATTACACAAAGTACCAATATATATAGAAAAAAATGGAGATGTACCTGTAGAAATAGCAATACAATATACATCAGCATATTCAGAAAACATATATACATTTGTTAATAATATTAATACAATTGAAGGTGGAACACATTTAGAGGGATTCAAAAGAGCATTAACAAAAGTTTTTAATGATTATGCTAGAAACCATAATATTTTAAAGGAAAAAGATTCAAATTTACAAGGGGAAGATATAAGGGAAGGTATAACAGTAGTTTTATCTGTTAAAGTAAAAGATCCACAATTTGAGGGACAAACTAAGACAAAATTAGGAAATAGTAATGTTACAGGTGTAGTTCAATCAATGGTAAATGAAGCTTTATCATCATTTTTAGAAGAAAATCCTTCAACAGCAAAATCAATATTAGAAAAATGTGTAAGTGCATCAAGAGCAAGAGAAGCTGCAAGAAAAGCACGTGAGTTAGTAAGAAGAAAGAATGCGTTAGAAACATCTACACTTCCTGGAAAACTAGCTGATTGTAGTGAAAAAAATGCAGATCTTTGTGAAGTATATATAGTAGAAGGGGATTCAGCAGGAGGAAGTGCAAAACAAGGAAGAGATAGAAAATTTCAAGCTATTTTACCATTATGGGGTAAAATGCTTAATGTAGAAAAATCAAGAGCTGATAAAATATATAATAATGAAAAATTGCAACCAGTTATATTAGCTGTTGGTGCAGGTATTGGAGCAGATTTTGATGTTTCAAAAATAAGATATGGAAAAGTAATAATAATGGCAGATGCAGATGTTGATGGAGCGCATATTAGAACTTTATTATTAACATTTTTCTTTAGATATATGAGACCCTTAGTTGAAAATGGAAATATATATTTAGCACAACCACCACTATATAAAATATCAAAAAGAGGTAAGAAAGATATATATTGTTATACTGATGATGAAATGGATACAGTAATAAAAGAATTAGGAAGAGATGGATTAAATATACAAAGATATAAAGGTCTTGGAGAAATGAATCCAGAACAATTATGGGAGACAACAATGAATCCAGAAACAAGAACATTAGTAAAGGTTACATTAGATGATGTTATAGAAGCAGATGAAATATTTACAGTATTAATGGGAGATGAAGTAGCACCAAGAAGAAAATTTATAGAAGAAAATGCAAAATATGTTAAAAATTTAGATGTATAAAAATAATAAGTAGCAAGATTTATCTTGCTACTTATTAGCTATAAAGCTAATATTAATCTTAATTCAGAATAATACATATAATAGTTTAACCTAATATATATTGCTATATAAATAAGCTATATACCACACATATTACTCAGTCATTCAACTATAAATACACTTTAAACAACCATATTCATCCTCAAGGGACTACTAATAACCATTTATAAATATAAATATAATCTTATCTAAAATATAATACCTATAATTTAACCACATATAAATAGAAAAATATAGCTTACATACAAATATTATACTCATGTCGCCGACATATAATAACCTAATAAAAAGCTATTAAACATCTTTGCTCGAATATTATAAAACCAAAAAAGACCTCATAATACTCTTTGATCAACTAATATTAACCTTATAACAATATTATGTGTAGAATTAATTTTTTTATACAAAAAAATAAAAAATAATAATTAAATAAAAAATAATAATTAAATAAAAAATAATAATTAAATAAAAAATAATAATTAAATAAAAAATAATAATAAATAAAAAAT